>JGI26273J51734_10002048_pt1 | contig 10329 bp, 4 predicted proteins | sample SaaInlV_125m_DNA_FD_51734 | JGI IMG/M metagenome (IMG submission 51734) | reverse complement strand
ACCTCGCGGAGGCGCTGAAGCTCCGTAACGTGCTGGCGCAGTTCACGGGGAACACCAGGCTCGTCGGTTTCCCCGAGCAGATGATCACCGATCGATCCGGATCCGTCGCGTCGTTCGCGGCGCTCTCGGAGCAAGTCTTCGGGACGATCGTGCAGCGTTTCATGGCCAAGCCGCTGAACGTGCGATTCCACTACGGGCACCCCGACGTCTGGGACCTGACCTGGGTGCGCGGGAACGGCGGCGTGTCCAAGGCTTCCAAGCAGCTGCACCTGTCCGAGGATATCTTCGGCGGCGTGAACCTCGTGCTCCGCGGCGGCCGGGTCAAGTACCTCGGTTTCAAGATGGTTGGCAAGGCGAGGGAGGTTTCCTTCGACGGCACTAACCAGTTCAACTTCAAGATCTCGTCTGGTAACGGCATGCAGCTCATCAGCCGGGACTTTCACCGCCTCGCGAAGAACCTGGACCTGTTCCGGATGCTCTCCTTCTTCCAGTCCAGCGCCGGCATCTTCTTCACCGAGTGGATGCTGTTCGCGTCGCTCTTCGCCTTCGTCGTGTGCAAACTCATGATTGCCATGCTGCACGTGGAGACGTTCTTCGGCGCGGGCGACGCCTTCGATTCCGTCGGGTTCCACGATACCCCCGGCACAGAGGTGCTCTACCCGTCGCAGTGGATGATCCAGGCGACGCTGGTGATGGCCTGGCCGTCCATGCTGGAGGGNTGGCTTGACGGCGGGTTCGCGAAGATGTTTACCAGATTTTTCCAACACGCCCTCGCCGGCGCTCACGTGTTCAACATGTTCATCGCGAAGACGCGAGGATACGCCATCGATCACACGGTCACCTCGGGCAAGGCGCTGTACCAGTCGACGCGCCGCGGCATGCGCATGCGGCACTCGTTCGTCAGTCTGTACACGCGCTACGCCGTCAGCCACATAACTCCCAGCGCTGAGATGGCCGCCTACGTGGTGATGCTCACCGCGTTGTCCCGGTTCGGTGCGACGTACGTCTTCGTGATGACCACCTGGCACGTGTGGTTCGCGATCGCGTGTCTCAGCCTGGCGCCTTGGCTGTTCCACCCCCAGTCGTTCAAGGAGGGCATGACGTGGCGGGGCTTCACCGAGTGGGCCGGCTGGATCGATTTCGGGCTCGACGGGAAACCGAGGGATGAGGGATCCGGTTCGTGGCTGGTTTGGAATCAGCAGAGGCTGCATGCGCTGCGCACGATGCCGGCGCACGCCAAGTTCGACTTTGTGCTCTATCGCGTGCTCCCCGTGCCCGTCGTGCTCCTCATGGCGTCATGCGCGGCGCTGCGGATAGACGAGAACATCGCCAAACCCACGCTCCGCGGCATCATCGTTCTCACCGCCGCCGTCGCCGGCGTGGTGTGCTCCGTGATGTGCTACTGGGCCACCTCGCCGTCGTTCATGTGGCCGAGGCGGGTGCTGAACTTCGCGTCGAGGGCCGTGCCCCGGCTCACGGTCGTGAACAGGCACTGCATCGTTCTCGTGTACGGCGTGGTGGTCAAGCTGACGCTCGTGGTGTTCCATCACCTGCTCTGCGCTCGGCTCTTCGCCGACTCGATCGACTCGACGAATTTCGCGAACAAGGTTGTCTTCTTCTGCTCTGGATTTTTCGCCGTGTGCATCCTGGTCGGCGCCGCTTCCATCGTCGGTGACGCGACGCGCCTGCGCGGCGCGAGGCCCGTGGCGCTCGCGGTGCGACACTTCGCGGATGCGATGCTGCGCGAGGTTGACATCACGCAGGGACTCGTGCTGCACGCGGTGCTGTTCACCATCTCTCTNNTGCCGATTTCCTACCTCCACGGCAAAATTCTGTTCAACAGTGCGTACGCCGCTGTGCTGGGAGTCGAGATGCGAAGGCGACGCGTGATCACCAGCATCAACACCGCGAGCGCGTCCAAGTCCGCGAGGCGCCGCTACCTCCGCTTCCGCAACTTCGCGCGCAAGGTGCTGGGGCTGAGGACGGTCAAGGTGAAATTCGCGAGACCCGCGCCCACCTGCGCGCCAGGGCTCGAGGACGACCTGTCCAAACCAGGACCCAAAATTCCAGACGAGAGGAAAGCCGCCGTCGCCGCGCGCCTTCGGCCGATCGCCGAGTCTCTGGCCACGAACTTTGGCTTCCAGAAGACCTGCGTGGACACGACGTTCACGGACGAGCCCGTGGAGGTCCCGTCCAACCTCGGTAACTCGATCGAGTCGCTGTCGCACTGGCTGTGCAACGCCATGGACGCTAGAGCCGACGCGGCGAGGGGCTTTGAGACCGAGGCGCAATTCCGCGCCACCGTCGCGGACCTACACGCCAGGGTGTTCAGGAACTACGTCCACTGGGGTGAGTACACAGGCATGCTGGACCGAACGAAAGGGTCTGAAGTTCTGGACGACAGCTGGCTCGACGCCGACGGGGGAGAATCCCGCCGAACGCGAGGGAAGGAATTTTCACTCGCGTCGTTTATGCGCTCCAGCTCGGGTTCCGACGGCTTGTGGGACAAGGGCGTCAGGGAGCACAACGGCGCGGTGACGCACAACGCGCGGGTGCACCACCTGTGCCTGTGGTTCCTGCTGTACGGCGAGAGCGCCAACTTGAGGCACGCGCCCGAGGCTATGTGTTTCATCTTCCACGCGGCGATGTGCGCTTTGACGCTGGAGGACAAAGCCCCGGCTCCGTGCCGAATGAGCGCCAAGGAACCGATCGGGGACCAGCTCGTGCTCGCCAAGCCCGTGGCGGGTGCCAAGATGCCACACGCGCGGGACGACTACCTGAACTCGATCGTTCGCCCGCTCTATCAATTCCTGCAACGGGAGNTTCAAGGCCGGGCCAGTTCGCCGATTGAGGACAGGGTCATGTACGACGACGTGAACGAATTTTTCTGGCTTNCGGAACGGTTCGCCGCGATGATGCCACCCGAGGACGGNCGCGTCCAGTCCGACGTCACCGTCCCNGAGGAGATGCGTCCGCTGCCGGTGGAGTCGCGGATGTACGCGCACCTTCGCGCGTTCCTCCGCCGTGCTTCGTCGCATCCACAAGGCGCCGCCGCCGCGCTGTCCGGCGTGTTTTTCAAAACGCACAAGGAAGTCGCCGGGTGGATGAGCATGTTCGTCAACTTCAACACCGTCTTCCTCTTCCACGCGGTCGCGTTTCACCTCTCCGCGGCGTACGTCTTCGCCGGGAACACGATCGACTGGGAGTACATATCCACCGCGGTCATCACGCACTCCGTGGTCAAGCTGCTCGCCGAGGTGGCCTCGCTTCACTTCAGAAACCTGCGCGTGGAAACCGGCGGGGACGTCGCCGTCACCGTGACCAGGTGCGTCGCTTTCGCAGCCACGCCGGTCTTCTACATCGCCGAGCGGCTGTGGCGCGGGGATGGGCACGTACCTTACTTCCAGGCGCTCGCCGCGGTGTACGCGCTGGCGTTCGCGGGCGTCGTGTCGTCTCCCGTGCGGCGCGAGCCGTACATGGGATCCTCGACGCAGCTCGCGACTCCGCTCAAGGAGCGCGTCGTGTACACCCTTTTTTGGATCACCGTGCTGTCGGTGAAGCTGACGTTCGGTCATTACCTGCTGGTCAGCCCGTTGCGCGAGGCGGTGATGGCGCTGCACCACCCCGACCTGTGCTGGAACAAGGAGAGCGACGAGTACACGAGCTGCATCCACCTCGAGGGCGACGCGCTGATGAACGCGCTGCGATTCACGCCGAGAAAGAGCTATTTCGTGTCGGGCCACGAGCACTCTTTCAAGATGCCGGAAACTCCTGTGGACGTCGAAACCCAAGCCGAGGCGGATTACGACGAAACCCCGGCGGTCCAGACACCGACGTTGACCGACGAAGACGAGCTCGATCCGATCGAGTCGCGCATCCACGACCTCGACCTGTCATCCTCGCACCTCGACGGCGGGGTCCGGCTCAAGTCCCGCCGCCGCGCGCTGCTCTCCAACGGGTTCCTCGTGACGATTACCAAACAGAGGCTGGCCTCGACGTGCGCAACACCCTCGAACTTCCCCAACTCGGCATGATCGGGCGGGAGGTCGAGGGCGAACTCCCCGAGGCGTACTACGACGTTCACGCGTCCGTCGAGCTCATGTGGATCATGACCGCCGTCCGGGCTCTCCCCGCGGTGACCACGTACTTTTGCGACACCTTCCTCTGGTACACGTTCTTCGCCACCGTGTTCACCGTGTTCCTTCAGTGGCGCGGGAAGATCACGCACGCGCAGAACTGGGCGGTGCTTCTCCGTACCTTCGGCCAGGTCCCCGCGCTGTTCTGCGGTAAGCTGCTCAACCGCGCGTGGCCAAAGCCGGAGACGATCAGAACCGAGGGCGACGACGACGAGGCGACATCCGCCGCTCACGGCAGCGTCGGCATCATGGAACCGCTCATCGGCCGCCGTGACGTCGTGCTCGAGCTCCACACCGAGGGTACCGGCGAGAGCGACGATCTATCCGGATCGGACGCCGTGGATCCCGCCGGTTTCCTCACCGAGGCGACCGACATTCGGTGGCAGCACTTTGCCCGCGCCTGGAACGCAATCGTGAAGGACCTCCGAGCCCGGGACCACCTCAGTGACTGCGAGCGCGACGACCTATCCTTCGTCTTCCTCCGCGGTAAGGATGTCGAGGACATCTTCGAGTCTCCCGAGTACGTCGTCATGCCCGCCATGATGACCTCGCCCGTCTTCTCCACCTCGTCCCTCGACGCGGGGGGCGGCGGCGAATACGCCTCCTTCGCTCGGACTCTGACGCAGGCCAAGGACCTGCTATGTGTCCTGCTCACCGAGGTCATGGGGGTGGTGCGGCCGAGGGAGATGCACGCGCTCATGCGCACGATCGCCGCACTCGCTAAGATTGAGGGTGAGCAGATGGGGCAGCGGCGGATGGACGACGTGGAGGGGTACGCCAAGCTCCGGGACGCGATTGCGGCGTTGGCTGGAGCGCTTCAATCTCTCGCCGCCGCGACGGCGGCTACGCCATCCGACGTCGTCCCGGTCGACGAGGACGACGAGGAGGACGGCGACGACGATGACACGCCGGCGACGCTGCCGACCGACCCGAGGCAGGTGGCGATGGAGCTGGAGATGAAGTACGGCTGCACGCCCTTCCTGTCCAAGAGCTCACGCAAGGCAAAAGGCGAAGCAAGGGCTGATGAACCAGAGGACGACGAGGAGCGCCGGCGCCGTCGCCGGGATCGCCGCGCTCGCCGCCAACGCGACCAGCGCGAAGCTACGCGACGATGGAGCCACATCCAGACACCGCTGGATCTCATGGAAACGCACGGCGCGCGGGTTTCCGCCGCGCTTCGCGACGCGTTGCTCGCGGTCAGGGAGCTGTGCTCCTTTGCGCTCGAGCAGGATTCGAGATTTTCATCATCCGCGAACCAGCGCAAGTACAAGGTGTCGCAGCTTTACTCCAACCTGCTCGACGCTATACGCGCTGACGTGCTTCGCGACCCGGAGCACATGCGTCTGGTCGCGGCGGCGGCCACCACGCCGCTGGCTCGTTCCGTGTGCGCGTGCCTGCTTCGATCGGTCGTCAACGGCAACCCCGGGGGTCAGCCGCGGAGCGAAGAGGCGCAGCGACAGCTGATGTTCTTCTGCAACTCCCTCCGGTTCACCTCGCTGAGGACCCCGACACCCGTGGCGCAGGTTCCATCGTGGACCACGTTCACGCCGTATTACGCCGAGGACGTCAAGTACAGCTTCAGCCAGCTCACGACCCCGCTGGAGGATGAGAAGACGCTCTTTTCTCTCATCGTCGCGACGTTCCCGAACGATTACGAAAATTTGAAGGAACGTCTGGGCGCGCTCGGCGCCGACGACGACACCGTTCTTCGCAACCACTGGACGCAGGCGCAGGCGTGGGCGAGCGACAGGAGCCAGTCCTTGGCGCGATGCGTCCGCGGGGTGACTTTGTACGGCGACGCGCTCAGGCTCCTCGCCAGGCTCGAGGGCCACGCCGAGGACGAGATCGAGTCGCTGGTGCGAAGCAAGTACGAGTTTTTGGTCAGCGCGCAGATCTTCGGTACCCAGCGGTCCGCGCGGCCGGGCACGCTCGAGAGGTTCAAGGCGCAGGCGATCGAGGAGCTCATCGTGAGCAACCGGGATTTGCGGGTGTGCTTCGTGCACGTGCCGACGGACCCGTCGATCGAGGATTACGCATCCTGNCTCATCGGCGTCGACGAGTCTACGGGCAAATGCAAGATAGACTACAGAGTTAAGCTTCCCGGTAACCCCGTCATCGGCGAGGGCAAACCCGAGAACCAGAACCACGCCGTGATATTCGCCAGGGGCGCGCACCTGCAGACGCTGGACATGAACCAGGACAACTACATGGGCGAGGCGTACAAGATGCGGAACCTTCTGGACAGTTTNAAATCCGACGGCGTCGTCTTGGTNGGCTTNCCGGAGACGATCTTCTCCGAGACTCACGGCGCGGTGGCGCAGTTCGCNGCGATCGCCGAGTTTATCTTCCAGACGTTCCAGAGGCTGATGACGTGGCCGCTCATGGTCAGGTTCCACTACGGCCACCCCGACGTCTGGGANAAGGCTTTCACGATGACCAACGGGGGCGTGAGCAAGGCGAGCCGGGCGTTGCACGTCGCCGAGGATCTGTTTGGCGGNATCAACGCGGTGGCGAGGGGCGGCCGCGTGGTCTTCGAGGAGTTCATCGAGTGCGGNAAAGGACGCGACATGGGCTTCACGTCCGTCAACGGGTTCGAGCAGAAGATTTCTGGAAGCTCGGGAACCATCTCGATGTCCAGGGACCTGTTCCGGCTGCACAAGGGCATGGACGCGTTGAGGGTGTTTTCGCTGTACTTTTCGGGTCCCGGTTTCTTCATCAGCATGATGCAGACGGCGTGGTGCGTGTACCTGTACATCCTCGCGCACGCCGCGCTCGCCGTGGCGGACCTCGAGATTTACCGCGTCTACCGCTACTTCAAGATGACGGAGACCCAGACTTCTTTGAGTCTTTCCAGGGAGGAGGGCGGGTACTACAACTCCATCTACGCCATCCAGCTCGGCTTTCTCTCCGTCCTGCCCTTGTTCCTGAAGATGTGCGTGGACCGCGGCGTGCGGGACGGGTTCAACTACGTCGTCTCCACGCTCGTNCANGGNAGCTGGGCGTTCAACATNTTCACCATGACCACCAANGGGTACAACTACATGCGCGCGCTTNTGTTTGGCCAGGCGCAATACATCGCCACCGAGCGCGGGTACGTCCTCGCAAACGCCAGCATGGTTGTCCTNTACGGCCTCTACGCGAAATCCCACCTGTACCAGGGTATGGAGCTGCTCGTGTACCTGCTGCTGTTCCACATGAACACGCAGCTGCCAGTCTCCTTCCTGTACTCGTGGTCGGTGTGGATGTTCGCGCTCTGCGTGGTCATCGCGCCTTGGTGGTTCAGCCCGCAGGCGACGAATTTGTTTTGGATGCGGCACTCGTGGCTGGACTGGCGCCGGTGGATCGACGGCAACTTCAACCAACCNCGNGTGAGCCACGGGTCGTGGGCCAGCTGGCACGCGCACATGATGGCCAACTGGCGGGAGATGCTCTCCCCGTGGTACAAAATCCTGACCGTCTGCACGTCGGGCAGCGGCCGCATCATCCTCGCGCTGGTGTGCGTCGCCAGTCTCAACAACGGNGCGCAGACGAGGGGCGTGGAGCAGCGACGCCAGTTTGCGCACAACNCGGGTCGCATGGCGGTCGCGGCGTCGTTCACGATGCTCCTCGCGGCCGTGTACTACCTGGCGATGCGCTCCAAGACCCTCGCGCGCGGCCGGTGGCTCGCCTTCCCCGAGCGGCTCTGGAAGCTGAGCGTGTACCGGGGCTTGGTCAGGGTCGCCATGTTGACCACGTGGGTCGGGTGCTACGCCGTCTTCTCCTACGACTTGAGCTTCCACTCGAGGCAGGACGCGTCCAGGACCTTCGTCATGACAATCCTCGGCTGTGTCTCCATCGCGTCGTTACTCGTCGAGTCGTGGGTCATGATCGGTAACCGCGACATCGAGCACGTCTTTGACTGGCTCACGCCGCTTCAGAGCCGACACGGTCCGTCGCACTGGCGATCGATCTTCGCGCAGCCGCTCGTCATGACGCTGCGACACCTGCTGCTGCGGCTGAGGAACTTCGCGGACTTTTGGTACTGCGAGATGGACAAGGCGTGCGGCGCGGTCATCTTCGCGCTGCTCTTCGCGTTGTCCCTGCTGCCAATCGCCAGCTTGCAATCCGCGCTCGTGTGGAACGAAACATTCAGCGAGCTGGTGCGCAAACGAGTGGAGGTTGAGCGCACGGTGAACGACGTGATCGGGTGAGGGTGTGGGTGAGGTGCGTACCCCCACGGCCGCCGCCCGCGACATGTATCATACACATAGACTTATTATCCCACTAGCATACATAGCCTTATTAGATGTAAGAAGAGCGAGACGCTCGCAACAACAAATCCGAGCTTCTCGATTNCTCCNTCTCCGAGACCCAAAATGGGATTGTCAGCAGAATCGACCTGAGCGACAGTGACGATGCCCGCGCCGCCCCGAGGAGAGTTCAACAACATCACGCTCACGCGGAATCCGGACNACTTCTTCACCCAGCGTGAAGTGGTGCCGCTCCGCAAGATGACCACCCCGCTCACCATCGCCCAGCAAGGCGGNCTCCGCAGTCTCGGGGGCGCNCANANTCTCGGAGGCGATTGTAAGCTCGCGCAGGCGAAGACAACCACGTCCGCCAAGAAGCTCACAGATTACATGAAGCTGAACGTGCGCGCGACGATCGAGCCCTGCGACAAGTACAGCGAACCGGTGACGAGCAACATGGCGTACGGGTGGGGTACGAGGATCCCGCAGTAGGGAGAGAGTAGTCCAAATGTGTAAATCTACAGTATATCCACGTGTTTCCGAGAGCAAGGTGCTGTACGTACGTATGTCGGTGTTACAGTTGGTTCTAAAAGCTACTTCAACGTCCACCTCAGTCCTCCTTCTTCCCGTCATCCTCCCTCCCGCGCCCTCCCTCCCGGTGGTTATCCTCCCACAGCGCCGAGCCGACGTAAGTGAGCAGCACCGCGTTGACGCCCACCACCGCGGCCACGCCAGCGTAGACCGCGCGTGTACCCGCGTCTACCTCCATCCCGCGCAGCACCACGTCACCCGTGAGCTTGTACGCGGCGAACGGGACGACGACCAGGGCGAAGCTGTACGTGAGGAGCTTGGTGAAGGTCTGGCTCGGCGTCGGCGGCATCTATCTTCTACGTCGGTCGACCGTCGACTCGGATCGTTACGGTTGGAGTTGGTCGTTCTCGATGGATGGGGCGCCTCGGTGCACCGCGCGCGAGCGTTCGGATCGATACGGGCGCGGGTGCGAGGCGCTCACGTGGCGGACACGACGGCCCGACGCGTTCCGGCGGTGAGATCAGCCGAACACGTGGAGCTTGAAGAGGACGAGAGCCACGAGGCTGACGAACGCGAGCCCGGCGACTATCGGCCAGTTGGAGTCTCCCTCGCGTCCTCTGCTGAAGGATAGCGCGCCGTTCGACTTGCCGTCGCCCCCCGACTCTTCGTCCACGGGAGCTGACTGAGGCGAGATGCCGAGAGCTTCCTTGTTGACGCGACGCCTTCGCGCTCCCATGCGGGTGCGTCGAGTTGTGGTGCTCGCAGATTCCGAGGAAAATACTTTAAGCTGTCACAATCCCTAGCTAGATCGCTCCACCGGACATTGTCTGACGCACCGGCGCATGGGTATGGACCGGGTCGACACCCCTCCTCCGGGGATGCTGCCCCCCGGCATGGGCGGAGGAGCACCCCCCGGCATGGGCGCGCCGGCCGGTGGAGGCTCGGTGAGCTTCGCCGAGCCCCCCGGCGAGTCCAAGCTCCTGGAGCTGGAGCGGACGCTCGCGGCGAAGGACGCGGTGATGGAGCCGGAGGTGCTCGCCACGCTGAGGGACTACGTCAAGAGCGGGGGCAAGGCCGAGGCTGCCATCGAGCTGCTGAGCGAGAACTACCGGGGGTACGCGCAGATGACCGGGCTGGTGTGCAAGTGGCTCGAGATCACCGAGCCGGAGGGCGAGAAGGCGCCCACCGGGGGCGGGCACGCGCGCGCGGGGTCCGGCGGGCTCAGCGCGGCGGTATCTCCCCAAGCCGGCCGGGGATCCGGCGCGGCGACCCCAACCTTCGGCCGGCCCGCGGCAGACACCCAGGACGACGACACACCGCAGGGCGGGGGTACCATGCCGCGCACGGGATCCGCCGCGTTCTTCTCCAACAACGCAGGCGAACGCGCGGATACCCCGGTGGGTCAGATCAGGGATAAGACCGCCGCGGCGCTC
>JGI26273J51734_10002042_pt1 | contig 10354 bp, 9 predicted proteins | sample SaaInlV_125m_DNA_FD_51734 | JGI IMG/M metagenome (IMG submission 51734) | reverse complement strand
GAGCTGATGGATGCGAGCCACAAGTCGTGCAAAGAGTTTTACGAGTGCTCGTGCAAGGAGCTTGATGAGCTCGTGGAGGCGTTCAAGTCGGCGGGGGCTGTCGGCGCGCGTCTTACCGGGGCCGGTTGGGGAGGTTGCGCGGTGGCTTTGGTCAAACAGGATGCCGTGAAGGATGTGCTCGCTCGTGTTAAGGAGGCTTTCTTCGATTCGCGTATCGAGAGTGGAGTACTGCGCAGTGAGGATCTCGGTCAGATGTTATTTGCATCGCTCCCGTCCAGCGGGGCGGCGATCCTCAAGGGCGTCTGAGAGCCATCGTGCGCGTTCACAGAAAGATCTCGCGTTGTATTATGAAAATACCGGTGCTCACTTGCCCTTCTCTCCCCACAGAATGGAATCGACATCCTGACCCTTACGCACGTACACACCACCGCTCTCGATCAGGCCCGGGCAAGGACGATACGCCTTGATCGGCCACCAGGAGAAAAGGGGAATGGCTCCCATGCCGCCGATGATGCGGCCGGAACCGTCACACTGCATCTTGTCCTTGGCAAGACCGCAGGAGTCGCAGCTTCCAGTGCACTTAGCGTCGTCCTCCTTGCCCTCGGCGCGCACGACAAGCCTGTTGGCGCGAGCGCCGGCGTTACGCGTCGCACGAGTCGGCCTGATGAAAGGTCGATGATGAGAATGGAGAGCGGGGTGAGCTTGCGAACGAACACGAGAGAAACGTGGGTGGACACCAGCGGTGGCGAAGGATAAAATGGCATCTGGGACGGCTTCGCGAGAGACTAACCTGCGAGACTTGACGCGGAGCGTCGCCGCTGCGCTGGTGGAGCAGGCCATGAAAGTCATAGTCGACGTGGACATGGTGGGAATGACCCTGGACGGCGCGTGATCTCGGTGCGCGGTTGTGTGTCGAGCCAGATCGCGCCGGAAGTTACAAACGTCGGTGGACTCGACACGTTGGCAGCTGCCGAAGACGCCGAGTCGCTCGCTCATCGGGCAGTCGTGGCGGGCGGTCAACATGGACCGACGCGACGAAAAATACCCCTTTTTGGTAAATCCAACAATCGCATGTAAGGTTTCACCTTAGCTGCTGGCCATACACACGCAGCGCGCGTCGCGCGCGACCAGGAGGTCCCCTGCCGTCGTGTCCTTTCGCGCAGGCCGATGGGAAAGATGTCGGGTTCGGGGTCGGAACGGCAAGCGTCGGACGCGGCCAACAATATGCAGCTCCAGACCTTTCAAAATGCCGCGAATCGCGACGGCGAGTTCGTCGAGCTCGCGAGCTATGCACCCGAGCTCACGTCGCGCATCTGGGACATCAGTGACGGGCGTTTGGTCAACGGCATGTGGGCACGAATGGGTGTGAACGACCCCGGTTTCGAACCCTTCGGCGGCACAGTGCACGAGTTTCAGCTCGCATTGGAGGAAGAGCTCGCGCTCGATTACGAAGAGGAACCGGGGGCGCAATTCCTCCGGAATCTCCGTGAACAAGAGCGATACAGAGACACCAATGGCTCGAGTAGTAAGTCCGCACCCGTCACCGCGCTTTACGGCGGATCTTTACCAGGCGTTACGAGACCGGTGTGGGTGATGAAGGATCACAAAGGCGAAGAGCACGAGTTTGGCTCGGAAGACGACGCCGTGTTATTCCAGAAAAAGCAGTCGGCGCTGATGTCGCGGAAACAGGCGAAGAAGGCGAAAGCCACAGCGATGTCTGTGGCAGCGAAGCTGCTCGCTGGCAAGACGACCAGCAAGGACGACGGTGAAGGCGTTGATGACGAGGGCACGGTGAAGGCTAAGAAAAAAGGCAAGGATGGTGATGATTTGAAAGGATCTGACGAGCCGCCTTCGTCTGCTGCGCGTCCACCGATGGCGTTCGACTCCATCGCGTCCATCACCGTCGCGGCGTGCCGCCGAGATTACGAAGGAACTGACACGGAACTGAAACGAAGACTCCGTGACGTCATCGACGGCAACGTGTCATCGGAAATCACGAAGAAGCGAATGTTCTTACGTTCGCAAGTCCAGGACGCTCTTCAAGTTTTCGCGCAAGTCATCGAAGACGAAGATGCAGTCACCGTCTGTAATTTCGTCAACTGTTTGGTGATGCAACCGGTGGTGGGGAAGCACGCGGACCTGAGGGATGTGAAGACGACGGATGATCGGTACAAGCAGATGGAAGCGAAGATATTCGACAAGCGCGTGATCAGCTTTGAGCTGTTGCGCGATGAACCTGTTTGCATGCTGGGCATGGCGATCAAACAACAAAGGCCGTTGAAACCCCGGGTGGTCATCGTCGTCGAGCGGTCCATCATGGAAAACGTGTTGCGCGCGCTTACCAGCCCTGAGGCTCAAAAATCAGGTGGTTTACGTAATCTGTATCCCGCCGCGGGATGGGTGGTCGTCCCAGACGGGACGGACATGGCGTTGGCGAAAGTTAACTTTCAGATTGCTTTGGCGCGCGTCCTGAAGAGACATGCTCTCGGGGTATCGTGTGGCGGCGGATTAAACGTGCTGAGCCAAATGTGCCAAGCCGCGATCTGGGATGTTCCGATGATGGTTCTGCACGGTTCCGGCAGAGTTTCCGACATTTGGATGAAGCTCTGGCCTCGCAGGACGTCCGCCGATTTCGACGCTGTCGTCGTGCACGCACAATTGCAATCTTGTGCTGGGTACTCAATCGAGATGCAGTCGACGCACAACGTGCGCGAGGTTTTGAAAAAGGGCAACCTGATGCTCCACTCCATCAGCGCCAACACAAACGCATGCGAGCGTTTGTTTCGGATCGAACTCAAAGGTGATCAATTGATAACCACGGCGTTGCGGCGGTTGCACTCGTATGAGGTGACCATCCGGGTGTATTCAAAGTACAAAAGGCCCCTCGCGACGTTCGCGTTGATGGTATCCTTGTTTGCCACGCTCGCATCCGTTTTCGTGTCTAATTTGGACACGTTCGGCCACTCCCAGTCGACTGGGAGGATTTGGGCTGGAATGATATTGCGGTGGATCGCTGTCGTCGCACCGGCGGTGTTAGTGGTGCTCAACTCCATCGAAAACTTCGTTAACTTGAACAACATGCTCATCATCGCGGAAAGAGCGTCAGCGAAAGTGGAAAGTTTGTTAAACGTTTACCGTATGCGTGCGCTGCAGTACAGCGACGCGTACATCGACAAGGAACGCGACGCGCAGCTGGAAACAGAACGTTTGCGCAAAGAGGCTGCGAAGCAAAAGGCGGAACGTGCGAAGAAGTCGTCGTCGTCTGACTCTTCTGACGACGACGACGACGATGACGGCGGTGCGGCCTCTTTTTTCGAAGCCGACGACATGGATCAAGAGACGGGTGATATCGTTACCGTCCGCCAAGCTAAGTTGGCGGAGATTCTTGAAGGCGTGAACAAGGACTTTTCAGAGGCGGGTGCTATGCTCTTCGAACTGAAAAATCAGCTTGATCCAGACCAAGAGGCGAAAGTGTTGCCCGCCAAGACCAAAAAGTCTGTCGAGGAACAGATCATTTCCATGCACCGCAAGCGCGTGCCCAGCAAATCGAGACAGGCGAAGCAAAGCTCGTCGGTGGCGGCGGACCCGACGAAGGCGGACGATAGCGATGACGATTTGAACCCGCAGATGATGTCGCCCCTGCATCTCGCGAGGCTGGAGGGTAACCTGGATGGTCTGAGTAATCTAGGCGGTCTGGCAGGTAAATCGTATGGGGGTCAGACGGTCGGTGGGAGAACGTTCGAGTCCCGGAGCGTTTTCAGCCAGGATCCGAGACAGCTTGGATTCGACAGTCGGACGCTTGCGCTTCCCTACGCGTCAGTCAATACGCCCGGCCAAACGTTGGCTCTGCCGAGCTCTTCTGATATTGCGGCGCAACATCTCACACCAGGACAGCGCATGCTTCTCGCTGGTGCGGCGGCAGAGGCGGGCGTTGACGTGCCGTCGACCTCCGCCGTGTCGTTTGATGTTCCCGGCGTTGACCTGGAAACGCCGGGAAAAGGAAAAGAGATTGTCACTCCTGGTATGGAAATCGAAACTCCCGGTGTGGACTTGAAAACCCCCGCCGTGAAGATCCCTCAAGTCCAACTCCCGCAGTACTCTGTGCCGTCGCGTCAAAGCGTCCGGTCTCGGATTGAGCGTGAGCGCGCGGCGGCGGAGGCACGCATGCCAAAGACCCCGCTCGGCAAGCTGTACCAATCCATCACCGGCTACACTCAAAAAGCCTCGAGCAAGGTGCATGCGGTGTCAGGTTCAGCTCAGATGCAGGCGACGATGGGGTATCTCGGGCTGAGTAAGAGGAAACTATCACAGAAAGAACGTGCGAGCCGGCTCATGGCTAAGGCTGAGTTTCGGGAGTTCAAAGAAAGCAAGTTTCCCGTGTCTTCCCGAGAGTACGTTCGATTCAGGTTGTCGAAGACGCTCACGGAGTTTCGCAACAAACACAACGAGTTGATGGTATACTCGTTGATGGCCCAAGTGTTCATGTACGTTCTGTCTGCTTTGGGTTCCGTTCTCGCGACGATCGGCATGCCCGAATGGGTCGCCATCACTGTCGCTTTGGGACAAGCGTCTCAGCAGTGGCTCAGGCAGAACCGCGTGGAGGAACGCCGCATCGCGTACCGACAAGCCGCCGCCGAGATGGCGGACGCGCGCATGAAATGGGAAGCGATTCCGATGGAAAAACGCGCGATTCAAGAAAATATTGACGCGCTGGTGTTTCGCGTGGAGAAGGCTATTTTGAGTGTCGTGGAGCCCTTGCCGACGCAGGTGAACTGCCCGAGCCTGGAGAGTTTGGCGCACGTGGACACGAGGCCGACAGCCGAAGACAGAGAGAAGAACGCGCTGTAGACGATTCGTCGGATTTTGTCACGTCGTATCGTAGTAGTCTAAGTTGTGCTTTGACTTGCAAAGATTTATTTTTGCCTCGCACACGCCTTCAGGGACTAAGACCGCTTGTAGAACTCCAAATCGTACTGCGTCTGTTCATCGTCCTTTGAAATGACGCCGAATGACTCACGGAGACGCCTGCCCTGCGCCTCGTCCTTTTCGAGGACGGATTCAGGGACGACGGAGAAGAGCGCGTAGAGACGACCGCCGTAAACGGTGACGCACGCGAAGATGGCTCCGAAGTAGCCGGTGAGGTCGAAGTCGACGTACGTCAAGCCATACGCCTCACGCTCGGAGACTTGAAAGGTGTCGGCACCGACGATAGCATCCTGCAGGTTGTAATCGGACAGAGCGAGGTCTCCAAGGAGCTCCTGGCGATCTTCTTTCAGCTTGTTATATCCCGTTAGTGACACGCAGTACACCTTCTCCGCCGACAGTTTCGGGTTCGAGTACTTCGTGTCGGTACCGTTCGTGGACTTCTCAGTCTTGTTGATGGTATCGGGGGTCCAACCGTCCGGAATGTCGTAGTAGTACTTGAATTTCTCGAAGTTGTTCTCGTTTCCGCCGTATCCGCCGTACGAGGAAGACGAGGTCGCTTCGCCGTACAACCTCCGGTACCCGTCTCCGAGATCAGACGGGTTTGTGAAGTTCTGACCCTTGGCAGCCGCTGCGAGCGCGGCGGGGGACTCGATGGCTCTCGCTTCGAGCGGCACGAATCCCTGACCGTCAGAAGTGATGAGAGTATCGGAAGGGGATCGTTTTCGTCAATCATGGCGTACTCTTAGGCGACGAGGACGACACGCAGGTTTGATGGAAACAGTGATTGGGTTACGCCGCGGTTGCTTACCGCGAGGGTGGCTGCCAGACCGGTGCCGATGATCTGCCGCCGAGAGGCGTGGTCACCGTCCGTGGAGGAGGACTTAGGGTGAGAAGCCCGCACGACGACAACTTGCTTCTTCGCAGCGGGAGACTTCCGGCGGAGAGGGCTGAACCTGTGCAGTGTCAGACCCAGCGAAGACGAAACAGCCGATGTCATGATGACGTGGATGAGCTGAAAAGTAGATGCCGCGGTGTCCGATCGATACTCCCTGGAAGCTCTGTGGGACGGCGTGGAATGTAGGGTCCAGCGGCGCGATGCACGAAGACAGTGCGCGTGGTGGAATGGCTCTTGAACGGTGCGAAGGCGAGATGTCGCGTTACGAAACAGCCCGTGTAAACACTCTCGCTTGATGACCTATCCTGAAGAGAGGTCGGAGAGCCAACAGGCGAACTACATATTGAGAGGAAATTCGGGTGTGATTGTGTTCCGAAGCGGTGAAAAAAGATTAGTTGCCATGTACAAACCACGCCTCGACTACGCCGTGGTGGTCGTCGGCCCACCTTCGTCACCAAAACCAGTACCCCGCGCGGCCTCCTCCTTAGCCTGTCTCGCGTGCTCTGCTTTCGAAGTGATCACCTTCTGGAACAGGTCGTGGAACCTAAAGAGCATCGTGTCGAGCAACGCGTTGCTCGCGTTTGTGGTTTTCAGACCCGAGTCCACGAGGTCCTTCACGCGTTCTTCGCGCAGCTCATCTTTCACCCCTTCGAGGTCTCCCGCCATCGCCTCGCAACCGGAGCTCCGGCACGCCTGTATGAGCTCGTCGAGAGAGCACAGGCCGTGCACGTGCGCGACGTTCATGAAAGTCGAGTTTCCCCTGTTGCTCCCCTCGCCGTTGGCAGAGCCGCCGCCGACCGAGGAGTCGACGGTGTCGAACCTCGAGCCCATGACGGAGGAGTCGGCGGTGTCATACATCGCCATAGATGACAGTCTCGACTTACTGTTGGATCGCGCAATCGCAGCCTTCATGACGGGAGGCGTATCCAACGTTTCTGGTGCGCCGGAATCGGTGTTCGGCGCTCGCGGCGGCTTTGATCCCTGACCATTCCCGCTCGCCGCTAGCCTGGGGGTGGCGTCCACGAAGCGTGCACCGCCTCGGTGTCTCACGCTCGCTTCACCCACCGCGCGCATTTCCATGTACAACACGTTGAGCGACTGCTTGCGTTTAACGCTTTCTTCCCCAATCGTTCTGTCGTCCCCGTCCAGGCTTTTCCGAACCCTCGTGTTCGCCTCCTCGAGTGCTTTGAGCGCCATGTCGCTCGTGTTACGTCCGCTCGGAGTGAGCGGAAAAGCGCCAATCGGGCCGCGTCGGCACGCGTTGATAGACTCCTCCTCGACAGACATCGCGAGCCAGCGCTGAATGGTCTCGATATCTTCTTCGCGGAGTTTTGATGCCATCAAGTCGGTCGTTCTGCTGACAATCTCCTTATGGAGCTCCAGTGCGGCGATGCAACCCTCGCTCGAGTACACCGACTTTGGCAGCTTTGCCATGATGCTTTTCGCCGCCGAAAGGCCCTTGTCGGTGAAAAATGGATGTTGCACGCACTGCGCGGCGTTCAGACGCTTGTCCGGGTCGACTAAAAGGAGCTTGCTCACCAAACTGCGCGCGTGCGGGCTGAAGGTCTCGTCGAACGGTTCGTAGGCGCCAGCGAGAACTTTGTACAGTCCGGCCACAGAGTGCTCAAACGGCATTCGACCGGAAATCAGAAGATAGATAATCACCCCGACCGACCACATGTCGGACTGCTGGCCGTAAGACCCGCGCGATTCAACTTCCGGTGCTTGGAACAAGCTCGTACCGAGAGGTGGCTGGTTAGCGATGCGGTCTTCGCGGTCCAAGTGCGTGGCTCTTCCGAAATCAATCAACGTGAGCTTACGAGGTTTCGCGGTGGAAATCATCACGTTGGCCGGCTTCAGGTCGCGATACACGACCCCTCTTGAATGCACGTGCGCGACAGCATCCGTGAGCTGTCGAAGGAGTGCCATCTTTTCGGTCACGATTTTGTCGTGCGAAAGCCCCGCGTTTTCCTCCTTTTCCACCTCTACCAGGTACTTGATGAGATGGCACCCTTCGACTCTCGTCAGGACCGTGTAAATGTCGTGGGGGGTCTGGTACGCGCCCAAGAGCTTCACCACGTTGGGGTGGTCGACGTAGGAAAGGAGCTCAATCTCCGAGAACGCAGACGCGCGCGCGGCAGAGCTCCCGAACCTTCCGATGTGCGTGCGCTTCAAGGCCACGGACGCGCCGGTCACCCGATTCTTCGCCGCGAAAACCACGCCTTGCACGCCCTCGCCGATTTTATCCTCCTTCGTGTTGAACTCGTAGTCATCCTCACAGTGTCTGTCGTGAATGATGCTGATTGGAGCCTCCGCGGGTGCCGATACGCATTGACCCATTCGTGTCGCCGCGACACGCGAACTCGCCGCTGGGGAAGCGCGCGAGACGGTGACGCGGGAGGTATTCGAGCGGCGTTATATCGCAGAAAGATTTGGTGTCCTTTGAAGTTGCTGACGCGACTCCGGTCGTTCGGGGGCACGAACGACGGGGCGCGAGTCGGTCAAAAGAGGCGTTTTTCGACGATCGTGCCAAACCAAAGGCTTAGTAGCTTCGCGCGTTTGTTCCTCCGCAGGCACCGCTATGTATTGTATCGCAAAACGCGCGCGCGCGTGACTACCCATCGCGCTTGTCCGCGTCCAAAGTGGTGAAGTCGGGCGATGAAGAAGTGCGCCGCATCTGTTCCATCATCTTGCCGTACTCGTTCCCGCCGCGCAGAGACAGCTCTCTGGTCTCCCACGCGGCGCGATTTTCATTCACCGCGATGGTGTTCTTTATGTTCTCGAACATGTTTTTTCGGCTATCCTTCAGCCCGTCGATCACGGGCGCATCCTTGGGCTTTTCCGCTTGCATGCCGTAGTTCACCATCAGCGCCTTGAGCTCGCCTTTCAGCGAGGACATCATCGTCGTCTTGGTCTTGACTTTCTTTTCCTTCGCGAGGTCGCTCACCGACCCGATGTCGTGAATCTTGTGCTCCTCACTGAACGACACGACGGACGAGCTGTGGCGCATCCGGTGACCACGGCTCCCGGGCCTTGACGATGAGGATGCGACGCGGTCGTCGCTTTCCTCCGGTCCGCTCCCGTTCGTGTCCCCCGTGTCGCTGAAACGCCGGTGGTGTCGCTGGCTCTGGCCCATGAAGAGCCAAGCCTCGTTGGTGCCGTGTTTCGACACCTCCGGCGTCGGCAACGGCGGAATGTCGTCGCTCTCAGTGACCTCGTCGATCAGGTCGAGCGCGGACCCCGAGTCGATACTGTTGAACATGCTGCTGATGCTCGCTTCCGGTCGATCCGCGTCCTCGCGGTTTCGCTCCAGAAGCTCGTGCAACGGGGACTCGAGGCCCGTCAACGCTTCCCCTCGCCGCACACGCCCTTCCGCCTCGTCGCCACCCGGCGCGTCCGGGGACGACTCCAGCGAGGGACCCCACTTGTCGTCCTCGTCGGGAGCTTCTGGGCCGAGCGCAACACCGCGTTGATCGCGCGCATTCATCAGGAACAACGCTTTGCTTCCAGACGCCACGGATCCGGCGTGCGTCTCGCCGCGGATCTTGGCGTTCAAAAACGACTCCCCGACAGGCGCGGGCGAACCAGAAGCGCTCGAGCCGCTCGCGACGCTGTCGCCGCCGCGCGCGCGGCCACTCGTGGGAATGGCGATGGCTCTCGACGGTGCACAGCCGAGCTCACCGGACGAAATCGTCATGTTCACCAGAGAACCGCCATTGGGGACCGAGAAACTGCTGCTCTTCCGCAAGATGCTCCTCGGGGGTGCCGCCGTGACCGACACCGACTTGTCGGCGGACATTATTCCCTCGCGAACCGGTTTGTCTGCGCACAACCCCCTCGCGCTCGAGCACCGCCCTGAGCGCCTCTCCGACCGCGGCGAGCCTATCGAATCGCCCCGGACGAGTCCGCGTTCGCCTCACCGCGAGCGCCGCTCCCTGTGAAGGCCGCGCTTTGCCGTTCGCTCACGCGACTTTTTTCGTCTCGAAAGGTCGGCGACGAAAATCTTTTATCGATGGGACGTTTTCTGCGCCGCGGAAAAAGTTCGACACTTCTTGGAAAACACCGCGGGATCTCACGGGTTTTTTACCCGCCAAAAGTGGGTGATATTTTTCGCGATTCGAGACTCCACCGGACAAACGAGCCCAATGAAAGCGCGCCGTGTCGGATCCGCCGCACTGCTGCTGTGTCGTGCTCTCTGTGACAGAACCCGATCGCGATTCCACCCCGAAAACAAACAACGCGCCGGTCTCGCCGGACATTCGCGCACGAGCACCTCTCGTGTCGCTTTTTCAACCCATCGCTTAGAGTCGCAGACTCCTCGCGATCGGCATGTCCGCCATGACGGCCTCCGCCGCCGCGACTCGCGTCGCGGCGAGCGCCAGAACCGTTAATTCGGGGAAGGGATCCTCTTCCCGCGTGATTTCCGCCAACGCCGTCGCGAACAAGCGTAACGGCGTCGGCCAGTCCGCGCAGTTCTTCCAGGGCGATCGCTCCACCGCTGCCGAACTCCGTCAGCGCGCGGTGACCTCCCCC
>JGI26273J51734_10002034_pt1 | contig 10367 bp, 8 predicted proteins | sample SaaInlV_125m_DNA_FD_51734 | JGI IMG/M metagenome (IMG submission 51734) | reverse complement strand
CCATTGTTTTCATCACTGCATTTGTTTGTATCTGACCAACCGACATGTGCTCCACTCCCCATATCATTAGCAAAAGCAGGCGGTTGACCTAGTTCTGGAAGGGCTGGCGAATTCGGACCTAATTTATCGGATTGCCATTCAGTAATTGGAATTAATTCCCATGGGTCGAAGATAGAAGATGCTATTGAATTAAGTGGGAAACCTGAAGGATAGTCATTATTTGTATGATTCAAACGTGAATACATTAGCGTTTCTCCCTGTGTTCCATTATAATTATCAAGCCATGTCAAATGGACATTATCGAACGAATCCGTTAGTATGGAAGGCATGTGTGAGTTTGCACTAAATGGCCTGTCAGGAGCTATGCCCTCATAACCTTCAACATTAGATATTGCAGCATCTGCGATTTGTTTTATGGCAAAGGAAGGGAGTCCTTCACTGACACCATCCCATGCACCTGCAGAACTTAATCTCAAACGTGTATAATAGATTTCATAATTTACATCAATATCGAAACCATAAGCTCTGCCGTCCATCCAAGTTAAATGAGTATTTCCAGAATTGTCGATTGCAATTGCCGGATGTAAACTATATGCATCGTTTAATGTAATCCTAGTGTCGTTAACGACTACTAAATGCCCATAGCCAAGTGCATCTGGTGAAGCCCCTAAATCTTCATAATATGAATCTGTATTCTCATCTGCAAAAGTACCCGAGTCACCTTTACTCCAACCAGGAGAAGGAGATTCTAATAGGCCAAGAGGATCAAGTACTGTAAGGAAAATCTCTCTAGAATTATTAGTTGAAAGATAAACTAATGCCTCAACCATTAATTGCATTTCTGCTTGATTAGCTGAACCTGTTGGGAAACTGTACATCATACCTTCAGCATTAGTAAGTGCTAATGTCGCGCCGCTACATGTTCTAGAATTAAGGCTTGTAAAACCATTAGGGCATTGCGCTAAATCCATCATGTGAGATCCTACCTCAGTAGAGCCACTGCCGAATCCTGCAGCCATTAGTGGAATCGGGATAATTCCCGCATTAACGCATGCATTATGCGCCTCTAATATCGATTGAGTGTCATCGGAATCTCCTGCAGGGTCTCCACCATATGGTCCTTCATCAGAAATCGGTATCACAATTTTTGTTGCATTGGGATTCCATTTATGATCTAGCATTGTTGGCGGGTTACCTGGTACGTTTCCTAAATTGTCGTGCCAAGAGAAACAAGCCCAAGTCGATGCGGGGCCCCAAAATTCACTGTAATACCCTCCATCTGTTGGAAGATCTATAGCTCCATTCGAATACACAACTTCTGTTAATTCACGTATACCTCCTGAATCATCATTTGGTTGTAATCCTAAAGCCGTTGTTCTCGGGCCTTGGTTTCCACTGCCGCCCGTCGAATAAGCAGCGGCACAGTTTCCACTAGTTGCAGCGGATGGCCAATTACCACTCAATGCGTAAAGTGTCTCATAAACAGTCATGTTTGCTCTCTCAAGCATTGGTTTCAGACCTTCGAAATTATAGCCGCTAGCAAATGATCCTCCATAAAATACAGCGCACATGTCTGCCCATTCTGCATTCATTGAACCTGAAGTATCGATTGGGACTACCATCTCTACCTTACCTCCACGTGTATCATCCCAAACCACTTGGACGTAATCGTCGAGATCTACTGCTACATCTGGGTGTCCTTTGTGCCCAATTATAGGCGTAAGCAGTGTTTCATCAACTGCTACTATCGCAGTCCTAGCAACGACGTCGGCTTCTATCATTGCATAGTAAATCTGTGGTTGTTGGTAATATTTATCCAATTCTTCGAAAGAATCTTCCCAAACAATATGTGCATTAGACTCTGAATCTGTGTCGATTGCGGGCCAATCTCTATTTTGTGTATGACGAGATACTTCAAAATCGTCAATCACTGAAATAGACGCATCAATGGCTATACTGCCATCGAGATCGTCTTGAGATGGATCCACTACTGTGTATTTAATAGCCCAATTTCCTGCTCGGTCCGCCCAAACAATATGGGCTCTGTCATTATCGTCTATTGCAATATCTGGATGCCATGCTCTACTTTGTCCAGCGTTAGAAATTTGTGTAGCTTCAATTAGTGTCTCACCTCTAGCATCAACTAGTTTGTAATACAGGTGCTGAGTATTTCGGCTCCAAACGAAATGGACATTTCCTTCTGAGTCGGAGTCAAGTGCGACCATTCGATCATTTTGAGCGCCTCCGTTAACGATTTGGACTGCGTCTGTAAGTACAACTTCGCTTGCTGTAACTTGTGGTGCGGCCATTGCGACAAATAAACTCATTAACATCAATGTAACTATCATTACGCTAGTTCTTTCCTTATTCCTATTCATGATTCTCACTCCAGCTAACGCTGTAACAACTTACTTTGTTGATTCACTATACTTAACCTCGACCCTCTCGGGTCATTTTTAAATTTCTTAATCGGATAGGAATTATGCCCATTCATCTCTATCGAAACTTCGTCCGAAACCACCCGTTTCATCGATATCGATATTCATTTTTTCTTCGTCTGCAGAAGAACCTTTAGAGGTTTTTTCTAATTTCTTAGATATCCAATCATCTACTGGCCCAGGCTTGCCAATTCCCGGCCCGTATCCAAATTTAATCTTATGAATAAGTGCTAATTTAGTGAGCCAAACATGCCTCATCGTATGCATAAATTCATTTTGAGTTAGTCCATCAAACCAAATCGGTCTTGAAAGATTAAATGCTTGAAGGGGGCCTGGTGTTTCATCTTTCTTCCCTATATGGAGAACCCAGTCTAAATCTGCTTGAGTTAAAAGAATTCGAGTGTCATGCAACCAAGTTTCCCAACCATGTTGATCAGTAGAATAATGATCTTTCATCTCTGATTGTTGTCCGTCATCTACGCGAGTTATGGAATATATCAATACTAAATTTCTATTTTTAGGTATAACGATATTGAATACATGCGCTGCCTTTGTAGGTGGATAACGAACATGTAAATGAAGGAAGTTTTGAGGGTCTTTTACCTCTCTTGTTTCTAGTTTTTCACTACTGAGCCATTTCCTAATAGCGTCAGCGGCCCCCGTCTCGTCCATAGTCACTGATTACCACCACCCTATATGAGAAGTCCTAATTGTGAATTCAAATTCTTTATCAATAATTCAAACCTTGCACCGTCTTCGGATTTAGATAATTCTGCCCTAATTANTGCAGTACTATAATCCGACCAAAGGTCATATCCTCGCAAAAATATTAATGATGAAAAGTAGAAGCTAAAAATAATAGTTACAACAGCAACGATACCTGAAATTGAAAGTAAAGTTAAATCAGATATAGCTATTACTAAAATAGATATTAATGGCCAAAAGAAGATTGGAGAAAAAATTCCTGCCAAAAAGAAATATGTAGTCCTTGCATCTTGGCCTTCATCGCTTTTTTCCGCCATGTAGCGGGCAAGAATTGATTGAATTCCAGACCCCAGAATACTGGGAATTAATGTAAAGGTCATCAATAATAGGCCTATTATCGCCTTGATTCGAGATTTTAAATTTAATTTTTTCAGATTATGGTTTGCTCCTATTGAACTACAATCAAGATTATGCGAGTGAAGTATTTCGGCGGCTTCAATGGCTTCGGGAAGAATCTTTTCAAGATTAGAATTATCCTTATTATTGGCTCTTATATTTCTTGTCGAAAGCACTTCTTCGCGGAGAGTAGTAAAGGGTTGTTGATTATTTATGGCCTTAAGATTGGCAATTAATTTCAATGCTCTAAATGTTTCCCAATTCGGAGAATCGGGAGTCAAAGGCGAAATAGCGTTAAACATTTGATCTTTCAAATCATGAACTGCTGAAGAGGAGGGTTCAATCCATTCCCCTGACGCTAATCTGGTAGATTCTGCCTTATCAAAAACCAAATTTATTTTAATTGGTTTGGGATATTCTACAAAACAACCGGTTCTGAACCAGTAATGCGTCCTCCAATGAAGGCCCGTTGGTTGGATTACCGGTGGAGGATTCCCTCTCTCATTAGCTATTGCTGCTGCGACTAAAGCCGCGCGAGCCGCCCCTGTTCTTAGTGCATGTAATTTTGAATCTTGGTGAGATTTGCCTTCGGGCATTATTACGGACCCATGGCCTCCTGCCAAACAATTAGCAATTGTTAACATGCTTCTATCGTTAATTTTTCTGGCGAATTCGGGGTCCGTTAATCCAGCCTCTATCTCTGCTTTTCTTAGAACGGGTTGTGCACCATTTCTACGTGACCACCATCCAATAATCGGGCCCGTGATTAAATCGTGCCGGCCGAGAGATATTATACGCTTTTTTTGTGTCTTAATCATTACACCGGCATCTACTAATCCATTGATATGAGTTGCCACTGAAATTCTTCCCCCAGAATTTGGAGGGATCTTATCAGATTCGAAAGTACGGAATATTATCGAAGTGCCTGATGAAATCATTATTCGAAATATTTGTCCAAAAAAGTAATTTCCAGGATGACTGCCATCAAGACTATGTGGGGCTTTTTCTAACTTTTTCCGATTGAAATTATGCGCNGCCGCGGATAATTCTGGAAGAATTTCGGGGGCGCTGCTAGAGTCCGTCACATACCTTCGAATTAGTATCTGGTTGAGAATACACCGGTTACTTAATTGATTTTTATGTAATTAAGGGGAGATACTCTTCATTTTGGATTCGTCGCTCTAACCAAATAGGGCCCCCAGGTAAAATTGAAAGGAATCCTCCTAAAATCACAGCACGTATATTCCATTTTTGCTGAATATATCCCATACCAAGTAAGGCAATATAAATTATCCACAGGAATCCATGGATGGGCCCTATGATTTCGACGAGGATTTCATTTCCGCCGATATATTTCAACGGCATAGCAATGAAGAATAAACTAACTGCCGAACCGCTTTCTGCGATACCGGCCACATTGAAAAAACGCATTTATTTTCCTCAATTAACGTGTTTCATTCTGTTGCAGCGGATTCCAGAATACTGAATGCCGCATTTACTTGTATCGCTCTAAGGAGTTCAGTATTCATTGCCTTGGATTCATCTGTTAGCCCGATTTGAGTATTCTTGAGTTCCTTTATGCCAGATAATACAGACTGATTAATACTATCCATATTTTTCGCCATTGCTAAAACTTTCTTTGAAATTTCTTCTACAGAAGGGCCATTTGATGAGTAATATTTGTCAATTTTATTCGATGTTTTGGTTAATTCTTTGGATATTTTCTCACTACCGCCAAACTGTACTGTTTGAGACCATTTTCCAGCATCACTACCTGCTGCCTCTCCTGTAACTAGATCTTCTAATTGTAAATTTCCTGACAAATAACCTTCTCCATGCATTCCAGTATTTGCAGAACGGCCTGCTGCATAGAGGCCTGTGAACCACATAGTTTCAGAATTGAAAGTGACTCTGCCCCTATCATCAATTGGAGCACCCCCTAATGTAAATGCTACCGTTTCTGTAAGAGGTATGACGTCTAATAATGGATTCAATCCGGTTCTTTCTTCGATCCTTCGGATGGTCTGAGAATACCATATTTGAGCATCCGAATCTAAACTTCTCAAATCCAGTACACAGCCCTCATCTGTCGTATTTTCACCAGGAATAATATCTTGCCCTGACTCTGTCCTATACCTCCCTCCTGCACTAAGAATATCGATAGGAAGGTGGAGATTTGTACCTCGGACAGTTAGTTGATGCTTAGGGATGTTTGACATACCTTTGAGTTTAATACCTGCTGAGGCAGCTAGCGCAGATCCTGTCCCTGGTCCTTCTGACAAATCGGACCAAAGGCCTTGATGCCCTGCTGTCGCTAAAATTACTGCTTTTGCTTGTATTGCAAAAACCTCACCTGATTGTGAATTTAGTACTGTGATCCCTCTTACTTGCTTATTGTCCATAACTAAAGACAGTGTTTGTAAATCAGTTCTCCTGACTATTCCTCTTTTCATCACTTGTTCTTCTAAAATTCTTGTTACTTCTCGAGAGGTCGAGTCTCCACATCCCACTAGCCTAGGTCGAGTATGGCCGTTTCCTGCCGAAGCGAACGGTAAGCCGCCATCTCGTCTTTGAAGCACTAATCCCCAATTCTCTAATTGCGCTAATACATCAACTCCTTTCCCACATATTCTCGCTATAACAGATTTATCTGATGAGTCTCCTCCTAGTGAAATAGTATCATCTCGATGAGTTGTTGAGTCTACTTCATCAAAAGAAATAGCAATGCCACTAACTGGTGCCGCTCCGGTTGCAGAACCTACACTCCCACTGTCTATCACAATTGGTTTAGTGCCTGCATCGGACGATGCTATCGCTGCGCGAAGGGCCGCTGGACCGCTACCAATAATTACAACATCCCAAGATTCCATGTTCTCTCGGACTCTTCGAGAAGATTCCTTCTCAAGAAGATGACGCCCGTGGCTGTATCCGAAAATTAATTATTCAGATACAGAAAGTGCCAATCTACGAACTTCTTCTGCTGCATCCGCCATTCTAACTCCTGCACTTTCTGGATGTAAGCTGGATGTCAAAGTAGTTTGTACAATTGTCGAAGAAAGTGTGTTGCCATCATCTCCGTTTATTGTTACCTGAACAGGATGTGGGCCAGATACAGTACTAGGCCATGCCAGGCCTATCCATAGTACTAATGCAGAATCTAACAATCCATCCAAAGTAACTACTTCTTTAATTCTAGTTCGCTTACATGGAACTCTGAGGGTTTGAACCTCTGGTTCTCCGTGAGCTGTTACTATTTCGACTTCTATGGTCATATCAGAATCGCCCCCATTATGGACCATAACAAATAAATCTGACTGTCCATCGGAAGATCGTGGAGGCAAATCCAGATCTGTTCTCCATTTGTTTTCACTCAAAGTTAATTCGCCATTCTTTGATGCGTCATGTAATCGATCTATCAAACGGAACAAACCCGGTTGCCACGCTCTGGTATGAGCTAAGAGACTTTGAATACTAACGATATTTATTTTCGCAGTAGTATCTGTCAATTTATCTAAAGCTGATATTTTGTATACTTCCCTAATCGAACTCATCATCTCCTCGGAAGTTAATAATCCTCTATCATTCAAATGTAAAGCAGTTAACATATGTTCTAGAGCAGCAGACGGCGAATGCCCGTCTCTGACTTTTTCTTCTAACAACATTGTCCAATCATCCCAACTTCCTGCCGTTTCTGGATCTAAATGGGCAACTAAAACGTCTGTTAATACCCTATTCAAAACACTCTCATGTAAAGTGGGGGCATGTAAAGAAAGAAGTGGAAACTTATTCGAACGCATAGGAATTGAACCTTCTAAATAGAATGTATTTANCCAAGATATGAAGCCAAGTATTACTGAAAAACTAACTAGTATTTGCCCTAATACATATCCTGTTTCGATTTCCCATACTGCAAATAAGGATAATGCTGATAATATTGCTGAAAATAGCCTTACTCTTTCTCTTAATATCCTCTCATGGAGCGTATTAAGGATTCTTTCAACTCCTGGATATGCTTCCTTAGACTTGAATCCCTCAATTCTTAATTGTAGTCGATGTCTAGCTGACATTTTGGCAAACAAAGATGAAAAGTGCGGGGGTAAAAGAAGAATCGAGAGTATTGAAAAGAATATTATTGCTATCTCAACCGATGAGTATTCCCAATTTGTCAATATTACGCCGGCAGATGCAGGAGCGGCTATTGAAAACCAAAACCTAATCGAGGGCATGTATCTAATCGTTGAAACTTTAGTCCAAAATTTCCTTTGTGAATCGATCCTAGCAATTCTTTTTGAGTAGGCTCTCGATTTATTTGAATTGGTTTCAGGTTCCGCCGCATAAGGGGTTGGTAATGCTACTTGGGGACCCTTCACGGCACTACGAGGTATTCAATATCCTTGATGGCATCGGAAGATAATGTCAAAAAATGCAGTTTTGACCACCCTTACATTTCTTGAAGCACATGCTCTCGCAAGGCTGGGCGATTAGTGTAGTCTGGATATCACCTTGGCCTCCTAAGCCGAGAACCCGGGTTCAAATCCTGGATCGCCCGCCACTATGAAAAGGCCAGCCCGTGGCTTCTTCCAGCCTTAGCAACTCTATGGAGGAAATGTTCGATTGGGATTCTAGCATGCATGGAATTTCTTAAATTCGTGTCGCAATCAGCCAATGCATCCAATATTTCGCAACGGAGTTCATCTGTAATGGAGAGNCGCCTTCCTATCGCTACTTCGTGTATTTGAGAAACTACATCATCCGAATCTAATCCATGCTCATTCATTAACTTGTCAACCTCAGCTATTGCTCCGGTCAAGATTTTTCGATTTTTACCGTTCTGTTTTTCCCATTTCCATTCTACTACTTTACCTCTTAATGCTAATTCCAATAAATGACGTCCTGCCTGAAGTGTCGTTGCCTGGACTAATTTGTGTACAGCTGCTCGGTCAGAAGTTAACCCCCTGGAACTTAACATTTCTAGTGTGAATATAGATTTTCGAAGATTCCCTGCACAAACATATACTATATCTCCAATTACTCCTTCATTTGGAGGTATTTTTTCTTTCGCGCAAATTGATTCCAATATTTCCGTCAATTGAGGCTTCGAAGTGTAAGGTATTCTAATCATTTGAGTTCTCGACCTTAGTGCATCGATTATTCTGCTTGGCGCTCTTGCGACTAAAATAAACCTAGACGCGTTACCTACTGTTTCCATCATTCTACGAAGATAGGCTTGTCTTATATGCCCTAAATGGTCGGCATCTTCTAAAACAATCAATCTACTTACTGGCAATTGTCCTTCTTTCAATTCTATTTCTTTACCCGCTGGAGCAATGTCCGATGAATTTGTTGAAATTATATTTCTATCGAATGCATCTAATGACATTCTTCCTGCTAATGTATCGGATGAATCTATTCCTCCGGGCCTTAAGAAATTCTCGAATTTAGCCATTGCACCGCTTGTCCTAGCCAAATCACGGCACTGCAAAACATGAGTAGTGGCGCGCCAACCAGGTCCTAACATTTGTCTGGCCACTAATTTCCAAGACGCTGTCTTACCAACACCTGCTGGCCCTGTGATTAAAAAATTTGGAGGGGTTGCAGAAATACTAGCTGAAGTCAAAGTCTGGCGTAATTTTTCAGGTATTGCCAATCCCTCGAATGTTTGAGGAGAATGTTCACTCAGCCAACTCGCCACGCCTTAGCGTCGAAGAGGAGGGTCTTGAACTGAACGTTTCTTATTCTGCTCTCAAAACCTTGTGTCTACCACCTTTACGTGGTTTTACAAATATACGANATCCGCATGATCTGCAGGATTTACCTGTAGAGCCAGCTTCTGACCAAGCTAAATNGCCACATCTAAGGCATTTGTATCGAATTTCTAAAGGGTCCATAGTGGACTCACAATGTGTGCACTTTGGTAAATCGGTTTCGCTCCAAGGTCTTCTATCAGTTCGGTTACACTGACGACATTTGTGAAGTATCAGTTTCTCAGCGCTCTTAGCCATTAAACCGGCCGACCAGCGCTCCCTTCTTCAATCTGTGGTTGAATTACTGAGTATCACGAGCCCTCAAACAGACATTAACAAAGTTCTCAAAAATCTTGNCACCATACTCGGAGTCATTCACTTCTGGGTGAAATTGTAGACCAAATCTATTCTTTTCTTCGTTCTCCATTGCTTGAATTGCGCAATTCTCACTTACTGCAGTAATTTTGAATCCATCGGGAGCAGTTATTACTTCATCGTTATGACTTTCCCAGACGCCTTGTTTATTGGGAGTATTGGTAAATAACTCCCCGCCTCCATCGATTAATTCAATTGTAGCAGCACCAAATTCTGGATTAGGCGCTTCTTGTGATTGACCGCCATAATATCCTGCCATGAATTGATGCCCCGCGCATATCCCTAGTATTGGCACCTCTAATGTCAAATATTCAGCACAATTACCTAATTCTCCAGTTAATCCTACTCTTGCAGCACCGCCTGAAAGAATTAATCCATCCACCTTTCGTAAATCTGAAAGTGGTGTTTTATTTGATAAGATCTGGGTTTCGACACCTAAGTATCTCAGCATTCTCCATTCTCTGTGNGTCCATTGGCCGCCATTGTCGATAACGTCGATTACCAATTTCTCCTCTGACATAACCTAATCGAGTAGCGAAAGGGTCATGAATTATCCCCTGAAATGACTTCTAATTCGAAACCCCCGATAGAGTGCGATTGAAATACACGACCTTTGTCGTAACGCTACTGCCCCGATGGTGTAGTGGCCTATCATGCAGCCCTGTCGAGGCTGCGACCCGGGTTCAAATCCCGGTCGGGGCGCCACTTA
>JGI26273J51734_10002030_pt1 | contig 10377 bp, 11 predicted proteins | sample SaaInlV_125m_DNA_FD_51734 | JGI IMG/M metagenome (IMG submission 51734) | reverse complement strand
CGGATGAGACCATGCTGTCAAATCCGATCAGCTCTGAGATGAGCCATATGCGCCCGTCACTTTTGCCGGGGCTGCTACACGCGGCAGCGCGCAATCAGGCGCGCGGTATTTACGACTTGGCTTTGTTCGAAGTGGGCCCGGTCTGGCATGGCGGCGAGCCGGAAGATCAAGAGACTTTGGCCTGCGGAATCTTAGTGGGCCACACCGGCCCGAAAGATGTGCATGGCACCCGCCGCGCGGTTGATATCTATGATGCTAAAGCGGATGTGGAAGCTGTGCTGCAGGCGATTGGCGCCCCATCTAAGGTGCAGTTTCAGCGCGGCTTGTCTGATTGGTGGCATCCGGGCCGATCCGCACGCATGGCATTGGGCAAGACCTCTCTGGCCGGTTTTGGGGAAGTTCATCCCAAAATCCTTGCGGCTTTGGATGTTAAGGGTCCGGTCGTGGCCTTTGCGGTACATACAAAAAATATCCCAGTTCCAAAGTCCAAATCGGCGACACGCCCGGCCTTGAATATCTCTGATTTGCAAGCGGTGGAGCGTGATTTTGCCTTTGTTGTGGATCAATCGGTCGAGGCGATCACCTTGGTGAATGCCGCCAAAGGGGCCGATAAGGTGCTGATTGACGATGTGCGCGTCTTTGACGAATTTTCTGGGGGCTCTTTGGCGGCAGGATTGAAGTCTCTGGCGGTGACGGTCCGGTTGCAACCCAAAGATGCGACATTGAAAGATGCCGATATTGAGGCGGTTGCAGAAAAAATTGTTGAGAAAGTGACCAAAGCCACCGGCGGCAGCCTTCGCGGGTGAGCGTTGCCCAAGCCTGGACTTTAGTGTCGGGTTTGGGATCTTGACCACATCTATTTGACCTTTCCAGTGTCCAGTCCCAAGGCATAGCGCCTTGGGCATTATTGAACTGTTGTGATTATAGCCATTTGAGCCTAGGGTGGTAAAAATACCCTCCTTTTGGCGACAGTTTGAGAGATTTGGCGAAGATATGAAACTAGACGCTACAGATCGTCGATTATTATCAGTTTTGCAGGTCAAAGGCCGCATTTCGAATTCGGATTTGGCCGATCAGGTCAATATGTCTGCTTCCGCCTGTCATAGGCGTGTCGGCCGCCTGGAGGCTGAAGGCTATATNCGCGATTATGTGGCGCTGGTGGATCCGCGCAAAGTGGACCGCCGCACGACNGTGTTTGTGGAGATTACTTTAAGCGGGCAAACNGAAGATGTTTTGGTGGCCTTCGAAAAGGCAGTGGCGCTGATTCCCGATGTCTTGGAGTGTCATTTGATGGCCGGCAGCGCGGATTATTTGCTTAAAGTCGTGGCGAAAGACACGGATGATTTCGCCAAAATCCATCGTACCTTCCTGGCCAAGTTACCCGGTGTCACGCAAATGCAGTCAAGCTTTGCGCTGCGCACCGTGTTTAAAACCACCGCACTTCCGCTTTAGCCAACAAAAAACCCCCACGTAACGCGGGGGTTTTNATGTGTTTCGGAGCGCGTAGCNCAGAGCAATGATTTACATCATTTACCCTTCACGTTCAGCTTTCTTACGCGCCAGCTTACGGGTGCGACGGATGGACTCGGCCTTCTCGCGCGCATTTTTCTCGGANGGTTTCTCGAAATGTTGCTTGAGCTTCATTTCACGAAANACACCTTCGCGTTGTAGCTTTTTCTTCAAAGCCCGAAGGGCCTGATCGACATTATTGTCGCGAACACTAACCTGCATGTGGTTTTCACCACCTTTCTAGTTTAAATTGCAAAATTGCAGGAGGCTGCTGNATAGCGCAGGCTTGTTGCTTTGTCTAGCGGCCAGATATTTGGGGGATCCATGAAAGTCGAACAACACTTATCAGAACTTCTTGCAGCGATCCTGCCCCATGTGGTGTTTGATGGCTGGTCGCAGACCAGCTTTGATTGCGCAGTGGCGGATTTGAAAATGGACCCGGGTTTTGCGGCCATGCTCGCGCCGCGTGGCGCGCTGGATTTGGCCGTTGCCTATCATCGTCAAGGCGATGCAAAGATGCGCGCGGCCTATCACGGCTCATCGACCGACTCATTGAAAATAAAAGAAAAAATTACATTGGCGGTGCGCCTGCGACTTGAGGCAATTGCGGATAAGGAGGCGGTGAGGCGCGCCACTTCGCTCTTTGCTTTGCCGCAACATGCGGGCGAGGGAGCCAAGTTGATATGGGGAACGGCCGATGACATTTGGGATGTCTTGCAAGACAGCTCGCGTGATGTGAATTGGTATTCAAAGCGCGCGACCTTAAGCGCTGTCTATGGTGCAACGGTGTTGTTCTGGCTGGGCGATGAGAGCCCGGGCCATGCGGCGACCTGGGCGTTTTTGGATCGGCGCATTGAAAATGTCATGCAAATCGAACTGGCCAAGGCGAAGATTCGCGACAACAAGCCTTTGAGTGCCGCTCTGGCGGGGCCGATATGGCTTCTGGGAAAAATCAAGGCCCCCCAAATGCGCGATGATTTGCCCGGGCGGGCGTCTAAATTTTAGTCTGCAATTTTGTAAAGGAGGGCACCTATGTCCCAAATGACGGCTGTTGAAATAACGGCGCCCGGCGCAGCTGACGTGTTGCAAGTCACCACGCGCCCCCGTCCGCGCGCAGGTCACGGGCAGGTGGTGATTGCCTTGGCTTATGCCGGGGTCAATCGGCCCGATGCGCTGCAGCGTGCCGGCCTTTATAACCCCCCAGCAGGTGCCAGTGATCTGCCGGGGCTGGAGGGGGCAGGGATCATTGCCGAAGTGGGCGCGGGCGTGACCGAATGGGCCGTCGGCGATGAGGTCTGTGCGCTCTTGCCCGGAGGCGGATACGCAGAGTTTGTCGCCACCTCGGCCCACCATTGCTTGCCTATTCCGCGTGGCTTGAGCCTGAAGCAAGCCGCTTGCCTGCCGGAGACTTATTTCACCGTCTATTCCAATGTGTTTCAGCGCGGCGCGTTGCAAGCTGGAGAAAAATTTTTGGTGCATGGCGGCTCATCAGGCATCGGAACAACGGCCATTCAATTGGCGCATTTATTCGGGGCTAGGGTCTTTGCGACCGCTGGTTCAGAGGCAAAATGCCAAGCGTGCAAGGACCTTGGGGCAGAGCGGGCGATAAATTATCGCCATGAGATCTTTGAGGAGGTGCTTAAAGCCTATGGGGGTATGAACCTCATTCTTGATATGGTCGGCGGATCCTATATTCAACGCAATCTCAAATCCTTGGCCGATGACGGGCGTTTGGTACAGATTGCCTTTCTGCAAGGGCCGAAGGTGGAGCTCAATTTGGTGCAAATGATGACCCGCCGTTTGACATTGACGGGCTCAACCCTGCGACCGCAAAGTGATCTGGCCAAGGTTAAAGTTGCTAAGGCCTTGCATGATGAGGTCTGGCCGCATCTGGCGGCTGGCCGCATTGCCCCGATCCTCGACAGCACATTTCCGCTGGCTGAGGCTCATAAGGCCCATGCGCATATGGAAGCCAGCCAGCATATCGGTAAAATCGTTTTGGAAATTTGAGCTCCGCGCATTGATCATAAATAAAGGCTGATGGTCCTGCGGGGGCTTTCCCTTTCCTGCGCAAGGGATTATACAGCTTTCAAGTTCCCCAAACATGGTAACTCGTCCCGCCAAAACCCGGGACCGCCGCGAGGCGTTGAGGAAGCTATGTCTGGGATTAAAGTTTAGGATGGAGGCCGAAATGGCAAAACCAATTATGNCAAAGGCCACCGCAGTTTGGCTGGTGGATAATACAACCCTCAGCTTCAAACAAATTNCTGATTTCGTTGAAATGCATGAGCTTGAAATTCAAGGCATTGCCGATGGGGATGTGGCTGCGGGCGTAAAAGGCTTCGATCCAATTGCCAACAATCAGTTGACACAAGAAGAGCTGGATAAGGCGCAGGCCGATCCAGCGCATAAGCTGACTTTGAAGTATTATGCCGCCGCTGTCGGAGAAGAAAAACGCCGTGGTCCGCGCTACACGCCGCTGTCCAAGCGTCAAGACCGCCCAGCGTCGATCCTTTGGTTGGTTAAGTTCCACCCGGAGCTTTCTGATGGTCAAATTTCCAAACTTGTTGGGACAACTAAGCCCACCATTCAGGCCATCCGCGAACGGACCCATTGGAATATTACCAACATCAACCCGATTGATCCGGTGGCCTTGGGCCTGTGTAAGCAGTCAGAGTTGGATGCTTTGGTGCAAAAGGCAAATGCCAAGAAATTGCGTGATGGTGAGGCGATGTCTGACGATGAGCGCCGCCGCCTGGTCAGCACCGAGCAAAGTCTTGGAATGCCTGAAGAGCCGCGCATTCCAGCCGCTATTTCAGGGCTGGAAACCTTCACCCTGGCCGATGCGCCAGAGGAGGAGGAANACGAGCGTCAGCATGGTGATTTGTTGGATGCCGACAGTTTCTTCAATCTGCCAAGCGGTGATGGTGAAGAGCAGCCGGGTTGAATTGAGGCTCTTAAATACAAAAAATCAAGGCGGCTTCGGCCGCCTTTCTTTTTGCCGATGCAGAGGTCTTGCTTAAAAAGACCTCCGCATAACCCAACCTTCAAGCCACAACATTATGCCCGGTGGCAACACCGGGCTGCGCCTACCCGCCCCCCGGCAGGCGCATTCACCATCTGGGTATACTGGCATATATGGCTATAGCTCAGATTTTCCGGTAATTTCACCATCGCTCATATGCGCCCGCCCAGGCCGGCGCAGCCCTCATTGCGTGGTGAACTGGCGTTATGCAGAGGTCTTGCTTAAAGCGTTTTGCGTGCCCGGAGGGCTGCCGTGATCGTCCCATCGTCCAAATAGTCCAGCTCACCGCCAATTGGCACGCCCTGAGCGAGGGTTGAGACGCGCACATCGCCCAGTTGATCTGCGATATAATGGGCGGTGGTTTGCCCGTCGATGGTGGCATTGAGGGCTAAAATCACTTCGGTGACATTCTCATCGCGGACCCGGCGTAACAGCCGAGGAATGCGCAACTCATCGGGACCAATGGCATCGAGTGCCGAAAGGGTTCCGCCCAGCACATGGTACCGGCCCTTGAACATATGGCTGCGCTCCATGGCCCAAAGGTCAGAAACTTCCTCTACCACACAAATCTCGCCATTCTCGCGTTTGGGATTTTGGCAAATGTCGCAGGTATCGGCAGTGCCGATATTGCCGCAATTTAGGCATTCGCGGACGGTGACGGCCACCTCAGCCAAAACATCCGCCAGAGGCGTCATCAACAGTGCACGTTTCTTGACCATATGCAGAACCGCACGCCGCGCCGAACGCGGTCCAAGCCCCGGCAGCTTGGCCATCAATTCGATCAAATGGTNGAGATCTTTGCTGCTGTTGCTCATGGATTGGGCCTAAGGGTTAAAAGGGCAGTTTCATATCCGTCGGCAGGCCAAGGCTTTGCTGCAGAGCTTTCATTTCNGATGCGGATCTGTCTGCCGCTTTGGCCTGTGCGTCTTTAATCGCGGCAAGGATGAGATCTTCGACCACTTCTTTTTCGTTCGGATCAAAAATGCTGGCATCGATATTTAAGCCGGTCAAAACGCCCTTGGCATTTGCCGTTGCAGTCACCAGCCCGGCGCCGCTTTCGCCTGTGACCGAAATATTTGCCAGATCATCCTGCAATTGGGTCATTTTTCCCTGCATTTCCTGAGCTGTCTTCATCATCTTGGCCATATCGCCTAGGCCGCCGAGACCGTTTAGCATTGTGTCACCTCTTCTTGTGCGTGTTGTAAAAGCGGCCCGCAGCGCAGGGCTGGGGCATTGGCAGTGGATTATTCGTCGTCAAACGGATCCCATTCATCTTCGACCTCAGGCAGGGCGTCGATCTGCGCCTCGGCCGCGATATCTTTGGCGGTGCGGATGTCGCTGATCTGTGCCTTGGGAAAGGCGACAAGGACCGCTTGCACCAAAGGGTGCGCCTTGGCTTGCTCTTTGAGCTCAAGGGCGGCCGCATCGCGCAGCTCTGCGATGGTGCTTGCGCCATTGGTGCCGATAGAGACGGCCCATCTCTGCCCGGTCCAGGTTTGCAACCGGCTGCCCAGTCGTTGAGCCAGATCACGCGGGGCTTTTTCTGTCGGCTCAAATTCAATCCGGCCGGGACTATAGCTGACCAATTTTAAACTGGTTTCCACATCAACCAAGAGTTTGACGTCGCGGTGATGGCGGATCAGCTCCAACACATCCTCAAACCGAGCAAAATGCGCCAGCGTCTCTGCCGCGGGGGCCTTTGCCTGCGCCGCTGAGGCCGTGGCCCCGCTGGATCGTTGGGCCCGAGGGGCCATCGTGTCTGCGGCATAGGCTGATGGGTTGGTCGCTTGCGGGGCGGTGGCCGCCGCGCTTTGGCGCGGTCCCCCGCCTGCTCCATACGGGGTACCAGCGTTTTGGGGTTCTGGTGTGGGAACGGGCGTGTTTTGCAGCTTGCGGATCAATTCATCTGGCGTGGGCAGATCGGCCACATGGGTTAGGCGGATCAACGCCATTTCTGCAGCCATCATCGCATTGGGTGCCCGCCCGACCTCTTCTAGGGCGGTGAGCAGCATTTGCCACATTCGGCTTAACACGCGCATCGGCAACCGCTCTGCCATGACCAGCCCTCGGCTTCGTTCATCGGGCGAGACCGTGGGATCTTCGGCGGCCACGGGCGTGATCTTAATGACGCTGACCCAATGGCTGACCTCTGCCAGGTCGCGCAAGACCGCCATAGGATCGGCGCCGGCGGCATATTGCGCAGACAGCTCGCCCAAGGCACCTTCCGCATCCCCGCGCAAAATNAGATCGAACAGATCCAAAACCCGCCCTCGATCCGCAAGACCCAGCATGGCGCGGACCTGATCGGCTGTGGTTTCTCCAGCGCCGTGGGAAATGGCCTGATCCAGAAGCGATTGCGCATCGCGGGCCGAGCCTTCAGCGGCGCGGGTGATGAGACCCAGCGCCTCTTCTGTGATCTCAGCGCCCTCTGCTTTTGCGATTCTCTGCAGCATCGAAATCATGACATCCGGTTCAATGCGCCGCAGATCAAATCTTTGACAGCGCGACAGAACTGTAACGGGGACTTTGCGAATTTCTGTGGTGGCAAAGATAAATTTCACATGCGCAGGCGGCTCCTCCAAGGTCTTGAGCAACGCGTTGAAAGCGTTGGTCGACAGCATGTGGACCTCATCGATGATATAGATCTTGTAGCGTGCAGAGGCGGCACGATAGGCCACCGAATCAATAATTTCGCGAATATCGCCAACGCCGGTGCGGCTGGCGGCATCCATCTCCATCACGTCGACATGGCGCCCCTCCATGATGGCCGTGCAATGCTCGCAGCTGCCGCAGGGGTCGATGGTTGGGCCGCTTGTGCCATCGGGACCGATGCAATTCATGCCCTTGGCAATGATGCGCGCAGTGGTGGTCTTGCCGGTTCCGCGAATGCCCGTCATGATGAAGGCTTGGGCGATGCGGTCGGCTTCAAAGGCATTGCGCAGGGTTTGGACCATAGCGTCCTGCCCAACCAAATCGGCAAAGGTCTCTGGGCGGTATTTGCGCGCCAAAACTTGATATGCAGCGGTGTCGGTCATGATATCCCTCGAATCCTGCTTGGATGCTACAGGCAGCGCTGGCATTGGTCCAGCAAACCCCGCATGGGATGCTGGCAATTTTTACCGGTGAGATGGGAGGGTGAGAGGTTGGACATCGACCCAAGTGGGGCTCGTTGTGGCTGCTTCCTTCCGGATCTGACCAGGTTGGCGAGGCACTTGCCCGCGCCAACCTCTCGTGCCCCGTATAGGGCTTTGAAATTGACATTGCAATTCATCGCTGGGGCGAATTGAATGCACGGGCGATAAAAAGTTGGGATTGAGCACATGCGCCATGCGGAAACAGTAACTTTTGGAGGCTCTGCGCTCAACCGGGCCGCAGAATTGCGCGGCCCAGAGGCCCAGGCGGACCTTCGGGCGCTGAGTTCGGCCAAAACCACCTTGTTTTGGCGTGGAAAGCCCCTGGTGCAGCTCCAGGCGGAGGGCGCGCTCGGATTGGCTTGGCTGGAGTTGGATCACCCGGCTTTAGGCCGCGCGGCCGATTCTCTGGTCTTTTTGGGGCTGAATGAGGCCAAAGAGCCGTTGTTTTTGGCGGATATCTCCATTTGGGAGCCTGAAGAGCTGCCTGAAACCTTGAATGCCTTTCTGGATCCGTCGCAGCAGGTGCATCCGGCTTTGACGAGTGGCGAGTATTTCGCTGAATTGCGGGCGATTATGACGCAATTGTCCGCGCGCGATGCTGAACTGGCGGCCACCGGGCGCGGGCTTTTGGAATGGCACCGCACCCATGGGTATTGCGCCACCTGTGGCGCACCGTCTGATATGGCGATGGCGGGGTGGCAGCGCAATTGCCCAGCCTGCAATCGTTCGCATTTCCCGCGCACTGATCCGGTTGTGATCATGCTGATTACGCATGGTAATAGGGTTTTGATGGGGCGTTCGCATGCCTGGCCGGANGGGATGTATTCGCTTTTGGCGGGTTTTGTTGAACCAGGTGAGACATTGGAGGCGGCTGTGCGTCGGGAGGTTTTTGAAGAATCGGGCATTCGTGTCGGGCAGGTGCGTTACCTGGCCAGCCAGCCTTGGCCCTTTCCTGCGTCTTTGATGTTTGGCTGTGCCGGCGAGGCGTTGAATGCGGATATAGTCATCGATCCCAAAGAGATTGAAGACGCGCTCTGGGTCAGCCGCGAAGAGATGTTGGACGTGTTCGAGGGGGTGCATCCTGAAATTAAACCGGCCCGAAAGGGAGCGATTGCGCATTTTCTACTGGAACATTGGCTGGCAGATCATTTAGAGTGACCCGAAGTTTTGAATAAAATGAATTAATAACATGTGTGAAAATTATTAATCCCAAGGCAGCAGATGAAGTTTTCAAGCCATGAAGATATAGAAGCACCTGCGCAGGCGGTCTTTGCCGCCCTGTGCGATCATGAGCAGTTTCAACGCGTGATGCAGCAACGCGGCATCGCGATGCGTCGGGTGGATGATCGCCCGGAGGTGGGGCCGGGCACGGCTTGGGAGATCGATTTCAAATTCCGCGGCCGGGCGCGAAAACTGCGCTGTTTGGTGACGGAGGTGCAAGCGCCGGAGCGTCTGTGCCTATCAAACGAATCAGATGGGCTGACGGGGGATGTGGCGATTTCGGTTTTGCTTCTGGCGCCAAAACGCTCCCGATTGTTGGTATCAGTGGAAATGAAGCCCAAAAATCTATCGGCGCGGCTCTTGCTGCAATCCATGCGCTTTGCAAAAGGCTCATTGGATCGGAAATTTAAATCCCGACTTCATGATTCGGCCGTGCAGATGTGCCGAAGCGGTCAGGTCAACAGCGGTTAAGGCCGGCCTGGATCGGCCGGATACGTTCCTAACACGCGAATCATATCGGTGAAAAATGCCAGCTCATCGAAGGCGTGTTTCACCTCGGGGTCATCGGGATGGCCTTCGATATCGGCATAAAACTGCGTCGCGCGAAAGGCGCCACCCAGCATGTAGCTTTCCAATTTGATCATGTTCACCCCATTGGTCGCAAAGCCGCCCATGGCCTTATAAAGCGCAGCGGGAATGTTGCGCACTTGAAAAACAAAGCTGGTCAACATCTTACCTCTGCGCCGCTCAGGTCGGTCTTGCGCCGACATAACCAAAAAGCGAGTGGTATTATGGGATTGATCTTCAACGTCTTTTTGCAAGACCTCCAGGCCATGAATGCGGCCGGCCAACTCAGAGGCCAGCGCTGCGGCGGTGCGTTCATTGCGCGCGGCAATGTCAGCGGCGGCCCCGGCATTATCCGCGGCGGCTTCACCGCGGATGCCATGGGCCTCAAGAAATTTCCGGCATTGCGGCAAGATCACAAGATGCCCGCGCGCCACTTTGATATCGCTCAAAGCGACGCCGGGCAGGGCCAAGAGGTTGATCCGCACGCGCACAAAGACTTCGTCATTAATGAATAGGCCGCTTTCGGGCAGCAAGCGGTGCATATCGGCGACGCGTCCGTAGGTGGTATTTTCCACAGGAAGCATGGCAAATTCTGCCGCTCCGGTTTTCACCGCCGCGATGACGTCTTCGAATGTGGCGCAGGGGAGGGGCTCATGATCGGGCCGGGAGGCCACACAGGCTTCGTGAGAATAGGCGCCGAGTTCTCCTTGGAAGGCGATTTTTTCGGCCATTTTGTATCTCCTGAGTAAATTCCGCGAAAAAGGGCGTTTCGTCGCGCCATCTACACCTTGCACGACAGGGGGGGAAGGGACTAGAGGGGTACAACCCAATTGTAATGATGGATCGCGACATGTTTGACACGATGACTTTGACCAAAATTGCAGCCGCCCTCTGTTCGGCTCTGCTTGTTTTTGTTCTTGG
>JGI26273J51734_10002024_pt1 | contig 10393 bp, 9 predicted proteins | sample SaaInlV_125m_DNA_FD_51734 | JGI IMG/M metagenome (IMG submission 51734) | reverse complement strand
CAGAGTTCGAGGCAGATTGTGCCTGTTGAACTTAGAGGCGCTGCACTCTTTGCGTTAAGCACGCTGCAAAGAATGCCTATGGTGAATGTCACTGACATCTGACCCGGTAGGCCCATAAATTGTCTCTGAAAATTGACCCATCTGCCCATAGAGCCCTATTGCTATTGTTCAGGGCTTGTGAGCCATGCGTCATGGCCGAGGCTGTCGCACCGGGCCCCATCGCAGCCAACGCCTGCCTAAAAAGGGCCTGCGTAAAACTTTGCAAAAGAGCCCAGCCGACTTGGATATGTTCTATTGATCTGCCGTATGGTATTGCCTCGGCGTCAATGGCAGTCATGGGGTCCGATATGGACAATAACATTCTTGATGCAATTCTAGGTGCAATACCACAACCCATCATTGCGATTGATGCGAGCGAACGCATTCTTGCTGTGAATAGTGCCGCGGTTTCCTTGGTCGGTCATACCGCCATGCAACACAGTTACGTGACCATTTTACGTCAACCCGCGTTGTTGGAAGCTATTGAGGCGACATTAAAAGATGATGTGCCGCGCACCACGAAGTATCTCAGCACAGACGGTGCACAGGACACAATTTACAAAGTCACCTGCCAAGCGGCACCCGGCGTTGGTAACGGCGGTACAAAGGCAATAATATTGTTCTTTGAAGATATCAGCCAAATGGAAGAGGTCGGGCAGATGCGTCGTGACTTCGTGACCAATGTAAGTCACGAATTGCGCACGCCTCTCACCGCACTTATCGGATTTATTGAAACCTTGCGCGGGCCGGCGCGGGATGATGCAAAAGCCNCCACGCGGTTTTTGAACATNATGCAAGATGAGGCGGAGCGCATGAATCGTTTGGTGGGCGATTTGATGTCACTTAACAGAGTAGAAGGAAANGAACGCGTGCGGCCCACGCAGCGCGTTGTGTTAAATGANATTATCCAATCGACATGCCACAGCCTGCAGCCCTTGGCNCTTCAGGCTGGGGTGAAATTTGAGTTTGAAAGCCCAGAGCTTCCCGTCGAAATATACGGCGATTCCGATCAGCTGACGCAAGTTTTTACCAATATCATCGGAAACGCTCTTAAATATGGCGCGTCTGGCGGGCGCATTACCCTGCGCATGACAACTATCGCGCGGGAAGCGGCTTTGCGCGCCCCTGGCGTCAGACTCCAAGTCATTGATTATGGAGCGGGCATTGACCCTGTCCATCTGCCGCGCCTGACCGAAAGGTTCTACCGCGTTGATGGGCACCGCAGCCGTGAACTTGGTGGCACAGGTCTTGGTCTTGCAATCGTCAAACATATTATCAATCGCCACCGCGGGAAATTGAACATAAAAAGCGCTTTGGGGGAAGGCACCACGGTCACGGTGATGCTGCCGACCGAGCCGCTATCGTGAATTTCGAAGAAAATAAAATGTCATGAAAACGTAATATCCCTGTCACAAAACTGTTACGTCCAGCCGTTACACAGGGCCGGAGAATCCCATGGGGGATTGCTTGCAAATGGACAAAACAGGAGACATCCATGTCTTTACTTAAACTTGCAACTTCCGCGCTGGCTCTTTCGGCGCTTTGCGTAACAACCGCTGCCGCGCGTGACCAAGTGCAGATCGCCGGATCGTCAACCGTTCTGCCATATGCGTCGATCGTTGCTGAGGCTTTTGGCGAAAACTTTGACTTTCCAACACCCGTTGTCGAGTCCGGTGGCTCTAGCTCGGGTCTGAAGCGCTTTTGCGAAGGCGTTGGTGAAAACACAATCGACGTGGCAAATGCGTCTCGTGCGATCCGCGAAAAAGAAATCAAAGCCTGCGCCGAAGCTGGGGTGACCGACATCATCGAAGTGCGCATTGGGTATGACGGTATCGTCTTTGCCAGCCAGATTGACGGACCGGATTATACTGCTTTCCAACCGGCTGATATTTTCGATGCACTTGGCGCCAAGGTTCTTGTCGACGGTGCGATTGTTGAGAATCCGCATCAACAGTGGGCTGACTTCAATGCTCAACTTCCAGCGGCTGATATCATGGCCTTTATTCCCGGAACAAAGCACGGAACACGCGAAGTTTTTGAGGACAAAGTGTTGCTCAAGGGTTGCGAGGTTACCGGTGCTATGGAAGCCATGATGGCCTNTGGCATGTCTGAAGATGATGCCGAAGATGCTTGCCTCGATGTGCGTCAAGATGGCCGNTCTGTTGATATCGATGGCGATTATACCGAAACTCTCGCACGCATTGATGCCAACCCCGATGGTATCGGCATCTTTGGCTTGGCCTTTTATGAAAACAATCAAGACAAACTGAAAGTGGCGACAATGGGCGGCGTTGCGCCGTCGACTGAAACGATTTCGACGGGCCAATATCCTGTGTCTCGTCCGTTGTTCTTTTATGTGAAGAAAGCCCACATTGGTGTGATCCCAGGTCTGAAAGAATATGCCTCATTCTTCATCGCCGATGAGATTGCTGGACCAGACGGCCCGCTATCTGCCTATGGTTTGGTTGCAGATCCCGATCTGGCGACAACCCAGGCAGCCGTATCTAATGAGACAGCCATGGGCAGCAAATAAGAGCTGCTGTAAAACAATAGTGAGGGTGGCGGCTTCCGCCATCCTTAAAAAACGCTTACCCCCTTTGCTGGGGGCGCATTTGACAGTAGGAAGAACAAAATGGATGGAGGCGGTATGCCGATACTCTGGGTTGTCGCAGTGATTTTTGTTGTTTCCGTTGTTGGGTTCATCACTGGGCGCGCACGTGCTTTGCAATCGGCCGGTGGCGATGCGCGCCGGCTTCATTCCTTGCCGGTGTATTACGGGTCGAACGTTGCTTTATGGGCCGTCGTGCCTGCGGCTGCTACCCTCATCGTCTGGCTTATTGTGCAGCCATTGCTCGTGAATTCCCGCGTGGTGGAAACCTTGCCTGGTAGCTTGCTCGATGAAGGCAGCTCAATTGGCCTGATTATGAGCGATGTGCGCCGCGTGGCAGAGGGGCTTGATGTGGCTGTGGCCCAAGGCGCTTTGAGCCGCGATGAGGCTGCGTCAATCGGATCCTCATCGGTCAATATTCGCGAATTTTTAGGATCCATAGGCGTGGCTCTTGGCTCAGATGTTAGCCCTGAAGTTGTGGCCGCGGCGCAGCTTTACCGCGGGTTCAATGCAACCGGGTCTGCGCTTATGTCCTGGATTGTGCTGGCAATTTCTGTCGGAGGGNCTGCCTATGCCTATAGGCGGTCAAACGCGGATTTCCGCGCGCGCAATGTGGTTGAGCGTGGGGTTTTGGGGCTACTCATCGGGGCAGCCTCAATTGCTATTTTGACGACCATCGGCATCCTATTCGCGCTGCTGTTTAATACGATCGAGTTTTTCAAACTCTATCCTGCTACCGAATTCTTCTTTGGAACCAATTGGGCGCCCAGTTTTTCCGGCCGAGGCGGGCTGTCTGATCTTGGTGTTTTGCCTCTATTGTGGGGCACTTTTTACATTTCTTTCATTGCGATGTTGGTCGCGGTTCCTATTGGGCTGTTTTCAGCAATTTACCTCTCTGAATATGCAAGCCCTCGGNTGCGCAGTGTCGCCAAGCCTTTGATTGAAATTCTAGCCGGAATTCCGACGATTGTTTACGGGCTATTTGCGCTTTTGACCGTTGGGCCATTGCTGGTGAGCCTTTTTGGCAAAGATACTTTGAACTGGATGCAGGGGGGCACTGCGGTCATGACCGCGGGTTTGGTGATGGGCATCATGCTTATCCCATTCGTGTCATCGCTTTCCGATGACATTATCAATGCCGTACCGCAGGCCTTGCGCGATGGATCTTATGGCTTAGGTGCAACCCAGTCTGAAACCATACGTCTGGTTATCTTGCCAGCAGCCCTGCCGGGCATCGTTGGCGCGATCCTCTTGGCGGCGTCGCGGGCCATTGGGGAAACGATGATTGTCGTGCTGGGGGCAGGTGCGGCGGCGCGCCTGTCGATGAACCCTTTTGACGCGATGACAACAATCACGGCCAAAATCGTAAGCCAATTGACCGGNGATGCCGATTTCTCATCTCCGGAGGCTTTGGTTGCCTTCGCACTTGGCATGACCCTCTTCGTACTGACCTTGGGGCTTAATGTGTTTGCCCTCTTCATCGTACGCAAATACCGGGAGCAGTATGACTAATGGCCATTAAGAACCAGACTTCTCGCGGCGTGTCACATACGTCACTGCTCTCAAAAAGGGATGGGCATACCCAAAAACGCAACTCAGCCGAAAAGCGGTTCCGCATTTACGGGATGGTCGCCCTCTCCATCGGCGTGTTGTTTCTTATATTCTTATTTGCCTCGATCCTACGCTCAGGTTTGCCGGCCTTCACCCAGACCGTAATGAATGTTGAATTTGTTGTGTCTCAAGAAGACTTTGACAAAGCTGAAAGCAAGATGCTGAAAACCAAGGCCTATCAAGACATATTCGTTGCGGCATTGAGCGCGGAGCTTGCAAGAAGGAACTTGGATGTGGCCTTCGATAATAAAGCGATTGAACGCATTGTGGGCAAGCCGGGCGGCACAATTCGAAGTTATTTTACCGAAGATCCAAGCCGGGTCGGACAGCCTGCGACTTTCGAGCTTGCGGCCTCCAGCCGGGTGGATGGCTATTTTAACGGCCGCGTCACCCGTGAAACTTTGGTTGACAGCCGCTTTTTGAAGGCAACGGATCTGGATTTGGTCGATGCTTTACAGGCCGGTGGCATAATTCGCCAGGCATTCAATTGGAATTTTATCACCGGCACGGATTCCGGCGTGGATAACCCTGGAGGCGCCGGACTTGGGGCTTCTGTTATTGGATCGTTCTTCATGATGTTGGTGGTGCTGTTTTTGTCACTCCCGATTGGGGTTGCCGCTTCGATTTACCTTGAAGAATTTGCCCCGCGAAATCGTTGGACGGATTTTATTGAGGTGAATATCTCCAACCTCGCCGCGGTGCCGTCCATCGTGTTTGGTATTCTTGGCCTAGCCGTTTTCATACAATTTGCGGGGTTGCCACAATCTGCCCCGCTTGTCGGTGGCCTTGTTTTGACCTTGATGACATTGCCGACCATCATCATCTCAACCCGCGCATCGCTTGCGGCTGTTCCACCCTCTATCCGCGATGCCGCCCTTGGTGTGGGTGCATCTAAGATGCAGTCAGTGTTCCACCACGTCCTACCGCTGGCGATGCCTGGTATTTTGACAGGCACGATTATTGGCCTGGCCCAGGCCCTTGGCGAAACGGCGCCTTTGCTCTTGATCGGGATGGTCGGTTTTGTTGCGCGCGAGTATCCCGAGGGGTTTCTGTCAGGCTTTACGGACGCCAACTCGGCAATGCCGGCGCAGATTTATACTTGGGCCAGTCGCGCTGATCCCGGATTTTATGAAAAAGCATGGGGCGGTATCATCATTTTGCTGCTGTTCCTCATTACGATGAATGCTATCGCAATCATCTTAAGACGTCGCTTCGAACGGCGTTGGTAAGGACATGTCAAAAATGCTCGATGTAACAACTGTGGAGAGAGATGTGGCAGCAAACAATGTCAAAATTTCAGCAAAGGACGTACAGGTCTTTTATGGAGATAATCACGCCATTAAAGATGTCACTGTCGAAATCGAAGACAAGACTGTAACTGCGTTTATTGGCCCATCTGGATGCGGGAAATCGACATTTTTGCGGTGTATCAATCGTATGAACGATACGATTGAAGTGTGCCGTGTCGTGGGTGATATTCGGATTGACGGTGAAAATATTTACGATCCAAAGATTGATCCGGTTCAGCTGCGCGCCAAGGTTGGAATGGTCTTTCAAAAGCCAAACCCCTTTCCAAAATCGATCTATGACAATGTCGCATATGGGCCGAGAATACATGGCCTGGCCCGGAACAAGGCGGAATTGGACGAGATCGTCGAGCGTTCGCTGCGCAGTGGCGCGATTTGGGATGAGGTGAAAGATCGGTTGCAGGCGCCAGGAACAGGGCTTTCTGGTGGGCAACAGCAGCGGTTATGTATTGCACGCGCCATCGCGACGGAACCCAAGGTTCTGCTGATGGATGAGCCTTGCTCCGCTCTTGATCCCATTGCCACCGCGCAAGTTGAAGAACTCATTGATGAACTGCGCAAAAGTTATTCGGTGGTGATTGTGACCCATTCGATGCAGCAAGCCGCACGTGTGAGCCAAAAGACGGCTTTCTTCCATCTCGGCAGCCTTGTTGAGTTTGGTGAGACCTCCAAGATTTTCACCAACCCAATCGATCCGCGCACTGAAAGCTATATTACTGGCCGTATCGGCTGAGGAGTTCAAAATGACCGATCAACACATTGCATCCGCTTTTGACAGAGATCTTGAGAAAATTCAGGCTCAAATTATGAAAATGGGCGGCCTGGTCGAGAACGCCATACTTGAGGCCGCGGTCAGCTTAGAAGAAAGAGACGAGGAGCGTGCCGAACAAGTGCGCCGCAGTGACAAAGCCATCGATGCTCTTGAGGAGAGTATCAACGAGGAAGCTGCGCGTGTAATCGCTTTGCGTGCCCCTGCCGCGATTGATCTCCGGGTCGTGCTTTCAGTGATGAAAGTAAGCGGCAACTTGGAGCGTATTGGTGATTATGCAAAAAATCTTGCCAAACGGACGCGCATCCTGGCGCATATGGAGCCTATTAACGGCAGTGCCAGCTCGCTCCGCCGTATGGCCAAGGAGGTTGAGCGCATGCTTAACGACGCGCTTGATGCCTATGTCTCACGCGACGCGGAATTGGCACAGAACGTGATTGACCGAGACATCGTGGTCGACCAAATGTACAACGCTCTGTTTCGAGAGTTTTTAACATTCATGATGGAAAACCCAAGCAACATCACGTCCTGCATGCACCTGCATTTCATTGCTAAAAATATTGAGCGTATGGGAGATCACGTGACGGCCATCGCGGAGCAAGTTGTTTACCTGGTTACCGGAGCGATGCCGGACGAGGAGCGTGAAAAAGCCAACACCACTGTGTAGTCGATCCAGGGGGGACCGAGAAAATGTTCAAAGAGCAGCCCCGCGTTCTTGTTGTAGAGGATGAGCCAGCTCAACTCGAGGTTTTGGCATATAATCTGGAATCCGAAGGGTTTTTGGTGAGCCGGGCGCGCGATGGAGAAGAGGCTATTCTTGTCATCGGTGAGGATGTGCCAGATGTCATCGTAATGGATTGGATGATGCCACATCTGTCTGGAATCGAAGTCTGCCGGCGCCTCAAAAGCAATCCGGAAACCCGCTCGATCCCGGTCATCATACTTTCGGCGCGATCAGAAGATGTGGATAAAGTGCGTGGCCTGGAAATTGGCGCAGATGACTATGTTGTGAAGCCCTATTCGGTGGTTGAGTTAATGGCGCGGGTGAGAACTCAGCTGCGCCGTTCGCGCCCCTCCTCTTTGGGGGAAAAAATTGAATTTGAGGATTTGATTTTAAATTTGGAAACTTACAAAGTTACCCGTGGTGAAATTGATTTGAAGCTTGGGCCCACTGAATTTCAGCTATTGAAAACATTTATGGAAAAACCGGGACGTGTCTGGAGCCGCGAAGAGCTTCTGGATCGGATTTGGGGGCGAGATTTATATGTTGAGACCCGCACGGTTGATGTTCACATAGGACGCCTTCGGAAGGCTCTGTCGAGACATGGCGGCACGGATACGATTAGGACTGTACGGGGTGTTGGTTATTCGCTCGGATAGAGGGAAATGGCACCGTCAGACCGAACGATTTCAACCAGGACCGCCATCTTTATTCACGCCTCAATTTCTAGCTGAACCAGCAATCCGATGCGAATTTTCAGCACGTTGACAGCACCCACTCATGCAAATTATCAACGCATGATTGGCTTTAACTCACTTCGAAAGCAGAGCAAGCATGCTAACCAATCTTGACCTCACGGAACTTACTGAATTTCGCCGTGAACTTCATCGCCATCCCGAATTGTCGGGGGAAGAGGTGGAGACAGCCAGTAAGATCACCGCTGCGCTGAGATCGATGTTACCAACCCGCATTTTGACTGGATTAGGTGGTCATGGTGTCGCTGCGGTTTTTGACAGCGGAAAAGCTGGACCGACAGTCCTTTTCCGTGCTGAGCTTGACGCTCTGCCAATTGAGGAACGCAATAATATTGCCTGGTCATCGCAAACCCCTGGGAAAAGTCATGTTTGCGGTCATGATGGCCATATGACAATGTTGCTTGGATTGGGGCGCATGATGTCTCGGCAACCCGTTGCACAAGGGCGTGTCATTCTCATGTTCCAGCCCGCAGAAGAGGATGGTAGCGGTGCAAAAGCTGTGGTCGCCGATCCAGCGTATCAAGAAATCCAAGCCGATTGGGCATTCGCCATTCATATCGAACCCGGACGACCGTTTGGGTACGTCTCCACCTGCGAGGGGCTCATTAACTGCGCCTCTTTAGGACTTAAGATTAGGCTTGCGGGCAAAACTGCCCATGCAGCCGACCCTGAAGATGGCGTTTCGCCAGCGCAGGCAATAGCCAAGCTGATCCCTTCCCTTGATGCACTTGGTCAAGGAGGACCACTTGACGATGATTTCCGACTGGTGACGATTACCCATGTAAAAATTGGCGAACCATCATTTGGCGTGGCGCCCGGTGAGGGCGAGATTTTCGCCACGTTGCGGACAACTCGTGACGAAGGTATGGAAAGTCTTGAGACCATGGCACGCAAACAGGCTATCACGCTTGCGGAAGAATTTGGGCTTAGCGTGGATTTTGAGGTGTGCGATAATTTTGCAGCCTCAATCAATGATCCAGATGCCTACGCGGTGGCAACAATGGCCATGAAAGCAATCGGCATTGCCTACGGCGATGCAGGTGTTCCCATGCGCGCCTCAGAAGACTTTGGCGTGTTTGGGTGGGACGCTAAGGCTGCCATGCTATGCCTAGGGCCTGGCGAAGATTATGCAGCGCTGCACAATCCGGACTATGATTTTCCCGATGATTTGATCCCTATCGGCTGCGCGATCTTTGAGCGTATAGCTCGCGATTTATTGGGCACCGCTTCGGATGGCACTGTCATACAAAACGAGCTTGAGCCGTTCAGGGCGGTTTCGTAGCCTCGCCGTATGAAGAACGCTCTCCAGTCAGCTACTTTAAAACGCGCCCAGAGATCTGGACTTGTGCCGCTCTAAGTGCGCGTTCAGGCTGAACCGCACTGCTGCTCTCACCGCGTGGCGTCAATTATTAAGCGCATCGATCAAGGCTGCACCAGCAACCGGCACCATGTGCCAACTTTTTAGAGTGCTTGTTTAATAGAATTCCCCGCTTAAAATTTAATCAAAAAACCAAAAAATAGATAAAATCCATGGCCACCTGATCCNATCCTTGTTCGCCAANAGAATCCCAGTCACGCTAAAAAAAAATCGAAGCGTGCTGAGGACTGAACGATAAAACATCTTTCCCTAGACAGAGAAGGCATCTTTCAGCGCGCGCGCGGGTCACTCAACATAAGCGCGGTGTTTGCTGATGGAGATCAGTCGCGCTTGAAAGATCTGCGCCAACAAGGGTCCTATCGTGCCATCTTTCCGCGCCCGGCAAAGGACGAGATCGAAGCCGTAATAATTAACACGGCAGGTGGCATCACAGGCGGTGATAAATTTTCAACTGAAGTCACTGCCAACAGTCACGCTAAGATCAGCGTTACGACTCAAGCGGCTGAACGCATTTACCGCGCTTCAAATGCAATAGCCGGATCGATGAAAACGCGGCTCAAAGTGAAGTCGAACGCGCAACTTTATTGGCTGCCTCAAGAAACGATCCTGTTTGAAGGCTCCCGCTTGTGCCGGCGCTTAGAAGTTGAAGTCGCAAGGGATGCAAAGTTCCTCATGGTCGAGCCACTCGTCTTCGGTAGAGAGGCCTCTGGAGAAATCCTCCAACAGTGCTCCCTGGATGACAGAGTTTGCATTACCACTGAAGGAACACCAATTTATGTTGATCGCGTCAAACTGGACGGCGACATCGCATTTATCCTAAAGCGGCCTGCAGTCGCAGCTGGAGCAGGTGCCATGGCCAGTATTGTTCTTGTCGATCAAATGGCCAAAGCGATGATTGATGGCGTTCGCGCCCTGCTTCCTTCCTCTGGTGGGGCAAGTCTTTTGGCAGACAACATCCTCGTTATTCGATTGCTTTGCTCTGACAGCTTCGCACTGCGCACTGCCTTGCTCCCGATCCTGACCCATCTAACCCACAACGCAGTTCCCAAAAACTGGAGGCTATGAACGATGCATTTGACCCCGCGTGAAAAAGATAAACTGCTGGTTGCAATGGCCGCCGAAGTAGCCCGTAAGCGGCTCGCCCGTGGTGTGAAGCTAAATTATCCAGAGGCGATTGCATTGATTGCTGACGCTGTTGTTGAGGG
>JGI26273J51734_10002020_pt1 | contig 10413 bp, 10 predicted proteins | sample SaaInlV_125m_DNA_FD_51734 | JGI IMG/M metagenome (IMG submission 51734) | reverse complement strand
ATCAGATTAACTTTTTAGAACATGGAGAGTCTGGCATCAAACCTTTAACATTAAAGAAAATTGCATCTGATCTTGAATTGCATGAATCAACCATTTCAAGAATCTCTTCAAATAAGTTTATTGCCACACCACATGGAATATTCGAAATAAAGTTTTTCTTTAACTCTTCGGTTGGGAATGAAACACCAGATGTTTCATCAAGGTCCCTTCTTAGTAAGATAAATACCCTAATTAGCAAAGAGAATCCCAAAAAGCCTTATTCTGATTCTGCGATATGTAAGATTCTAAACGACGATGGAATAGAAATAGCCAGAAGAACAGTTGCAAAATATCGCATCAAATTAAAAATCTTGCCCTCTAACCAAAGAAAAGTATAAAATATTTGTATGAAAGTTAACATAATAGGACATCATCTAGAGATTACCGACAGTTTAAAAGATCATATCGGGAAAAAACTAAAAAAAATAGAGGGACATTCTCAAGAAATTTCAGAAATTAAAATTATATTGAGTATTGAGAATATCACTCATAATGCTGAGGGTAATATTTACCTTCACAAGACTGATCTTCATGCTAAATGTTCGAGTTCTGATATGTATCAATCAATTGACTTATTAGTAAGCAAACTCGACAAACAAATTATGAAGCATAAAGACAAAATTAAGAATCATCAATTTCACCAGAATATCAAAAGAACTGATTTTTCAGCTGAAAATTAATTTAATTTGAATTTTTTTTGTTTAATAAAGCCCCAATGTTTTAATTTCAAGTTTTCTATTTAATATGAACCCTTTTTTAGTAAGAGATAAATTGCCGGATTTTTTTAACGTAAAACCTAAACACGTGATTCCTGCAATAAATAAAGTAATTAACGAAAATCTCAAAGTTGTTTCAAAAATAGAAACTATGAGCGAATCACCTAATTGGATGAACTTTGTAGCGCCCTTAGAAATATGCAGTGAGAAACTTAACAGAGTCTGGTCTTACATTAATCATATTAACGCAGTTAAAAGCTCAACATCGTATAGGAAGGTCTATAACCAAGCGCTTGCAAAAGTTACTGAATATTCTACTCATTTAGGTCAAAGCCATATTCTTTATAATAAATATAAAAATATACTTCAAAATAATAATCAGTTATCACATTCACAGAAAAAACTTATTAAGAATGAAATTATATCTTTTAAGCTTTCTGGTGTTGCTTTAAATAAAAAACAAAAGTCAAGATTTAAAGCAATTCAAAGCAAACTATCAAAGCTATCATCTTCTTTTGATGAAAATATCTTAGATTCTATGAATAATTTTAAATTAGTTATTTCAGATAAAAACTTATTAAAAGGAATTCCAGATGATGTTGTTGAATCTGCACATTTAAAAGCCAAAGCTAAAAAAATGAGGGGCTATTTATTTACCATTGACTTCCCAAGCTATTTACCAATCATGCAATATGCAGATAATCGTAAACTAAGAAAGGATATTTATACTGCATATAATACAAAAGCTTCTTCATTAATGAATAAAAAGTTTGATAATACAAAAAATATAAATCATATACTGAAACTTAAATATGAGATGTCAAAGTTACTTGGCTACTCAGATATCTCATCGATGCTCTTAACAACTAAGATGGCTAAATCTTCGGAAGAGGTTATATCTTTCTTATCAAAACTTACAAAAAAAGCAACGAAATCGGCCTTAGCTGATATTGATGATATTAATGATATCGCAAAAGAATTTAATATTACTAAAGTTATGCCATGGGATATGCCTTATCTTTCTGAAAAACTAAAAAAGGAAAAATTCAGTATTACTGATGAAGAAATTAAACAATATTTTTCTGTTAATAACGTATTGCAGGGGCTTTTTAATATTTGCAAAAAGATTTATGGTTTAAATATTAATGAAACAAAAGTATCTACNTGGCATGAAGATGTTAAATTTTTTGAAATATTTAATAAGGAGAAGCAGTTAGTAGGGAAATTCTATTTAGATCTATATGCGAGGAAAGAGAAACGTGGAGGTGCCTGGATGGATGAAGCAATTTCTAAATATAAATTTTTGAATGAAGAAGAAAGCCCCGTTGCATATCTGACTTGTAATTTTACTCCTCCATCAAATGGTAAAGCGTACTTAACACATGATGAGATTATCACTTTATTTCACGAATTTGGACATGGGCTTCATCATCTTCTAACTGAAGTGACAGAATATTCTATTTCAGGAATAAAGGGAGTAGAGTGGGATGCAGTTGAACTACCCAGTCAGTTTATGGAAAATTATTGCTGGGAATGGTCTGTCATTAGAGATATGTCATATAACAAAAAAACTAATGCCTATATGCCTAAGAGGCTCTTTAATAATTTGTTAGAGTCGAAGAATTTCCAATCAGGTTTACAAACATTGAGGCAAGTTGAATTTGCATTATTTGATATTAAACTTCACAGAGAATATTCACCAAAGAATAGAAGTTTTATGAAGATTCTAAACAACGTTANAGCTCAAGTTTCAGTTATAAATACACCTACGTGGAACAAATTCCCCCATAGCTTTAGTCATATTTTNTCAGGAGGATATGCTTCAGCCTACTATAGCTATAAATGGGCCGAAGTGCTTTCTGCTGATGCCTATAGTTTATTTGAAGAAATCGGAATTTTATCAAAAACAGCAGGTAATAAATTTAAAAAAGAAATTCTCTCTAAAGGAGGGTCTCGAACTGCAATGGAATCTTTTATTGCTTTTAGAGGAAGAAAACCAAAAATAAATGCTTTACTGACCCATCATGGACTCACTAATTAATGAAGATAGCATCGTGGAATGTAAATTCTTTAAAAGTTAGACTGCCTCAGGTTTTAGATTGGATAAATTTGAATCAACCAGATGTTCTTTGTTTACAAGAAACAAAGCAAAATAATGATAATTTCCCGCATGATGTTTTTGAAAAGAGAGGTCTCTTTTCATATCACAACGGACAAAATACTTATAATGGTGTTGCCATAATAAGCAATAAAGAATTAATTGATGTTCAATTTGATATTCCTAATTTCTATGATGAACAAAAAAGATTGATATCTGGAATATACCCTAATGATGAAGATCCTAAGTTTCGTGTTATTTCTGCTTACATCCCTAACGGACAATCACTTAACTCAGATAAATTTGAATATAAAATGAATTGGCTCAAATCATTTATTAATTTTTTACAAACGAAAATTGATGGAATTGAAAATATTATCACTGGAGATTTTAATATTGCACCCTCAACACTGGATTGTTATGACACAAAATCATGGGATGGCAAAATTTTAGTATCTCCTCAAGAGCGAGAATATTTCGATAAATTACTTAATGTAGGATTCATTGATACTTTTAGAGAGATGAATCCTAATGCAAATGAATTCTCTTGGTGGGACTATAGAATACCTTTTAAACGAAATTTAGGGATGCGCATTGATCATATTCTTTTATCAAAAACTCTATTACCTTTTTTAAAAAAAGCCTACATCGATAAAGCGACGCGAACCCTTGAACGACCTTCAGATCACGTTCCAGTAGTGACTGAATTAAGCCTTAATCCCTAATTGTTTAAGTTTTCTATAAAGGTGTGTTCTTTCTATTCCCGTTTTTTTGGATAATTCGGTAATAGACTTATTTTGACTCAAGTGATGTTTTAGATACATTGTCTCAAACAAATCTCTTGATTCTTTAAGAGGTTTTTCATATAAAAAATCTATTTTTATTTCATCATTACTATTTTGATCAAAAGATGAATTGTGTTGATTAAAATAATTATCAACATTATCTTTATCAATGAGTTCAGTATCTGATGTCTTAATTAGTGAAACGATAATTTTATCTAGTTGGTCTAAACTTTCTATTCCAGCTTTATTCCTTAATGTGTTTAAGGCCGAAATATCAAGAATCTTAAAAGATATATTAGGATTTTTATTTAAATGAAATGTAAGAAATGCATTAGATAAATCAGGGATTAAATCTCTATCATTAGATAACTTTGGTGGCTCAAAAATAACAGCATTATTTTCATTTTCAAAAAAGCTCTCAAGTAAATATTTCTCTTTTTCTAAAAAAATAATCTTTATTTTATTCGCAATTAACTCATTAAATATTTTTTTATTGTCATGAAACTTTATTGCTCCATCAAGGCAATTTTCGAACAATATAAATTTTAGCCCTGATGTCTGAATTAGATTTATTAAATTACTATTTATATCAGAAACTTTCTTCACTAAATAGTAATTAGTATTAAATAGCATTGATATAAAAATTTCTATAAAATTATTTTTATTGCCGACAAAGGCAACCAAATCATTTGTCTTAAGCTGATTGATTTCAGCTTCAATATCTTTTATAAACTTTAAATTACATTCGTCAAAAAAAGTCTTATCAGTCTTTTTTAACTCAACCGAATTTTTAAGGGCGCTCGAAATAGTCTTTAGAAGTTTTTGCAATGATATCGGTTTCTCTAGAAAATCGGTTGCGCCAATTTTTGTTGCCTCAATCGCCGTATCAATAGTTCCATGTCCAGACATCATTACAACTGGACAATTTATTTCATTATTAGATGCCCACTCTTTTAGTAAGGAAAGACCATCAATATCTGGCATCCAAATATCAAGTAAAATTAAGTTAAAAGTTTGGGATAACTTTAATTTTTTTTGCTTCCAACGCGTTTTCAGCCAGGTGAATTTCATAACCCTCGTCAATCAATATATCTTTTAGTGAATCTCTAATATCTTTTTCATCATCAATGATTAGAAGTTTAATTCTTACCTTATCCATTTTTAATCTCCATCAGAGGAAGAGTAATTAATATGCATACTCCGTTTGGTTTAGTATTTTTTATTTCTATATCACCAGAATGTTCTTCGATTATTTTATTTACAATTGCTAATCCCAGTCCTGTTCCTGTTTTTTTTGATGTGACATATGGCTCATAAATTTTATCAATTATTTCTGTTGGTATCCCTATTCCATTATCCTCAAATTTAAGCATAATAAAATTTTTATTGTTTTTTACTGTAATCAGTATTTTGGGATTCTTTATTTTTTCAGTTGCTGCTTTCGAGTTATCAAAAATATTTATTATTACCTGCCTAAATTTATTTTCGTCTATTTTTATTTCTTTAATTTTTTTAGGATAATTTTTTTTGATTTCAATATTTTGATCAGAGTATAAATAAGAAATTTCATCAATTAGCTCAGCAATATTAATACTTTTTCTTACAACGCTTGGAGTTCGTGAATATTCGGCAAATTCATTAACCATTAACTTTAAGGCATCTACTTGTTTAATTATTGTATTAGTTGATTTATTTAATAATTCTTTGTCTGCCTCATTTAACTTACCAATAATTTTATTTTGAACTCTTTCAGCTGATAGCTGAATTGGAGTTAGAGGGTTCTTAATTTCATGTGCTAATCTTCTTGCAATCTCACTCCATGCAATTTGCCTCTGGGCTTTTGCGACTGTTGAAATATCTTCTAATACAATAATATAAGAAATTCCCGAGCTTTCATCAAGTGCTGAAAGTTTCAAGATTAAAGTTTTTTCATCTTCCTTTGAACCTATAACAATTTCTTTTGATATATCTGTGATCTTATTTTTTTTACCTAATGATTCTTCAATGAAATTAAATATCGTTTGAAATTTCTGCATATCTTTAACTGCATTTTTTAAATTCTCACCAACCATATTTGATAATTTAAAATTCAGTAATTTTGCTGCCGACTTGTTATACAATTTTATATTGATATTTTTATCAATAACCACAATTGAGGTTGCTAAATTTGTAAGAGTAGCATCTAAAAATGCTCTTGCCTCCTCCAAGCGCTTTCTATTTTTTTTTGAATTTTTTGTGGCAGTATCTAGTTGATATGTCATCGAGTTAAACGATTTGACTAATATTCCCAATTCATCCTTACCTACCTCTGGTATTATTTTTTTATAATTCCCTTTTGCTATTTGATTTGTTGCTTCGGATAATAGCGAGAGTGGCCTTGTAAATCTTCTACTTAAAACAAACGAAATTGCAACCGATGTTAAGATTGCTAACATGAGAACGATTGTTAATGTTAACGTATAAATAATTTTTAATGAGTTTCGACTATACCTTAGTTGCTGATACTCCTCAAAAACTGACTCGACTGAAATTGCCATATTTGATATAGACTCGGGAACCGGTTGAGACAACATTAATATTTCTTCTGAACCAATTAAATCGATTGTTTGATTTTTATCGTTATAAAAAATTGGGATAAATGCTTTAAGTAATAGATTCTTATTTTTTGTTTCTTCAATTCTTCCAAAATATCCATTTTGGACTCTTCTTATATCTTCCAGGCTTATAGTTGTCGACTTTATAGTTGGATTACTTTCTGATATTGCAGATATGCTTCCATCATTTTTATACAAAACTGCGCTTGATATACTAAATTTTTCTCTTAGATCAATTAAGATGTCCTCTCTTTTTTCATATGGCTTGTTTGCAATTGCATATGCAATACTTTTCCCCTTCAATTCAATGTCATCTATTAAAATGTCTATTGTCTTTTGCCCAAGATTTAAACCTCCCTCGAGGGCTGACTCAACACGAACATCAAACCATGACTCAATAGATTTTGTTAAGAAGTTTACGGATACCAAATATACAATTGACACAGGAATAAGGACCATTAATCCAAATGAAATGACTAATCGTAATGTTAATTTGCTACCAGTAATTTCTTTTCTTACACTTTGCAGTAATTTGAATACTTGGAAAATAATAAGAAGAAATAGACATACAACAAAGGCTATAGAAATGACCAGTAAAACTATAAAAGTATCATTTGATACTAAGTCAGTATTAGATAATGACTGTGCTAGTAGAATTAAAAATCCTAATCCAATTACAGCTACTGAGGTAATTAGGTACTTCATAATTTATTCATATCAAAAATTATCATGTTTGACTCTGCATCCCACGACTTATTGAATATATCTGCCTGAATTGCTTTCGGTAATCTTTTTTTATCAAGCTCTACCCATATTTTTAATTTGGTATTATTTAGATGAATATATTTTTTTATTATAATTTCTTTGTCGCTTAGTAAATTTTTAATAGCTTCTTGTTCATCTTCAAAAATTTTTTTATTTCCATTTATATCAATAACCTCGAAAACTTTTCTCAGTGAAAAATATTTAATTTGGTATACAAAATTATTCTGATCTATTACCTTATCAAACCAATACTTTTCTTCTTTGATTAAGTCAATTTTTAGATTAAAGACAATTGGAATACCTCTTTCAAGAAGCTCTATGATTTTTGGGGATAATTGCGAGCTTTGCTGTAGATCAATAATAATATTTTCTTGGTTATTTTCTAGCTTAATTTGACTTATGCTAATTTGATTATTTATGTTTGCAAACGTTAGGCTCAGATTAAAAATAAAGATAAAACAAAGTAATAAATGTAAATTATTTTTTTTCAAATAGTACATAAAATAATCCGTCATGAATTAATGAAGGTAATAGCTGATTATCATCTACATTTATATTTTTTGGAAATTTAATTTTAATTTCTATTGCGGTTTTCTCTTCTTTTAAAAATCTATTTACTACTGATCTATTCTCTTTCTCAAATATTGAGCACGTAACATAAAGAAGTTTACCTAAAGGCTTTAACATCTCCCATGATGCTCTTAGTAATTGAAACTGCTTTTCGTGGAAATAATCAAGATCGCCAGGCCTTCTTAACCATTTTATATCTATATGTCTCCTTACTATTCCAGATGCAGAACATGGTGCATCCAATAAAATTCTATCGAATAAATTTTTATCCCACCATGCGTTGCCAGCTTTAATTTCAGAATTTATTACTTTAAAAGTATGTCCAAGCCTGTTTAGGTTTTCATTAATTCTTTCCACTCTTTGTTTATCGGCCTCTACTGCCGTCAATTTAATTTCTTCTATCTCATTCATATGACAAGCCTTACCGCCGGGAGCTGCGCAAGCATCTAAAACATTATAATTTTTCTTTAAATCTAGTAAATGTGTTGCGAGTTGAGCTCCATAATCTTGTATTGAAACCTCCCCCTCTTTAAAACCAGGTAAAGAATCTATTGGTATTGGTTTTTTAATTAATATTGCTTCCATGCCTAAATGAGATGCTCAATATGATATTTTTCCAATTTTTTAATGTAGTTGCTAATACTTCCTTTTTTTATATTAACTCTAATTATAAGGGGTGGATGTGAGTTTCCTATATCAAGAATATTTTCCCAAGATTTTGGATATTCATTTTTTATTAGATTTATCCACCAGATAGGATAACTATATTTTGCTTCATCAATCTTTTCAGCCTTGTCTAGGATACTAACCTTTTCCCTAAGAAAGGATCTAAGCACACCATTTACGAATTTAGTGTGTCTTTTATTTATCATGTTTGATGCTGAAACAGCTTGATCTACTACTGTGTATGAATTTGACCGATTAGAAATGAGTTGAAATAGTGCGACATGAAGCAATGATAAAATTAAAGTGTTGGATGGCATTCTTTTAACTAATTTGTTGATAACAAATTTTGTTTTGCCATATGAGCGAAGAGTACCAAAAACCAGATCTTTTATCTGAGAAATATCTTTTGGACTAATTTTATTTTCTTGTGAGTATTTTTGAAAAACTTTATTTAAATTATTGCCTTCTATTACATCTATTACTATTCCTGCGGCCGTTAGTTGAGCTTCTTTCACTTGTTAACTGAATTAATTTTCATGACTTGATGCCCTTTTACAAAATCTGAGGCTATCATTGTTTTCTTTCCTTCAAGTCGAACTTCCTCTAATTTTAAGATCCCTGAAGAAAGCTTTAATAGTAAGTCTTCTCCATGTAAGAATAATTTTCCTGATGCTAAATTATGCTTAATTTCTTTTTTATTATAAATATTTGCTCTAACAATCTTCAGGCTCTTTCCTTCAAAATNAATATTAATCATTGGGAATGGATTAAATGCCCTAATCTTCTGACATAAAACTTCAGGTGAATTATTAAAATCAGCGATAGCCTCTAATTTATTTATTTTTTTTGCATAAGTAACATTCTCTTCATTTTGTTTCTCCAGCTTAATTACTTTTCCTCTTTCAATATCGTTTAGTAAAGTAGTGATCAATGATGCCCCTATGTCTGATAATTTTTTAGATAAAGAATCAGTCGTATCTTCTTCTGATACANATAATTTTTCTTTCATTATCATAGGNCCCGCATCAAGTTTNTTGACAATCTTCATAATTGTAATGCCCGCTTCCTTATCTCCCGCCTCTATGGCTCTATGAATAGGTGCAGCTCCTCGCCACCNAGGTAATANGGAGGCATGAATATTGTATATATGTCCGTTATATGCGTTTAAAATTTCGTCTGGAATAATTAAGCCATAGGCTACAACAATTAAAATATCTGCTTTCTTTGTAGTGATTTTATTTATAGCCTCCTTATTATTTATTAAAACTTCAGGTTGATACACAGGGATGTCAAGCTCAATTGATTTTTGCTTCACGGGGCTTTTTTTAATATTCATGCCCCTGCCTGACTTTCTATCAGGCTGTGTCAAAACCAATTTTATTTCAAAACCAGCTAAATAAATTTTCTCTAATGCTGGCACAGCAAATTCTGGGGTTCCAGCAAAAATAATGCTTATTTTTTTTATGCTCATTTACTCATCTTATATAATTTTTTCTTAATTCTACTTTTCTTCAAATTTGACAAGTAATCAACAAATACTTTTCCCTCTAGATGATCCATTTCATGTTGAATACAAACGGCTAACAAACCTTCGGCTTCTAATTCGAATTTTTTAGCATTTTCGTCTAAAGCAGATACTTTGATCCATTCAGCCCTTTTAACTTTTTCAAAAATTTCAGGTACTGACAAGCAACCTTCCTGATTAATTTTCTCCCCTTTTTTTTCAAGGAGAACTGGGTTTATCAAAACTAGCAAATCATCCTTATCTTCTGATATATCAATTACTATTATTCTCTGATGAACATCTACTTGCGTTGCTGCCAAGCCAATTCCGGGTGCTTCATACATCGTTTTAGTCATTGCTGAGATTAATGTTTTAATTTTACTATCAACATTCTTTACCTCACTGGCAACCTTGTATAGCCTTGGATCAGGATATTTTAGAATGTTTAGTGTTGTCATTTTATATTTTTGCTAAAAAAATTTTGAATTAATTGCTTTGATTGTATATCTGATATTATAACAATAAGGATTTATATTATTTAACCAAACTTTAGGGCTAAAAAAATGTTAGATCTACTCATTTATTTATTCGAAAATTATATAAGTACAAAACCTAAATTATATGAATGACATTACAGTTGAGCTTGAAGAAGCAGGCTTTAATGACAAAGATATTT
>JGI26273J51734_10002008_pt1 | contig 10449 bp, 7 predicted proteins | sample SaaInlV_125m_DNA_FD_51734 | JGI IMG/M metagenome (IMG submission 51734) | reverse complement strand
GAGTCGAGCGTCTACATTTATTCGTAGATCCACGCCTTGGCGCAAGATTCGTACTCGCACACGCCCTCCGGGAACCAAAGAGCGATTTCGTGGTTCGCGCTTTCAACGGCATCGGAGCCGTGGATGACGTTACGACCGACTTCGATGCAGAAATCGCCGCGAATCGTACCCGGTTCGCTCGCCGCCGGGTTGGTGGCGCCGATAATCTTTCGGCCCGTCTTCACGACGTCCTTGCCTTCCCACACCATGGCGACGACCGGACCGGAGCACATGTAAGAAACCAACCCACCGAAGAACGGTTTAGAGCTCAAATCCGCGTAGTGCTTCTCCGCGTGTTCCTTGCTCACGTTTTGCATCTTCAACGCCCGCAAGGTGAACCCTTTGCGAGCGAAGCGCGCGATGATTTCCGCGACCAACCCGCGTTGGACGCCATCCGGCCTGCACCGCGAGCGCACGCGCGTGATCCGTCAGTCTTTGTACCGCGTGCGCGCGCGCGNTTCAGTCGTGTGAAGCACTTTCGTCATCGATTCGATGCCGAATGGGTTTCGCGCGGTCCGATGGATCCANCCATCCGTCCAATCATCCGTCGTCGTTCGATCGCGCCGTCGCGTCGCGNCNCGTCGCGTCGCGTCGCCGCGCGAGAAGCACGACGTCTCGCGCGCGTCGATCGTTCACGATCGCGCCTCGCGCGCGTCGCGTTCGCACACGCACTTGATCATGATGTACGTGCGTTCGGTCGCCATGTCGTGTCGTAAAGTGCCGCGTGGGTGGCGGCGGCGTCTCGAAATCTGATCCACATGTCGCGTCGGCGGCGAGACTACCGCCGGCGCGGAAATCGAGGCGGGCGTTTCTGGAGGCGTTACAACACAACACGGCGCGAGAGATTCGAATACACCGATCGAACGATGGGATACAGCATTCACGCCGGCGGCGCGCGCGAGAGCGAACCCGAACGACGCGGTTCCTTGTACGAGTGCGAGTTTGGACCCGACGAGGCGAAAAAGCAGGGCCAAGAACACGCGTGGTACGATTTCTTCGCTCAGGCGGTGTCGACCGATCGCGAGGGGGACATCGATCACACCACTGTAGGGTGCATACACCCGGCGGCGCGATCGAGTGGGAAGGAGTCGAGGTATAAACCCAGCGTAAAGAACTTTCCGCCGCGCAAGGCGGACTGGAAGCCGAGCGAGTCGAACGTGCAAACGAGTCACAGAACGTGAGAACGAGCGCGTTCTCACGCCGCTGGTCCCGTGGCGAGTGGACACTGCGCGTCCGCACCGTACTCAGTCCAAGATCCATCGTACACCGCGGCCTCGACGCCGCATTCATGTAATCCGAGAGCTACGATGGCCGCCGTGACGCCGGTGCCGCACGAAGCCACGATGGGTTTCGCCGAGGCGCTCAAATCTAACCCGCTCGTCTCGAACACCTGGCGAAGCGCTTCAACGGGCTTGAACGTTTTGTCTTCGTTCAAAAGTTCGCCGAAAAACACATTTTTACTTCCAGGAATGTGCCCCGAACGCACGCCCTCGCGCGGCTCCTTCGTCTCGCCGCGAAAGCGCGCCGCGCCTCTCGCGTCGACGACTTGAAACGATTTAGTTTGGATGTTTTCGACGACTTCTCTTTTCGTTTTCACCAACTCCGCGCGCGTACCTTTGAAATCACCCGGCACATCGTCACCGAGCGCGCGCATCGCGCGCGCGCACGCATCGACGTGCGCCGCGATGTCTTCCTCCGCGCGCTCGGCGTCGTCGCTCGCGTACCCGCGCGCGTCCCACGCAGGTTTCCCTCCGTCCAAAACTTTCACGTTTTCCCATCCGTGCGCGCGAAACATCCACCACGCACGCGCGGCTGAGAACATTCCATTCGTGTCGTACACCACGATCGGCTTCGTTTTCGTCAGCTTCAACGTCTCGCACGCCGCCTCGAACGCCTTCGCGCTCGGCAGCATGTGCGGCGCTGGGTTTCGCCCGTCGCTCACCTTGTCCACGTCGAAGAACACCGTCTGCGGCGTCAACCGCGTGCGCGCGTGTTCACGCGCACCGTTTCGCTTCAAATCCGGCATGTGCCACGACGCATCGACGATCTGCACGTCATCGCGGTGCGCGTCCAGCCAGTCCGCGCTGACGAGCGCCGATGATGCCGACGCCGATGCCGACGACGCGTGGGCGCCCATGCGCGCGCGCGTCGGTGCTCGCGCTCGCNATGTCGCCGANAAATTCAGCGCGGCGATCCGTCGCGTGCGCGCAACGTCAGTCGCTCGCACGCGCATGCGACGGCGAATGGCGCGGCGAGCGTCCGCTCGTCACGCTCGCGCGAGCGTCCGCACATCGCGCGTCGGTGCGCGCCGACGCGCGCGTCCCGAGCGGCGTGGAAACGGACGCGCGCGTCGTTCGCGCGATCGCGATGTCCAACGCGCGCTCGACGACGGCGACGACGGCGACGACGACGACGACGGGCGCGCGTCGTCGAGCGTGTCTGCGTCGTCGTCGACGCCAAGTTTCCGCGCACGCGCGGGCGTCGTTCGATGCCGACGCGTTCTTCGCGTCGATTTCGTCGTCGTCCCCGTACGACGCACTGGGCGTCGCGCGCGGAGCGTCGCGCGACGCGTGTAAGCGGGCGTACAAGCGCTGCGCCAAGTTGAATCATCCAGACGTCGTCAACGCGTGCGTGGACGCGAGCGAGGAGGAGAAGGATGAACGCATCATGACGTTTTTGCGGGCGAAAAAGGCGTACGAAATGCTGACGTCGAGCACTATCGGGAATGCGAACGACGTCAAGACTGAGGCGTGGAAATCAAAGTGGCGCGAACAGTTGCGAGCGTTGCGAAGAGAGCGGGAACAGGCAAAGGCGTCGCGCGCGAACGATTATGAGGAAAACAACGCGGTGGGAACGCCGGAGATGCGGGCGCAAATTGAAGCTCAAATTGCGGGCTTGCGCACGCAGGGACGACGAAGGCGGAGCGTCATGAAGCCGACAGTGCGCGCGTGGGAGGAACCGTTTCCGCCGTCCGAAGACGACTCGTATTCTTGGAACCACGAGGTGCAATGAGTGGTTCGCGGCGCGCGTGTGCGTGCGTGCGTGCGTGGTGTTACAAGTTTGTACTATTTGCCGCATTACTAGAAATGTATCAAGAATTGTAATCGTAGAAGTATATTATGTCGATTCGATGCTTGATTTCNTCATGTCTTCGTCGACGACGTCGACGATGCGANCGCCCGCGGGCGAGCGTTCAATGCCGTCGGCGGCCATCGGTGTGACGACGGTTTTGCGGTGTCCGAAGGGGAGATTGCCTCGGGACTCGTAACGCAGCCAATNGAGAGCGCACAGTTGCNTGCACGCATCATATGCATCCAACCGTTTCTCGCTAGACATTTTCATCACGCCCATGGGCGCGTTGAGCGCTCTGATGGGAATGGCGATGGCGAACGCGAGCAGCTTTCCGAGCGCGTGGGCGGAGGCGCGTCTCACGTCGACATTTTCTCGGAAAATCGATACATCGGGTGGGTGTGCGTGCCCAGGAACCATGAGCGCGCGCATACGTGCTTCGTGCATCATGTCCCGTTCCGTCGGCGCGCGTTGAATTGCCGAAGCTAGCCAGGCGATCGGATTCGATCTGTTCTTGCAGAAATTTCTCTGCGAAGCGCCCAGTTTTTCCGCCTCTTGCTTTCGTCTCAAAAGCTCTCGGTTCGTGATTTCCGCATTCACTTCCTTTTTCACCGTTTCGTACAAAACTTTACAGTTATCTGTGAGTTGGATGTCGAGCGACTGTTTGATCGCTTTTATGGTGAAGAGAGAAATTGGCCGCACAGGCACGTACAGACCGACGAAGAGCTGCATGCCCGTGTCGAGCGCTACCGCTGCTTGCAACATTTGTTCACTCAAAAACGGTAAAGTAGGCGCGATTCCGATGAACCAGATGACGTGCCAGATGCGCAGAGGAGAGTAATGGTCGATAAATGCAAAGAATTGCTGCAACGCAAAGAGCGCGCAACAGAACGCTAACGTCAGCGCGCACGTGAGTAGCGAGAAATACATGGTCAAAGTGGTATTTCCCCACGAAACCAACTGTGTGGGTCGGCCAAACTTATCTGCGAGTGTTTCCAACTCTACACCCACGCGCCGACACAGACCTGGCATGACTCGAGGGCCACCAGACGCGAGTACCTTGTCAATTCGCACCAACTTGACGCTTGCGCCTTTTATCACATTGAGTAATTTCCAAACAATTTTTTTGATAGCCCTCAACACGATTTCTGCGGGATTCGACGACGTGACCACAGCAATGACGTAGTTCATCATATTTCGCGGCAAAAACACGGTCGCCACCGCTGGAAGTTCGTCGTCGACACCCAAGCGAGCGCGCTTTGCTTTGCGACGTCTTACACCTTCTTTCACGGCGTCGCTCGAGATGGTCACGTCGCGACCTTGNCTAAGCAACTTCTTCAATCTCCACTTTTCCAAAGTTTTATCTCTAAATTCGCGAATCTTTTTGTTTCGCATCTTAGCCATCTTATTGACTTCAACGCGCAACGCTTCAAGCTCATCGTCATCATCTTTAAACGCAGACACGTTTGACCAAATCTCGCTGACGACGATGCTTGAGCAGAAACCAGTGTAAAACAAGCCAGGAACTATCCATAAAAGTATGAATGTACTCACCATTTTACTTTGAAACACTGCGCAACACGTGGTATGATACGCAAACCATAAAAGCTTGAGCAATCGACTCTCTGGCTTTGAGTAGAAAATCGCCGCCCTTGCAAACGTCTTGGCGGGAAGGAGCACAGACTCGACGAAATGCCGCAGACTCAAGAGCACACCATCGATGGTATCCGGTATGTGCGCCGTCTTCACCCCCATCGGTGATTGTTTGAGATACCACTCCCACGGCGCGCTACCACCCTTTGGTACGAAAGAAAGCCTGATGCGAGCGAAACCTTGCCAGTCGTTTGGATTTTTACTCGAACGCGCGTACACGCACATGGCGTGACTCGGGTCAGCCATTTCATTTTCCGTCAGAAATGCTGGATTTGGAGGCGTGATGTTAAACCAAGCATCGATGGAGTTANCCTGCGCTTTGAGAACGCTGGAGATTGGAATCGAAATCGCGCCTAGAATCTGCTCGCCACCACTGATCGCATCCGGGCACTTGAAAAGTACCCTGATTTCGCCAGAAATTTCCGTTATGGAAAAGTTGAAACGTTCTTGCGAAGATTTAATGTTCTCTTCGCGACCATCCCACATCACCGTCGCGTATACATGTCGTCCAAACTTCTCGTTTTCATCAGTCATGGAGAGCACGCTGTCGATGATCGGTGCGAAATGTTGATACGGCGTTCGATCGCCAACGACGGAGGCGATGTTGAATGAGAACTTCCCGATCGTCGGTCTTGCGACTTGGCTGATCAATTTCAAGTCCTTCGGTGCCAATTTCGAGTAACCGCAGCCAATCATGACTTCTATTTCGCCCAATTGGTCTTCCTTCATCTTGAGCCAGGACTTTGTCATCATCATCGGCTTGAGTTTCAACTTTTTTCGCACCAAGTCTCCGACGAGCAAGTCTTCGACGGGAATCTGCACGTAACCGATGGCACTCCCTTTCACAAAAANCTCATCACTCTGCGCGTACTGAATGTCTGCGTCTTCATCGTCATCGCTTTGATTGACGTTTACGTCTCCATTCGTCTCGTTTAACGTGAACAAATCATCCTCTTTCTCTTTCTCAAGTCCCATCAAGTTCAATACTTTCCGCGNGGCCTTTCTAAACGTGTGCGAGCCGTACACACTCTTCAGTTCTGAGANAACCTGAATCGTCAATGTCCGACTTAGAGTCGTCTTCGGCAACACCGCGACTTCGGGATCAAAGTGAAAGTTAGACATCACACCCCTTTGCACGCTTCCGTAGACTATATCCTTATGCGTGTTGAGCGACATGCGGATCTGCATATTTGTGCTCTTGGCGCCGTGACGAATCGGTAGCCCTTCGTATGTCATGCCCTGAACGTACAAGTATTTGTTGGTTTCGTGATGTACGACGTATCTATCAATTTCGGATATGGGCGGCGGTTTGGGAGCATTCGCGAAAGGTTCTCTTGTTGCGCTAAGGCGAACGATGAGTTCACCCTTCACTCTCTCTGGAGCGTTCCATGCCATGGAACTGTCCGAACCGCCGACGAGAGTGTTTCGATTCTTGTCCTGGCCATAAACTGGAGTTGCGATTTGTGTCCATGAACCATCTGGAGGCAGAGACGCCAACGACACCGACGCAGTTCCCATGAGCGTTTTGCTAAGCAGGTTGCGATCGTACAATTGAAACAAGACATCTCCAGAGCCCGGACGAGCGATGAGAGAACAGGTCTTTCCCATGCCGTTGTTCCACACGGGATGGAGCGTGTTTGCGATTGTATCTGTCCTGCAGAATTCATTCTTGGGCGCATTGTCCATTCGCACGTACGCGAAAGCATCGCAGGACCCTTTGGTGTCAACATGGAACAACTGTCTCGCCGCGATGACGGCGACGTGTACNCTCCTAGCCAGACTTGTGCCTTCAGTGGGATCTATTCTTCCTAAATTGACTGTCTTTGCGATTGTTTCGGCGGCGTCACTGATGAGCGCCGAAACCTTGACTCGAAGTTTACCCAAATCTGCGGGTGCGCGTGGATGGATGAAGCACACCTCACCCGCGAGGTCCGGCGCAATTCTAGCCTTCAAATCCATGTCCAAATCCGCGACGCTGCCAGTAGTCGAAACACGGTCGAGTGGAATAGCGGCGGCCCCAAGGAAGTCGCTCGGCGAGAATCTGTCCTTGTCCCACACCGTGAACACGATTGCTTTGGGTTCGCCCCTAGCTGCATCGACGCTTGGTACACGCAACAAGAAACGCTCGTTCCACTCAGGATTGCGAGTGCGGTACTTNATCGTAGTTTGGTAGCGTTCTTCGATGGGCGTNGTGTCGAAACCGAGTCTGATGAACACGTCGCTCGTACCGAACCCATCGGCGTCGAATACGCCGCGAGCGCTCATCACGTTAACAACCATCAAGTCTAATTTTTCGCGCCTGGAGGGAAAGTCTCCTTCGAATGAGACGAGTTCTTGTTCGGCGCCGGTGACGACGGGAAAGTGTCCACCCTCCCCCAGCGCTGGCTCCTCAAACGTCGCTTTTCCGATTGTCATGCTCAGCACAGCCTTGGCTCTGTGCCTTTTCGTCACGAGCGCGATGCGAAGCTTCAACTTCGTCCCATCCAATGGAACCAAAGTACTCGGAATCTTTGCGTAACCAACGACTGTTTCTCTTTTAAACCAGCGCACTTCCTTTAGTTTGATGACGAATTTGCTGCCAGCCGCANTCGCCCGNCAATTCTGAAAGATGAACTTCCCTTGCGCGTCCCAAGANGGATTCTCTGTGCCCTCTATTCTCCGTGTCTTGACCTTGCGAGTTGCATTNCGTTTTTCCTTCCACGCTATTTNCACAAACGTTTTTTTATGCGATGATTTGTACACGCCGCCGCTGGTCTGGACGTCGTGAATCACCACCTCGATATCGTCCCTGATTGATACGATCCTCTTCGCTGACTCTTTGGCCGACGTCAACGTCAACACCGTGGATTCAGGAAGCTCCATTCTTGACGTTTCGGAGGATAAGATTCGTGCTTTGCTTTTGCTTGTGACTTTCGTCCTCCGCCTGTGTTTACGCAGTTTCTTCGCGGTCGCACGTTCCAATGCAAGGATCTCTTGTTGTCGCATTGTGCCGAGCCGTGAAGCCGACTGATTCACGCGCGCCCATTCCGCGTTTTCGTCATGTTCGTTCGCCGTCATCAATCGTCGAATCACATCGATTCCAAGGGAGCTTTCGTCGGCTTTGTCGTGTTCGAGCCAGTCCGAGTCCGACGAGCTCGCCGCGTCACCGTCGTCGGCCCAATTCACGCGATCGCGCGACTGGAACGCTTCGACGCCGACGCCGACGTCGACGTCGACGTTGTCACTCGTCCCCACCACGTCATCGCCAGCCATGCCGCTGGACGAAGCTTTTGAATCGACGACACTACTCCAATCGTTCGACTGGCGTAATTGAGGAGCCGACGCGAACGCGTCGCGCGCGGCGACGTTGGCGCCGAGTGTGCCGCGGTGCCGTGGTGCCGGTGTACGCGATCACCGTCGCCCGCCGCCGTCGACGGGCGAACCCGCGTCAAGTTTTGCGGCCGCTCACGTCAAAGACGGGCGCGTCCGAGGACGAAGATGCGAGAGCGTTCGAAGCGTCGATCGCGATTATTCGGCGACGAGGATGTCGACGTCGATGCCGTCCCGATCGAGGAGACGACGGCTAGCGACGCTGCGCACGAGGAGACGACGGCCGGCGAAGCTGCACACGATGATGGTGTTCTCGATGNTGACGAAATCGGCGGAGTCGTCGATGATGCTGTCGCAGAGGGTGAAGCGAACGTCATGCACGACGCGATTGATACGGANGACGACGTTCACGAGGCTTCATCGTCCTCCGCGGTCGTCTTGGATGACGACGCCCGTTCAGACTCGGCGCGAGAGTGTTCGTCCGTCTCGGCGTCGGCGAGCGGAACCGAAGCCGAGCGCTTGCGATTCGGAACNTCGTTGTCGCAGGTCTACCGATTCAAAGATGGCGAGTACGTCGCCGTGGGCGCGGCCGGATTGGCTATTTTAGACTGCGCGTCGGCGAGCAAGCGAAGTTTGCTCGTTTACGACGTCGAAAAACGACCGCTCGTACGACGAGTCATCGACGCGCGTCTGACGTGCGAGCTGCAGAGAGATAATTACGTGACGATTCATCACGACGACGCGATTTTATTCAGCGCTTTAACGCGTGACGAGAGCGATTGGCTGGCGGTGGCGGCGCAAATCACCATCGCGCAGTTTGTCGCGCGTCGCGAGAGCCTCGAGGCAATCGTCTTAGATATTAGCACAGAGAAATCTTCTTCAAGCGGTGGTGCGACTTTGGAAAAGGGTGATAGCGTGCAGCTGAACTATGAAGCCGTCCGAGGTGGTTTACCGCCGGCGAGCGAGCCGTATGACTTTTTGGCGTTGCAGTTGTTCGACGAAACGTCGAAGCGCGTCGCGGGTTTGAAAGTGAAACGAATCGGCGACGACGATTCGGGCTTACCCGAAGCGCTCGCACGCGGTATCATCGGTTGTCGAAANGACTGTCGACGACTGATCCTCGCGCCCGAGACTGAAACAGACTTTGTGCTCTACGACGTTACGGTTTTGCGAATGAAGAAGCCTTCGGCTAAAGATGGAAAAGAGGCAGCTGTTTCAGGTGCGAAGAGCGTTGACGAACACCTCACGGACGCAACCGCGATGAGCGAACGAACGGCGCGAGTCGCGCATTCGAGTGCCGAGGCACTGACGCAGCAAGCGCCGGAACCACCTCAACCACCGGAACCACCGAGGACTCCGAACGCCGCGCAGTTCGTCGGAACGCCGCCGCCGCCGCAATGGTGGATGTACAACCAGCCGCCCGCGGCGATGCCGTACGCGATGCCGCCGATGCCTACAGCGTTGAACACACCCGACCAGACGCTTGTATCCGACGTCCGGCGCGCCGTCGCGTCGCTCGCCGAGGATGTTGCGTCGCTCGCCGTACGTACCCGTACCGGTGGCGCCTGGATTCCTCCGAAGCCCGAAGGCGAGTTCAAGCACGCCATCGAGGCGCTTCACAAGGCGCGACGCGTCGTCATGCTTCCTAAAATTGAAGCGGATGCGCTGTCGATCGGCGACGTGAAGCAGCTGACGGCTGAGGCCGAACGACTGGGTGAAATGCATGACGAACTTAGAGCAATNAGAAAGTAGGCGTCCAGTACTCGTGCGTTCGGCCGAATCCGCCGTCGNCGAGCGCCCGAAATCCGTTGTCTCTCGCGCCGTTGATATCGCGTCGAGGGAAATCGAAGAAGTCGAAGCGCACAAGAGAGACGTGCCGCTTGCCAGACGGAAAAAAATCGCCGATAAAGCCGGGATGCGTAGATACACATGCGCGAACCACGCAGGGATCGCAAACGAACGATCGCGCTCTAGAAACAGAAGAAATAGGAATGCAAAACGATTCACCCACGTCGCCGTCGTCGTACCGCGTCGTCTCCCAGCGCGTCGCCGCTCGAACCCGCCTCCCTGAACTAGGGTTAGAAACTAGGGTTAAAAACTAGGGTTAGCAGTGTCTCTGGAACATGACGCTTTTGGCGCCCTAAAGTTGCGCGAGTAAAGGGGTCACCGAAACCACTTTAATGGCGGTCGACGACGCTGGAATTTTGCGGATGTGTAGGAAACACGCATTTGCGTCTTTGTGAGAGCGCGTTTTGCGGAACTCTGGGCGCCGGCGGCGACGCGGACCTTTACGTCGTCGCGGGCGTGTGGTGTGGTTTGGGTTTTTTGTAGTAATTGTTGATACTCGTTTTGGGTTTTGGAGTACGGGAGGTGGGGCGG
>JGI26273J51734_10002007_pt1 | contig 10451 bp, 10 predicted proteins | sample SaaInlV_125m_DNA_FD_51734 | JGI IMG/M metagenome (IMG submission 51734) | reverse complement strand
TGTTATCAATTGTTCCGTTAATCAACGGAGGGGGATTATTTGAAACTGGAGCAGGTGGATCTGCACCAAAACATGTTGAACAATTAACAAAAGAAAACCATTTGAGATGGGATTCACTAGGAGAATTTTTAGCCCTCGGAGTTTCGTTGAATCACCTTGGAATAAAATTTAAAAACTCAAAAGCAATTGTACTAGCAAAATGTCTTGATTTAGCTATAGAAGAGCTTTTATTAAATAAAAAATCCCCTTCAAGGAAAAAAGGAGAAATTGATAATAGAGGAAGTCATTTTTATCTTTCGTTATATTGGGCAAAAGCAATTGCTAAACAAGATACCGATCTAAGATTGAAGAGTGAATTTGTAAAGCTATTTAAAATTCTTTCTGAAAATGAAATAAAAATACTAAATGAATTAACAAAAGTTCAGGGAACTAAAGTTAATTTAGGAGGTTATTATAAACCAGATCTAATAGCTAGTAATAAAATCATGAAACCAAGTCCTATTTTTAATGAAATTATTAATAATTTATACTCTGTAAATTAAGACTATTGAACAAATTTATTAAAATAACTGAACAAAATTCAAAGTATAACTCTATTGAAAATAAATCTATTGATCTAATACTAAAAGAAATTAATGGTGAAGACCAAACAGTTGCTGTAAGTATTAATAAAGAATTAAATTCGATTAAAACAGTTATTCTTGAAGTAATTAAATGCATTAAAAATAACGGAAGGCTTTTTTATATAGGCTCAGGAACGAGTGGTAGAATGGGAATTTTAGATGCCTCAGAGTGTCCTCCTACATTTGGAGTAGATAATAATCTTGTTATTGGTATAATTGCTGGCGGAGATAAAGCTATAAGAAACTCGCAAGAATTTGCAGAAGATTCAACCAATCAAGGTTGGCTAGACTTGAAAGGAAAAAAAATTAATGAGAAAGATTTTGTAATAGGAATTGCAGCATCAGGAACTACCCCTTACGTAGTAAATGCGATAAAAGAATGCAATAAAAATAATATTTCTACAGCTTGCATTACATGCAATAAAAACAGTCCATTAGCAAATGAATCTATATTTCCTATAGAAATAATTGTTGGACCAGAGTATATCACTGGAAGTTCAAGAATGAAGGCTGGTACTGCTCAAAAAATGATTTTGAATATGATAAGCTCATCAGTAATGATTAAATTAGGTAAGGTAAAAGGCAATTTAATGATTGATATGCAGCTTTCAAATAATAAGCTAATAGAAAGGGCAATTAATATGGTTATAAGTTCATTAAACATTTCTTATTCTGATGCTAAAATACTAATAACAAAATACGGAAGTGTCAGAAAAGCAATTGACAATTATAATGAATAAAACTCACAAAAAAATAATAAAAAATTTCCCGAAAAAAAATGACAAAAGATTAAAAAAGCTTTACTCAGGAATACAAATTTTGTGTATTTCTTTAATTACAATCATTTGCGGGCCAATATTGATTCAAATTGGATTTATTAAATCTAAAGGTGTGATTAATATTTACTCCATTTTAGGGATCTTAGTTTGCGTATCAGCTATTGTATTAATTTATACAGGAATAAAAAAGATAGGAGATTATATTTTTAACAAAAATGTTAGATAATAAATTATATTAAATAAAATTATAAAATTATATTTACTTTTTTAAAGAATTTTTATGATTAATATCACACTAAAAGATGGTTCAAAAAAGAGTTTTCCCAGAGGGATTTCCGTTTTTGATGTAGCTAAAAGCATAAGTGAAGGTTTTGCAAGAAATGTGATTTCTGCAAAATTTAATGATATAATTATTGAAACTTCTACTTCTTTAGATGCCGATGGATCATTAGAACTTTACACTTGGGAGGATGAAAACGGAAAAAAAGCATTTTGGCACTCCTCTTCACATATTTTAGCACAAGCTATTCAAGAACTTTTTGAAGGTTCTAAACTGACCATTGGACCAGCAATTGATAAAGGGTTTTATTATGATGTTGATTTTGGTGACAAATCAATTTCTGAAAAAGATTTTAAAAATATTGAATCTAAAATGCTAGAAATAGCTAGAGGAAAGCACGATTTTATTATGAGATCAGTGAGTAAAAGTGATGCTTTAAAATTCTATTTATCTAAAAAAAACGAATATAAAGTTGAACTTATAAAAAATCTTAATGATAATGAAATAACATTTTGTGATCATTCAAATTTTACAGATTTGTGTAGAGGTGGGCATATCCCCAACACCGGAATCGTCAAAGCTTTTAAATTATTAAGTGTTGCCGGAGCTTACTGGAGAGGTGATGAAAAAAACAAACAATTAACAAGAGTGTATGCAATATCTTTTCCTAAACAGAAGCTGCTAAATCAGTACTTGGAAAATTTAGAAGAAGCTAAAAAAAGAGATCACAGAAAAATTGGTAAACAATTAGGGTTATTTACATTTTCTCAAAAAGTCGGATTAGGTTTACCTCTTTGGCTTCCCAAAGGAGCTGAATTAAGGTCTAGATTAGAGAACTTTTTAAAAGATGCTCAAAAGAAAGCCGGATATGAAATGGTAATCACTCCCCACATTGGTCAAAAAGAGTTATACATGACATCAGGTCATTATGAAAAATATGGTGAAGATAGTTTTCAGCCAATTGGAACTCCTAAAGAAAATGAAGAGTTTCTTTTGAAACCTATGAATTGTCCACATCACTGTGAAATTTATAACTCATTTAAATTTAGCTACAAAGATCTACCTGTGAGATATGCAGAATTTGGTACTGTTTACAGATATGAACAAAGTGGAGAATTACATGGACTAACTAGAGTGAGAGGGTTTACTCAAGACGATGCGCATATATTTTGTACAGAAGACCAGCTAAATGAAGAATTTAAAAATGTTATTGATTTGGTTCTTTATGTTTTTAGATCTTTAGGCTTTAATAATTTTACTGCCCAAGTTTCTTTAAGAGATTCTGATAAGTCTGAAAAATACATAGGTAGTGATGAAGTTTGGAAAAAATCTGAAAATGCAATTCTAAAGGCTGTAGAAGATAAAAAGTTAAAATATAAAATTGAAAAAGGAGAGGCGGCATTTTATGGACCTAAACTAGACTTTATGGTAAAGGATGCACTTGACAGAGAATGGCAATTAGGTACAATTCAAGTTGATTATAATCTTCCCGAAAGATTTGAATTAAACTATAAAGGAAGTGATAACCAACTACATAGACCTGTGATGATACACAGAGCTCCATTTGGAAGCTTGGAGAGATTTATAGCAATTTTATTGGAGAATACAGCAGGTAATCTACCTATTTGGTTAATTCCTGAACAGGTTGCAATTCTTAGTATTAGCGATAAATACGAGAAATACACCAAAAAAGTTTTAAATTTGTTAGAAATTAACGAAATTCGCGCCCTGCTTGACAATAGAAGTGAAACCATGGGAAGGAAAATTCGTGATGCAGAGATAAACAAAACTCCATACATGATTATTATTGGAGAAAATGAAGAAAAAGAAAACTGTATTTCATTAAGAAAGCACGGTGGTGAAGATTTAGGGAAAATGAGTATTGATGATTTTGTAAAAATTATAAACAATTCAATAAAAAAAATATTTAATAACTAAAATTATATACTATAGCAATTAGAAGAAGGAAACCAAGAGGACCTGCAAGGATAATCAAAGTTGACGAACATAGAATAAATAGTAAAATCCTAGCTCCAGAAATAAGACTGGTTGGTGATAACGTAGAAATTGGAGTATATTCAAAATCAAAAGCATTAATAATAGCCGATGAATTGGGTCTAGATCTTGTAGAAATTTCTCCTAAAGCAAACCCTCCTGTCTGTAAAATAGTGGATTATAAAAAATTCCTTTATGAGCAGAAGAAAAGAGAAAAAGTATTAAAGGCTAAGACTACAAAAGTAGTTATTAAAGAAATTAGATTTGGACCTCAGACTGACAATCATGATTATGAGTTTAAAAAGAAACATTCTGAGAAATTTTTAAAAGAAGGTGCTAAATTAAAAGCTTTTGTTTTTTTTAAAGGCAGATCTATTATCTATAAAGATCAAGGTGAAATATTGTTATTAAGGTTAGCTCAAGATCTAGAAGAAATAGGTAAGGTAGAACAAATGCCAAAATTAGAAGGAAAAAGAATGATAATGTTTATAGCTCCAAAAAAATAAGTAANTAATAATTAAAATTGACTAAATATGCCAAAAATGAAAACAAAATCTAGNGCCAAAAAACGTTTCAAAGTTACAGGTACTGGNAAAATTAAAAGAAAACATGCTTTCAAAAGCCATATTTTAACTAANAAATCTAAAAAAAGAAAATTGGCTTTAACACACAGTACATTAGTACACAAAAGTGATGAAGACAACATTAAACAACAATTAAGATTAAAATAGTTTAAAGAAGGTAAATATTAACCATGAATTGGGCTAAAAAGAGTTTTTAAAACCGCCTAACTCAAAAAAACAAAAACAAAATGCCAAGATCAGTAAATTCAGTAGCAAAAAGAGCTAGAAGAAAAAAAGTGTTAAAACAAGCCAAAGGATACTTTGGTAGAAGAAAAAATGTGTGGACAGTAGCAAAGAATGCTGTTGATAAAGCAATGCTTTACGCATTTAGAGATAGAAGGAATAAGAAAAGATCATTTAGAGCACTGTGGATTATGAGAATAAATGCTGCAGCTCGTTTACATGGTATGTCTTACTCTGAATTTATCGGCAAAATGAAGTCAAAAAATATTGACTTGAACAGAAAAGTTTTAGCAGATTTAGCTATGAACAATCCAGAAGCATTTAAAGCTATTGTTGATAAAATAAATTAAAAAGGAAGATCCGAATTATCAGGCAAATTAAATGCCTGATTTGGATCAGGTTTAAAAGTATCATCATTTGCTGCTGCATTCATTTTTGAATGAAACTCGTAAGGAGAATCAAAATCATCTATATTTTCAAACCTACCTAATTCTTTAATAAACTTAAGTCTCAAATTATCTAATCCACCATTTCTGTGTTTAGCTACAATTAATTCAGCTTGCCCATCAGTTGATGATCTATCATCATCATCCCACTCATCAATTTTATAATATTCTGGTCTATAAATAAAGGATACTATATCTGCATCTTGTTCAATTGCGCCAGATTCACGTAAATCAGATAAAATAGGTCTTTTACTACCTCCCCTAGTTTCAACAGCTCTAGAAAGTTGAGAAAGAGCTATAACAGGGATACTTAATTCTTTTGCTAGTGCTTTAAGGTTTCTTGAAATAGTAGATATTTCTTGTTCTCGATTACCACCTTTATTATTTCCTCCGATAGTCATTAATTGTAAGTAATCAACAATCAATAATTTTATTCCGTGTTGAGAGGAAAGACGTCTAGCTTTTGCTCTCAAATCAAATACCGATAAAGAGGGAGAGTCATCGATAAAAAGAGGAGCTTTTTCTAAGCTCTTAACTTTAACGTTTAATTGCTCCCATTCATGTTTTTCTAATCTACCAGTTCTTAACTTTTCAGAAGACAAACCTGTTTCAGAAGAAATTAATCTTGTGATTAATTGAACAGAAGACATTTCCAAAGAGAAAAAACCTACNGGAANATTTTGATTGACTGCAATATTTCTTGCCATTGAAAGTGTTAATGCAGTTTTACCCATACCAGGTCTGGCAGCTATAATAATTAAATCACTTTCTTGCCAACCAGAAGTTAATTTGTCAATTTTGTCAAATCCAGATGGAATACCACTAAGACCATCTTTATTTGAGATAGCTTCAATTTTTTTCTTTGCTTGAATAACTAAACTCTGAGCAGTTTCTGAGGATTTTTTTATATTTCCTTGAGTTACATCATAAAGTTTCGCTTCAGCCTTATCTAACAAATCAAAGACATCTTTAGTTTCATCATAAGATTCCTCAATAATTTCGTTAGAAATTTTAATTAAACTTCTTTGTATATATTTTTGCAATATAATTCTGGCATGAAATTCAATATGAGCAGAAGAGGAGACCTTTTGAGTTAGAGATATTAAATAAAAATCTCCACCAGCTAACTCTAATCTATTATCTTTTTTTAATTGAGAAGACACTGTGAGAAGGTCAATCGGTTCACTATTTTCAAACAAAGAAAGTATTGCTTCAAATATATATTGATGACTTTCTTTATAAAAAGCCTCAGAGTTTAATATATCTATAACCTCATCAACCCCTTTTTTATCTATCATCATAGCACCTAGTACTACTTCTTCTAAATCAATTGCTTGTGGAGGTATTTTACCTTTTTCTAAATTTATAATTGAGTTTCTGTCTACTCTCAAGTTTTGATAAGGTTTTGTTTGCTTCATAAAGCTAAGTTAATTAAATAATGAAATGAAAAATAGAATAAAAAACTTAACTTTTTAACTTGTAGTAAACATTATTGTTGTTAATAAAAGTCAGAAATTGTTAATATAGGTTAGAATTCATTTAACCATTAAAAACTCCCATAGAAGAGTATTTATCCATTCTCTTAATAACTAAATCTTTAGAAGATAAATCTTGAAATTCTGAATAAGCTTTAACTATAGCATCACGTACATTAAGAAATGTTTTTTCTCTGTCATTGTGTGCACCGCCCAAAGGCTCTTTAATTACATGATCAACTAGTTTCATTTTTTTCATGTCTTTGGCAGTTAACTTTAAAGCAGATGCAGCTTGTTCTTTGTATTCCCAACTTCTCCATAAAATCGATGAACAAGATTCTGGTGAAATAACTGAATACCAAGTATTTTCTAACATTAAAACTTTATCACCAACTCCAATACCTAAGGCACCGCCAGAAGCTCCTTCACCAATAATAACAGTTATTATAGGAACTTTCAACCTTGTCATTTCTAATATGTTTCTTGCTATAGCTTCTCCTTGACCTCTCTCCTCTGCTTCTAAACCAGGGTAAGCACCAGGTGTGTCAATTAAAGTTACAACAGGAATATTAAATTTTTCGGCAGATTTCATTAATCTTAAAGCTTTTCGATATCCTTCTGGGTTAGCCATACCAAAATTTCTGTACTGTCTAGTTTTAGTATTAAAACCTTTTTGCTGACCTATAAACATAAATGATTGATCAAAAATTTTACCAAGTCCCCCAATCATAGCTTTATCATCTTTGAAGTTTCTATCTCCGTGGAGTTCTAAAAAAGAATCTCCAAATATAGCAGTAATATAATCAAGGGTATAAGGTCTGTCAGGGTGTCTTGACATTTGAACTCTTTGCCATGGAGTTAAATTACTATAAATGTCTTTCTTAGTTTGCTTTAATTTGTTTTCAATTTGCTCATAAGTTTCAGAAACATCTACATCACTCTTTTCGCCAATAATCTTGCAGTCATTTAATTGATCTTCAAGTTCTTTAATAGGTAATTCAAAATCTAAATAATTCATAAGAATAGTATATAAAACAAATATAAAAACTTTGGCGAGGATTAGATATTATGAAGATGTTTTTTTATTATTCTTAATCTTTAAAATAGAATTAATAATAATTGTAGAAATTATAATTAGTGTTCCAATATAAAATGAAAATTCCATTTTTTCAGTATCAGGAAAAATAAAAATCGCCAATAAAATTCCGTATACAGGTTCTAAATTATAAGTTAAAACTAATGTATATGGGCTTAAAAATTTTAAAATATAAATTGAAGCTATAAATGCATAAGCTGTACAAATAGATCCTAAAATAAACACATACAAATAATCATAACTAAAAAATGAGGAAATGGCTAAATCACTTAAGTTATCTGAAAAAATTAAGTATAGTAATATAAAAACCACACCAGATAAAAATTCATAAAAAGATATCAAAAAAGGATTGTTATTTTGAACTAATTTACCATTAAATACTGAAAAAAGGGATGCTAATAACGCAGATACTATTCCCAACAACACACCAACAAAACTGTTAATATTTGCTTTTAAAATTATAAAAACACCACATACAACAACACAACCTAAGATAATCTCCACAGGTTTTATTTTTCTTTTAAAAAATATAGGCTCTAATAAAGAAGCAAAAAAAGCACCAGTAGAAAACATGGCTAAGGTAATTGATATATTTGATTGTTCTATCGCTTCGAAAAAAGTAATCCAGTGAAGGGCAATTATAATACCAGCTAATGAGAAATTAAAAAAATCTCTTATATTGATTTTAAAATCATATTTACGAAAAATTAAAAATAAAAAAGTCAGAACAAAAGCAATAAGCATTCTATGCCAAACTAATGCGATAGAGCCTAAAGAAATTGCTTCACCTAGTATAGCAGTAAATCCTGCTATAAAAACCAAAAAATGAAGATGAAGATAATGTCTAAGGTTATTTTTTTGCATTATATAATAAATAAATTGCAAGAATACCAAATAAAATATTAGGTAACCATACTGCTAAAATTGGAGAGAAGTCAGATTGTTGAGCCATTACCCCAAATACCTTGTCAAAAAATACAAATATCATAGCTACAACTATTCCAAAAGCTAAATTAATTCCAGTCCCTCCTCTTCTTTTTACAGAGGAAACAGAAAAAGCTATAATAGTTAGAATAAAAACAGAAAAAGGTATACTCCACTTCTTATACTTAACAAGTTGGTATCTACCAATATTTGAAGATCCTCTGAGTTTTTCTTGTTCAATAAAAGATACTAGTTCTGGGTAACTCAATGTTTCTGCGATATACTTAATTGGAAGTAAATCCTTTAATTTAAAAGCAAATGATGTGTCAAGTTTTCTTTTCTTAATCAAGATATCATTTTCTTTACCAATTATTCTTTTGGTGTAATTAGAAAGTCTAAACAAACTATCAGAAGGAAGATAACGTATATTACTGGATTCAATTTTATATTTTAAAATATTATCTTCAAAATGTTCTAAGGTAAAATTAGATCCAACATTACTCTTTGGATTAAATTGACTTAAATAAATGTAATCATTTGGGCTAATTTGTCTATATATATTTTGACTGTCATAACTCTTTTTAGAACCTTTTAAATATTTGTATGAAAACTCATTAAAATCTTTACTAGCATTTGGAACAATAAATAATCCAAACAAAAATGCGATTATAGCAATAATTAAAGCACCCAAAAGGTATGATCTTAAAAATCTAAAAAAAGATATACCAGAACTTAGGAAAGCTATCACTTCTGTATCGGATGCTAATTTTGAAGTGAACCAAATAACTGAAAGAAATAAAAAAAGAGGGAGTAATGAATTAGAAAAATAAATTGTAAAATTGAAATAATATTCAGCAACAAGATTAAATGGAACTTCGTTGGCTAAAATCTTATCAATATTATCAGCAAGATTGACCACTATAGCAATTGGAATAAATAATAATTGAATAGTAATAAAAGTATTTAAGTACTTTTTTAATATGTACCAATCTAAAATTTTCATTAATTATAACCTATTACTTAATTTTTTAACCATGATGCTTTTCCAATCTACAAAATTTCCTTCAATAATTCTTCTTCTAGACTCTTTAACTAACCAATTATAAAACCCTAGATTATGTATAGTAGAAATCTGTTTAGCCAATAACTCATTTACAGAAAATAAGTGTTTTAAATAAGCTTTTGAATAATCTGTATCAACATAAGTATGGGCCATAGTATCCAAGCTACTAAAATCATTCTTCCATTTACTATTTTTAATATTTATGGTTCCTTCAGATGTAAATAACATTCCATTTCTTGCATTTCTAGTAGGCATTACACAATCAAACATATCGACCCCTAAACTAATATTTTCTAGAAGATTAATTGGAGTTCCTACACCCATTAAATATCTTGGTTTTGACTTTGGTAAAATTTGACATACTAAATCAGACATTTCATACATTTCATCTGCAGGCTCACCTACAGACAAACCTCCGATAGCATTTCCAAAACAGTTAGTTTCTGCAATATATTCTGCAGACATTTTTCGTAAGTCTTTATATACACTACCTTGAATTATAGGAAAAAAAGCTTGTTCATAATCATATAAAAAAGGGGTAGTTTTTAATTTATCAATACACCTATCAAGCCATCTGTGAGTCATATGCATTGACTTTTTTGCATATTCAAAAGTACAAGGATAAGGAGGGCATTCATCAAAAGCCATAATAATATCTGCACCAATTTTTCGTTGAATATCCATGACATTTTCTGCTGTAAATTCGTGAATACTTCCATCTATATGGCTTTTAAACTTAACTCCTTTTTCATTAATTTTTCTATTTGCAGCGAGGGAATAAACTTGATAGCCACCCGAATCTGTCAAGATATTTCTATCCCAATTGATAAACTTATGAATACCACCAGCTTTGTTGATAATGTCTATGTTAGGCCGCAAATAAAGATGATAAGTGTTAGCTAAAATTATATCAACATTTATATCATTTTTAAGTTCTCTTTGATGAACTCCTTTTACACTACCG
>JGI26273J51734_10002004_pt1 | contig 10466 bp, 6 predicted proteins | sample SaaInlV_125m_DNA_FD_51734 | JGI IMG/M metagenome (IMG submission 51734) | reverse complement strand
CGACATTCTAAAAAAGGTTTCGGTCCCAATCTCGCCACCACCACCACCGCCACCACCACCACCNCCGCCACCACCGCCACCACCGCCACCCGTAACGCCGCCCGCGACGCCACCGCCGATTTCGGTGCCCGCAAAGAGGCCCGTAGCGTTTGCCAAATGGAGACAGCAGCCGAAGCCTGCCGTCGATGCCGTCGCGCTCGGCCGCCCCGTTCATGACGGCAAGGTAGGAATGCTCAACGTGCGGCCAGCATCGCAGACTCGACAGGTGCCGCCCCAGCCTGCATCGGAGTCGACGTCTCTGATAGGCACATTGGTCTATTACGACAAGTGGGCCTTGAATGGATTTCCCGAAGACCCCGTGGCGGAAAAGACACTGGCAGAGCTCGACCGAGAAGCGTACGTCGACAAGAACATAACGACGACGGCGCCGGCGCCACAGCCACCTGCTTGGCAGGCGCTGCAGTGGGAGCGCCGCGTAGCGACGCCTCGCGTGCCCTCGCGCTGCTGGAATCGCGGTGGTTCGTCCCTCGTTCGGACCTCGTTCTCGCAACCACCACCACCACGCTCGCCGCCGCGCGACCGTCGACCTTTCGACCCACGCTTCGCCTCACGCTTCGGGCCCGCTTCCGACCGCCAACGCCTCTTCGACTACCGCTTTGACCGTGAGCACAACGGGTACAGACCGCGCTGGTAGACAGCGTGGTGAGATTGTGACTTGCGGTGTGCAGAGAAGGCGCGCGCGTGTGTCTTTATGTGTGTGNTTCGCGTGCGCGATGCGCGCTCGGTCCGCGCCGCCACAAAAAACGACACGTGACGTGCAGCTGTGGGCGCAAAAAAAGGGATTTCGTGGAATTCTGTGCCTGAACACCGTGCGTCGTCTGTGCGAAGTCTGCAACCGTCGTCCGACGCGCACGCTTGACGATCCCGCGTGTCACAATTGCTGTGTTACCAAAACCCACTTGCCAACTCAAAAATCAAAGACGTGCACGATGCCGGCGTGCCACCGTGCGGCGCATTACGCCAAGGGCACGCTGTGCGTATTTTGCTGGGTCGAAGACGACCCGCTCGTGCGAGGGTGTCCGGGATGTGGCCGGTATGCCAAGAGCAAGTCGCGCTCGGACGGGCTGTGTCAGGACTGCACGCGTCGGATTGATCGCGGAGGAACGCCGGTGAAACGGGCGACGTGCGGCGTGTCTGATCTGTTCTCGTAAAAAAACTACACCCCTCTTTCCGCTCCGGAATCAAACCTAACCACCATCTCGCGCAGCAGCGCCGCTTGACGCGCGGCGTCCATGAGAAGCTGGCGCACCTGCGCGGCCTCGTCCGGCTCCATTTCGGCAATGGACGTGATGGACCGATGAAGCGAGCAGATGCCCCGGTGGCTTGAGCTCTGCAACTGCCTGGCCGCTTGTGTGCTTTGTGTCGAGCGCAGCGCTGGCAGGTGCGTAGCGAGAGTTTCGAGCTCCGGTACAACGCACGTGCCATTCTCCAAGTAGACGCCACGTTTGAGCGAGTAGAGGACACCAGCGGCAAAGGGGCGGAAAGAGTCATTGCCCTTTCGATTGTGTTTCATGTGTGGCGTGAGGCACGCCGCGTGCCACAGGCCGACGATGAGACGCGCAATGAGGTTGCGCACGGGTCCTTGGTAGCACGCTCCGCGCCGCTTGTCCTTGCTGGAGTCGGTGGCGGCCGATGCTTCGCTACTGGCCTCTGCACGCCTCGCGCGCACAAAGGCATTTGCATGGATGCACACATCGTTGAGCACGTTTAGGTTGAGCCGTTGGAGCCCTTTGACGCAGGCGTTGACGTAGCGCCGCAGCGCAAGCGTGCGCACAAACTCGAGGTTTTCAAGCCGAGGGTCGCGGGCCTCAGGCTCTGAGGTGGCGGTCGGAATCTCATCGTCGATGATGAACAGCTTATTGATGACCTGACTGTGAGCCTCCATGATCAACTTGTCGACCGCGTCGCGTGTCCACGTCTCCCTTCTCCCGACGCGCTGCCGTCGGTGCGACGGCGGGCTCGAAGTCTGTTCGCCATCGGCGGCGGCGATGCCGACGTCCACGCACAGCGCGCCACGCTTGGTCGGCACCCGCTCCGTCGGCTTATCTGGGCGCGTTGGCAGNGGCNTGTAGGGTTTTGAGGAGGCCTGATCGGCCTCTCCAAAACTGCGCGCCATTTGCCACGCCTGCGAGCTCGCGTTGAACATGTCGCGTCGCTTGATCCATCCGCCAATGGGCGTTCCGGCTGTGTCGTCGGGGTTGGCGCTGCCTACTGATCGACCCGTCCATCCGGCCTCCTGATCTCGGCTGTGCTCGACGCCGACGACGCGGCAGGTGAGCGTGCACACGATCTGCTTTTCTTTTGTCACTTCTGTGTGCGGGCATTGCATGCCGTAGCACACGTGCACGTCTCCGTCGGGTAGGACGGTGCACGTGGTCTTTCCCGTGCGCACCCGACCGCGTGCATTGGCATACATGACCTTAAAGGCGTCGTTGTTCTCGTCGATGTCGTTACAAGCGTCCTCGCCCTCGTCCATGCGGCTCTGAAGCTTGGCCTCGTCGGCCAACAGGAAGAGTTCGTTGATGTCCATAATGGCGCCGGCCACGTCACGCGATGCCACGCCGCCGCACGTCAACGAGTTAGCGACGCAAAGGGAATCCTGCAACGTGATGCGGCGACACTTGCAGCTGTGCAGGATCTGTGTCACGCACGCGCGCACGCACACGCACGCACACACACACACACACACACACACACTCCGTGCAAATTGCTGCGCAGCAATGGTCGTGCGTGATTGAAAAAAGGGACATGGCGGGTTGTTGCTTCTTTTTAAAACAGTCCAGTGCATGCAAACCGTTAAACTCCTTTTCACGGCCTAAGACACTACCACACACACACACACACACTCGTGTGCTCCACATTCCATTCTCCTTCTGCTCCAACGCGTCGCTCAGTATCCCGCGGCCGTCAACGACGCGATCAGGTTTCCATCGCCACTTGCGCCGAGGAAGGCATGCTGAGTTCCGGAGGCGGTCATGCGCAGGCCACCGGAGCTTCGCGAGAGCAGGCTCGTGAGCAGGTCCTGCTGCCGAATGGGGTTGCCAGACATGCCACCGGCCGCCTTGGAGGCCTCGGCCTTGACGGCCTCGAGCGCGGGCGCCGCGGCCGCGGCGTGCGGCTCGGCAGGCTTGTCGACACCCTCCTCGCGCGAGGTCAGCTTGGAAAAGTCAAACTTCTCGTTCATGAGGCCCGCCTGCGAGAGCTTCTCCTGCAGGATCTCGAGGCCCTTCTGGCGCTCGTTGGCGAGGCCGATGGCGTCATCGTAGTCGCGCTGGAGCTTGTCCTTGTTCTGCTTGAGCTCCTCATTCTCCTTGAGGCTCGACGCGAGCGACTCCTGCAGCGTCGGCAGCCTGGAGGCCTCGTCGCGCAGACGCTTGATCGACTTGGAAGCCACGTAGGACGCCGCCGCGAGCGCGCCCTGCGAGGTGATGTCTTTCTTCTGGTGATACTCGTTGGCCCACACGCCGAGGGGCGCCACGTCCTGCGCGAGAGAAGTGCCAGAGTGGTGCTTCTCGATCTCCTCCTTCATGAAGTCGTTGAAGAAGAACTGCGACTCGGGCTGGTAGGTCGAGATGCGCTCGCGCTCGCGGCCGTTGAAATACTCGAGCTGCTGGCTGGCCTGCGCCGCCTTGGCGGTCTGCTCGGCCAGCTGCAGCTTGAGCGACTCCATGACGGCCGACTCCTCTGTGGCGGCGGAGGTGGTCACGGGCTCTGTGTCGGCCATTGTGGATGTGCGGGTAGTCTAGGGTGAAGTAACGAGAAAGGGGGCAACACGAGTGCTGCTTTACTCGTGCGCAAGCGCAGTGTGGGTTATCTTGGGTTAGCGGGGGGACGGGGAGGTGCGTGTGCGGAAGGCGGTGCACCCTTTCTCGCGCGCTCCTTGGACGCGCACGCCACTTGGTGGACCGTCTTGCCATTGAGCGTGTCGATCCACGTGCCCGGACGGCGGCCTTCTTTGCACACGCTGAGCTCGCCCTGATTGCGAAAAAGCACCTGCCCGCCTTCGTCCATGATCATGTCGGTGCCGAGCGACAGCCCGCGTAGCGACCCGTCACGCACTTGCTGCATGGCGGCGGGGTCGGTGACGCGCGCCGCGACGCGCAGCGAGCCGTCCGTGCCCTGCCAACTGGCCAAGCATTGTCCAACCCGAGCGCAGTGGTCGTGCTCGTTGAGCAGTGGCCGACCGGCAATGTTGGTGGCCTGGATCTCGGCGCGCGACAAGTCGGCGGGGCAAGTGCGCTCGCCGCTGCGCGGCGGCGGCGGGTGCGCCGTGCCGCGAATGTCGATGTACGCTTCCGACATGTGCTATAGCTGCACTACCAAAGCCACACGCGTAGATTAAATTTCGGCGTCGCGAGCGACACGCGTGCCGGCTAGCGCGCGGCGCATTGAAACCCCACACTGCTACACGCGACACGCGCTTGCGCCCAACTCTTACTACACGACAGGGGGCGCGGCCTTCGGCCCAAAGCCGAGCGCCTCCATGGCGCTTGATTCCAATCCCCAGACCTTGCCCTTGGCGGTCACCCACTGGGTTGTAAACGCATTGGGCATCTTGTTGGGCCACAGCTCGTGAATGCGCCGGTCTTGCTGGGCCAGCATGCCTTGAGTGGTGAGGTTTTTGTTTTTACGTCGGTCAGGGTGCTCAGGCCCGTCCGTGTAGGGGTGCAGGTCCATGCGAGTCTTCTGTGCGTACAGGTACATTACTTGAACAAGTCGCAGGGCCGTGGGGTCGTCTCTGAGCTCCGTCTCGAAGAAGCGGAGCATTGGCAATCCGGTGGGTCGGTACTGCGTGTCGTACCACTCCCACGCGCGTGCGCACGCAAGCTTTTCCGAGTTGTAGGTGTTCTCGATGGTCGTCATCGCGGCATGGTCGCGGCCTTGGACCTTGGCGTGCTCGAGCGCAAANAAGCTATCAATCATCGACCGAACCGCTGGCAAGAGACGCTTCTTGGCCTCGTGCCACCACGAGTCGTGAAAGTAAAACTTGGCCATGTNGACCGACGCCTCAGCCAGATCGTCGGGGCTCTTTGCCCCCGGGCGTGGTGCAGGCGGCGGCTGCCTCATGAAAAAGTAGCCAGTCCAGAGGGCCTTGTCGCCCATCACAAAGCGCCGCGCGCGCAAATACTCCTTGTCGTGCACGTAGACACTTTGCCCGATGGTCATGTGCATCGTCGCATCAACGGCCGCTTGGATTGGCTTCCACCAGAATTCGGTGTAGACGTCCTGCTTGAGCAGTAAGAGAAGTTGGCAGCTCATGTTGAGGATGTTAAAAAGCCAGCAGGGCTTCCATCCCATGGCAGAGCGCTCGTCGATGCCTCGTTCGACATCAACCTCTTCCGGACGCAGGCGCTCGATGCGGTCATAGTAGCGGCCGTCCAAGTCGATGACCTTCACCCCCATTTCCTTGGTCACGGTGTCCTCGTAGGTATCTATAAAGTTGCCCGGCTTGATGTCCAGGTGCACGCAGCGGTTGGCCGAAAAGCACCAAATGCATGCACGCAGAGAGAAGAGGTATTTTTTCCACTGATCCTTGACATCCTTTCCCTGCTGCTCGGCGCGTTTTAGACGATCGATGCGCGCGATCGCGCTCATGGTGCCGCGCTGGACAATCATGTACAGTTTGTACCTTGCGTCCGCACTGCCGTCGCCGGGCACCTGCGCCTCAAATCGACCGCGCCACACGGCAGCCACCGCTGGGCCATAGGCTCCCAAGTGCGCCTCGAAGACATTCGCGATCTCCGCAGCAACGTCCTCGTGTGTGCGTTGGCTCCTGGGCTTTGGCATGCGCAGCACGTGCGTCTGCTTGATGAGCTTCTTGGCGAGATCGTCTCCCAGTGCATCTTTGAGTCCCGCGCCATCGGGCGGTGGATTGCTTTCCGCGCCAAACCGCCACACCGTATTGTACGTGCCGCTGTCGACCAGCTGCAACCCAAGCGCCTTGAACTCGGGTGGCCACTGGTCGGCTGGAATGACACCGCCCTCGCCGTCGTAAACTGCGTCGATTTTGAAGTCTCTGCGCAGCCGCGTGGAGAGGTCCTCGCCCAAGAGTGGCACCCTTGGTGCCCCGGTTGGAAAAATCTCCAAGGCGCCGGGCACGCCCTTGGTGGGGTCGTCTGCAGACTTGACCAATCGGAGTATCGCATCAAGCTTGAGCAGCTCGTTGACCGCCGTGGCGATTTCGCCAAAGGGACGCGTTGGAAACGCGTGGCGCGCCTCTGGCTGCTGCAAAAACCCATTCGTCGTCTTTGAGCCCGATGCGTTCATAGCGATGCGAAAGTTGCCATGCTGGACGACGACGTCGTACCGCGTGAGGGCTGGAGGGCTCGGCTTTGGCGTTGCAGCGACGCGCGCTTCCTCGGGAGTCGACGACGCTGGGCGTTTGCCGGCGGGGCGATCCCCGGCGGGGCGACCGCTGGGCGCAGCACCACTGTCGCTGATGCTGCTTCTGGCCCCAGCCACCGCGGCGGCCATGCGCTGCGCATCGAGCGACCGCGTGTGAAAATCAAACGCCTCCCGCGCGCGACACTTGAGGTCGGCAAGTCCCGACGGTTTTTTTTCAAACCGCCTGCTTCCCTCAGGATTGTCGGCGGTCACGGTGTACTGCCACAAGTGGTTGCGAGCGCCCTCCGCGTCGCCAGGCGTCTCGGCGGATTTTGGTCGACCGCACAGGTACCACAGCGTGTAGCCTCGCACGTAGGCCGACTGCTGTTGAGGCCGCGCGATCGTCGACCGGGGCGGCAGTATCGCCAGTGGCGGCTCGGCGGTGGAGTCGCCGTAGAGGTCCTTTCGTCGCACCTGCTCAAGCGCGTCCATGTAGATCACGCCCCACTTGTGCGCCGCCTCCACATACCCGAGCCGATCGGGAACATCGCCCACGTGGCCACGCTTGTCGACGGGAACGACTTCGACAAGGTGGTCAAAGAACGTTTGCACATTCTGTTTCTCGTGCTCGCCCGGTTCGAGTGCGGCGCGCATCGCGCTGGGTCGCTGGGTCCGTTCCCGCACCCCGCAAGCGCCGCGTGCGACTTTATTCGCTAAGCGTGCATCGCGCCGGATTGCGGTGTGCGCCGGCCACCCCTTGCCAAAATGAGCACGGCTGCCACCAAGATGGAGAGCGTGTTCGAAGACATCGACCTGACCACGCTCGTGCTCAAGGGCTGTTCTGATGACTACGTAGAAGAGGAGCAGCGCACGTACAACGACCACCGCGGGCAGTCGCGGCTCTCCCCGGAGATGCGCAAGATGTTGCTGCGCACACTCCTGCGTCAGACGGTCCACGCCATCAGCAAGTCAAGCCGCGTGTGCAAGCTTTGGAGGACGGCGTCGAGTAGCGCTTTCAAAGTGATCCTGGAAGTTGTCGAGTCCCGGTTCCAACTCATGCAAGCGGAGACGCTGGACTTTTTGCGCAAGGAGCCCGTCATCTTCGAGGGCGCAAGCCTCGCGCCCCAGGTGCCGCGAGAAGAGGCCATTAACGTGTTACCCAACCAGTGGTCTGGCCAGATTCTTCTCGAGCCGCTCCGTGTGTGCTTCGAGCTGCCCGTGGCCCTGGGCCGCGGCAGCAGCGCCGGGCCCCTTGGCAACATTCGAAACCCAATCGCGCCGTATCGCCAGGAGTTTACGCACTGGTCGCCCACGTACCTGGTCAGGCACGCGCGCACAGCGGGCCACTGGCTCCGAGTCTGGACCGCGGAGCTCACGTGGGTCGACCCTCCCACGCACAATCCTGAGGCCCTGTGGCTCGCCGTGAACCGCGGCTGTCCCGTGTGCGGCACCAAGTGTAAGTTGCAGGCCCAGCGCGTGGATCTCGTAAACGCCGAGCACGCCAACACGGACGAGTTTGACAATGCCATGTCCATGAACAGGCGGTCGCCCGAAACGGGTACGGATGCGTGGGTCGGCCTGAATGCCTATCTCGAGATCCCGTGGGACCTGCCCGACGTCCACAAGCGTCTGGTCGGAAAGGTGCCACACGACCCCGTAACGCGTCTCGCGACGCGCATCCTCCCGTATGCGCACCGCGCGCACACGGTGACGCTCAAGTTTAAGAACACAGCCCGCCAGGAGGGCGAGCATCGCACCAGGTCGTACAAGTCCTACTTTGACTGTCCTCCCGGAATGGATCACAACTTTTACGACCAGACCGAAGAAGAGGTCATGCTAGGCAACGTCATTGGGGCACTGTACACTGGCACGCCGCATCCCACAAGGCCCAAGTGGGATCATGGACAATTCGTCAAGGGGCTGTTTAAACGGCGCCGGGTCGCCATAGAAAACTCGGGACTGTACAAGTACATGGTCGACAGCGGAATGGAGCAGCACGAGATCGACAAGGTCTGCCACCCAAATCAGTTTTTGGCGACGCTGTCGCTCTTTCCGATGCGCGGCCACCCAGAGGCACACTCCTGGTCCAGCGTGCTGAATCTGACCGAGGACCAATTCCAAACCCTTGCGTGGCGTGGTGGCGGCGGCTTTGTGGGTGCCCCGCCGGCGTATGGGTGGGGCGATGGCGGAGCGGGCCTCAGTGGCGTCGACGACGAGTTGAAACGGTGGCGCAAGCAAACCCTGCGCCACATGGTCGCCTTCTTGAGCCAGCGGCTTCCTCAGTATGACCATTCGGCGTTTTNTCGCGTGTCCGAACTCGAACTGCTTGAATCAAACGCTGGCAACGTGCCACTCCAGCACCTCCAGCACCTCTCCGACCCGTACCCGACGCGCATTCTAAACGCATTCGAGCATGTGCGCTTCCTGGGTATGCCCGGCGGAGAAAACGTGACAGCCGCCGTCTACTCCAACCGGCTGTTGCTAGAGACATGGGACGACTTTGCCAGCCTGCTCGCTGACGGCATGGACAACCACCTGCACATTCGCAACCGACAATCGCGCCTCGACGTATCGTACGACCAGATGCTCAAGCACTTTCTGCGACTCGACTCGGTCATTGGTCCCAGCTGGCGTCATGTCACGCGGGACGCGTTTGATGTAGAGTACGAATCCAGGTGCGCGCAGTGCATGCTGCTCAAACTCGTGCTGTGCTACCTCAAAAAGGTGCCGGATCTCGCGCCCGCGCCGCTTAACATCGCCCACTCGCGCATCATTCCCGGCGCACCACACCACCCCAACGTGTGGCTGCGCTGGTTTTTGAAGGCGCTCGTCAAGCCGAATATGCGACAGGTCGACCTTGACACTGGAGCCGACTGGGCGTACGAGCTGGAGGTCGACCTGCGCAACACCTTCATCATCGATGTCAACCGGCCGGACAAGGACCGTGTCGATTTTGAGAATGTGGGAGTGCACGTGACGTATTACGTCTTCACAAAGAAGATTGAAAATGAACGCACAACGCCCATGCACATGCGCATGTCAGTCGGCATCCGCCTGTCCGAGCTTGCAGCAATTCGGGACGGCGTGCGCGATACCAAGGCTGAGTTGGACGCGGGCGAATCTCTTGGCTCGAGGGAGATTGCTCGTGGCATCAAAACGGCAGTGCCCCCGATGGACCTCGCCTCCTGGCACCACGACGCGTGCGTCATGTGCCAAACGCTTACCCGCCACGTGTGGCGCTCGAAGCCGTTGGCCATCGATCTGCTGCGGCGGTTCCTTGACGCCGAGTGGACGCCAATGACGCAAAAGCATGGCATGGAGACTGACCCAAAGTGGGTACAGGGCTGGCAGGCGCTCGACTCTCATTGCCTCCCAGGATGCGAGTGGTTTGGTAGCACGGCGTCGTTGCTGCCGTTTTGCAAGGTGCGCGGGCTCTTAAAGTGCGCGTGCACCATGCGATGCGCAGGACTCGCGTGAAACACACACACACACACACACACACACACGCGTATCGACACTTTAAAACTACGACTTCGGAACAAAGTGGTACACGGGTTGGGTTGGGTCGAGTGGGGTCTGTGGTGTGCTCGCGGTCGTGTCGTGAAATACGCAATACCACGACTGCAGAGAGTTTTCGTCCCAAAAGTGGAGCGAAAAAGCGGCACACGACGAGATATTGGTTTGCAGAACGTCGTGGCTGAGTATGTGCGAGATGCCTTCGTAGTCTTCGCCGTTGCAGATGGCACAACACCGCGTGGGTATGGGCGGGTTGGTCGGTCCCAACGCAAAGAGGGTTACCATGTTGTCGCCAAAGGGGAGCACGTGGCCACCCACATTGCCATTGGTGGACGGGTTGACCCAGATTATGGCGTCGTCGTCGCCTTGCATGTCGGCTGTCATGGTAAAGTTGGAGCACGTGCCGGGTGGCAGCGGTGGGGGTGCCGAGGGCGGCGACGGCGACGAGGGCGGCAGCGAGGGTACCGGCGGCGGCGGGGAGGGTGGTGGCGGTGACACGGGTGGTCCAGGCGGCTCGCTCGGCGGTGGCGGTGCCGCGGGCGGCGGCGGTGCCGTGGGCGGGCCCG
>JGI26273J51734_10002001_pt1 | contig 10477 bp, 10 predicted proteins | sample SaaInlV_125m_DNA_FD_51734 | JGI IMG/M metagenome (IMG submission 51734) | reverse complement strand
TGAAAAAAAAGGTAAAACCTTTATGTACAATGCCCATAATAGATTAAAACTTAACAACTCGCTTTCTCTATCTAAAAAAGAGACAAACAGTCTTTTAAATAGCGGGGCGGAACATGTTGTAAGGTTTAAAACACCTGTGGAACAAGAAGTTGTTTGTAGGGATGAGCTTAGGGGGGTTGTCCGGGTATCAACAAAAACAATTGATGATAAAATTCTTTTTAAAAGTGACGGGATGCCAACCTATCATTTTGCTAACGTAGTAGATGATTATGAAATGGAAATCTCACATGTTATTAGGGGAGAAGAATGGCTTCCTTCTCTACCGCTTCACTGGCTATTGTATGATGCGTTTGGGTGGGAAATCAGACCTAAGTTTGTTCACTTACCTTTAATTCTAAAGCCTGAAGGTAAGGGAAAACTTTCTAAAAGAGACGGAGACAAATTTGGATTCCCTGTCTTTGCTATTCAGTGGAAAGATGAAGAAATCATAAAGGGATACAAAGAGCATGGTTTTTTACCTGAATCTGTAGTAAATTTTTTAAGTCTTCTTGGTTGGAATCCTGGAAACGAAAAAGAATTGTTTTACCTACAAGAGCTAATAGAGTCCTTTTCTTTGGGGGGTTTAAACAAGTCCGGGGCAAGGTTTGATCCTGAAAAAAACAAATGGTTTAATCACGCGCACATACAGAAAACAAAGAACAGTCTTCTTGTTGAAAAAATTGAAAGCGAATTTTCTGAGCATTTGACATTATTTGATAAAGAAAAATTAAACACAATTGCGGAGCTTATTAAACCAAGACTAAACACTTTAAACGAAATTTATCTTTGCGCCTCTTTTTTCTTCAAAACACCTGACAGCTATAACGAAAAGCATTTTAATAAATTAAAAAAAGCAAATTTTAAAGAAATTCTTTCTGGCTTGATCGAGTTAGTAAGCTCAACTGAAAACCTGGCCGAAATTAAACCTGCTTTAGAGGTTTTGGTCCAAAAAAACGAATGGAGCTTTGGAAAAGTGATGGGGCTGTTTAGGCTTTCTCTTGTTGGAGATTTGTCTGGACCTGATCTTTTTCAAATTGCTTCCCTTATAGGAAAAGACACCTGTGTCATTAGAATGACTCTTTTAAACAAAGCTTTAGAGGGTTAACACAAAAACATTCTAGAAAGAAGCTTTCTTTTGGTTTAAATTTTTCGTACCTTATAGGCTAACCCTAAAACTTAATATATATATGATTTTTTACATTCCTTTAATAGTTATTTTATCTTTAATTATACTTTTTGGCGCTTTTTTTGTCGTCAAACAACAATCGGCGGCAGTAGTAGAACGATTTGGAAAATTTACTAGCGTTCGCCAGTCTGGTCTTCAAATTAAAATTCCAATAATAGATCGTGTAGCTGGTAGACTCAGTCTACGGGTTCAACAGCTTGATGTTGTGGTGGAAACCAAAACAAAAGATGATGTTTTTGTAAAAATCAAAGTTTCAGTTCAATTCATGGTTATAAAAGACAAAGTTTATGATGCTTTTTATAAACTAGATTATCCGCACGATCAGATCACTTCTTACGTTTTTGACGTAGTAAGAGCCGAGGTGCCTAAAATGATTCTTGATGATGTTTTTGAAAAAAAAGATGATGTTGCTATCGCTGTAAAAGGTGAACTAAACGAAGCAATGAAAAATTATGGCTTTGACATTATTAAAACCTTAGTAACAGATATTGATCCAGANGCTCAAGTAAAAGAGTCTATGAACAGAATTAACGCTTCTGAAAGAGAAAAAGTAGCCGCTCAGTTTGAGGGGGATGCTCAAAGGATATTAATAGTTGAAAGAGCTAAAGCCGAAGCTGAAAGCAAAAGATTACANGGTCAGGGTATAGCCGATCAAAGAAGAGAAATTGCAAGAGGACTTGAGGATTCTGTAAAAGTATTAAACGGAGTCGATATTAATTCACAAGAGGCCTCAGCCTTGATTGTTGTTACACAACACTACGACACACTTCAGTCTGTGGGGTCTGCTAGTAATAGTAATTTAATATTGATGCCAAACTCTCCTCAAGCGGGGTCAGAAATGTTAAACAACATGGTGGCGTCATTTACAGCNAGTAATCAAATTGGAGAAGAAATGAAAAAGGCCAGAAAAGAAAAAGAACAAAACAAAGAATAGAGTTATTTCTTCCAGTTGTCTCTTAGGCCAACAGTTTTATTAAAAACAATTAAAGGGGTTTCGTTGTTGTCTACAATGAAATACCCTTTTCTTTGAAATTGAAACCTGTCTCCTTTTTGTGCGTTTGACAAAAAAGGCTCTGCTTTTGCTATACTTGTTTTTGAAGAATTCGGATTTATCATTTTTAACAGCTCTTCGTTACTTTCTGCGCTTGCAGGGTTTGGGTGTTCAAAAAGCCTGTCGTATTCGTTGACTTTAATATCGACTGATCCTTTTTTTGAAACCCAGTGCAAGGTTCCCTTTACCTTTCTTTGACTTTCTTCTGATCCAGAGCCACTTTTACTTTTTGGATCATAAGTACACAGCACTTCTACAACATTATTTTGATCATCATAAACCAGTTCATTAGCTTTTATAATATATGCACTTTTAAGTCTTACCTCTTTACCAATAGTAAGTCTAAAAAACTTTCGGTTTGCTTCTGGTTTAAAATCTTCTTTTTCAATAAAAATCTCCTTTCCAAAAGGCATTTCTCTTTCCCCGGACAAAGGGTTTTCTGGATTGTTTTCGGAAACAACCATTTCGTCTGTGTCGCTTGGATAATTTGTAATAGTTAATTTCAAAGGGTCCAAAACAACCATAACCCTGTTAGAGGTCTTGTTAAGCTCTTCTCTAGCGCAAAACTCAAGCAATGAGGCTTCAATGATGTTTTCTCTTTTTGCTACCCCAGCCAGCCTAACAAACTCTTGTAGGGCTACAGGCGGGTACCCTCTTCTTCTTAAACCTGAAATAGTCGGCATTCTTGGGTCATCCCAACCAGAAACAACACCAGAACTAACTAGTAACATTAACTTTCTTTTTGATGTAATGGTGTGGCTAAGGTTTAGCCTTGCAAACTCTCTTTGTTTTGGTTTTAACTTGTTGGGGTCTGCTATCTGTTTTAAAAACCAATTGTATAATTCTCTATGAGGCTTAAACTCTAAGGTACATAAAGAGTGTGAAATTTGCTCTATGTAATCTGATTCGCCATGAGCCCAGTCGTACAATGGATAAACAACCCAGTTAGAGCCGGTTCTTGGGTGTTCTTTTTTAATTACACGATAAATTACAGGGTCTCTTAAAAGCATGTTGTTTGCGTTCATGCTTATTTTTGCACGAAGCACATGTTTTCCTTCGGCATAAACTCCTTGTCTCATTTCGTTAAACAATCTTATGTTTTCTTCAATAGGTCTGTCTCTGTATATACTGTTCTCCCCGGGGCTTGTGGGGGTTCCTTTTTGCTCAGCCATTAAAGTAGACGACTGGGAGTCAACGTAAGCTTTCCCGTTTTTAATCAGTTCTAAGGCCCAATTGTAGAGTTGTTCAAAATAATCTGACGCAAACCTTTCTTCGTCCCATTTAAAACCCAGCCACGAAATGTCTTTTTTAATGGCATCAATATACTGTTGCTCTTCTTTTACGGGGTTTGTATCGTCGAAACGCAAAACAACGGGTGCCTTATACTTTTTTGCTAAACTAAAATTTACACAAATTGCTTTCACATGACCTATGTGTAAAAACCCATTAGGTTCTGGTGGAAATCTAAACTTTAACAAAGACTGATCAAGCCCTGACGTAAGGTCTTCGTCAATTATATTTTCGATAAAGTTTTTAGATTCTTTCACTTAATAAAAAAAGCAAAGTTAAATAATTCCCCACTCTTTTTCTTTGTTTAAACTATCTTTGTTAATATGGGAAAAATTATACTTAAAAACGTCCGCTGCTATTCGTTTCATGGCTGTCTAAAAGAAGAAAGCATTATTGGAAGTGATTATCTTGTAAACCTTAAGGTTTGGGCCTCTTTGAAAAAGAGCGCTCAATCGGATGAACTAATTGACACGGTTGATTATGTTTTGTTAAACCATATAATAAAAACAGAAATGTCTAAACCTTCAAAGCTTTTGGAAACCGTAGCTGAAAGAATAACTAATGAAATTTTTAAAAAGGAGCCTCGTGTTACAAAGTCTGTTGTGTCTATAACAAAACTTTGTCCACCTATAAACGGAGATGTTGAAGGGGTCTCTGTAAAATTAAAACAAAAAAGAGATTCTAAATTTTAAAATTGTGTATTTTTGCGCTTTTACTGGCACTGTGGCCGAGTGGCTAGGCAGAGCTCTGCAAAAGCTTGTACAGCGGTTCGAATCCGCTCGGTGCCTCCAAAAAACCCTTTCTTTTTCAAGACGGGGTTTTTTTATTCAAAGAAGCCTTTAAAAATTAATACGATTCCAATAATTAAGATTACACTGTTTACCACTATTTTAATTTTTGTTATCACCGCTCTTGTAAGGCTGCTTTTTAGCTGTTGAGCTAAATATATTTTTCCTAAATCAATTGAAAAGTAGGTGCCTACTATTGTTAAAAAAAACAAAAACATTTTATATTCGGTGTCTTGAAAGCCGGGGCCATAATTTGCTACAATTAATATCCAAAAGACCAAGACGGCAAAATTAATAATGTTCAGCAAAAAACCTCTAACCATGTTCTTGATTAAGTTTGGAGACTCAGAACCGGGATCAACACTATACGGCCCTTCTTCTGTTTTATTTTGATATATCCCTAACAGAGTAATTCCTGCATAAAAAGACAACAAAACTCCACCTAGAATTTTCCATGAGGGGTTTTCTTGTATTGATTCTAACAAACTGCTTGTGCTTGCATAAGCTATTGCAAAAAAAACNATTTCAGAAAACACAACTCCGATATTAAAAAAAACAGCCGCCCTAAAACCTTTACTAACGCTTATTTCAAGAATAGTNAAAAAAACAGGCCCTATAGTAAAAGCAAGTATAATTCCTAAAAAAANTGCAGGAAGAAAATCTGTCATNATTTTTTTATTTCTGTTAAATTTCCTCCAAGCGATATTGTTTGGTTAAGTGTTTTTGGGCTTCCNTAAACACCTATGGCGCCTCCNAGCGATGCTTTNGCCTCAAAAATNTCTCTTGCGTTTGCTTTACACGAACCTCCAGACGAAACCTCTACTTCTGTTTGACTTGATAAAAACTCGTTTGCTTTTATAACTCCTCCGCTTTTGGCTAGAGCTTCGAAAGTAAATGTTGTTCCTTTAATATTTATAACGCCGCCACTATTGGCAGAAGCTGTGGTTTTTTCTGTTTGTAAATTAAGTTCGATTTGTCCGCCCGAAGCAGACTTTAAATACATTGTTGATTGTTTTAATGTGTCTTTGGAAATTACCGTTGCCGACTGCTTTGCTTCAATTAAAAAAATTCTGCTTTTATGTTTGAGTTTTATAACTGTATTTTGACCTTTTAGTTTTTTAACGAGTTGCATTCTTAAAATTAACGTTCCTGATTTGTTTATAACCACCACGTTCTCTGTGTTGTCTCCGGTAATTTTGATGTTGTTTTCTGAAGATTTTTCTAGAATTACATTAATTCCGTCTAAAACCTTAAGTTCTTGAAAGTCACCTATGTTTTTTTCAATTTGAGAAAAAACGATCTGTGTGATTAATAAGAAAAATATTTTCTTCATTTAGTTTTAATTAAGTAGTAAAATTACATTTTTTCTACCAACGAGAAATCAATTTGCTTTTTAGATTGGTTTACTGCCATTACTTTTATTAAAACCTTGTCGCCTAACCTATATTCTTCTTTAGTGTGTCTTCCTAAAAGCAACATCTCATTCTCTAAAAAATTAAAATAGTCTCCTGGAANGTCTTTTATTCTTATAAACCCTTCACATTTNTTTTCTACTGCTTCAACAAAAATTCCTCTTTCTGTTATTCCTGAAATAACACCCTCATAGGTTTTGTTTATGTTTTTAGACATGTATTTAACCTGCATAAATTTAATAGAAGCTCTTTCAGCTTTTGTTGCTAGTTTCTTCTCTATTAGAACAATGCAAACATAGTTTTTCTAGGTTTTGATTGCTTTTGTTGTTTAAAAGAATTCTTTCTAATTCTCTGTGAACCAGTACATCGGGATATCTTCTAATTGGAGATGTGAAATGTGTATATTTTTCGAAAGACAAGCCAAAATGTCCAATGTTTTTTGTTGAATATTTAGCCTTACTCATACTTCTAATAACCAATGTGTCTATCAAATTTTTTTCTGGTGAATCTTCGGTTTGTTTAAGNAGTAAATTTAATTGGTTATTAATGTTTTTTGTGTTGCGTAANTTTTGTTTGTATCCTAATTTTTTTATAATTCTTTCAAGTGTAATTATTTTTTGATCATCTGGATAATCATGAACCCTAAATAATCCGTTTTTATGTTTAATAAAAAGTTTTGCTACTTTTTTGTTTGCTAATAACATAAATTCTTCAATTAATTTATTTGCAGACAATGATTCTTTTATTGTTGTTCTAACTGGTTCTTTTTCTTTATTTAAAACAAATTTTACTTCTTTTTTATTAAATGAAATAGATCCTTTTTCGTGTCTTTCTTTTCTAAGTTTCTTTGCTATGTTATTTATTACATATATCCCTTCTTCTACTTTTTTATTTATTTCTTTTATTTTACCGTCAAGAGAAATAGTTGAAGGAATTAATCCTTTTTTATTATCTATTACATATTGTGCTTCTTTATAAGAAAGTCTTTCGTTTGAATTAATTACTGTTTTTCCAAACCATTCTTTTATAATCGTATTATTTTTAAAAGTGAAAACCGCTGAAAAAGCATACTTGTTTTCTCTAGGGTTCAAAGAACATAGATTGTTTGAAATTTCTTCTGGGAGCATAGGAACAACCCTGTCTACTAAATAAACAGACGTCGCTCTTTTTTCCGCTTCCTTATTTAAATTTGTGTTTTCTTTTAAAAAATGTGAAACATCTGCAATATGCACTCCTATTTCGAAAGTATTATTGTTGATTTTATTTACAGAAATAGCGTCATCAAAATCTTTAGCGTCTGCTGGATCAATAGTAAAAGTTGTTATATCTCTAAAACATTTTCTTTTTAAATCTTCTTTATTGTTTTGTAAGTTTTTTAATAATTCCGCTTCTTTAATAAGAGTCTTGTCAAACTCGTATGGTAGTTCAAATTCTTCTAAAATTGCATGAATTTCATTATTCACACATCCTTTTTCACCTAAAGTTTTTAAAACATTTGCCTTGGGAAGTTTATCTTCCCATTTATTTATTTCAAAAACAACAATATCATCATCTTTGATGTTATTGTCATTACATATAAAAACGACTTTGTCTTTATTGGAATTATAATCAATAAATTTTTGGTTATTTTCAGAAAAAACCACACCAACATATCTTTGTTTTTTTCTTTTAATTACCTTAACTACTTCAACTTCTCTGTTTGTTATTTTTACACATTCTACTGTATCTCCATTTAATGCTTTCTTTATATTTTTTTCAGAAATAAAAAAATCTTTTTCATTGTTCTCAACTATTAAATAGCCTGATCCTTTTTTTGTCTTATCAATAGTTCCTAAAACTGTTTTTTTAGTATTCATAATATAACTACCTGGACTAACCTGATTTAAAACACCTTGTTTTTCTAAAGAATCTAAAGACTTTTTGATAAGTATTATATTGTTTTCTTGTAATCTACTTTTAATTTGTCTAAAATTTAATTTTTTTCTGTTTGAAATATTTTTAAAAATATTAATTATAGAAGTATTATAAGAACTTGTTTTTTTCTTTGACATTATAAACCAAAGATAATCTTAAATAATTTTTAAAAATTAAATAATAGTTAACATTTATATAATTATAATAAATAGATTTTTAAAAATATATGGTTATTATTATAGTGTGTTAATTTATATAATAAGTTTAATAATAAAAAAAACACACAAGAATAATTAACATGTTATACATCTTTTTAATTAATATTTAAGAATAGAAAAGAAGAGATATAAACATCTGTTAACAATAAAAATGTTTATAAACACAAACAAACTAATTGTTAATAATTATAAAAAGAATGTTTATTAAAGTAATATAAATAATAATAAAAGATATTTAAATTTAAGAAACAGCATTTATAATGATGTTGTAAAATTAAGTGAACAACTAATTAACTAATTATGAACATAGCTATTGGTAACGACCACGCAGGAACAGAATATAAACAAGAAATAAAAAAAATGTTGTTGAGTGAGAAACATATTGTTAATAATCATGGAACAAACAACAATGACAGTGTGGATTATCCTGACCATATACATCCAGTAGCCAGCCAGGTTGAAAATAACGAGGTTGATTTTGGAATAATTATTTGTGGAAGCGGCAATGGAGCTAACATGACAGCCAACAAACATCAAAAAATAAGATCTGCCCTGTGTTGGAATAAAGAAATAGCAGAACTTTCAAGAACACACAACAACGCAAATATTTTAAGCATTCCCTCTAGGTTCGTTAGTTTAAAAGAAGCTAAAGAAATGGTAAAAATTTTTCTAAACACGGATTTTGAAGGAGGTAGACACCTAACAAGGATAAATAAAATTCCCAAATGAAAATAAATTGGGTTGTTAGAAACTGGCCAGAACTTTCTTTAATGGAACTTTATAGTGTTTTAAGACTTAGATCAGAGGTGTTTGTTGTAGAACAAGACTGCGTTTACCAAGACATAGACAATAAAGATCAAAAAGCAATTCATCTTTTAGGATATNAAAAGAAAGAGCTAATAGCATATTCTAGAATATTTAACGAAGGAGATTATTTTAAAGTAACTTCTTTTGGAAGAGCAATTATTAAAAAAGAAAAAAGAGGGCTAGGATATGGGGACGAACTTGTTAAAGAATCGCTAAGAATCATTAAAAGTAAATACGGAAACAAAAAAGTTAAAATTTCCGCACAAGCCCATTTAAAAAACTTTTATGCTAAACACACTTTTATAGCTAAAGGAGAGGAATATTTAGAAGATGGTATTCCTCATATTTCAATGGAAAGTCTTTAAAAACAAATCGTTTATACACCCTGAAATTTCTTTAGAAGAAACTTCTTTTTTCCCTTGAAACAAAACAAAAAGACTTCCTTTTTTCTTTTCAAACACAGTGTCGGGTAGCGCTCTAATTTGTTCTTTTATTCTTCTTTTTATAAGGTTTCTTTTAACGGCTAAGGGAATTAATTTTTTAGGCACAGAAACACCTATTTTTAAAGAAGACCCACCCGGCAAATAAACGGATCTTAAAAACCCAGCCGAACACGAAGACCCTGATTTAAAAAGAAGTTCTATTTCTTTTTTACTTTTTAAAGAAGTTTTTTTATTATAAAAAGACATTTAAGGCTGGAAAATATTGTTTGTCATATCTACATCTGCTAAAAGACCAGAAGGGTCAATCTCTATTTTAAGAACTTCTTTTTGTAAAGGAATTAGGTAATTAGGAGAGGCCCACCCCCAAAAGGGAAGGGTTTCAAAAGAAGGACTTAGTTCTGTTTTAACCCCCCTCATAAGGTCTATAGGAATGTAAAAGTGTTTTTTTGTATTATCAACAAANGTTACAACAAGCTCAATAGGCATAGGGATTANCCCTTTTCTTTCTAAAACAACATTTCCATCTTGGAATTTAACCGCATAATCAATTTTTTCTGCGGTTCTTGTCCAGTCGTTCAAATACCACTCAAGCTCTAAATCAGAAACCTTTTCAGCAACCCTTTTAAAATCGTTTGGCCCCGGGTGTTTAAACTTAAACTCGTTAAAATATCTTTTAATAATTTTTTTTAATGTTTTTTGACCAACAACATAACCAAGCTGGGATAAAAAAACAGAACCCTTGCTATAAGCCGAAACACTATAAGCAAAATTATAACTAAACCTATCAGAATGGGTTGTTTGAGGCTGTTCAACCCCAGAATTAGCTAGCCTACGATAGCTGTTGTACGAACCTTTAAAAGGGTTTTTTGGCGTCTTTCCTAAAACAGAGTTTTCTGCCAAAACATCAATGTAAGACGCAAAACCCTCGTCCATCCACGGGTGCTTTGCCTCGTTATTAGCTAAAATATGTTGAAACCAAGCGTGGGCCATTTCATGAGAAGTTGTTCCAAGCAGCCTAGAATATTGTTCTCCCCCAGTAATAAGAGTTGACATGGCATATTCCATACCTCCATCACCACCTTGAATTATAGAGTATTGTTTCCAAGGATACTCGCCAATGTTTTCGTTAAAATATTCCATTAACCCCACACTATGAGGCTGTAATTTCCTCCAATTCTCAAGGTTGGTCTTATATAAAAAATGTAATTCTATGTCGTTTGGCCCCCTAACCACATCATGATAAAAATCAGGATCAGCTGCCCAGGTAAAATCATGGACATTAGGAGCGTAAAAATGCCATGTAAGGGTTTCTTTTTTAGAATGATCAAC
>JGI26273J51734_10001997_pt1 | contig 10485 bp, 2 predicted proteins | sample SaaInlV_125m_DNA_FD_51734 | JGI IMG/M metagenome (IMG submission 51734) | reverse complement strand
GTCGACCCGCCGTCCGCCTCCACCGCGTACAAGGCGGAGCCGCCTCCGTCGACGCCGTCACCGACGCGACCCGCGCCCGCCGAGGATGGCGACGGTGTGGTTCCTTCGAAGGGGGAGGGAACACCGGCGACGCCGGACGCGACTGAGAGGGAGGACGCGTGGGTGTTTGACAGCGACGAGGACCCCGCGGTCATCGCCGCCGCGAGAGCCGTCGCGTCCGTGCTCGACAGCGAGGAGTGGGACGACGACCGCGAGGCTGGGCTTTACCCGGAGGTTCTGGGCGGACAGCAACCGGCGTCGACGTCCGGTGAGGTCGAGGAGGTGGAGGCCTCCGCCCAGGAGCAGGTCGAAGCCTCCACCCCCGGGGAGGTCGAGGCCTCCGCCCAGGAGCAGGTCGAGGCCTCCGCCCCCGAGCAGACCCCGGCGCCGCCCGAGGTGACGTTTGAGGCGGCGAGCGCGGTGCCCGGCGCGCCGCAGGTTCCGCCCGAGCTCTGGGCCGCGGTAGAGGAGGCTGAGAAACTCGCCGCCGACGTCGTCATGCAGGCTTCGACCGTCGCCGCGAAGAGGGGAGCGTAGTGATAGTGTCGATGAAATCATGAGTATCAGCATTTCTCATTTGAGCCTTCCCAAAAAACACGTCATCAGTTGGAGATCCGGGGTGGTCTAACACAGGCGCCGTCCCTTGAACGCACGCGCGAAAAAGATGATGTCACTCACCATCGCCGCTCCCACCTCCGTCCGCGTCGTCGCTTCCACCCGGTGCGTGTCCCCCGACCTCCACGTCCCCGACACCCGACCTCCACGTCCCCGACACCCACCCATGAAATCAATCGATCCGGCGCTTTATCCTGTTTGCTCGCGATGACGCTGACGACGGTGTTCCCGCCCCTCTCCGTCAGCAGACGCGTGTCGAAGACCCAGCGTAAGGCTATCGGTGCCGTACCTGCCGTGTCGCGCTCCAAGCAGCGGGTTGTCAGGTGCGCGGCGGCTGGTGATGAGGCGCAGACCTCCGCCTCCAGCCGCAGGGTCGCCCTGATGGGCTCCGCTGCTGCCGCCGCGGCCGCCGCGGTTGCCCCCGCCCTCGCTGATTCGTGCCCCACCGCGGACACGGCGCCCCTCCTGTGCAACGCCGAGGTCACCAACAAGGTGTACTTCGACGTTGCCATCGGCGGTGAGCCCCAGGGGAGGATAGTCATCGGGCTGTTTGGCAAGGATGTGCCGAAGACGGTTGAGAACTTCAGGCAGCTCGCGACGGGCGAGAGGGACTTCGGGTACAAGAACTCCATCTTCCATCGCGTCATCCCCAACTTCATGATCCAAGGTGGTGACTTCGAGAAGGCCAACGGCACGGGCGGGTACTCCATCTACGGCCGCAAGTTCCCCGACGAAGCCTTCCCCTTGGACAAGCTCAACCACGTCGGCGCCGGCGTCCTCTCCATGGCCAACGCGGGACCAAACACAAACGGATCGCAGTTCTTCATCACCACCACCGCCACCCCGTGGCTGAACGGCAAGCACGTCGTGTTCGGCAGCGTCGTCGAGGGCCTGGACGTGGTCAAAAAGATCGAGAGGACACCCACCGCGCGGGGGGACAGGCCCGTGAAAGACGTCACCGTCACCGAGTCGGGTGAACTGCCCCTCGCGTGAGTGCCCCTCGCGTGAGGCGCGTTCGCGCCCTTCAGGGGTGATGCGGGGAGTGCGGGAGAGTCCTCATGTTCGTTTTTGTCGTGCAACTTATTCGTGTCGTCACAACCGGCNCCGAACCGGCTCCACCTCGCCCAGCGAGTAGTCGAATAGTAGGGTACCCAAAAATCACCTCCCCGTCACGTCACCGCCAATCTTCTGAAGTTTTCCTCGATCTCAAGCTGAAGAGGGGAAACGAACAGCGGAGAGCGTCAAACCGCGCCGCGCTTGAGCGCCCAAGGATCACTCGGGCACGTCGAGATCGGAGTCATCTTTAATCAGAGTACTCACACCAACCGCAGACGAGCGACGCACTCCGCAGTATCATGGCATCCGATGCGCAAGAGAGGTGCTGATTCGCCCGGGCCCGCGTCAGTGTCGGGAGGAAAGCGTACTCGAAGGGAGGGTAAAGAACGCGACGCGAGTGAGACAGCGAACGCGTCTGCTGCCCCCGAGTCTGCCAAGCCCAAGGCGAGTGCCCGTCGCGGGAGCGTCGAAGCCCCGGCAGCACACCTAAAGAACAAAACCTCCTCGGAGCGGGGCGCTTCGGGCTCGTCGCGCAGGCGAGGAGGTTCTAGCACTAGCGAACCAAAGAAAGGTGCCGAGGGCCAGAAACCCGCGAGGCGCGCGACTCGAGTGCTCACCGAGCTACCCGCGAGAGGCGCGAGCGGCGGCGGCGGCGGCGGCGGCGGCGGCACCCCTTCCAAGTCAAACAGGCGGAGATCTGAAAAAGCGTCCAGGACCAGGACGCCAAAAAAAACCTCCGGCAGCGTCAAGGCGACGCGCAGGAGATCGTCGACCGGCGGAAGCATGGTGAGCCGCGAGGAACTCGAGGCGATGCGCCAGGACGCCTACGATCACGACGACCTGGACGAGGACGACGACGAGGAGGAGGAGGAGGAGGACTACGAAGACGAGGACGACGAGGACGAGGACGACGAGCACGGCGGTGACGGGCACGATCCCTCGGGGCTTCAGGCGCTCCTGCGTCGCCTCGGCGGCGGGCTGGAGGACATGATCCCCGCCGCGGGCCAGACCCGCGGCCGCCTGAAGGAGATCCTCGCCGGGCTCCGCGCGGACGGCGACGATACCCGACAGGTCATGGCGCTGAACGAGCTGTGCGAGCTGCTCGTCATCTCGTCCGAGGAGTCCCTCATCACCCTGTCCGTCGACGCGTTCGTGCCCGTGCTCGTGAACCTCATGCAGATGGAGCATAACCCGGACTGCATGCTGCTCGCGGCGNGNGCGCTGACGTCGATGGCTGACATCATGCCCAACTCCCGCGGCGCCATCGTCCACCACGGCGCGCTGCCCGCGTTTTGCAGCCGGTTGCTCACCATCGAGTACATCGACCTCGCGGAGCAGTCCCTGCAGGCGCTTGAGAAGCTGTCGCAGGACCACGGATCGAGCTGCNTGCGTGAGGGCGCGATGATGGCCTGCCTGAGCTACCTCGACTTTTTCTCGCTCGGCATGCANCGCGTGGCTCTGCAGACTGCGGCTAACGTGTGCCGCCAGCTGCCCGCCAGCGACTGCTGGGACCAGCTCTCCGACTCGGTGCCGGTTCTCACCAACCTGCTCATGCACGATGACGCGCGGCTGGTCGAGAGCGCGTGCACCTGCCTGACGCTCATCGCGGCGAACCTGAGCNCGCAGCCGCGACAGCTCCAGGCGCTCTGCTCTCACGGATTGATCCCCAACGCCACACGGCTCATATCCCCCGCGGGCTCNGCCACGGCGGCACCCGTGGGCGCCTCGACGTATCACGGTCTGATACGCCTCATCGGCACGTGCTGCAAGGGGTCGGCTGACGTGGCGGAGCAGCTGCTCAGGAACGGGCTGCCGGGAACCCTAAAGTCGGTACTCGCCGGCTGCAAAGTTCTCGCCAGCTCGACCGCTTCTGCATCGCCCGCTTCACCGATCGTGTCGGCGGACCAGCTCCTCGAGGTGACGACGTTGGCCAACCAACTGCTACCATCGATTCAGCCTGGAAGCGGAGCCTCCCAGTCGCCCCTCGAGTCCCTGGGCATCGACGCCGCGGCGCCAGTCAACGCTGCAACCACAGAGAACGGCAGGAGATCAAACTCGCGACGTCGCAGCGCGGCCGTGGCGTCGGAGGTTGTGAACGCGGCTGGTATCGCCCTGGAGGGCATCCTGAAGGCTGAGCCGGAGCTGCTTCGCGAGTACGGATCCAACCTCACCTTGTCACTCATGCAGGTGGTGGTCGCATCCGTCGGCACAAACGTCAAGCTTCAGTGCCTGGCCGCTCTTGCCAAGTTTTTGCACCACGCACCGCCTGAAATGCTCACCACTGGATCCGCCACGCTTCAACCCGGACAGATGGCGTCTTTCCTGGCGGGTTTGGTGTCGTCGCGAGACGGAGCCATTGCCCAGGTGGCCCTCTACGTAGTGGACCTCCTCATGCAAAAACTTCCGGATACCTTCAGCCGCGCGTTCAGGAAGGAAGGCACCGTCCACGCTATCGAACAGCTTTGCGAGATGCACGCGGCGAGCAACGACGGTTCCGGCGATAGCAAGGGGTCGAGTGGTGACATCACCCCGCGCGGACAGGTTGTGCCTTCCGGCGTCGGAAGTGGCAGCGCCGCGTCAATCGTGGCGAGGATGGCGCTGACAAACTCTGGCAGAAAGCCTGCCGACACTCCTCAGCGCCGGGCCGCCATGGATCGCGCCATCACCCTCCGCGTCGCTCATTTCAGTGCGGCAGTCACGGGTGGAACCGTCGCTCGTCTCCAGGGTGTGTGTGCTCCGCTCCGTAACGCCGGAGAGGACCCAACGAAGGCGGCGGCTGTGGCCATGAAGTTTCTCAACGCTCTCGAGGAAGGTGAGGGGACGTCAACATTCGAGCTCATCGAGAGCGGCGGTGTCGAGGCGCTGAGCTCGTTCCTTACGGGCTCCGACCTGCCCAAAGGAGACGGATGGAGCGAATCAATTTCCGCTCGTCTGTCATCTTTCGTCCGCGCTGCCTCCACGGATTTACCGCCGCAGGCCATGAGCTCTCTCACGGAGCGACTTCTCGAGGCGCTGGCTGTCACCGAGACGTTACCCATGCAGCTGAGCGCCGGTGCGAAGGGTTCGGGTACCGGAACAACGCCCGGTACCAGAGGCGGCACACCGCGCGCGGGGGCCGGAGACGGGCTCAGCGTCCTCGCCCGCCCCTTCAAGCTTCGCCTGCGCCGAGCCTCGGGCGAGCGAGCGGAGCTGAAGGATTACGCCTCCAACATCATCCTGGTCGAGCCCCTCGCCACCCTGAATGCCATCGAGGATTTCCTCTACCCGCGTGTGCACAAGCCCCCATCGGGTCCCGCGACGCCGGCGGGGGGAGCCCCCGGATCTGGCGCGGCGCCGACCCGTCGCTCGGGTCGGCTCACCGGCGGGGCGGAAAATATGGACGCGGACGAGAAGGAGGAGGAGGAGGACACCGAGATGGAGGAGGCGGAGGAGGAGGAAGAGGGAGACGGCGAGGAAGACTTCGACGACGATGAGCTGGATGACGACGAGGACGGAGAGGAGGACGTGCCCACCGCGGATGACATCGCGGATGTGGATCCGGCGGCTGAGGGAGCGGCGGGTGGCGCAACCGCCGCGCCAACCCCCGCAGGAAACGCCGGAAGCTCTCAACCCCCTCCGATGCCAGCGAGAAGCGCCGCGGAGGTAGCGGCGGCGGCACCTCCCCGGTTGTTGTTTCGCGCGCCCGGAGTTGGTCCCTTTCACCCGTCGACGAGTGTGTTGCAGGCCATTCACGCCGCCGCGTTGCAGGCGGCGGAAAGGGACGAGCAGGGTGATGGACACGAGGATGGTGATGGACACGAGGATGGTGAGGGCACCGGACCGGGCCTCTGGGAGCGCACGCACACGCTCGAGTACGGGATCACTCCCAAGGGACAGCCGCTGCCCTCTCCTCCCCCCAGCTCTGGTGGCGCCGCGCTTCTTTCTTTAGAAGAGACGACCGACACGGCTGAGGCTCTCGCGGCGCTCGGATCCGTGGAGCGTCGCGCGGCGTTGGGGGATGTCCTTCCAGCCCTGCGCGGCAAGCTGTGCGACCGGGAGAGCGCCGCGAGTGTATCGGATGCCACGCGATCGATTCTCACCGTCATTTCTGTGTTGCACACGGTTTCCACGTCTGCGTCGAGGATCATCAAGCTCGGGAAGGTTGACGACGCGAAGATGACGGCGGCACTTTCACTTCCATCGGATGCGTTCCTCAGCTCGAAGCTGGCCGGTAAGATGGTCAGACAGCTGCAGGACACGTTAGCTCTGTGCAGCGGAAGCTTACCCACGTGGTGCACCACCCTGGCGCGAGCGTGCCCTTTCCTGTTTCCTTTCGAGGTGCGGCAGCAGCTCTTCTACTGCACCACGTTTGGTCTCGCCCGCGCGCTTCACCGCATGCACGGCCAGTCACAGGACAACAACGGTGGCGGCGGTGGACGCGACCTCCGCGTGGGGCGTTTGCAGCGACAAAAGGTCCGCGTGTCTCGACAGCGAATTCTGGAATCCGCGATGAAGGTGTACGAGATGCCCGGTGTGCATAAGATGGTTCTTGAGGTTGAGTTCTTCAACGAGGTCGGCACCGGCACCGGACCCACGCTGGAGTTCTACACGCTCATGTCCAAGGAAGTGACCCAGCGCGCGCTCAAGGCTTGGAGAGACGCACCCGTGGATGGTGAGGTTGGCCCCGCCGACGGCTTTGTGAACGCACCCCACGGACTGTTCCCCGCGCCCGTCTCCGCGAAGGACTTTGAAGCAGCCGTGCCCGGAGCCCCCGGCGGAATCAAGCGAGCGGATCTCTTCAGGATGCTCGGTCGCGCGGTGGGCAAGGCTCTCCAGGACGGGAGGCTCCTCGACCTGGCGCTCAGCCCCGTGTTCTACCGCGCCGTCTCCGGCCGCACGCTCGCGCTGGACGACCTCGCGGAGGTTGATCCCGAGCTCGGCCGCACCCTTGAACAGCTATCCACCGCCGCGAAACAGATCGATGAGCTCAAGAAATCGGGCGCCGCCGAGAAGGAGTGGCGCGCGGTGACCGTGGGCGGTGCTGCCGTGGAGGATATGTGCCTGACCTTCACCCTCCCCGGCGACGATGCCTTCGAGCTGACGCCCGGCGGTGCGGAGGTGACGGTGACGGCGGAGAACCTCGGCGATTACGTCGCCGCCGTGGTTGACGCCTCCGTGGGTGGCGGCATCGCGCGCCAGCTCGACGCGTTCCGCGGCGGTCTCGCCGATATCCTCCCTCCCGCCACTTTCGGTATGTTCACGGAGCCCGAGATTGACCGCATGCTGTGCGGCCAGGGCCAGGCTTGGACCCCTGAGTTGCTGGGCGAGAACATGACGTACGACCATGGGTACAACGCCCAGTCCCCTCCCATCAAGGCTCTGGTCGAGGTCATGTGCGGATATGGTCCGGAGGAGCAACGAGCGTTCCTCCGCTTCGTCACGGGTGCGCCGCGGCTTCCCCCTGGTGGTCTGGCCGCGCTGCAGCCGAGGCTCACGGTTGTGTGCAAGCAACCCTCAGGCGCGGCGGGCGGTGCCGCGGGCACCGGGTCGCAGCCGCTGTCGTCAGGGACGACGCTGGCGGACACCGACCTTCCATCGGCGATGACATGCGCGAGCTATCTCAAGATGCCGCCTTACAGTTGCGTCGAGGTGCTCAAGGAACGTCTCGGGTACGCAATCACCGAAGGCATCGGTTCTTTTGATTTGAGCTAGAATTAATCCCAATTGAAAAGATGCTACGAAGTCTCCTTGCTATTTCCCAAACTCTATTCCTCGGACCGTGGCAACTCCCCTTGCGGTCCCCCATCCCGATTTCTTCTTTCCCTGGGAGGCTGGGGGTGTTTCCGGCTCGGGAACCATCGCGTAGTTTTCCTGCTCCGCGTCGCTGTTCGCCCCCTTGCGCGTGAACGGCGTGCGGCCCTGCTCGAGACACGCCAGCTCGTACTCATCCGTCTCGTAGAGGTTACCGGCGGCGTCCACCGTGACGGGCGTGTCGACGTCCATGAGGCGGTAGTACCGCGGCTTGACCAGCTTACACCCCGACGGCCTGATCACAACCTCGTTCGGCGGCAGATTTNGCAGCATATCCCGGTCGCACGTTATTAACGAGTTGGGCGCGACCATCTGCTGAGCGAACGCGTCNTCGAGCCCCACNTCACCCGCGNCGCCGTCGTCAAACATGAGCCTCTGGTCGCCCCCGGAGTCCAGGACGTCCCCGCCGCCGCCGCCGCGACCGGAGCCGCTCGCCTTGCTCGGGGGGTCCTCGTTGATCAGCCGTCGAGCTTCCTTGGCGGAGATGTCGTCCGCCAGGTGGAACTCCACCATGGGAAGGTGCTCGAAGGTGACCAGGGATCGAACAAAGTGTCCGCCGCAGTTGATGCACACGTCACCCTTGACGGACACGAGAGGGTTCGTGGTGCTGCACCGGAAGCACAGCGGCAGCAGGTCCTCGCCGTCGACGTTCGGCCTCGACCTCGCCACCACGGACGCCAGGTCAACCTCAGCCTGCCACACCGCCGGTATTCGCAGGGACTGCAGCTTCTGGTACGCAAACCTGGCGAGCTTGTACGCGCCGAGCGCCTCGCCGTGTTTGGCGATCGTGATGAGCACGTAGGAGAGACTGATACCCATGGGCATCTCGTCGTGCGTGGCGAATTTCGAGAGTAAGAACTGTCCGATGTTCAGGAGCGTCGCGGGGAGGCAAGAGCTGAACGGCTCCTCCATGGCGCGGAACACGTAGTCGTAGGCGTAGTAAATCTCCGATCGGTCCTTGAGCTCGTGGAACCGCGCGAGCTTCGCCTCGTCCTCGTCCGAGAGGAGCGCCCGAGAGTCCTTCGGCAGGCTATCCGCGGTCTCCTCGGACATGAGCCAGTAGTAGTACCCGGCATCCTTGAACCTGCGCATCAGCACCGCGTTGTGCGTCAGCTGCTCGAGCATCCGCGTCGACATCTCGGACCGACCCGCGACTCTGTACGCCGCGCGAGCCTCGTCAAATCGATCGTTATCCGCCAGCCAGTTNGCGTAAGGGANGTGCACCTTCTCCGCGTGCTCTGGGTGCTGCTTCAGGAGCGCGAACGCGTCGTCCCATTGCTTCTGCTGGACGTGCAGCGCCATCAAACCGGCGTGGTCGCCGAGCTTGTTGTAAGCCTCCTTGGCGTGCGAGGAATCGCCCCACCGAGCAAAGTGACCCGCGCACTGCTGAAGCACCTTGGCGTCAGCCTTGACGTCGAGCAGCTTCATGATCTCCACCAGCTTGGCCCTCCAGTTGTTCTTGCCCACCAGCGCCACGGCCTTCTCGTACTTCTTCGCCTGGACGTACATGTTCACCGCGGATTCGTAGTCGCTCGTCTCCTCCGCCCACTCCGCCTGCCTGTTGACAAAGTCCGTGAGGGAGATGTCGCCGCCGCCGTGTGTCTTGGCGTGCTCCTCGGCCCATTCCTTCGCCTGGTCGAACATTCTCATGTCCGTGAACATCTCCATCGCCTTGTCCGCGCGGCCGTTCTCTGCAAACTCGTTAGCCGCCTCGATGAACTTGCCCTGGTACGCCAGGCTCAGCGCTCGGAACATGAAAGGGGGTTCGCCCTTCTCCAGGCCCTTCTCGGTGTCGGTCACGAGGTCGATGTAGCGCATGTCACGGATCCTGATGAAGCACTTGCGCGCCACCTCCATGTTCATCCCCGAGTGCGCCGCGAGACCGAGGGCCATGAAGTCCTTATCAGGCACGCCGAGGCANGCCACCGCGTACGCGCCGTCGTAGTCCTCCTTCTTAACGTAGTGCCTCACGCTGGACGAGTGGGGCACGTCGACGGTCTGCATGCTGATGTTGTGCAGGCAGTATACCCTGGACGCGTTGAAGCCCACGGCGAACCCTTCGAGGTTTTGGGTGTGCACGGGGAAGTCCGCCGTCTTTATGGATATTTTCCCATCCCCCGCGTAGCAGAACATGTCCTCGTACACGCGGTTCCACGCCACCGAGTTGGCACCCTTGCCCTCGAATACGACACCCTTCGTCTCTAGGTCGTACACGAGCACCGCGGAGTTCTCGTCGACCACNGCGAGCTTCTTCCTGAACGCCGACATGTCGAGGCACCGGACAGCCGCGCCGTGGTTGACAAGATCCATCGGGAAATCGTTGTCGATGAAAACCTTGAGGCACTTCCCATCCTTGAGGCCGACCAGCACACCCTCCCCATTCTCCGGGCCGCCGTCAACCTTGATGTACCTGATGACGGAGTCCATCGACCACGTGCGCTCTTTTTTCCCGTCCATCGTGTACAGCAGGATCTTCTTCTCCATGCACAGCATGACGTGGTTCGAGGTGATGACGAGCAGGTTACACTTGAGGTTCTCCTCAATCTTGGTCATCACGCGGTACTGCATGTCGTCCGGGTCGTCGCTCTCGACCATCTGGTAGATCACCAGCTTATCCGGCAGCTGCACCGCCAGCTTGTCCTTATACACCGCGATCTTCTTCACGTAGTCCTTGCACCGGATCCTAACCTTCTGCTCCGTCTCCAGGTGCTGCACGATGACGTCCGTCATCATGTCCCTGTACGCGTAGTGCTCCCGGTACATGCCGTGCACGGTACTGAAGGTGAGCTGGTGCGTGCTGATGGACCCGTCCTCGGAACCGACCGCGATGGCGTTGTGCCCGGGACGCGCCCGCGCGCACCACACCCACGAACCCCGCTCGCACACCGTCGTCAGCACCGTCCCCTCCTTCGAGCAGAGCCTGGTGGTCTTGTCCGTGCCGCCCACGATGACGTAATCGCCCCCGCCAAAGTAAGACACCGAGCA
>JGI26273J51734_10001991_pt1 | contig 10500 bp, 20 predicted proteins | sample SaaInlV_125m_DNA_FD_51734 | JGI IMG/M metagenome (IMG submission 51734) | reverse complement strand
TCGTTTGGAAAATGAAAGCCATTCATTAGTACAAATGTTTCCCCTTCGTATTTGGCTCTGATCTTTGCTTTCTTTAAAGCCATATACATATATCTCTCAAGGCCTGAAGCAAAGTTGATACCATCATATGATATCTTCTTTGCTTGTACCGGTCCTCTTTTTTTTCGTTTATATTTCTTCCGCACCATAATGTTCTCCATCATTTCCATTTTGACCAATGATATTCATTCGGCGTAACATAACCTCTTCAACCTCATCAGTTAGACATCGTCGTGCTGCTTCAATATATAGCAACGCATCCATTATTTCCTCTTGAACATCAACTAAGAAACGATCTAAGTCTTTAACCTGACCTTCAATCTCTTCCATCATTGTAGCACCATACTTCTTTTGACCTATGATACTGCGCTCGTCCATCTTCCTTAGTACAGCTTGTACTATCTTATCTTTAGTTTTAATCTGCATCTTTAACAAATGTTCCGTTTACCATAGATCCAGTTCTATTGCTGATCTCGCTGTAAGCACTGCTAATACAATGTTCAACATCATACCCACCGAGATGGGAAAGATTGGTAAGTACAACAATACAATCGCCGATAGCATCAACAAACTCAGCTTTATCGTCTTTAAGAATTGCTTTTCCGAGTTCGCCGACTTCTTCCATAAGTTTAACAAACTGCGTTTTAGTATCTCCACTATCATATATACCTCGTTTATCAGCCCAGTCACGAATACTATCAAAGACAGCAGAGTCTAGTCTTGAAGAACCTGGTTCAGCTAAGAAAGCTTCGTAATAAGCTTTGTTATAAATGTAACATCTCTCGTTGTTATACATAGACGTCTTTGCGTTATGTATAATCCATGGTATTGTAGTTGAATTGATTTCGAATTTACCGTGTTGAGTTTTCCAGCTGAGCCCGATGTTATCCATCAGATGCCCTTTAAGTTTATTAGCTGGACACGGAAAGGTTGACGTTTGTTCAGTAGCGTTTATATTCATATTTGATTTAAATAAATTTTTATATAATTTTCTGTCGACCTTATAGCCATAAGACTTTTGAAGTTCTATTTCGCGGTCTGATATAAAATCTATATCGTCTGACTGCTCAAGAACTTCATACTCTCCCTCCTTATAGCCTTGCATAAGGGTTACTCGGGTATTAAGATCACGTGTAACACCTATCTTTTTACCTGGTATGTGGTATAAATAATACATTGGTTTTATATTTTATCGTTATACAAATGTAAGTTGTGTGCGTGATGGTAGTACGTGCCAACAGGCAAATTTAATTTCTCTGCAACTAGTTCTTGCAATGATGCAAATTGATACTGATCGTTACAGAAACCGTACCAGAGATCATTAGAACGCATATAGACAGACATATACAGTTTGCTTTGTACTATTGTAAACTGTACCGCGTACGTGCATGGTGTATCATTACTGTACTTGTGTATTTCTTTGCCGTCATATATACTAATAGCAGCTTGTCTGGTTTCAGGATTTGATCTTAACATTTGTATAACTTTCGTCAATTGATAACGTCGTTTCCATTGATAACCATAATTAGAGTTGACCTTGCCATCTTCATTGGCCATGCGTTTCCATATCGGTGGTATCTTACCGTATAGCTCACCTAGTTTTTTAATTTTAGGATCACCAGATAAATACCATTGCCACTCTGCAGCTGCATACTCTTCATTCCAGTTGCGCTCTTTGTTTGTAATTACTTTGTTGGTTGGGTTCTCTATTGTAAACCCTATATTAAATAAAGCTTTGGTACCTGCAAACTTAACACCACTTGTAATGATTTCGTTATGCATATACTCATAAGCTTCATTTGCTGTCTCGAAAGTATTTCTCATAATAATATCTATAATATTCATAGATCTTCTCCCATATCATATCTCTAATATAAATATGAGGTGATCGATTTGTTTTACCGTTTATTGTTATATCTATATACCAAGAACCTGGCTGTTTAGCAAATGGCGCTATTGTTATACCGTTGTTTATACACCATCGCATAGCCTCCCAGTCTTCATCTGTAGCTTCATACTTACCCATACTCCAAGCTGACTTCTTAGCTTGCTTGTAAGGAGGCATTATTCCCAGGGCATTTTCTCACCTTCAGCCATACCAGGCAGAACATGAGGAATAAAACGACCTGACTTTGGTTCCCATTTAAAATGAGCTTCGGCTCCGTTCTCACCTAGGTTTTGGAACTTAACTTTAAGTACCTTAGCTTTAACTGTCTTGGCTTCGTAGTCTCTGTGTACTAATATACCATGGTAACTAGCATCATACCATTCACCACCACCTTTAATGTTATACATAGTTGGCTCTTCAATTTTGCCATTACTATCTTTATACATTTTAGTAGGGTGTGCTACAATAAAAACTAACACATCATATTTCTTGCAGAACATTTCTATCTTACTTAGATATTCCATTGTATACCTATTGACATCTTCTGTTTTGCAATCAACATCTCTGATCTTATTAAATGGATCGATTACCAGGCATTTAATACCTTTACGTTTAACAAGCTCAGCACCTTTACGTAGTACTGATTCAAGACTATACTTATCCATATCAATGAAAAAGTAATTATCATTAACATGCTCAGCAACTTCATTCCATTTACCACCACCGATATCTCCACGTGTAGGCATGTCGCCCCACGTTTTACGCATTAGTTTATGGGCATGTAAATAAGTTGGCGCATTTTCTGGACTAGCAAACGCTGTCTTCCAACCATAGTTCGCGTTATACCCAACGACCATTTGATCGACAAAATCACTCTTGCCGGAACTAGGAATACCAGTAACAGTAATAAACTGACCAGTGTAAGTTGAAAAGATATCATCAAAATTCTGAAGNCCGATTTGGAAACCGGGNTTGAAACCATTTTTAACGAAGTCAGTAACTTCATCTTCAATGTCTTTGAAAGTTGTGACGTTTTCAAGGGGTACTGGTCTGGCCTTTGTAATACGCTCTGCCAGCTTTTCTTTTCCATACTTTAATAAATATTCATTAGCATCTTTACAGTCTTCAAACGTTACTAAGAAACATACTTCAGCTCCGAGCCTACGAATAAACTCTTGCTGTAGCATTTGACCAGCTTCATCTTGATCAACAGCTAAGATTATTTTTTCTTTGTCTTCAAAATAATCAATACAGTTGTCTAGATAATCTAGATTATTGTTAGTTAATGTTGCACCGTTTGGTACTGATATAGAATTCTTAATGCCAGCTTCGTGTAAAGCTAACACGTCCATTTCACCTTCAGTAATTATACAAGTATCGTAACCTACAATACTATTGATATTGTAAAATACTTTTTCAGCTCCTTTATAAAGCTTAAAGTTTTTACGACCATCTCTGTATTTAACATTAATAAGTTGATCACCCATTAAATAATTAAACTGAATTGTGTTCTCTTTATTGCCAGTCTGTGGCATATACTCAGAGCCCTCACCGACCCGAAGATCGGTAAGAGTTTCATGAGATATACCGCGTGACTCAAACCAGTCGACTACTTTACTTTGTAATAACTTTTCGACGTATTGTTCAGGCCGCACGTAATCTTTTTCACTAGCACCTTTACGTTGGTAAGTGTGTAGTTGAAAAGATGTACTACAGTTGTGACAAGTTCCGAGACCCCGTTCCCAATCATAAGAAGCACATTGTGCTTTCTGATTCTTAGGTTGTCTATCGTTGGAACACAAAGGGCAAACGCCCTGAGTCTTCCCTTCTTTTAGACCGTATTGATTGAACTCATCAATCAAAAATCCATTGATCTCTGTTGTCTGCATTTAATTAAAATGGTAAATCATCGTCGGCCTGAGCGACCGCAGCTTGTTGTACAGGTGCAGATCCACCGTCTCGCTGAGCAGCGGCTACATTATCTCCGTTTGTCCATACTACTTTTACATTACCTAAATAAACTTTATCAACTTTAGCTTCACGTTCTTCTTTAGTTTGCTGTACAATTACAGGACCTTGATTTCCAAACTGATCTGCTTCATCATTGATCGTAATAGTAATAGGTAGGTATTTACCTTTCTTACCTGGAATAATTTTATCCTTAGGAATTTTAGTAAGGTCAATACTTGTTGCTATAATACTTGCCATTATGCGTAGTTATTAATTTGATTAAACATGCGCTGCAACTGATCTTTAGTAGCGTTGCTATTGCGTCGTAGATTATCTACTGCTTTAACATGGTTTTGATTAGCATAAAAATTGTTTACACTTGTTTCAACTCCTGTTACTGTACAAACTTTAGTTTGATTTTTTCTAGCTCGTGCCATATTAATTGGTTTAAAGGGTTTCGTTAATAAAAAATTGTGAAGGATCAAAACCTTCTTGTTGATAAAATAATTGATACTGTTCTACTGCTCTCTTGACTTTGTCAGCACCACGCTGTAAAAATTCAGGTGAGCAATCAAACATTCCAATTTGATGTGTTGTTTTATCTATTGCGATAAACAACATCTCGTAACCAAATAGCTTTTGGTATATATAAGCTTGACTGTCATAATTATATTTAGATGCTGACCATCTAAACTTATTTAGGTCTGCTGTAGTCTTCAAATCAATGATAAGTTTTTCATCGTGATTTAATATATCAGCTTTACCTTTCCATAATTCATTTTCAATCTCGCTAATACCAGGTGTCTCGTAATCACAGTTACCTCTTATAAGACCTTCGCAAACATCGTTTGATAAAATCTTATCCGTCATCAGTTCAATCATATCAACTTCAGACTGTAACAATAGCATTTCTCCACCTGATATTTCTTTATATGCTTTAGTATTTCTACTTGTTGATTCAACTATTTTAAAGTTTTTTAATTTATCAGGTTCAAGTATAGCAGTGTGAAAATAACCACCAATTAAAAATGCTGGTGATTGTTTCAACTTTTTACCTAAAGCTAAAGGGTTACTTAAAAGAGTTGATATGTCAGAGTTGCTAAGATACTTCTTACCAAAATCACCGTAGTAATCTTCATCGTTTCTTAGCTTATCAATTATCTTATCCTCGTTCATAATTCTTAAGTTCTGCTATAGCTTTAACAGACACATCGTACTTAGAGTTGATAGCTTTAATCGAGCCACCAGCTTTTATATATTCAACTGCTTTCTTAAAAGCATCAGTACCTGTATCAAGCTTTTGTTTAGATTTACCTACGGTCTTTCCGTGAGTATTAGACGCATCTGAGTCTTGCGTGTCGTCTATTAGGAATAAATTACCTAATGCATATTTCTTCCCATAACTTGAAGCTGAACCAAACTGTTGAGGAGTTTGCATACCTTTTTGATTTAGATCAACACCTACTAATGCTGTTGCATTAATACTGTTTTCACCATCAGATATTGTAGCTTTACTTTCTACAATAGGCATTGGTTCAGTTGAAATGATTGTCTCATCAATCTTAACTGATACTCCTAACTCTAATAGATAGGGTTTAGTTGCTTCAAGAATGTCTTCGGCTGATCGGAAGTTGTATTTGCCGAATGAGTTAAACCTACTTTTTTTCGATTTAAACTTAGTCTGGATAGTAGCCAGCTTTTCATTTAGTTTCATAGGTATATTGGTATTTACTTATTAATATAATTACACATAAAAATATAGTTTTACACAAGTAACTTACAGATAGTCAATCACTTGTGAGTGATCAACGTTGTCAATTAATTTCTGTACTGCTTGCTTTTTTAGCTCGCTTACACGAACATAATTACTAACTCCATCTATATTTAATTTAGCTGCGATTTGCTTAGCTGAATGTTTATCGCAGTCAAGTCCGTAGCTTAATCGTAACACCTCATATTCTTTGTTACTAAGATGTTTTAACAATAAGCTTTTCAAATAACTATTTAACAAAGCTATATTGTATGGCTCTGATCTGTCTGCTATTTGATGTATCATTTGCTCACCTTCATCATTTGTAGGTTGAGCGTCTATTGATAAAAACACAGAGTTGAAAAACATTTCAACCATTTTTTTATCTTTAGGGTTGTTACGTATTTCGTTTATCTTATGTTCTGGAATACGTATATCACCTCTATGCATATCAATTCGTCTACGTATAGCACCTTTAACACGTTTACTAAAAAATGATTTTAAAGTTTTTTCAATATCTTCAGACTCATTTAGTTTTTCCCATGTTAATTTATCAACAGCTTTAATTAAACCTTCAGCTCCAATTTGAATTAAGTCATTAATACTTAATACACCTGAAGCTTGTTGAGTTGTTGAAAACTTACGTGCTAAATTTTCTACAAGAGGAAGAAACTTTACAATCAGTTCTTCTCTTGAATAGCTATCGTAAGACGCTTCTACAGGCATAGACTTTTTAACATCTTCTTTATACCTTATGTAGTTCTGTACATTGTACTTTTTCATACTGTTTCTTCTATAATTCCTACGGCTTCTGATATAATTAGTATAGTAGCGGCTAGCCAAATATTAAAAGGTATAAGACAATAGCCTGCTACTCTTATAACACTCTTTGTCATACTAGCCCAAAAGTGTTTATCTGCATCTGGATATTTCATAATTGTGAGTTTAAAAGTTCTTTTTCTTTCTTTAATTCTTGTGTCATACTTCTGTGAATAGTTCTAGCTGAACAGTTATGATACTTTGCTAATTTACTTATTGTTATCTTTTCTTGTGTTTCGTTTATTGATAACATAGCATCGTATATATCATCTGGCGTTACACCTTTTGATCTGCCTATAATTTGACCAACTATACTTAGTTTTTCTGTAATAGATAATTTACAATTATCTTTAAATATAACTTTTCTTAGTTTGTTTCTTGGTGGTTGTTCAAGATCAAACATGCTAACATCATAAATTATATTTTTAAACAACTGTTCTGAAACAGAGAATGTTACAAATCCATTGTCTTTGTTTACTATATGCGTAGCAATAAATTCAAACTTATCTTGATCTAACTGCGGATTTAAATACCATATAACAAGCAAATGCCACTTAAGAGATTTGTATGTAGTAATTTTAGCTTTAGTTCTAAATAGTTCATAACATTCATGAGTGCCATTTAGATAAACATCACCCCAATCATATACTTGATCTGGCTTGTCGTTTATAGTACCTCTTCTATAGACAATGCGGTGTTTATTTAACAAACTTAAATTTCTATCTTGTGACATTAGCCTATTACTAGTTATTATTAGGGGCTGTTGTCACAGTCCCTTCTGGTTTTAAAGTACATATAATAATATGTTCTTTTAAAAATTCTTCTTGTTCTCTTAATTTATTAAACAATTCTTTAGTTTTTCCCATTTTTTCTAGGTTTTTGCTTAACTTTTTTTAATGATTTAACCTTATGCGCTAAATTCATATAGTTTGTTGACATTATGTGGTCGTANAATNNTTTGCTCATTTTTATTTGCTATTTTATATTTATCTTGTTCATAATAATTCCAATACGCTGTTACACTGTCGCCTTCAACTTTATATTCATCAGGCATACATTGTGGTGGTTCTGTGAATACTACAGATTTAATACCATCAGGACAAAAGCGTAATGCATCTTTGCATTTATCTATTGACATATGTACTTTGCCATAGCGTTTTGTNTACTCTTGCCCTAATGCTATCATGTGCTCATATAGCCAATAATAGTTTGGCTTACTCTGTCTAGCCCATATTGTAGACGGATGGTTCAGGTGTGCTTGTTTATAAGGCACATCGTCAGAATTACCGTGAACATGGTGAGCCGTGCAGAGTATTTGAGCGGATTCCAGTATCATTTTAACCTTATGCTTATCATAAAAATGACTAGCAGCTTTGTAAGGATTTTTGTCTAGATAAAATATATTCATTCGTACAATTTATCTAACAAAATGTTCGCAACTTCTTCGCTAATCATGTTCTGAGCGTAAAGCTTCCATATTAATTTACTCATAGTTACGTAATGTTTTATATAACGGATGTCTGTAGCTACCAGCTTTAGTACGTTCGAAGTACGTGAATGTAGCAATTTTACCGATATAGTCGTGAATGTTATCTAGTATATAACGACGATCAGAGTAGTTGTAACCTTTACCGATTGGACAACCGAACTCATTTCCATCATCATCTACCATAAAAAACTTACCAATAAGACCTGTAAACTTACCTTTACCAGCTTCATAGCCAATAATAGTAGCTTCGGTGTCACTGAAGTCTTTGAATTTTTGTAAGTTGTAGCTACGTTTTTGCTCATATGGACCGTTAAGTCTTAGTATAGAACCTTCGTAGTTTTGTTTTAGAAACTCATTATGCATCATTTTAGCTCCATCATAGCTAAAACACCATAGTGTTTCAACAGATACAACTGAATCTGACCATAAGTGTTTACTTGACAATAGCCAGTTAAGTCTGTCTTTATAACTAGGACCTTCAGCTATCATATCATACACGTGGTATTGTATTAGTCTACGTGCATTTAGACGATCCTCGTCAGTCGGTTTTTGTTTTCTGACTAATGATATGATTTGTTCGAAATCGTCTCTTAGATCGTGATTATACAACTCACCATCAAGTACAGCGTTAGGTTGCTGATCAAAGAACTTTTCAAGATCTATCTTGATGTGTTGTAAGTTGTGGAACTCTTTACCGGTACGTGAGTATGCTCCATCTTTAGTAAATACACAGCGCACGCCATCGAGTTTAGGTTGTATAAAAACCTTCTCTGAGAAATCAATTCTGTTCTCACTTACTTTATGCGCTAGCATTGGTTTTATCATAATTTTTTAAGTGTTTTTTCTAATTTAGTTATTTTGTTTTGTATAATAGCAGCTTTCTCATACTCTTCTGACTCTTCATATTGTGACAGTAGGGTCATAAGTCTTGCTACTTCAGCTATAATCATTTGCTCATCTGTTGCAGATGGCATAGACGAAACTTCAAAGTTTTCTGAATTAAATAATTTTTCAACTATAGCATCAGCTACTTTTTCAGCTACGTAATCTAGTTCTTTTTTAGTCATTATATCTAGTTTCATTGTTAGCGAAATCAGTGTACTCATAATCAGACATATAACGTGATATTACTTTAGCAGGCGTTAGTACAAATACATTTTCACTGTTGTAATTGTCATAACAACTGATCCATATATCTTTTTTACCTGACCAAATAATATAAGTATATTGGTGATCTATTGCATCTGGTGATGGATATAAGTAGCAACTGCCATAGTACATGTCATGAACTAGCTTTGCTGCCATCGCACTACCGTCTTGTCTACCGTTAGTATGCACCCAATTAGCTATTTGTACACCCTGAAACTCAGGATAACCATCGTGGTGTAAGTACATATTTACATAGCTATTGTCAGTAAAGTTACTAGGATCAGCTGCAAAGCCTTCCTCGTACTTTTCTGCATGCTTTCGATCGACAACCATTGTTAAGTTTCTTGTTGCCATATTATAGTCCTGATTTTTTTAAGAAGTAATTGTATACTTCTGGTATATGTTTCTTGTAATAAGGTTGTTCTTGTGCAACCCAACGCTTAAGACTTTGCTTGTCCATAAACGGAGCGCATATATCGAATATGGGTTCTACATTGTCAATGAAGTCACCGACTGTCCAACCTTCCCATATGTGCTTATCTCTGTTCATTTTCTTCTATTATTTCTTCTATGTCGTCTTCGTAGTCTACAATAACTTTACCTAGCTCTAAAAAATGCTGTAAAGCTTTTATTTCGTATTCGCTAAGATCGCTTATTTCACGATCTTCGATTGCATTTAAGCAATCTTGCATGTCGTTTACCGTGTTTTCAAACCGGCAGTAACTCATGTTTGGCATATTTATTTTTATTTATTATCCAATTAGTAATTTATTTTGTTTGTAATAGTTGTCTCACTAGGAATCGAACCTAGACTCTTCTGAACCAAAATCAGACGTGTTACCAATTACACCATGAGACAGGTGGTTTTAATCTAGCAAAGTCATATACGCTTCGGGGTTTGCTACTCTAAACCAGTCAAGACCTCTTCTGTGGTCTTTCATCAACCTTTCTGATCTGTAACCTGTACGCTCAAGCGTCATAGTTAAACCCATAATTAAGTCATACATCGCAACTTCATTAGGCGATAACAACTCTGATTGACCTGAAAATGGGTTAGTTACCGTCTCCCATTTAGTATATTTAGCCCCGTCATACCATTTAGGTAATGGCTTTTGACCTGTATCATTCTTCTTCCCACTCATATCCGTCATCAATTAGTTTTTCAATTAGTTCTTGTTTTTTATCATTGTAGTACTCTTCGTATACACCTTGTACAACTTCTTCAAAATTGTAGTTTTCATCTTCAAGTTCTTGAAAGTAAATAGTTAAACCATCTGTCATAGCATCAGACATTTTTTCAAGCCAGTCACTTTCGTAATAGTATATATCTTCATTGATTGAAGGTCGTTGATCATCATCTGTTGCCACCCACACCTCATAACCATCAGATGTTGTCTCTGTGTAAAACATCATGTC
>JGI26273J51734_10001985_pt1 | contig 10522 bp, 11 predicted proteins | sample SaaInlV_125m_DNA_FD_51734 | JGI IMG/M metagenome (IMG submission 51734) | reverse complement strand
CTATAGTTGAATTGACGAGCATCCAATGCCTTCTTAAGATTCTCAGCAAAGGCCGTTTTTAAGGCCAACAGGCTTTTGGGCGGTAGCTCTTCGGTGCCAATTTCAAGTAGTAAGGTTTCATGACGCATCAATTAGTCCTTTTAAAACAAAGGCGCGATCGCTGTCAGCAGCAAGTGGGAACCCCGCTGCTCGTCGTGTTTCGAAGTAGGATGCGCCGACTCCCCGTGCCAAGGTGCGAACTCTTAAAATAAAGCGTTGCCGCTCTGTGACTGAAATTGCGGACCGAGCATCTAACAGGTTGAAACAGTGCGAAGCTTTCATGACATATTCATAAGCGGGTAGCGGTAAGCCGGCGCTTAAAAACCGGTTGGCCTCGGCTTCAAAATAGTCGAATTGTTGGAACAGACCATCGATATCAGCAAGGTCAAAATTAAAGGCCGACATCTCGACTTCGTATTGATGGAATATATCAGCGTAGCTGACGGGTTGGCCCTGGCCATTATCGGACCAAACCAGCTGTTGGAAGTCCTCAACACCTTGCAGATACAACGATAATCGCTCTAGACCGTACGTGATCTCGCCCATGACGGGGAAGCATTCCAAACCAGCAACTTGTTGGAAGTACGTAAATTGGCTGATTTCCATGCCATCCATCCACACTTCCCACCCGAGGCCCCAAGCACCCAGGGTCGGCGACTCCCAGTTGTCTTCAACGAATCGAATGTCATGAACAGCCGGATCTATTCCGAGATGAATCAATGATTCGAGGTACAACTCTTGGAAATTTTCTGGATTGGGCTTCATGACGACTTGGAATTGATAATAGTACTGATAGCGATTGGGATTTTCGCCATAGCGCCCATCGGTAGGGCGTCTGCAGGGTTGAACATAAGCCGCAGACCAGCGTTCTGGCCCGATTGCTCTCAAAAAGGTTGCGGGATGGAAGGTCCCTGCGCCAACTTCCATGTCATACGGCTGCATAAGTACGCAGCCCTTAGCCGCCCAGAATTGTTGCAGGGTCAGAATCAGATCTTGGAAGGTATCAACTTTGGGCATGGTCTTTATTAACTGGGAAAAAACGAAATTATACAGGAAGTCTCAGCAGACCGTCTGCTTCTGTTACGGCCGGGCTTTGATGTTTTCGGGCGGGTCCTATGATTCGCTGAGGGGTTTTTGATTGCGGGATTCTTGGCTCGAGTACTGTAAACTTGGCTTAAGGCCTTTTAGGGATGGGGTGCTTCGTGTACTTGTTGATACGGATGATTGGATTACTGCCTCGACCATTGCTGCAAGTGCTAGGAAGGCTGTTTGGCCTGTGGCTGTTTTACGCTCGGTCAAAGAGCCGGCGCATTACCGAGATCAATCTTGCGCGGTGTTTTCCGAAAAACACCGCGCGCATTAATCATCGCCTAACGCGGGAAAGTCTGATTGCGACTTGTCAGACTGCGTTAGAAACGCCGGCTGTCTGGTGCAAAGATGGTAAGCGCTTGCTAACCTGGATCGATAATCATTTCGGAGAAGACCACCTGAAGACAGCCATAGCCATGATAAAGGGGTCCTACTGCTTATTCCCCATATTGGTAATTGGGAGCTCTACAACGCGTTTTACGCTCAAACGGTAGGTCAATTGACAGCACTGTTTAAGCCGCCAAAACAAAAAGCAATGGCGCGTATTATTGAGCGCGTGCGAATGCGTTATGGCAATCAAATGGTTCCCACCACGCCTCGGGGATTGGCACGTCTGTTTAAGGTTTTAAAGCAAGGGGGAACGGTGGCCGTGCTGCCAGACCAAGTGCCTGAGGTTGGCTTATTTGTCCCGTTCTTTGGTCAGGCCGCATTCACAGATCGATTAGCTCACCGCTTAGCGCTTAAATCCGGTGCGACGCCTGTGTTGGTTGCCTTGATCCGAAATGCTCGTGGTCGTTTTGATGTTCACTATCAACCGGTTCCTGATCTGGGCCAGGAAGATGAAGTAATGGCGTTAACTGCGTTAAATGCCGCGGTCGAAGCGTTGGTGCGGCAATACCCGACTCAGTACCAGTGGGAGTATAAGCGCTTTAAGAAACAACCGACCGGATTGCAAGATCCCTACCAAGGATTACGAGAGATCTGATCGTGTCCCAACAATGAGGGACTGAGCGCGAGGCTTTAGTCGATTCGCCTGGGTGTCCGGTGAGAATCCCTCAATGAACAGCTTGATCGTGAGTCTGCTGCATAACGTCAGCAGTTCATTGGTTGCCAGTCGATAGGCCCTGTTGGTTGGGCCCGTTGCAGGCAAGTTCTCATCCGTCGTCTGCGTGAAGGTTTGGTAGAACAAGACGCCGCCGGGCGTAAGGCTTTGGATAATGGCCGGGATGATGTCTCGATCGAGGTACCGGTGAACGTAGATCAGGTCAAATCGCGCTTTACCGAAGGCCTCAGGCGTTATTTCAAGGCACTTCGTCGCTAAAGAAAGCGCTCGAGCCGTGGCCTCTTTTTGTAAGCGGTTGATCGCAACGCTTGATGCGTCCCATGCGGTCACGTCAAATCCTTGGTCAGCAAGATAGAGTGCGTCCGCGCCCAGTCCGCAGGCAACATCCAGTGCTAGGCCCCGTTCTGGCAACCAGTCTCGGTAGCGAATGAGATCGCTGTTGGGTGCGGGATAGTCCTGTACGGCCGCATAAGTGTTGTCCCAACGCTGTATTTTTTCGTTCAAAGGTTACTTCCGCCAATACATACCGGTGAACAGAACGAGGATGGTGAAAATTTCTAGCCGTCCCAGGACCATACCGACAACCATTGCGCTTTTTGCGGGATCCGTGAGGCTTGCGTAGTTTTCGGCAACGCTGCCAAGTCCAGGCCCTAAGTTGTTTAACGCCGCGGCAACGGATGAAAAAGCGGTTAAAAAGTCGGCGCCAGTACCCAACAAGACCAATAAGAGCAAAACAAACACAAAGACGTAAATCGAGCAAAAGCCCCAAACCGCCTCCATCACGTTATCTGTCATCACCCGATGACTGATTTTAATCGGGAAAATAGCATTTGGATGAATGAGCCGATGAATTTCTCGTAAGCCTTGTTTATACAGCAGAAGGACGCGAATCACTTTTAAGCCGCCTCCGGTTGAGCCAGCACACGCGCCAACGAAGGCCCCTAGGATCAACAAGTAAGGCACGATGTTGGGCCATTCCGCAAAGTTGTCCGTGACAAACCCGGTCGTTGTGAGCATTGAAACCACGTGAAAAGCGGCTAGCCGGAAGCTCTGCCAACCATCATCGCTGGATCCAGCAAGGATTGCCGTGGCGATCAAAATGGCGATCAGGATAAAGATAAAGAAACTGCGCACCTCTTCATCTCGCCAGTAGGATCGCAGCGAACGGTCGCGATAACAAAAGAAATGCAATGCGAAATTTAAAGAGGACAACAGCATAAAAATGATGGCAACGATTTCAATTGCTGGTGAATCAAAGTGACCCAAGCTGGCATCGAAGGTCGAAAACCCGCCGATCGCGACGGTTGAAAAACTGTGGCAAAGCGCTTGGAAAAAGCTCATTCCCGCGACCCAATACGCAAGACAACAGGCGATGGTTAAAGACAGATAAATTGACCATAACGCCATGGCGGTCTGTTTGATTCGTGGGGTGAGTTTACTGTCTTTTACCGGGCCAGGCGTTTCCGTTCGATACAACTGCATGCCCCCAATGCCCAGCATGGGCAGAACGGCGACCGCCAAAACAATGATGCCCATGCCGCCCAGCCATTGCAGTTGTTGTCGATAATACAAAAGCGATTGGGGAAGTGATTCCAAGCCAATCATGACGGTGGCGCCGGTTGTGGTTAGCCCAGAAAAGGACTCGAACAAGGCGTCGACCAACGACAAGGCAGTATTGGGCGAGTCAGTAAAAGGCAGCGCGCTAAAGCAGCCGAGGGTGATGTAACAGAGCACGGTCACTAAAAANCCGTCTTTCGTGCGAAGTGCCTCGGTGAATCGTCGAAACAGTAACCACAGACTAAAGCCGCTGGCAAAAATGACGGCGGCCGCTTTGATGAAAATTGCGTGGGCGCCGTCTTGATAAAAAACCGAGACGAACAACGGCGGTAACATGGTTGCGCTGAAAAACATGAGCAGCCCGCCGACAATGCGAAAGGTGACGCCCAGGCGCATGACTAAAAGAAACTCACGGGAGCTTGGAAAAGCGCTTCCACTTCCCTCAGTCGGGTTTTGTCGACCAGGAAAAGAATAAAATGATCATCCGCTTCAACGACGACGTTGTCGTGGGCAATGATGACCTGATCCCCTCTGACGAGCGCGCCGACGCTGGTTCCGCGCGGCAGCTTTAATTCTCCCAACGTTCTTCCGATGACTTTAGAAGTTTGTTTATCACCGTGTGCAATGGCCTCAATGGCTTCGGCAGCGCCCCGGCGTAGCGGATGGACTCGCACAACATCGCCGCGCCGAACGTGGGTTAATATGGCGCCAAGGGTTGCTAATTGGGGCGATATTGCGATGTCGATGTCTTGGCCTTCAATGAGGTCGACATACGCTGGGTTGTTAATCAGCGTTANCACTTTACGTGCACCCAAGCTCTTCGCCAGCATCGACGACATGATATTGGCCTCATCGTCGTTGGTGATCGCGCAGAAAACGTCGGTATCTTCAATGTTCTCTTCAAGCAATAGTTCCCGGTCCGAGGCATTACCGTTGAGGACAATGCTGCGTTCAAGAGATTCTGACAGCGCAAAACAACGGTTGCGGTTTTGCTCAATAATTCGAACACCGTACCGGCTTTCGAGCTGTATCGCTAAGTTTTCTCCGATATGTCCGCCGCCAGCGATAATGATGCGCCGATTAGGGCGCTCATGTTGTCGAAGCTCATTCATAATGCTCTGGATATTCTCAGCCGCTGCAATGAAAAACACTTCGTCGTTTGCCGCTATAACGGTTTCGCCCTCAGGCACAATGGGTCGGTCGCCTCGAAAGATGGCCGCGACTCGCGTATCGGCCTGGGGCAACAGCGTGCGGATGGTTTTTAGGGCTTGATTCACGAGCGGACTGTCCGCCTCGATTCTGAGACCCACCAATTTCACCTGACCGCTCGCAAAGTCCATGACCTGCAACGCACCAGGGTTGTCAATCAGACGCTTGATATCGTGGGTAATAATTTCTTCTGGGTTGACGATATGATCGACCGGCATGGCGTCGTCCCGAAAAATACCACCACCGGTAAGGTATGCTCGGCTGCGAATTCGAGCGATTTTGGTGGGGGTATGAAACGCGGTATAGGCCACTTGGCACGCGACCATATTGATTTCATCAGAGTTTGTAACGGCGATTAACATATCGGCGTCTTCGGCGCCGGCTTGCTTAAGCACGGGTGGATGCGAGGCTTGACCACAGATCGTTTGAATATCGTATCGATCCTGAAGCTCCCGGAGCTTTTCGGGGTCGGTATCGACAACGGTGATATCACTCGCCTCTTTGACCAGGTTTTGAGCCAAGCTTGCGCCGACTTGACCTGCGCCCAAGATGATAATTTTCATAATCCGGGACTCATTTTTCTGACGTGCGCGTAGTAAAAGCCGTCATGCACACCCTTCGTTGGCAGCAACTGTACGCCGATTGATCTTGGAACGCCAACAGCCGGTAATGCAAGCGTTTCAACATCATGATGGTTGGCTAAAAACCACACAAGATTATCCTCATTTTCATCGCTAAAGATTGAGCACGTAACGTATAGAAGGCTGCCGCCCGGTCGAAGTAGGGACCAGCACTGGGTTAGTAACTGTCTTTGGGTTTCAATGAGTGTCGCCAAATCCTCTGGCCGTCGTAGGAGCTTAATATCGGGGTGTCGGCGAATAACGCCGCTCGCTGAACAGGGGGTGTCGAGTAGAATCCGGTCAAAGGTGCCAAGCTCAGGCTGAGGCTTTGCCAGGTCTAAACAGCGAAGATCGCCGGTCGCCCCCAATCGCGTAAAGTTTTCTGAAACGCGGGTGAGTCGGTCTGCATCAATATCAACGGAAACCAAATCAAGGGTCGGCGCGAGCTCTAATAAATGACAGCTTTTACTGCCGGGCGCACTGCAGGCATCTAAAACGCGTTCAAAAGGTTTAGGTTGTAATAGTTGTGCTGCGAGTTGGGCGCCAGAATCTTGCACGCTCACCCAGCCCTCATCAAAACCCGGCAAGTCGCCGACTGCGACGGCCTGATCCAGAATCAGTCCGTTCGGGCTGAGGTCGCAGGGTGTCGCCATGAGGTCCTTGGCAGCCAGCAGGATTTGGTACGCGGCGCGGGTCTGTTTGCCCGCATTGACTCTCAAAATCATCGGCGCGGGGTCATTGTTTGCGGCGATGATGGCAGCTTTTTGGTCTGGCCAATCCGCCTGAATGCGATCGAGTATCCACAACGGATGGTTTGTCAGCGCAACCTCTGCGTGTATCTCATTGATCACTGCCTGCCGGGTTCTTTGAAAGGTTCTAAGAGAGGCGTTGACCAGTCCTTTAGCCCAGGGTTTTTTCAGCCTTTTGGTGGTCTCAACGGCGGCGTTGACACTGGTATAGATCGGCTGGTTCAGGAACTCTGTGGCGCTAATGCCCAAGATCAGTAAAAGTTTGAGGTCTTGATGTTTTTTTTGCAGGGGCTTGTCTAAGATCGTTTGCACAATGCTGTCGAGCCAGAAATAGTGCCGTAACGTTGTTTGAACCAAAAAACGGCCTAGGGGGTCCAGTGCTTGTCCATTGTAAGCATGCCCATGAAGGATTGTTTGCGAAAGCACCGTTACTTCATTAATAAAATCCCTCATTTATTCGAACCGCTCGCCGGGGTCGAGCAGTTTTGTTTGTAGGTTTTTTAAGTTCGAGCCCTGGACGATCGTGCCCTTTCCGGTCGGTGATTGCAGTTGGGTAATGTAAAGCTGACCCTCGCCGCATTGAACGCGTATCCCTGTCTTCGACCTCTCGACAATGGTGCCGGGCGCCGGGGTTGGTGTTGCGTTGTCTGGTTGGCTTGGCGCAACCTCTGCGCCGTAACATCGAAATCGTGTTTCGCCTTGGTTTGTAAATGCAACCGGGTCTGGCACGAAGGCCCTGATGTGTTGGCAGATTAGCGTGCTGTTCATGGACCAATCGATTTTTGCTTCGGCTTTCAAAATTTTATGCGCATACGTCACGCCCGATTCCGGTTGTGGTTTAGCAACCAAGCCCGTCTCGGCAATGGTTTCGACAGCATGCAGCAGGGCTTCTCGACCTAAGCTCGCGAGTTTTTTGAACAAGCTGTCACTGGTTTCATTCGAGCTGATGTTGCATGGCTGGACGCTGATAATCGGCCCAGTATCCAAACCCTCTGCCATCTTCATGATGGTCACACCGGTCGTTTGGTCTCCGGCCAGAATAGCGCGCTGCACGGGTGCTGCCCCGCGCCAACGTGGGAGCAGTGACGCGTGAACATTGATCGGGCCAATACGCGGAAGGGCCAGAACCTCTGGCTTTAGAATCTGACCATAGGCGACGACGATCAATAGGTCGAAAGAGAACCCGGCCAAGTGTTTGGCTTGAAGGCGCGTGGGCTGCAGCACGGTGAGCCCTGCTTCAAGCGCACAGTGTTTAACCGGGGAGGCGATTAGTTTTTTGCCGCGCTTGCCCGGCCGATCGGGCTGGGTCACAACGGCCACGACGCTAATATCTGGATGCGCAATCAAGCCGTTAAGGTGCTCGACTGCAAATTCTGGCGTCCCAGCAAACAGTACTCGCATCATTGTCGTTGCAGCTTTTGTTGCTTCAACAGTTTTTTCCTGAGTAATTGCCGTTTGGCGGGAGACAAGTAATCGACAAAGAGCTTGCCATCGAGATGATCCATTTCATGCTGAATGCAAATGGCCAATAGGCCGTCGGCCCCAAGTTGAAAGACGTCGCCGTTTTGATCGAGCGCCTCAACTAAAATTTTTTCGTGTCGAAAGACGCGCTCATAGAACCCTGGTACGGACAAGCAGCCTTCCTGCGTTTCAACGCGCCCCTCTCCTTCAACTAGCCTTGGGTTGATAAAGATATGAGGTGATTGTTGGTCTTCTGAGGTGTCACAAACGATTAGCCTGAGATGCACGTTGACTTGAGTGGCTGCTAAGCCGATTCCCGGCGCTTGGTACATGGTGGCGAGCATCTGGTCGGCGAGCGCCGCTATGTCGCGCGTCACCGTTTGGATGGTTGCGGCCTTCGTTCGAAGCCGTACATCTGGGAATTCCAAAATGGTTAAAAGCGGTGTTGTCATAGATCGATCAATGCTATTTTGTTGGTATTTCTAATATCGAGCGGGTTAATTGCACGTTATGATATCGTAATCCCACGATTCATCAGCTCGGTTCGCGTTCGTTGTAAATTGTACCGCGAATTGCAAAAGGAAATCGCATATGTTCACAGCACGCATGGTCTCTGGCGCTTCGTTGCTCCTTTTTTGTCTGACAATGTTCGGGCCCCTCGCCCCGCTGCAGGCGATGCAGATGAAAGGAGATGCGCCCGAGCGATATGTCGTTAAGCGGGGTGACACGCTTTGGGATATTGCCTCGGTCTATTTAGAGGAGGCTTGGCAGTGGCCACAAATCTGGGCACTGAATACCGATATTGCCAACCCACACCTGATCTATCCGGGTGACGAGATTTTTCTGGTGATGATCGATGGGCAGCCGCGGTTAAGACTCCAGCGAGGGGAACGGGTTGATCCTGGCGTGGTCAAGCGAGTCCCTAGCATTCGAAGAACCAATGCTGGCGTTGCGATTCCAGCTTTGGGACTTGATCAAATCGAGGCCTGGTTGGCAAAAGTCAAAATCGTCAACGCAGCAGACTTTGACCGGTTGCCGTACATTCTTGCGGGTATTGATGGTAAGACCTTGTTAAAAACCGGCGATCAGTTTTATGTCAAGGGCGCGCTTGCAGCGGGGATGTCCTCTTTTAAGATTTATCAACCAGGTCAACGATATGTGGACCCGATAACGGGCGCATTGATCGGACTTGAAGCCCAAGAAGTGGGTCAGGCCAGGCTGTTGTCAGAGCAAGCAGGCCTTGCGATCCTTAAAATTACAAACGTTACAGAAGAGGTCACGCCCGGCGACCGCCTCATGATTGCTGAGGGCCTCGATCTGGATGCAACCTTGTTTCCCCAGCCGCCAAAAAGTGCTGTGTCAGGACAAATTATTGGCCTGAGATCCGATGGCACGATTGCCGCTGCGCATTCCGTCGTGACCATCGATCTTGGGTTGACCGATGGTTTGGCAGTAGGCGACCTGCTTGCGGTTGCCCGTCCCGGCGATGTTGTGAAGGATCCTGTGACGGGCAAGGCTGTGACGTTGCCGGATCAAACAGTTGGACAACTGTTGGTTTATCAAACGTTGGATCAAATGGCTTATGCGCTGGTTCTAAAAGCAACCGCTGCCGTGAAAATCGGATTTCTCGCACAAAGCCCTTAGTTCTTGCTTGTCAAAGCGGTTGGCGATCTGCCATAAACTGGCGGCTGATGGATCGTTAACATTCTGGGCATCGTAGATACGTGACCCGCCGATGATGCCTTTGACGTCTTTTTTAAAACCACCCACACAACNGCTAAACCGCAATAGATTTCCGCGTGGTCTCAAGGAGATTCCCAGCCCGCCATCGCAATTGTATTGTGTGGGGCAATTGGATATTTGTCTTGGTCCAAAGATCGCAATGGTGGGTAGTCGAGCGGCTTCTTGGCATGGGTTGCAGTTTGCGGAGGCATTAGCCGGTCAATTAGCGGCGCTTGGGTTTGTTGTTGTCAGCGGCCTCGCTCGGGGCATTGATGCGGCGAGCCATCGCGGGGCCTTAGCTGTGGGCGGTAAGACCATTGCCGTCTTGGGTCAGGGTTGCGATCTGGTCTATCCCAAGCAAAACCAAGCGCTGTATCAAGAGGTTGTGCGGGAGGGCTTGCTGGTCTCGGAATATCCGGATGGCACGGGACCGAAGCCCTATCACTTTCCAGCCCGTAATCGAATTATAACCGGCCTGTGCGACGCCCTGATCGTAGTCGAAGCTCGAACGCGTAGTGGCTCTTTGATTTCGGCCAAATCGGCCCTTGCCCAAGGCCGGGAGGTCTTTGCGGTGCCGGGCCCAGTGCTCGCCGGTGCGGCATCAGGTTGCCATGAGTTAATCCGCGAGGGCGCTCACCTCCTGGATTCGATTACAGATCTATTCCGCGAAATGCCCCAACTCTTTCAACACGTTCAGCCAATACAAGCGGCTCTGCCCACGACTGACCCACCTGCTGGGCAGGTTGCAACGAACAACCATCAAGATTTACTGGCTCTGCTGACGGCGGGCCCTATGGTCTTTTCGGATTTGCTCGCCAATTTCGATGGAACAATCGAGTGCTTGGTGGCGGCACTGGCACATCTCGAGGTTTCCGGCCAGATTGAGCACCTTGGGACGCTGTACCAACTCAGAATGCAGGCAAGATAAGCATTGCGGGACCCAAACCCTCTGGCGATACCCCTGATTTCAGCGTTTTGATGTGGCCCGATTCGTTTTTGGCGCGTCTTGCGTG
>JGI26273J51734_10001979_pt1 | contig 10537 bp, 8 predicted proteins | sample SaaInlV_125m_DNA_FD_51734 | JGI IMG/M metagenome (IMG submission 51734) | reverse complement strand
ATGCGTAAAAAAAGGGGGGAGTNGGGGGAGGGGGAGTTGGGCTTGGGGTTGGGGTTGGGCGCGTCGCAAATCGCTAGGCCGTTACAAAATGTTCGCACACAACGTGCGCCACGACCAGCCGTTGCACGGCGTGGCTCACGCACACCACTTGCAGAGGCCGCGCCAGCGCGACGGCAAGCACCGTGGCCGCGGCCGCCACGACCAGCGCGGACCAGCGACGACGGCGCCAGCAGCGCGTGTAGTGCGCCGGCGCGTGAACCAGGGCGAGGTAGACGACCATGAGCTCCAAGGCGCGCTGCGCCCCAAGCCAAACCCACGCGAGGCCAGCGAGCGAGTGGAGCGCAACGGAACCGTCGGGCCCGGCGTCCTCGGCAAAGTGCACGAGCGACGCCGTCACGAAGATCGCCGTCACGGCCTTGGATGGCATCGGCGCCAAGCAGCAGGCCGCATAGACGGGCGGCCAGTGGCGCGTCGCCAGATCGGTCGCGCCGTGCGCGCCAACAAACGCAACCAGCGGACGCAGGTGGCTCACGTCAAAGTCGTACACGCCCATCAAGGGCGCCGCCCGGTCGCCGCTCGGTCGCTGCTCGTTTGCGCACGCGCGTGGCTTAGCGTGGGGCGCACGCTTGCCGCGATAAGCGAACCCGGGCACTCTTACTATTGACACGCGGGTGCGCGCGCAATGGCGCACCTGCCGGCTTTGGTGCGGCTGTCGCTGCACCCCTCCGTCGCCACGGGGGCACCCAAACGGAAACGCGTCGACGTCACGGAGGCCATTCGCCAATTGGACGTTCTCCTGGAAAACTTTGACGACGACGTGCGCAACCAAGCCGCCGAGGAGGTCGTGCGCCTGCACCCCGGGCTGGACGAGCAGTGGCACACCATTCCCGGTGGCGACTACCAGATGCGCCGGTTGTTTGAGGCCGAGAAGGGCACCAGGCCACAGGAAGGCGAGCTCATCACGTACCGCTTCGATCTGTGGACGCAGGGCTTGACGACGATCAGTCAGCAACAGACCAACGCGCAGGCGCAGGTCGCGCGGCAGGACGCGCGGGACGACTACAACGCCAAGCGCGCCGCGATGGAGGCTGCCAAGAAGAGCAGGGGCGATGCCGCGGACGGCGGCGCGGCCTTCTTCAACAACCTGGATCCCGACCGCCCCTCCGCGCTCACCATGGAGCCCGAGTACTACGAGGAGCTCCGGCGCAAGGAGGGCACCCTTTCCGCCACGGGTACCGAGCGCGGACCTTGCATGTAACTCCCGTGCCGTTCACTTTAATTGTATCAACACTTTATAAAACACCGCATAGTCGCGCGCCTTGACACAGTGGAAGTCCTTGGTGCACGCGATCTTGCCGATGGCCCCAGGCGCCGGGCGCGTCTCGCGCGACGCGGGCAAGCTCGCCTTGACGCGTGGCATGGGCCCGGTAGCGCGCGGCCGCTTTGCGTGCCACCGCGACGCTCGCGTTAGCGGTTAGGCGTGCCCCCTGGCTTCGGCGTTTAGCTCTGCCGCGTACTCGCGCGACGCATTCTCGGGCAACGACCAGCGGATTTCCTTGCCGCCCCAAGAGCGCGAGCGCTCCTCGGGNGTGAGCTCGACCACGCCATGGTCGTGGTCGAGCGTGAGGCTGCACCAGCGCAGCACGCGACCCTCGTTGGAGAGCGAACCGCGCGGGCCAAGCGCATTGAGGCAGACCGAATAGTCGATGGCCGCCTGCGTAAACCCTAGCCGCTTGCACTCGTTCACCTCGGCAGGGGTGGGTTCCAGGCCGTCGCGCTTCGTTGCGGGCGCGGGGGTGGCTGCGGGCGCGGGGGTGGTTGCGGGCGCGGGGGTGGTTGCGGGCGCCGGCGTGGTTGCGGGCGCGGGCGCAGGCGCGGGCTTCTTGGTGCCCTTGGAGCTCGGCCGCATCCACGAGGCGGGGGTTCTCCGTTTCAGCGCAGCGGTCGCGGCCTCCGCGGCGGCCGCTTCGGCCCTGGCCGCTTCCTGCGCCGCCGCCCAACTCGCGATCGCTACCTCGCGATGCGTCTGCGCCGCGCCAGCCAGCATCGAGTTCCACTCGTACTCGATCCCGTGCGGTTGCCACAGGCGCGACGCGATCAGGTCCTGCAGCGCGTCGGTGCACTTGGTGCCCCACAGCTTGCGCGTTGGGCACCAAGTGCACGTGGGTCCACAGAGCTTCTTCACGGCTGCCAGGTTCTTGTAAAGCGACTTGCCGTAGTACGGCGGCGAATCCATGTAATTGCCGATGATCGTGCTGGCCATGGCGGCGCGGTTGGCAAGCAGGTGCCGCGTACAAGTTGCAAGCCAAAGTTGCAACGCGCGCCTTTGATAAGGTGCTGGGAAGACGCAGTTTGTAGGGGCGGGCGGGCATGCGAGCCACGCTTGTGCCTTCCCTCGCAGGGCTGCGCTTGGCGCCGGCCACGCGGCCGCGCGTGCCGACCGGCATGACCCACGACGAGTGGCTGTACCACCAGCACCAGCTGAAGGAGGAAGAGCAGGAGCTGGAGGAGCGCGCCGAGGCCGCGGGCTACAACACGGTCGAGGAGTACGATGCGGCGTCGAAGGCGGCGCCGTCCAACGCGGACGGCATGGACGAGGACGAGGACGAGGTGGAGCGGATGATGGGCTCGCCCGCGCCCGCGCCCGCGCCCGCGCCCGCGCCCGCTGCCGAGGCGTCCAACGCGCAGTTGGGGCAGCTCTCCTTGGAGCGGCAGGCCGACATCAAGCGCAAGGCCGAGGCGGCGGTGCAGGCGGCAACCGAGGCCAAGCGATTGAAGATCGAGGCCAGGTCGGCCGAGCGGGCGGCGGCCANGGAGGCCAAGGACGCCGAGAAGGCGGCCGAGAAGGCGGCGACCGCGCAGGCCAAGGCGGCGGCCAAGGCGGCGGCGGATGCGGAGAAGGCGGCGGCCAAGGAGGCGGCGGGTGCGGCCAAGGCGGCGGCCAAGGCGGCGGCGGATGCGGAGAAGGCGGCGGCCAAGGCGGCGGCGGGTGCGGAGAAGGCGGCGGCCAAGGAGGCGGCGGATGCGGAGAAGGCGGCGGCCAAGGCGGCGGCGGATGCGGAGAAGGCGGGTGTTGACGAGGCGGACGAGGCGGAGGCGGCGGCGCAGGGCATCACGCTCAAGTCGCTCCGGGCCAGGCGCAAGCGGTTACTGGACGCCGCCAAGGCGGCGGGGTACGAGACGGCCGAGCAGCACGTGGCGGCGATCGAGGCCGAGAAGCAGGCGGCGGCGGATGCGGCGGCGGCGGTGGAGCAGGCCCGGAGGGAAGCCGAGCAGGCGACAGCGCGAGCGGAGGAAGCGGAGGCCGCGCGCAAGGAGAAGGAGGCGGCGTGCGAGGATCTCGAGGAGCAGATCCACCGCCTGCGGTGGCAGCAGCGCACGATGGCCGACGACTACGACAAGATGCTGCAGGAGTGGAAGGACGACAACTGCGACGAGCAATTCGATCGGCCGATGCCCACGTGGATGCTCGAGCTCAAGGCGATCTTCGACAAGCTGTCGCAGGCGATCGAGGACGCGGAGAAGGCCAGCCCGGTCACGTGGCAGGTTGACGACGGCGACGGCGGGCCGGGCGAGCACTCGGCGTACGTGGAGCGCTTCGAGCAGGAGGCGGAGCAGGAGGGCGGAGACGAGGAGGAGGACGAGGACGGCGAGGAGGACGAGGAGGTGACCGTCAAGGACGAGTGGTCCAGGAAGCTTGGTGCCGAGAAGGGGGGCGAGGACGTGGACGAGGAGATGGACGTGGACGAAGACACGCTCCAGATCGACCTGCGCATCGTCGTGCAAAACGTGCGCGACGACTCCGAGCAGAAGGAGAAGTGGCGCACGCAGGTCATCCACACGGACTACGAAAACCTCCCACTCTCGGGTGGCACGTACGTGACGGTGCCCGACCCGCAGCAGGACAACCCAAACGCGACCAAGCTGGCGCGCGTCGCCAAGGACCCCAAGCCGTACCCGAGCGACATCCCGCCCGCTTACGTTGCCGACATCCACGCCGAGGTCAACTCCGTCACGGCCGCCACCAAGGGCATGATCGTCGCGATCTTGAAGGCCGACACGCCGCCGTCGCTGCTCGAGTCGGTGGCCGCCTCGGCCATGACGGCGTACGACGCGACCAACACCGTCACGCAGCAAAACCTCGGGTTCATCAAGGGCAAGGGCATGCTGCTCACGCAGTACGCGATCACGATGCAGCTGCCGTCCAACGACGAGGAGAACCGCGACAAGGCGGGTGCGCTCATCGAGGAGATGCTGACGACCTCCACGGATGTGTGGTCCGACATGACCGGCCTGCGCGTCAAGACGGTCTCGGGCGTGCAGGACAAGGACAGTTACATGAAGGGCATGCTCCGGATGCAGGCGGCCAAGCGCGACACCCCGCCCAACGCGAAGGAGAAGCAGTTCCTGGCCGAGAAGTTTGGCCCCGACTGGTACAAGCCCGAGGGCGGCGTGCGGCCCGACGACCTGATGGACGCGCTCGAGTGGTTCCGCAAGATGATGAGGGACATGGACCAGCAGGACCGCATCGATCAGATGATCGCCGACCAGCGCAAGGTGGGCGCGGGCGACGCCACGCTTGTGCGGAAGGCGGACGGCGCCGATGGAAGTGGTCGCGCGGCCTGATGGCCCGTCGGCGTTTGCAACTTTTGTTCGTGTAGCGTGCGCGTGCGTGTGTGCGTGCGCGCGCGTGTGTGCGTGCGCGCGCGTCATGAATCTAAACGGCCACTTTGCGATCAGCCGGTCCTCGGAGGCGACGCTATTTTGCGTGGGCGACATCTCCACGCGCGCGTGCCGCTCCCCGGTTTCCGCGCCCACCAAGCGCGAGTTTGGCGACCTGGTGCTCGAGGACCTGCTCTCGCTCGATGTGGTCGTCGGGGCCCAACCCTGCGAGCGCTTGCTGAGCGCGCTTCGGCACTCCATAACGGCGCGCAACGCCACGGCGACCGCCTCGCTGTGGCAAAAGATCCGGGCCTTCAAATCGCCGTCGTGCCCGAGCCTTGGCATGCAGCACGACTCCATCTCGATGGAGCTGCTTCGCTTTCTGGTGTGCCTCGTGCGCGAGCCCGCGCTGGTGGTCGCGCTGGACGAGCAGGTGCTCTTGGAAAACTTCAACGTCCTGGCGCCGGTCAACGTGTCAGCCGGCCGGCACGAACTTGTTGCGCTGACGGCGGCGACACTGGTCGCCATCAGCAACGCGCGCCTCGCGCCGCTCGATTCCTGGTTGGGGAAGGGCTCCGTGATCCTGGACGATTGGGACGACCTGCTGGCGCTTCTGATGCGGTCTTTGCCCCTGCGACCGATGCCGCTGTGGCACCACGACCCGTCGGGCATCGACGCGAACAATCCACTGTCGCTTCTCGAGGTGGCCGTAACCTGCTCAAACGCGAACCGCGATGCCGTGAATACCACGCTGGACAACTGCAGGTTTTCGCACGCGGGCCTCTCGGGCGCGCTTGAGAAGGCGCTGCAGAAGGGCGTGCTGTGCAACGCGTTGGTCCTGCCGGTCTTCGAGGCAATCTACCGCCAAGCCATAGTGGCGCCTCGACCTGCGTACTCGTCGTTGGCAATGTACCAATTGATGCGAGCGTGGGAGCTGGTCTTGCTCTCTGGGGAAGAGCTCGATGCGACGTGCGTGTGCACCGGTGCCGAGCCGGAGATCGTTTTTGTGCCGCGCGGCGCAGGCGCTTCGGGCAACTCGGCGCACCCCAACGTGCACATGGCGCTTCTCGACGCGATGGTGGCGGCGCACGATCGGCACCCCATCAACGACGACCGCCGCCTCTGCGCTCTTGCCTGCCACGCCCTCAAGAACATCGTCGCCACGGGGCGCCACACGCACATCGTCGAAAAGTTGGTCCAGTTGGTGCTCGGGCGCAACAGAGCCAAGGAGCTGATTCTCGCGCCGACGCTGCTGTCGCAGATCTGCAGATACTACCCGGCGGTCCTTCCGATCCTCGAGCCGCACCTGGTGGACGAGGGCACGCGCAAGGTTCTGCCAGAATACAGCGCCGTCGTCGTGAGGTCCCTGAAGCAGTGCATCGACGAGCGCAAGCGCCAAAGCGTGCGCGCGCTCGTGTCGCTCTTGAACGAGGTGCAGGAGCCCAAGCGTTGCGTGCTGACCGCGTACGTGACCTACATGTTCTTCACGCCGGAGGAAGACGTCGTGCACGTCTACCAATCGCTGGGCGCGGCGGTGTGGACCGCGCACTGCCTGGAGATCAAGAAGGACTTTGTCGAGTTTCTGCGCATCGGCGCGCCCTGGGACCAGGAGGACCTCAACTCCGCGTTGCGCCAGGCGAGCCAAACCCGGAGCGGCATCGCGGTGGGCGTGCTCGTGTCTCCGCCGTACAACGTGCCGCTGCCGGAGGACGACCTCTTCGTGGAGCACATCTTGCAGCACATCCTCGCGCCGGGAGCGCCCATGGTCGTAGAGGCGCGCGAGCGTTTCGCGGGAGCCGCGCTATGAGTGGGCGCGTGGCGCGGTTGCCGGGAATGCAAATTGCAGCTTTGCGCCCTTTGCGCCGTTGCGCGCTTCCGGCACTCGCGCCCATGCTCGCCCGCGCGCACCCCTTTGCTGGCGACGAGGACATCGCCTTTGACGAGCCCAGCCACACCTACACGGTGCGCGGGAAGAGGGTTCCCATCTCCGTGACCAAGCTCGGGTCGCAGGCGGTGCCGCCCGAGCACCGCTTCGATGGGCGCAAGGTCGTGCTGAAGAACCTGCGCAGCTGGACCGTCAACATGTCGAGCAAGTACCACCCGATGGTCGTGGGCGTGGACGAGGAGCAGGCCGTCGCCAACGTCCTGGCGAGCTGGGACAAGAACCGCGACGCGGGTACCGCGATGCACAAGTGCTTCGAGCAGCACCTCAACCAGGAGCCCGTGGACCGGGCGGAGGAGTGCGCGGACGAGATGGCGCAGTTTCACGTGGCCATGGACAACCTCCTGGGGCTCACGCCTGCCCGCACCGAGATGTCCATCTTTGCCAACGACGCGCACGGCGACGCGGCGGTTGCGGGGCAGATCGATCTGCTCATGAAGGACAAGGAGGGTGGCCTGCACATTGTCGACTTCAAGCGCACGGCCAACGACCTGACCCCGGGTGCCACCTCCTACGGCAAGCGGTTCTTGAGCAACCTGCCACTGAACGACCACTACAAGTACAGCCTGCAGCTGGCCATGTACGCGCTGATGTTCCAGCTGCAGACGGGGGAGCCCATCCTCTCGATGCGCCTGATGCAGGTCCACCCCAGCCTGGACGCGGCGCGCATCGTCCAGACGACCGACATGTCCGAGCACGCGCGCAACCTGCTGGAGGGCGCGGGGGTGGTGTTTTGAGCGTGTTTGCAACTTGTAGGGTGGTTGGAGCACGCGTGTCGCGATGTTGAGCGTTGCAGCACTCGTGCTTGCCTTAACCTATGGCGATCCGGCAATGCACGCGCTGAAAGCCGCCGCGCGTAACGGCAACATGGCCGCGTTGTCGAGCATCGTGCACAGCATGGGCCGGGACGGCATCGATCTGGACCCCGCGCTTGCCGAGGCTTCCGCGCATGGCCGGATAAAGGCGATGCGGTTCCTGGTTGCGCGCGGCGCGAACGACGTTGCCGGCGCGCTGGTCGAGGCGTCGCTGCGCAACCAGGTCGGGGCAGCGCGCTACCTGCTGGACTGCGAGCAGTGCATCGACGAGCCCGACCTGTATTTGGCCAGGCTTGCTGCCGGAAGATCGGGCTCGATCGAGGTGGAGTTTCTTCTCGTCACGCGCATGATGCACGATTGAGTGTTGGCAGCGTCCCGCTAGGGTGTCCGTGACGAGGCGTGCCCCTCTTTTGATAAAGAAACCCGGGCCCCCCACCTAGTGTCAGAGACGCGCAACGATGAGCACGCCCGTGGGCGCGGTCCAGGCGCAGAATGCGCAAAAGGGCGTGAAGCGCTCCGTGCAGGGCAACCCCGTGAGCGTTCCCATGCAGCTTCCTGGCTTTCGCGGGCGCATCGTCGACGCCGGGGGGCCGATCAAAGCGCCGAAGCTGCGCAACGGCAATCTCAACAACGAGACCAGCAACGTCCGCGTCCCTTACAATCGCGTTTGCCCCCTCGAGATGCTCTCGCCGTACCAGGGCCGCCTCGGGCCCGGCGACCTGATCTTCAACCACAAGTACGCGCCCGGTTTCCTGCAGTCGCGCGCAACCGCCAACAACGCCACGCTGGGCGTCAACACCCTCTCGCGCGTCGTGGGCCTGGATGGCCTCAACCGCTTGCTCATGGGCAGCTCCCCCAACGGCTGGCGATTGGGCGAGAACGTGTACGAGGCGCCGGACACCAAGCTGGAGGACGGCGCTTACGGCGTTCTCGGGGGAAGCGGCGGCGTGTTCGAGCTCTCGACGCTCAACGAGTACCGCCTGGACGGCGTGGTGATCAGCAACGACGAGCCGGGCGCGTTCACCTCGAGCGGCCGTCGCGACAATGCCATCTTCAACATCGCCATCCAGGGCCCGACCGAGACCAACAACGGCTTTCTGATGTACGAGGACCCCACCAAGGCCACGTCGAAGCTGTACAACCCGCTCACGGGCGTGACGAACATGCGCACGGTCGAGGCGCACGCGCGTGGCTCTTCGGAGTCGGGCATGCACATCGAGAACACGCCGCTGCCGGGGCGGGTCGGCTCGGACTTCCAGAACAGCCGCGGCAAGGTCGACTTCGTCGCCAACTTTTGCGGAACTTACGCGATGTACCCCTCGCAGATGTTTGACCGGCGCGTCGAGTCGATGAACACGCTTCACGTCGGGCTGCGCGCCTACGAGCTTTCGGTGGAAGCCAAGCGACAGGTCACGACCGCCACGGGCGAGAGGCGCTTCAGCGACGATGACAGCGAGATGGTGGTCCAGTCGACGAAGATGTACTTTTACCAGTACCTGCCCTTCTCGTCGCGCGTGGCGCACGTCATCCAGGCCGTGACCGACAAGCAGCTTGAAATGGATCGGCAGAAGATCGCGCTCGACAATGGCGTCGACGCCGCCGCCGTTTCCGACGCCGCGGTCATGGCCTACATGCAGCGCCAGAAGGACCAGAACGCCACGGAGGCGGACAAGAGCCGCCAGAAGGCCGCTCTCAAGGTGGGCGCGATCAAGCAGCAGACGGCCACGAGCCTGCCCTCGGCGAACTTTGACAAGGCCGCCTACGACCCGATCCGCAGCGAGGACCTGTGGAACATGGTGGGCGCGTACCAGGTCGGGCGCGTGCTCGACACCAAGGCGGCCGTGCACGAGCGGTACGCGGGCGGGCCGCGCGACACGGCCTTCTCGTGCATCGTCGACGTCAACATCGCGTGGCGCGCGGCGATGGCCGTGCAGATCAGCCCCGACACCGAGCCCTCCCTGACGGGGTTCCTGCTCGACCCGAGCGAGCGCACCGAGCTCGGGGGGCAGCAGAGCGCCACGACGCTGGCCAACAACATCTCGCCCCCGCTCACCAAGACCATCGGCCCCGACTTTGGGCGCGACGTTGCGCCGGGCAAGCCGACGGAAGAGTTCCGCACCTTGAGGTTGAGGGAGAAGCAGCAGTTGCGCGACGAGCGGGAACAGCTGGCGCGAATCAAGGCGATCGCGGCGGCCAACCGGAACAAGGTCGCTGCGGAGATCCCGGACGCGAGCAAGCTGGTGCAGAGCTTCGTCGACAAGGACGACCGCTACAAGCTCATCTCGATGCTCGTGAGCGAGAGCCAGTACGGCCGCAACCCCATGGACGCGATCCGCCAACTCGTCAGGGACGACATGGTCACGTACGAGGAGCCGGTGCAAAACTCGAACGAGGCGTGGAGCGCGTTCATGGACCTCCGCAACAAGTGCCCGCCCGTGGAGCAGCGCAAGAACGAGCGCATCGTTTCCAAGTACACGAGCGCGCTGGCGGCCGCCAAGAGCGAGTGGCGAATGGCGGCGAACCGGGAGGTCGGAGCGCTCATGAGCAGCGCCGACACCCTGACCACCTTTGCCACCGAGGCCGCCAGAAAGGGCGCGCTCGGGGATCGCAACAAGGAGCTGAAGAAGAAGATCTACAAGTACGTGGGTGCGCTGAAAGCCCTGCAGGCCGTTGCCACGAAGGAGATCCAGGACGCTCCCGACGAGATCAAGGGCGCGGCGATCGCCAACGAGGTCTCGAAGATGCTCAACCGCGTCAACATCTTCCTGGTGCTCCTTCACCAAGTCTTGAAGGAGCTTGGTGTCGGCAAGAGGGTGCAAGCGACGTTCAAGCTCAAGACGTGCGTCGCGGATGTCGCCCAGACGCGCGAGGACGACGCGCTCCTCCACGAGACGATGCACCTCTCGGGGGTCTGCGACCTGTACGAGGAGCACTTTTCCATCCACGACCCGCTCGTCTCCCCCGCGACGGCGGTGGAAACGCCCGCGCAGCCCGCTTCCGGAGCGCCTGGTCGTCGCGCTGCCGCGCCGGTGGGGTCGCCCGCGGCCGCCTCCGCGGCCACGCCCGCGCCTTGGCCAGTGCCGCCCGCAGCCGCGCCCGCGCCGCCGGCGGCCAGGAC
>JGI26273J51734_10001975_pt1 | contig 10552 bp, 4 predicted proteins | sample SaaInlV_125m_DNA_FD_51734 | JGI IMG/M metagenome (IMG submission 51734) | reverse complement strand
ACAGCTGGCTTATGGAATGTCTGCTCGAGGCCTGGACGTTGGCCTCCTCGATGTAGATATTTGTGGGCCTTCAGCTCCGCTCATGTTTGGTAAAGAAGGCCACGAGGTTCACAGGTCAAACAGTGGTTGGTCTCCCGTCTATGTCAGTGATAACCTTGCAATAATGTCTGTGGGATTCCTGCTTAATAACTCTGATGACGCAGTTATATGGCGCGGCCCAAGGAAAAGTGGACTGATAAAGCAGTTTCTAAAAGATACTGAATGGGGTCCGATAGACTTTTTGATTGTGGACACGCCGCCCGGGACGTCTGACGAGCACCTGAGCATTGTTCAATATATGAAAGAAACTGGAGTTGACGGGGCACTCATAATAACAACACCACAGGAGGTCGCTATGGCTGACGTGCGCAAGGAGCTTAACTTCTGTTCAAAAGTCGGAATTCCAATTATTGGCGTCGTTGAAAATATGAGCGGTTTGAGTCTACCTCTTGGAAGTGATCTTGTTCGCTTCTCTTCAGGGGCCGACGGATCCAATATGACTCAGGTGGTCCGTCAAGTGCTTGCTGCACATTTAATGAAAAGTGGATCAAGCAGTGCCGCACATGAGAGTCACACTTGTCCGAACCTACATTTCCACGTCGACGTTTTCCCTGCCACTAGGGGTGGAGCCGCCTTCATGTGTGAGCAGACGGGTGCAAATTTTCTTGGTAGAATCCCTCTTGACCCATCAATTGCTTGGGCGAGTGAGCGAGGTCGCTCTCTATTCCATATGCATCCGGAGACGTCACAGACTGCTGCAAAATATGAGGACGCATATTCTCCAACTATGACAGCGGTTAATATGATATTGAATCGGACAATTGAACTGTTGGAAACGGAGAGTTGTATTTCAAAGAGATAATAGGCCGTTCTTCTTCACTGAAAATCGGCGTCCCTGGTCCGTGTACGTGTGCATCACTGTGTTTGCCTGCATTCGTGTCTTAGTTATTATTTGAGATTGAACCTGACTCGCGCTTCTACCATCTGAACTGTGTGCGTGTGCTACCACAAAGATAGGGCTGATACCTGACTCAGTTGAAGTCTTGAGTCTTTAGGGAGCTTCGTTTCAGTTTGAAATTTCTTTCCGCAGCGTTGATCGCATCTTCCGCGAGCATCGAACAATGCAACTTCACAGGAGGCAGTTGAGATGTTTTGCAATTTCGTCATTTTTAATGTCGATAGCCTCGTCCACGTGTCGCCCTTTGACCCACATCGCAGAACCACGTCCAAAGGTTTTGAAACACGAATCCAATATGTTGCCTGGGAATAATTATTATATATCATACCGAAATCTTATCATACAATAATAAAATATACGTGCGTGGGCAATATATTTATATATATCTCCAAAATCCGAGGTTGTATAATCTCAGGATCCTAAAGCCCGACCTGGCTCCCACCCGGCTGGATTTTGTCACAGGGATGAGCTCGGGAAAATCCCCGCTTGAGTGCAACGAAAGCGTGCAGGAGACCGCAGTTGTCTTGCCGGCAACGACAGGCGAAACCGAGGCAATACTGTGCAACAATAGAAGTGGTGTTTTTCGTAAATCGTGGAGGTTGGACGCGCAATCATTTGAGACTCAGAAAAAGACGGAAGCGCAGATCCAAGGCTTGCACAGGCGCCTGCCAAGGCATTTCAACACTGGAGCGAAAGACGGCATTGTGGGTTACTATCGCAGGCAAAACCAACTAGTGGACCAGTTTCAGGAGATCGAACAGTTGATTGGTAGAACTGAGCCGTCGGCAAGTGTTGTTAGCGACTCCGATTGGAATGATAAGGATACCAAATCGAAGCGCAAAGCTTGGAGAGACACTTTTGCACTCAGGATCTCTTTCTATGCCAACGTTTGCCTTCTTATCATAAAAGTTTTTGCTGCATATTCTTCAGGCTCCCTCAGTATTATCGCTTCCGCTCTAGACTCGTTCCTCGACTTGGTCTCGGGCCTCATTCTATGGGCAACAGATCGTTCGATGAAGAAGCAAAATAAATACGTGTACCCGGCAGGAAAAAGCCGCATGCAACCTCTTGGAATAATCGTTTTCTCTTGTATCATGGGCACCTTGGGATTCCAGATTCTAATAGAAGGAGTTCGGCAGCTTATGGGACCCGATCATACGCACCACCTTGAGGATTTATACGCCGTGATCGGTGTCATGGTTTTTGTCATCGCTGTTAAATTTTTCCTTTGGTTGTATTGCCGGCGTTCCAACAGTGTTGTGGTGCAGACTTATGCACAGGACCACAGGAATGATGTAGTAACAAACTCAGTTGGTCTGGTGAGTGCTATGCTAGGCGATCGCATGGTCTTTTGGATCGATCCGTTCGGTGCGATCTTACTCGCTGTTTACATTATCTACAACTGGGCAGAGACGGCAATCGAGCAGATCAAAGCGATGGTCGGGGTTTCAGCTCCACCTGAATTCCTAACGCAGCTTACATATCTTGCCTGGAACCACCATCCTGAGATAATATGCATCGACACGGTGCGCGCATACACGTTCGGGCCTAATTTTTTCGTTGAAGTGGACATCGTTCTTGCGGAAGAAATGAAGCTTAAATGTGCCCATGATATCGGCGAAAGTTTGCAGAACAGAATTGAAGAGATGGAAGATGTTGAGCGAGCATTCGTCCACATCGACTTTGAAACAAGTCACTTTCCGGAGCATGCAGATGGGAGAAGAGCACTGCGAAGGTTAAGGAGTAGATCAGTGCCAGCGCACAGTGGTAACATAGTTTCACTAGCGCACAGTGGTAACATAGCTTCGGACAGTGCACGAGAAGCTTTTGCATCTGCTGGCATCGAAAGGGTCGGGTGAAAACACAGTTTATTTGAAATCATCACGGAACAGTGTCCTCTGACCTCTTCTTCACCGATGGTCTCGACTGTAGATCGTGAGAGGACACTGACGTAGTGTTTATCAAATGTAAGNATTTCAACTCGTCGGCTTTTGCTGCATCAAAACTTACTTTTGCCAGAGTAGGCTTCCTAACAGTGCAACCCTTTTGACGCAGAAGTGCACCAGGTTCCTAGGCTATTGGAATATTGTCACAACTTTTTAGGGATGAGTATGTTGGTTCATCATCTACACCAGAAGCGTGCGCTTACATGTATCCGGCTCAATGCGCGGTGGAAACAAGTGCAGACCCGATGCTTGCATGCACGGCAACGAATGCCTTTCTCGTTTTGCACAAATTGCTTGGCAGCATCTCAGCAAGCCATATATCCTTGATTGATGGCATGAGTGAATAGCGCAGTGCGTTGAGTCAGATTGACGTAAGAGGATGGTAAGTAAATATTAAACTGTAAATGTTTGTGTGCATGGAAGTAAACCATATGGTGACAGTAAGGCATCTTGCCACAGGTGAGCTGGAAGCTAACTGTAGAAATAACACGCCTTCTCAATATTGACACCTCGCTAGATGATCCAGATGATCCCCGAGTAACTAGCGTGCTCTAAGAAGCAGCTTTCGTGGCAATGCCATCTTCTCAGGACGTAAATGTACTTCAGCGTCTGTGCACTACAAGAGTTTCAAGTTCTGTGTCGTTTCTGTTGCGAAAGCGTATTCCTTCAGGGAAGCTGCTGCAGAAATGTATGCACGTTTGGCTCCATCCACGTCACCATCGCGGCAGGCGCTCCTTAGTATTGACACTTTTTCAATGAAATTTTCAGGCTGCTTCCCAAGCTTCGATCCCGCTGTCTGAAGCTCTTCTACCCAGTTGCCAGAACCAAGTTCCTCTGTTGCAAGAGCAAGATATCCAGATTCGATGAGTCCTCCAGCTTTGCTGAGCTTGAACACAGCCACCTGAATTTTTGACGTTTCAAGATCCTGCTTGAGATCATTCTTTGAGACGTATTTCTTTTCCAATGCCTTCTCTGCTTGAATTCGCTCAGCGCGGCCGGCCTTAGCCTTGGCCAAAAGCCTGTGGAAAGAAAATCGCAGGATGACGACTGGTAAAACAACACAGCTTTCCAGAGGTATAACAGTTTGCGTGCAGTGAGAGACTCAAGGGCAACGAGGACGTACTGCTCATCTTCGTCGTCGTTGGCAGGAATGAGGGCAGACGCTTTCGGCAACGATGCAAGCTGAGCACCGAGCGCTCCGAGCGAAATGGCACAACGTCGCCCAGGCAGTGCCCTCTCCGCGTGAGAGGCAGTCACGTAAACAGAAGGCCTTCGAGTACCTGCGCGAATCACTGTGATGGGAAACTTATTAGCGAGGCGCATTTCGACGCAAATTCGAGCCATGTTGTATCGGACAGGTTCGCAAAAATGGGGCGATGAACGCTTCGTGTGGTAGGGTTCTTATTGTCCAACAAAGAATCAGGAAGAAATCGTAGAAAATCTGGGTGAGACTTACAAGTAAGTGTATCTTATCTAGCTAGGCGCGATTTAATTTTTTTTGTGTCGCTGCGTCTTCGTTTCAAATTTCAAGCTGTGCTACCAATTTTATTTTTTTGGCACCGTGCGGGACCAGTCATCCTTGAGTTAATTCTTCCCATACATATTCTGAAGCGTGCCACGCGCTGACTATCGCGTTTTTTTCATGAGCAAGATGCGCGCTCATGTAGCCGCTGACGCGCGATTAAAAAGCGGTGCGCTGTATCTTTAGGGTCCGCGCCGTGTCTTTAGGGAGTTGGGGTTGGGTCTTCAGAGTTTAGAGTTTAAACAGCCGCGAAGCGGCTCGTCGGCCGCTCCCTTTTGACATCCTGAAGCGCGCCACGCGCTGCCATGCCAAAAAAAAAACCGAAACACAGATCAAATTTCATGATTCCCAAGCGAATTTCTCACCAGGCCGCGACTTTTTTGTACGTCTTATTTACATATATATACGTGCATTTAAATTATTATAATATCTTAATAATTAATCTTAACGTAACGTTGACCAATTCTGAGAGTCGATGAAGAATACTGCCGTAGGAATTTTCTTCATTGACTCGGATCACAATCACGTGATTTCNAACAGATTCCCATACAAAAGTGACATCGCCGCGCACGGGTGGGACAATGCATTTGCCGTTGAGTTTGATTTTTTGCGCAGCTCGAGTGTTTTGATGTGACTTGAAACAAATTCTGACACGTTGCTCATACAAAAAACTTTGAAAACCGACAGCCTCCACTCTTTCGCTTCGCCATGGCCGAACGACAAACCGAAAGAGGACAGCCAAACCTTGGCGGGAGACCTAAGGGTCTTCGTGTCACTTGTTTCAACTTAGATCTACATGACAATGAGCGGCGCTGGAAGTGGAAGCGCAGCAAGCTGCTTGTTTCCTTCAATACTGTAGTATGAGCAACGTAACAGAATATGTTACGTATTTATTAAATAATATAATCTTAATAATAAAAATCTTCTTGGCGAACGAGTGAACTGATTTGTTGGGGTTCGCAGGTGGGTCGGCCGGCCACCGAGGACGTGGTTAATTAGTTAATCACATGAATAACCATCTTTACTACAATTAACAGCCGACGTATGAGCAAACACTCGTCACCATTGTAAGAAGCGATCGTGATTCCTGGTTGACGATACCAGGTCATGTCGTCATTGTACGAAGCGAATAGACCGTGATCCTTGATTAACGATACCAGGTCATATGAATATTAAAAGGTCATATATATGTGACATTTTTGCAAGTGGTGTCTCCTGTAGAATCGGCTATTATGCCGAATATATATCTTTATTTGTTCGTGTAATAACACTTAAGATCTTATTAATATTACTCTGGAAGACCTCGAAAAACCGTCTACATCAGCGAAAGCTGTCAAGGACATCGTTCGTGACATCTCTGCACCATGTCTCTGCGCAGGCTTGTTACAATCAAATGGGAGCGCGCGTCCTCCAGATCATCGCGACACATAAGTCCAGGAGTCGGACCCCAGGTCCGCACGCTCACCGATGAAGGCAAGTTTTCCGACCTTTCTCATTCTTTGCAGCAATGTTACCCTGTCTTGTCGGGGTGTTTCCAACGGTTTGCATCGGATGTTTCTCATCCTGGCCCCACTTTTCCCTGCAGTCCGAAGGATGGCGCTCGACCTTGTCTCCCCAGCAGAGGAATCGTATAGTTTGAACAAGGTTAGCTTGGGGAAAACTATTGCAAGGGCAGAGGTTGAGGCAGAGACGACAAAAGGAGAGGAGCTGGAACGAATGTCGACCTCGCGGCTTTACTATCCAGGGCAGTCCTATGAGGCAGATGACATCGCTCCATCAGTTGGCATTGACAAGCGTTCATTGACGCGCCAGTCTCGTCGCGCGCCCTTACATGGCAGTCGCGTAGATAAGCTCTTGTCGGATTCGCTGGATTTTCGCAATGCTGGACTGCTGAAACGGTTTGTTTCAGACTCAGGAAAACTCCTCGCGAAGCGAAAATCTAGGCTCGCTGTGAAGGTACATCGCAAAGCGGTCAAGCACGTGAAGACCTCTCGGGTTATGGGTATTGTTCCCATCTTGGGGCGCTTTCAAGAACTCACGAAGCGAAGAAAATGAGAACAGATGCCGCGCGGAGTTTCTTTTGGGTGTCGGCAGAGCTATAGATCAGCGCGAAAGCTATAGATCAGCGCGGTACATGAAAAACGTGCACACCTGTGTGTGTCGACATACTACTGCACCGTGCGTAAAAAAATCTATGCGTGTACTCATGGTGTATGGATGAGAAAAGCCTTGCTTCGTCTCAGCTTGAAGCTTCAAGCCCGTCTCAAGAACAAACAGTGAGAGGAGAACAAGTAGTGCCCTCCAATTATAACCTAGTTGCTAGTTGCTAGTGGTTGATGCTGGACGTGCAGGCAACGATCAAATGCTCGTAACTGACCTTGTCTCACTTAGTTGGCCTCGAGATGAAAAGGTGATCCAAGGAACTGGCCATGTAGCGCCGAATAATGTTGACCTCCAAGGAAGCCAAGTTACTCAATTTTACACCCTGCCATGAAGTTTGTCAGCGGCTTTGCGGTTTTGAAAACATAAGTTGCGCGACCTTCAGGGCGTGGACATCTAGTAATCCTCGCAGGCCAGACTGCATTTTACTGTGCCTCACCGCTCGAACGTTTTCCTGGCACAAAAATAATTAATTGGCGAACATCGGATTCAAGACACTAGTTGTCACCGTCAAATCATAAATCAAGCTCCAATCCTCCATGTCTTCACGCGCATATTTGCATAGATCTGTTGCAACCTCAACGTAGTGGAAAGGCAACGCCTATTCGAGCAAAGATTTTGAAATCGGCTTCTACTATAACCATCATGACTCGCACCTGAAATACATCATCAGTTCGTTCTGATTCTAATACTGTGCGGAGTGATGAAATAGACAACCATTTTGGTGCGACTATGATACATCTGCCCTGTTTTTTTAAGATTGAAGCTAGCCATAGCGGAACGCTTACTTGAATTTGCGGACGAAAAGGCCCGTACTTGCGCAAGGGGCAAAACAAGAAGGGTTGTTGCTGATGACATTCATTACAAAAAGAGTTCACTTCCTCCTGAACTCACCGTCCCACCGAGGAGGTGCACCTACGCAGGGGGCGCATTGCGTATCAGGTAAAAACACTTCAAAACAACTGTAAACAAGCATCACTACCTTTGGCAAAGCAAACGATGGCAGTATGTGCACTTCCTGATCTTCTCCACCAAAGTGGACTTCCTTCGATTTAAAATTCCTGGTATGAGCTCTGACACATTCGACTAGTTACCACATACCTCATGACTGTAGACTTCGAGAGAGGCTGTCATGTTCAGTGGCATCAGTGTGTGCTGAAAAATGACACGTAGTTGGTTTGAAAACCGCACGTTGCCTTGCCTGTCCAAGGAGCTTTTTTGCGGAGTTTCTTGGAAACAGAACGATTTTCACGATCGAGCGAGCGAGCGCGATCCAGGAATTCTTGATTGATTGCTTGGGTCTTTTTTTTCATACACCATATTTATTTTAACTCGAATCATGTCGAAATATATCTCGAAGTATCATATCATATTATATCTATATTATTAAGTGGCAGATTCGAGGAAGAGTTTCCCATTTTTCCTGTAATTCAAGGCCTGGGCCCTATGGCCTGTTGGTCTCAGGAGAAGGCGTAAATCGACGAATTAGAATTTTCTGATTCGATGGGTGGGAGAATTGGGTCGGAGGCTCAGATTTTTCTGAAATGTATTTCCACTTCTTTTCGATCAGAAACGATCCAGCCACCAGCAGACATCTTACTATTCTACAGTCGTTTTTATATTCAATTCCCCCGCCGTGAGCGACAATAAAATAAAACTGACAGGTAATCATACATACATTTACTGAATTTAATATCGTTTATCAAAATAAAGAAGCTTGTAGTTTTAATGAAAATATCATATATGAAGGTAACATTTATTTGATCATAACAAAATCGAGTGACATTATTTTCCGGCTTTCCCGTCTTCTTCACAAATTGAACTGAAACTGCTGTTCTTTAGACCCACCCCCGAACGTTTGCAGCCTTCATGTTTACCGAAGCTACACACGTCGATGGTGCAGAGGAGGTGCTTCGTGCATTTCTCGCCTTCCTAAACTCGTACAGTTCTGATGTTAGTGAAAATTCGATCGACACGGGCAGTTCGATCTACCTCGATTATATCCAACAGTTGAAAGTTTTGCGTGAATGTGATGGGACCACTTTGTATGTCAATTTCCAGCACCTCGTCCGGTGCGTCAAAGGACATTCAAGCGCAGCTGACCGTTTTAATCCTTTGACTTTCCTCTATTCCTCACTTTGACTTCAGGTTTGATAGCTCACTTGCTCACGAGGCAGTGGAGGCAAACTTTTATAGGTATCAGCCAACTCTGCGTCAGGCAGTTCAAATGTTTGTTCGTGAGCATCAACCTCAGATGGTAAGTTGGGAAAGTGGCCAGGAGAAAGAGTTCTGGGTCGCTTTCGTCAATTTGCCAAGTGTGCTTCGACTTCGCGAATTGAAAGCTGAGATTATTGGGCAGCTGTGCTCATTCAGCGGGACCGTGACTCGCACTTCTGACGTCAGACCCGAGTTGCTACTTGGCAGTTTTGAGTGTATTGAATGTGGAACCTTATGCCAAGATGTCGAACAGCAGTGTCAATACACAACACCCGCTACCTGTTTAAATGCGACGTGTGCTAATCGTTTAAAATGGGCTTTATCGCGTGAAGGCTGCAAGTTTGTCGACTGGCAGCGTGTCCGGGTTCAAGAAAATTCTGAGGAAGTTCCAGCTGGATCTTTACCAAGATCTATGGAAGTGATCCTGCGCAATGAAGCTGTCGAGCAGGCTCGTGCAGGGGACAAAGTCATTTTCACCGGATCACTACTAGTCACGCCTGATGGTGCCCCTGCAAACATGGCAGGAGATCGTACTGAGCTTGGAAACACTGCAGCTAGCTCCACTCAAAGTGAAGGTTTAGGTGGCTTGCGTCGCATGGGTGTGCGCGAGCTTTATTACCGAATGGTATTTATTGCTCATTCTGTTGCTGTTAACACGACGGGCAACCTGAAGCCTGACGGCAACGATCGAAATGTGGCCGATAATACTGATTTGAAAGTACACGAAGCAACTGACGCCGTCCAGAGCCTTACATCAGAAGAAAGAAGGGACATAGCTTTGATGGCAAAGGATCCTTCTATTTATGAGAAATTTGTATCGTCCATTGCACCTGCAGTGCATGGGCACACTGATATCAAGCGTGCCATGGCGCTGATGCTTTTCGGAGGCGTGCATAAGGAAACGAGTGATGGTATCAATCTTCGGGGTGACATCAACGTATTAATTGTTGGTGACCCTTCTTGTGCTAAGTCCCAGTTCCTCAAATATGTATCTGCCTTTCTACCACGGGCCGTATACACTTCCGGAAAATCATCGTCAGCAGCTGGATTGACGGCCACTGTTGGAAAAGATGTCGAAACTGGGGAATACTGTATTGAAGCCGGTGCGCTAATGTTAGCAGATAACGGAATATGTTGCATAGACGAGTTTGACAAAATGGATGGTAAAGACCAGGTCGCTATCCACGAGGCCATGGAGCAGCAGACTATCTCTCTTGCTAAAGCTGGCATTAATGCCACGCTGAACGCACGGACCTCTATACTCGCCGCTGCTAATCCAAATGGTGGGCGATATGATCGGAGCAAAAAACTCAAGCACAATTTGAGTCTTCCACCTGCCATCTTATCACGTTTTGACCTTGTTCATGTCATGATTGATGAACCTGACGAATTTATAGATTACAACCTTGCACGTCACATTATCGAGCTGCATAGGCAAAAATCAGAAGTGAGCAATGCACACTTTACGCTAGAACAGCTCCAGCGCTACATTCGTTATGCGAGAACTTTGCGCCCTAAGCTGACCTCTGAAGCACAAAAAGAGGTTATAGGTGCATACGTGAAGCTAAGACGTGGGGATAGTCAGCCCGGATCACAGACGGCATATCGTATAACAGTTCGACAGCTTGAGGCACTTGTGCGCTTGTCTGAAGCATTGGCTCGTCTTCACTGCCGAACCGACATACAGCCAAAACACGTGAGAGAGGCTTG
>JGI26273J51734_10001958_pt1 | contig 10616 bp, 14 predicted proteins | sample SaaInlV_125m_DNA_FD_51734 | JGI IMG/M metagenome (IMG submission 51734) | reverse complement strand
TAAGCAGATCAGATTTTTGAGACTGTAAATCTTGCAAAACATTTTTCTGAATTAAGTTTCCCCAAAAATCATATAGATTTTACCCTTACTTGTCTCTAACTTTGTTCCCATTTCTAATCTGTAGGGCTTGATTACATCCATGGGCCTTAGAATGCCGTATAGACCAGAAAGAATTCTTAAGTGCTTTTGAGCAAATTTAATTTGTTTGTTATTTAAAGTTTCAGCATCTAGGCCCTGATACACATCTCCTTTGAATACCATTAAGGATGGCTTGGTGTCTGCAGAAACTATTTTTGAAGCTTTCCATGATTGATATCTATCAAAATTTAAGACAGCAAGTTTATCGCTATTTGAAGATTGGCTTAAAAACTGCGGTGCAGTATGATTGCTCTTAGGATCAACACCATAATCCAAAGTTTTTGCTGGGGAAAGTACTATTATCATGATAAATATTCTAACCAAATCTAGGTCAGACTACTAATGAAACTTATAGAAAAGTATATAAATTTTGTAGGTGAAAAAATTTCTTACCTTATACCTATAATGGTTTTGCTGATGGTAATAGTCATTGTTAGTAGGTATTTCTTTGGGGTGGGAAGGACCGATTTACAAGAATTAGTAATGTATTTTCATGCTTTAGTTTTCTTAGGTTGTGCAGGGTATGTTATGAATAAGGATGAACATGTTCGAGTAGATATCTTTTACAGGAATGCATCGAATAAATATAAAAATCTTATCAATAGTGTTTTTGGGTTTCTTTTTCTATTGCCAATAATAACTGTTACCTTTGTATATTCGTTGGAAACTATTGAAGCATCATGGAAGATGAAAGAAGTTTCAACCGAAGCTGGTGGTTTGGCATATGTATTTATTCAAAAAACTTTTCTTGTCTTATTTCCAATTACACTTATGGCCTCTCTTATTAATCAGCTTCTGAAAATAAAATGGAAATAATACCTTTATTACTATTAATTTTAGTATGCTGCGCCCTGCTCTTTGGCTACCCAGTTGCATTTACTCTTTCGGGTGTTTCTATTTTATTTGCTCTTGTTTGTATTCCACTAGGAATATTTGACGAGTCGATTTTAAAAAGTATTCCTTTAAGAATATTCGGCATTATGAATAATGCAACTTTACTTGCTGTGCCGCTTTTCATCTTTATGGGTACAGTGCTTGAGCGTTCCGGCATCGCATCAAAAATGTTAGAAAATATGGCGCTGGCTTTTAAGAATATAAGAGGCGGCTTAAGTATTTCTATTATTGCAGTTGGAGCATTATTAGCTGCAAGCACTGGAATAGTTGGTGCAACTGTAGTTACCATGGGCTTAATGTCATTGCCTATAATGATTCAGCAAGGTTACAAAAAAGATTTTTCTTCTGGCCTTGTTGCATCTACTGGGACTCTTGGACAAATTATCCCCCCGTCGATTGCATTGGTGTTATTGGGCGATGTTATGTCTAATGCGTATCAAAGAGCTCAAAATAATATGGGCATTTTCTCTCAAAAGACTGTCACAGTTGGGGATCTATTTGTTGGTGCCATAGTGCCAGGCATTATGATTTGTCTTGGTTATCTTTTATATACAATCTATAAAAACAAGAAAAACCCTGATATTCTTTTTGAGCCTGAGGCAAGCTCAGCATCTTTTATAGATATCTTAAAAACTCTTGCTTTACCCCTTTTGCTCATAATATTGGTTTTAGGATCAATCATTGCCGGTATTGCTACTCCAACTGAAGCTTCAGCTATCGGAGCAATGGGAGCTTTGCTGATTGTATTAATCAATGGAGGGTTAACGTTTGATTTTATAAAAGAGACTAGTCAAAAAACTGCGATTGTTTCGACTATGATCTTTACTATATTGATTGGCGCTTCAATCTTTTCACTAATTTTCAGGGGTGTTGGAGGCGATGATCTAATTGATCTTATATTTGGCTCACTTCCTGGAGGGCCATATACAGCTCTTATATTTGTATTAATGTTTGTTTTCTTACTTGGCTTTATTTTAGATTTTATTGAGATTTGTTATGTGATTGTGCCTTTAGTTGCTCCGCCACTATTAATGATGGGCTTTGATCCTGTATGGCTTGCAATACTTTTGGCAATAAATCTTCAAACCTCATTTTTAACACCTCCATTTGGTTTCTCTCTTTTTTATCTTCGTGGTGTTGCGGATGAATCAATTAAGACATCTGAAATATACCAAGGTGTCGTTCCTTTTATTGTAATTCAACTACTTGTTTTAGTTACTGTCCTTCTTGTACCATTTTTAGTTCTATAAGTAATTTTAAATACAAAAAAGCTAAAAAAANTTCTACTAATTGTATTTACTAAGAGTACAAAGCTAGATTAAAGACCAGCGTTATTTTTTTCAAGAGCTCTTTCAGCTCTGTAACTTGATCTGACCATGGGTCCTGAAACGACCTCTAGAAATCCTTTCTTGAGACCAATTTCTCTATAAGTCTCAAATTCTTCTGGAGTTACCCATCTTTCTATGGGTAAATGATTTAAGGTTGGTCTTAAGTATTGTCCAATTGTTAGGATATCTACTTGATTAGCTATCAAGTCATCCATTGTTTGCTCGATCTCTTCATCTGTTTCACCAAGTCCAAGGATTAGACTAGTCTTTGTTAAGACTTTTGGGTTGATTTTTTTTGATTCAGCTAAAACGTCTAGAGTTTGTTGATAGCCAGCTCTAATNTCTCTTACCGGATGAGTTAGTCNTTCAACNGTTTCAATATTTTGNGCAAAGACCTCCAGCCCACAATTAACAATAGTNTCTATAGAAGATGATAGNCCCTTAAAATCTGGNGTTAGTGCTTCAACTGCTGTTCCAGGATTTAAATCTTTGATCAGCTTTACTGTGTCAGCAAAATGCTTGGCACCTCCGTCTGGAAGATCGTCTCTATTCACTGATGTAAGAACAACATATTTGAGCTTCATAATTTCAACCGCTTTTGCAGTATTAAGAGGTTCATCTTGATCTAACCAGCCTTTTGGATTTCCTGTATCTACTGAACAAAACTTACATGCCCTTGTACAGACTGAGCCCATGAGCATAAAAGTTGCCGTGCCAGCAGACCAGCACTCAGAGATATTAGGACAATGCGCTTCCTCACAGACAGTGTTAAGCCTTTTTTCTGAAACCTGATTTTTTATCTTATGAAAATTAGGATTGAACTGAGCTTTAACTTTTAACCATTCAGGTTTTTTTAAGTTAGGGATATGAGAATACTGGTTGCCCTTCTGTCCATTTTTTACGGCCTTGACCCCATCCCTATTAATTATTTTTTGTGTTGGAATAATCTCCATATTTAAAATATAGGCTCTAAAAGTTTAATTGCAAGGCGCTCAACGTCTTTAATGTTTGCCTTGTTGTTTAAATCTTTAATTTGTGTGACTTTAAGCCCTTCATAACCACAGGGGTTTATATAACTAAAAGGGGCAAGATCCATATCAACATTAATACTGATCCCATGATAAGTTTTTCCTTTAGAAATTCTTAGACCAATAGAAGCTATCTTTTTTTCATTTACATAAACTCCTGGTGCGCCATCTATAAATTCAGAATCTATTGAGTATTCTTTAAGAAGTGATTTAGTGAATTCTTGAAGTGTCTTAACAAGAATCTTTGGTCCTAGTTTTGATCTTTTCACATCGATCATAAAGTAAATAACTAACTGTCCGGGTCCGTGATAGGTTACTTCCCCTCCGCGGTCAGATTGAATAACTGGAATACCTTTAGCATTTAAAATATGTTTTTGATCAGCAGCGGTTCCTAAAGTAAAAACTGGTGTATGTTCCAAAAACCATATCTCATTTTTAAAATCTTCTTCCCTGATATGTGATTTCATTGACTGCCACACACCACCATAGTCAAGAAGACCAAGAGATTTAAAAGTTAAATTTTCTGACACTACTTATTTCTGGCTTCAATAAATGCATCCTCTGATATTTCATGATATGCAGATACATTTTTTCTAAATTCTGAATATGATTCATAAACTCTGCCAATAACCTCATCTTCTTTAGCCAAATCATCTAATATTTTTTCTGATATAAGCCTAAACTCTTCGATTACATCATCTGGCAGCTTTCTTAACTCAACGCCATGAACCTCTATTAGTTCTGTAAGGGCTTTATTGTTTCTTGCTAAATACTCATCAAGCATGTCTTGATTTACAGCTTTAGCAGCTGTCTCAATAATAACTTGAAGATGTTTTGGAAGACTGTTCCATGCATCAATATTAATTAAAAGCTCTAGCATTGGTCCTGGCTCATGCCATCCTGGATAATAGTAATATTTTGCAGCTTGATGAAAGCCAAAGGTTAGATCGTTATATGGTCCAACCCATTCTGTTGCATCAATTACGCCTGTTTGTAATGCAGTAAATAATTCCCCGCCTGGAAGAGTTACCGGTATGCCGCCAGCTTCTTTTAAGACCTCTCCACCAATGCCTGGGATACGCATTTTTAAACCTTTAATATCTTCAAGAGAATTAATCTCTTTATTGAACCAACCAAACATTTGGGTTCCTGTATTTCCTGCAGGAATGGGATAAATATTAAATGGTTCATAGATCTCTCTCCAAAGCTCTAAGCCGCCTCCTCTATTTACCCAGGCATTAATTTCATCTGCGGTTAGTCCAAAAGGCACGCTGGTAAAAAATTGAGCTGCAGGAACTTTGCCTTTCCAGAAATACCCGCCGCTGTGGCCCATTTGGTGTGAGCCGCTAGATACAGCATCAAAGACCCCAAATGCAGGAACTTGTTCTCCGGCTCCATATACTGTTATTTTCATCTGACCATTACTCATTTCTTCTACCAAATTAGCGATTCTTTCTGGAGCCATCCCCAATCCAGGATAGTTTTTTGGCCATGAGGTGACCAGCCTCCATTCATATTTCTTTTGCTCTTCTAATTGAGAAGATTCTTTGGCAATGCCTGTATCAGAACACCCTGCTAAAATACTTATAGTTAATATTGGTAATAAAAATTTTCTCATTATATTTTCTCTAAATTTGCATAAGCCATAACCAACCATTTAGTACCTGCTTTGTTAAAATTAACCTGAACTCTAGCTGCCTCACCAGAGCCTTCATAATTCAAAACTACACCCTCACCAAATTTTTTATGAAGAACCCTTTGGCCTAATGAGATTCCAATCTCATCTTCAAANTCAAGCTTGGTTTCACTAAAATCTTTTCTATTATAAGGGATATGNGTCTGTGCTCTAGGTCTTATCTCATTTATAAGATCTTTTGGAATTTCTTTTAAAAATCTTGAAGGAGGATTAAAAGTATCTGAGCCATGCAGCCTTCTAGATTCAGCATGAGTTATATATAACTTTTCCATAGCTCTTGTTATGCCTACATAACATAGCCTTCTTTCCTCTTGCAGTTGAGCTGGATTTTCCATAGACCTTCCATGGGGGAACAGACTCTCTTCAAGTCCTGTTATAAGCACTAGTTTAAACTCTAGTCCTTTGGCAGAATGGAGAGTCATTAGTTGTGCTGCATCATCATGCTCTGAAGCTTGTTTATCTCCAGAATCAAGAGAAATCATATCTAAATACTGTTCTGCAACTTCTTTATTTGTCTTCTCTTCTCTTATGCTCTGTTCAAAGTTTGTCGTAGCTGAAACAAGCTCTTCTAAGTTCTCTACTCTTGTCTTTCCTTTTTCTCCTGGTTCTTTAGCATGATAGGCAACTAGACCAGATGTTTTGATAATCTCTTCCATTAAATCCGACAAGGGGTTGTCTTCGATAAATTCTTTGCACCTAGCTATAAACTCAAGATAAGACTTCAGACCAGCGCCACCCCTTCCAGAAATAGATCCATCATCAATTAATTTTGCTGAGGCTTTTATATAAGAAATATTATATTGATTTGCAGTAGCCCTAATTTTTGCCAATGTCTTTTCACCAACACCCCTTGTAGGATTAGAAATTGATCTTTCAAAAGCTGGATTATCAGAATTATTAAAGATAATTTTTAAGTAGGCTATTGCGTTCTTGATTTCCATTCGCTCATAGAACCTCTGGCCGCCATAAATTCTATAAGGAATACTAGATCTTAATAATGCTTCTTCTAGAGCTCTTGATTGAGCGTTTGATCTATAAAGAACTGCTGCATCCTCATACATTTCTCCCTTATTCATCCAGTCTTTCAGAATATCTGCAACAAATCTTGCCTCGTCTTGTTCGTTATATGCCTGATATAAGATTATTTGCTCACCTTCAAGTTTTTCAGTCCAGAGGTTCTTGCCAAGTCTGTCAGTATTATTTTCAATAAGAGCATTAGCGGCTCCTAAAATTATATTTGTTGATCTATAATTTTGCTCAAGTCTTATGATCTCTGTATCTTCAAATGTCTTTGTGAAAGAATCTACATTCTCAACTTTTGCACCTCTCCATCCATAGATAGATTGATCATCGTCTCCAACAGCAGTCACAGATGCTTGATCGGATGCTATTTCAAGCAACCAATTGTATTGAATGGTGTTAGTGTCTTGAAACTCATCCACTAAAATAGATTTAAATCTAGAGTGAAAAAAAGTTCTAACTGATTCATTGTCTCGAACAATTTCAAATGATCTTAGAAGAAGTTCTCCGAAGTCTACAAGATTGTCACGAATACAAGTTTTTTCATATTCCTTGTAAACTTTATTAATATTTTCTTTAAAGTAATCTCCTTTATCATCTACTAAAATACTTCTAAAACCCTCATCTTTCCATGCATTAATTTGCCACTGTGTCTGCCTAGAAGGCCAAACTGATTCATCAAAGCCTAATTCCTTAGATATTCTTTTTATAATTCTTAATTGATCATCTGAATCTAAAATGGTAAATCCGCTGCTAAGATTTGCTTCTTTATGAAATCTCTTCAGCATTCTATGAGCTAGGCCATGGAAAGTACCCACCCAACCATCCATCATTGGCGCCTCAAGTAATTCTTCAATTCTTGATCGCATTTCAAGAGCAGCTTTGTTAGTAAAAGTCACAGCCATTATTGAGGCAGGATTTTTTCTAAGAGCCTCTACTTCCCATGCTATTTTATGAACTAATACTCTAGTTTTTCCTGAGCCAGCACCAGCAAGTACCATTAAATGTTTTTTTTCAGACGTAACAGCTTGTCGTTGCTGATCGTTAAGATGTTCTAAAATGTGAGATACGTCCATTTAGGGATTCATTTTTTTGCTTAAGAGAGATATTCTAACCTTATGCCAACAAAATTATTGAGACAAATTAAAAATACTCTTCCTGAATTAAGGAAATCTGAGAAACTAGTAGCAGATTTTGTTCTTAAAGATCCTAAATCTATAATAACCATGAAGACTGCAGAAGCCTCATCTGCAATGGGAATTAGCGAACCAACATTAATTAGATTTTGTAAAGCACTGGGTTTCTCAGGCTATCAAGAGTTTAAAATTAATCTATCTCAACAACTAGCAGCTGATGATTACTTTGTGATGTATGAGATTGAAGAAGACGATAGCATTCATGAGTTATGTGAAAAAGTCTTTGATACTACTATAAGCGAGATATTGAACGTTAGATCTCAGATTGATAAGGAAATTCTAGAATCAGCAATTGAGGCATTAGCTAATGCTAAAAGAGTTGAAGTTTATGCTTTTGGAGGTTCAGCTCCTGTAGCTATGGATGCACAACATAAATTTTTTAGATTAAAAATATCATCATCATTTATTTCAGATCCTCATATACAATTAATGTCAGCTAATTCTCTATCTAAAAATGATGTGGTTTTGGCCATATCCCAATCTGGGACAACTTCAGCCTTAATAGACAGTGTAAAAATTGTAAGGAAGTCTGGGGTAAAAGTTATAGGAATAATGCCTGAAAATACCCCATTAGCAAACATTTGTGATTATCCAATCAGTATTAACGTTGGAGATAACTATAGAATTACCAAACCTAATACTTCTAGAATTGCATACACAGCTGTTATCGATGTCATGACCATGGGCATTGCTCAGTTAAAACCAGAAGCACAAGAGCATTTATATAATATAGTTGATAGTCAAAGGTCATTAAAAATAAAATAATTTAATTACAGGAGAAATTAATGAGCCAAGAAGTAAAAGATTTTTTTGCTACCTATAGTGATTTTGTTGCTAAGGTAACCAGTGAGCCTAGTTTAGACTTAGAAGCTTTAAAGAAAAGCATGGATGAAATTGAATCAAATTCATCAATTAAAATGCCGAGATTATTAACTGCAGCTTTAGGACTTGGAAGCGAAACTGGTGAGTTTGTTGAAATAGTAAAAAAAATGGTCCTTCAGGGAAAACCAGCATCTGAAGATAATATCTTTCATATGAAAAGAGAATTAGGAGACATCATGTGGTATTGGACTACAGCATGTGCATCCCTTGGATTAGATCCTTTTGAAGTCATAAATGAAAATCAAAAAAAATTAGAAGCAAGATATGGGGAAAAGTTTGAAATTGAAAGAAGCGAAGTAAGAAAAGAAGGAGATCTTTGAAGGCAATCAAAACTTATATTTGTTGAATTCTGTAAGAGATGAAAATGGAATTTCAATTACTAAACTAAAAATTGATGAATAAGGATAAAAAAGAAAAAGTTGAAAAATTACCATCAGCATCTGATGACGCTGCAGATGTTGCCTCAAGATACGATAGATACAAAAAAGATAATGAAAAGTCTGAATTTCCTCCGATTGAATATGAAAAACCACCTCATCATTAAATGATTACTTTTTTAGCCTTTTTATATATTTTTTCTGCATTTGCATATTTTTATGCCAATAAATCTGGATACAGTCTCCTAAGATACATTTGGAAAAGAGAAAATATTAATATTTATCTATTAACTGAAATAGTTTTTTTGATAATAACTTCATTGATTGTTTTTACAAATCAGCCACTCAACTGGATAGTTGCTATATTAATGTTTATGCACCTAATTGGGCATAGCCTGGCTTATTGGAAACCCTGATAGTTTTTATGAAATGGCAGATGAGTCTATTAATTTAGATTCCAATCTTTTAGAAAATGTTGTTGTGATTACGTTTTTAATTTATGCAGGTATGGCTTTATTTTCTAGAATAATTTTCTAATTTATTTTTCTTGCACTCTTTTTAAGAGGCTGGAGGTATCCCATCTGCCTCCTCCTAAGCCCTGTATCTCTTTGTAAAAGTTATTTATTAAGTCTGTAATTTCAAGATTTGCATTAATTGTTTTAGCTTGATCTAGAACTATATCTAAATCTTTTCTCATCAAATCAACAGCAAAGCCAAAATCATATTCATCATTTAGCATAGTCTTCCATCTATTATCCATTTGCCAAGATTGTGCAGCGCCCTTGGTAATAACCTCCATTACATCAGCTGAATTTAATCCAGCTTTTTCAGAAAAATTTATGCCCTCTGCTAAAGCCTGAATTAATCCAGCAATACAAATTTGATTGACCATTTTAGTTAACTGACCAGATCCTGATGGGCCCATAAACTTATAAAATTTTGAATATGCTTCGAAAATTGACTTGGAGGCCTCGTATGCTTTTTGATTACCTCCAGCCATAATAGAGAGAGTTCCAGATTCAGCCCCTAACTGACCTCCTGAAATTGGCGCATCTATAAAATAACAGTCTTTTANCAAAAGCACTTCATTCATTTTTTTTGCGAGCTCTGCCGATGTTGTGGTGTGATCAATGATTATTGATCCTGGCTTTAGTGAATCTATAATTCCTGATTTTCCATTAATAATATCTTTAACGTCTTTATCATTTCTAACACAAAGAATTATAATTTCTGAAGAAGTTGCTATATCAGAAAGGGATTCACAAATTTTGCCCTTGTATTTTGATTTCCAGATAATAGATTTTTCATGGCTTCTATTAAATACTGAAACTTGGAAATTGTTTTTAGAAAGATGCCCTGCCATTGGAGCTCCCATAACTCCAAGACCAATAAAACCAATTTTATTCATTCTTGTTTTCTTCTTCTTGATATTTTTTTAAGTCTTGCCAGTCATGAGGGGTGCCTGCATTTAGGGTAATATTCTTTTGTTGAGCTCTGTAAAGACTTTGAGTTCTTAATTTACCTTTATCCTCTTCTTTGCCAAATAGTTTGTTCCATCCATCTTCAAATTTTTCTCTTAGATTTCGTTTAACCATGCATTCTCAAACTATATGATCTTCTCTGTCTTTTTTTGCTGTTCTTTTAATCCCAGATTTAGTTGTATACTCTTCGGTAATACCCTTTGCTCCTTCTCGACCTTTTTTAGATATGTTCATTAATGTGACTATTGAAGCGCCAGAAACAGCTCCAATTAGGATTAATATTATTGCCTCCATGCTTACCCCCTAATAATATTATTTTTCATTAAATTCTTTTTTAGCCTGATTATATTCTTCTATTATCCTTTCAACTAAGTCGCCAACACTAGGATCATCTTTAATGCCGCCTATTCCTTGCCAGAACCCCATATATCTTTCCATGCTTTCGCATCCGTATTTCCACCTGATCCAAAGTTCATAGCAGACTTGTCAGCCTCGGGTAAATTATTTGGATCAAGGCCAGCATTTTTTATAGATGGTTTTAAATAATTACCTGAAACACCTGTAAATAAATTTGAA
>JGI26273J51734_10001955_pt1 | contig 10632 bp, 7 predicted proteins | sample SaaInlV_125m_DNA_FD_51734 | JGI IMG/M metagenome (IMG submission 51734) | reverse complement strand
TTCAAATCTCGGGGGTTCAAACCAGGACCGCGCTGAGTTATGCGTCATGGTGAATTCGCGGGAATCCGGGTTGAAATATCCATCCGAGTCCTCACTTTTGCCAAAAAGCGTTTTTTCAATTACACTGGAAGCCTGTTGTCACGCAGTCCTATTTCACGTAAATGCGAACGTCGAGGTTCCGCGAACCAAACTTTCGCGAATTAAGCCGCGGGGGTCGCAAAAACGTGCGAAACAACACGTGTGAAATCCACTGACTCCCTGGATATGGAAGAATTAAACCTTGGATAAACCCTGCCGCCGCCCGGAATAGAGCCGTTCTGTAGCGTTTCGCGCTTCTTTGTTTTTATGCCCTCGAACGCGCCCCGCGTGGAGGCACTATCGTCGTCTCACGACACACGAACAGGACCGAAAAGGTGCGAGATGTTTTCCCATCCGAGTGTGGATCCCGTCGGGGGCGATGGCGGGGGGTGCCCGCGGTCGTCGCGGTGCCGCGCGCGCGTTCTTCGGCGCGGACACGTGATTTTCGCCGCGGCGAAAAGCAAATTGCGTTTGCGGAAGTGCATTTCCCCGCCCTTCGGCATGCGCCCGACGAAGCGCGTTCCTGGTCGTTCGCGACCGCTTTTCGCCGCGTTCGAGCCGCGCGGGTGGTTCACAACCCGCCGAGGTTTCCCGATTCGACCCAATCGCGGGTTCCCGCGGGCACGCCACGCCGCCGCGACGCGCTTTTACTGACCGGCCGTTTCCCACGCTTCGCCTTCTTCGCAGGTTGTGCGCAGCACATTTTTTCAGCTCCAGTCGAACAACAATGCCCAAGGTGCGCACCGACCCGAGACGCGACCGCCCGAGGAAACTGTCGTGCCCATACTCGACCCACGGATGCGCCGAACGCACGCGTCGGGGAGACGCGCGGTGGTAAAACAGCGCCACGCGGCGGCTGCCCCGAAGGAATAAATTGCCAAAACTCTGTCCCGTTGGGGGCCAAAATTTGGTTTTGGCCCGCGGCGCGCCCACCGAAACGACGCTGACGATCCCGTCCCCTACCCTATTCGACCCAACAGCGAAAGCAGGAAGATGGCGTGACCATCAAGCCCCCCAAGCGCGCGCGCACCGCCTACCTGGTGTTTTGCGACAGGTACCGCACCCAGATCATGAGGGCGGTGCACCCCCAGGAGGGCGCCAAGTTCACCCGCGAGGAGATGCAGGCGGTGACCACACGGCTCGCCGAGCTGTGGAAGTCCATCAGCCCCTCCGAGCTCGCCCAGTGCAAGGCTGAGGCTGACGTTCTCAAGGAGCAGTACGAGGCTGAGAAGGCTAAGTTTCCCCCCGGCTCCCTCAAGCGCCACCACAAGAAGGGCAAGAAGGGTAAGAACCAGACCGTCATCGTCGAGGGCAGTGGCGAGAAGCCCAAGCGCGCGCGCACCGCCTACCTCATCTTCTGCGACAAGTACAGGAACCAGATCATGAAGGAGGTGCACTCCAACCCCAACACCAAGTTCACCCGCGAGGAGATGCAGCAGGTCACCACCCGCCTCGCGAACATGTGGCGCAACGTCACGCCGCAAGAGCTCGACTCGTGCAAGATGGAGGCTGACCTCTGCAAGGAGGAGTACAAGAAGCAGAAGGACTCCTACGTTGCCCCCGTGTACGCCCCCGCGAGCAAGGGCAAGAAGGGCAAGAAGGAGAAGGCTGACAACGGCAAGCCCAAGCGCCCCCGCACCGCCTACCTCCTCTTCGCCGAGGATTGCAGGACCAAGCTCAAGAAGACGCAGCCCGACCTCGGGTTCACCGACGTCTCCAAGGTGGTCTCCCAGGAGTGGAAGGAGCTCTCCGAGATGAAGAAGAACGCGTACGTCAAAACCGCCGAGAAGGAGCAGGCGAAGCACAGGGAGGCCAAGGCGCAGTGGGAAGCTAAGCACCCCGTCGCGTAAGCGCCCGGTCGATTCACGCGCTATCCGTGTCAACACACACACGAGCGCGGAAGATACCCTTGTACATCACCCGCCACCCGCGTGCAGTTCAACCCTGAACCGCGAGGCAGTCGACGAACGTCGCATCGAGCATGCGATCTGTCCCAAATTACAATTGTATAGTGTTATAGCCGCCACTTAGTCAACAGACCCATGCACGCAAGGGGAGCAGAGTCTGAACCCGTATCACTGTAGATAGGACTTTTTCATAACAGAACAACTCGGCGCTACGTCGATTGAACACAACAGTCTCCAATCGTATTAAAAAATATGGATTCATCCGCCCCGTCATCACTTGCCCCGCAGCAAACGCAGCGCGCGCTCCTCCATGCTCTCCACGGTCTCGTCCTTGGTCGCCATCCCCGCGACGGCGACGTCGACCTTTTGCCGTTTCCTCGGCTCCGATTCGGACTCCTCCGACTCGGACTCGCTGGCGCCGCCGAGCTGCACGCCCGCGTCGTCGTCGTCGTCGTCGTCGTCACCCTCCGAGTCCGAGTTCGTCATACCATCCGCCTTGCGTCGCTTCATCCGCTCCTTGTTGCGGATATCCCTCAGGCGCTCCTTCTCGCGAAGCCTATCGTGCTTATCCGCCCGTAGCCGTTCCGCGCGAATCTTGTCGTAGTGCGCCTTGGCCGCCGCCGCGAGCTCCTCGCCGCCGTCGGGAACCGGACCGTCGTTCTTCGACTTGACCCCGAGCGCCTCGAGCGGCGCCATCGCCTCGCCGTCGTCGCCGAAGACCACCCGCTCGTTCCCGCCGTGCCCGCCCTGCTTGATCCGAAGCTTCCCCTTCTTCGCCTTTTGCCGCATTCGCTCCGAGAGATCAACCGGACCCTCCGCGAGCACAGCCTGCGCTCGTTCGCTCAGGTGTCTCTCGTTACCGTCGTCCTCGTCCCCATCGTCGGAGTTGTCGGAGTCGGAGACGTCGCGAAGCCTGTGGTCCGCGCGTTTGACCGTCATCAAGTCGTCATCCGAGTCGGCGTCGTCGACCTTCATGCCGAAGTGCCCGCCGCCCGTCCGCTTCAGCACCCCCGCGGACTTGACCTTGTCGTGCTTCTCGTCGGAATCCGACTCGGACTCGGCGTCGCCGTCAGATTCGTCGTCGTCCTTGGCCCGTCCTTGCGCGGGAGCCTCCTCGCTCTCGCTGTCGCCGCCGTCGCTATCGTCGCTATCCTCCCCGGTTTCGCCGTTTTTCCCCGCGCCCTTACCTTGGCTCTTCAGGAACCTGAGCCTCGGCGGGTTGGGCAGGCCCATGGAGTGCGCGTACGCCTCCACGTCCAGCGCGTTGACGTCGAACACGTCCTTGTTCGGCTGGAGGTAGATGCTTCGCAAGTAGCTCACCATCGCCCTCTGCGCGAGGTACTTGAGCTCGGTGTCCTTACCTAGCAAACCTTGGATGGAGCTGGTGATCTTCTGGTTCTTAGCCTGGTTCAGCTTCATGGTCTTGAGCGGGACCTTCGCGGCGGCGAGTTCCTTGGCGAACGCGGACTCGGACGGGGTCAACAGTAAAAGCCCCTTGCCCTCCGCGGTGTACCGCGCTGTCCGGCCCACTCGGTGAATGTAACACGGCACGTCCTCGGGGCAATCCGCCTGGAGGACCCAGTCAACGCTCGGGAAATCGAGCCCGCGCGCGGCGACGTCCGTGGCGAACAGCACGGTGTGCCGCGCCCTGCAGAACGCGTCGAATGTCGCCATGCGCTTCATCTGTTTCATCCGGCCGTGGAGCATGGCGACTGGAATACCCGGGCGCATCCGCCGGAACATCTCGTGCATGAAACGCACCTGCTTGCACGAGCTCAGAAACACCAACGTCTTGCTCGTGAGGTGCGACTTGATGAACGCCCACGTCGTCTCCATCTTCTTGTCTAGGTCACACGTCGCCACCATCTGTTGAAGCTTCGGCGGCGTCGCGTGCGCGCTCTCCGCGTGAACAGCTAAGTACTCTGGGTCCCGCATGCTCAGCCTCGCCAGGTCCTTCACGCTCTTCGTCTGCGTCGCGCTGAACAGCAACGTCTGCCGTCCTTTCTTCGGGAGGTTCTCTAAGATCGCGGCTAAGGTTTCGCGGAACCCGAGGTCGAGGATCCGGTCCGCCTCGTCCAGCACGAGCACTTTGAGCGAGACGCAATCGAACATTGGCGTCTCGTCCATGTGCTGCAGGAGCCGTCCCGGTGTACAGACCAGCAGGTTCATCCTGTTCACCGTGTCCTTCTCCTCCTTGACGTTCTTACCGCCGATCAACAGCCCGGCGCTGAGGCTGTGGTGCTTGCCCGCGGCGACGAGCTGCTGGAAGATCTGCGTTGCGAGTTCGCGGGTGGGCGCGATGACGAGGCCGCCGATGCCGTCCTGCCGTCCCCACTTGGCGCGGTAGAGCGCCTCGAGGGTGGGGATGATGAACGCGAGGGTCTTTCCGCTGCCCGTCTTGGCGGCTCCGAGGATGTCGCGGCCGGCGAGCGCGTGTGGGATGGTCGCGCGTTGGATGGCGGTGAGTTCCTTGAAGCGCGCGTCCGCGAGGCCGCGCTGCGTCGCCTCGGAGAGGGGCATGTCCTTGAACTTGCGCACGCCGACGAGGGAGGCGCCAAGTCCTTTCTCGCTGGACTTGCGCGGTGCCACCGCGAGTGGGTTGGTGCCCTTCTCCGGGGCGGTCGCCTGTTGGGAGCGGGGAGAGATGGGGTGGATGGTCAGGAGATGCGGGGGCGAACGGCGATTGTCGGCGGCGGCGAGAGATTTCTCGGGGCGGCGGCTGGCGAGTTCGGGCGTACCTTGATGGCCGCCTCCAGCTCCTCGATTTCGCGGTCCGCCATCTTCATGCGACCGCCTCCGCGGCCGCCGCGGCCGCCGCGACCTTTGCCGCGGTTATCGCGCCCCATGCTGGCGGTCGCGAGTGCGTCTCTGTTCTGTCGGCGGTGCCGAGACAAGTTGGCGCTTTGCTCGCGCGAGAAAATCAAGCGCAGGCGAGGATGGAGAATTTCACTTTGGGGCTGCAGGATGGGCGGTGAGCAGGACCCGACCCGTGTGGGGGCAGAATGGTTCAATCATCCGGGTAACAAAATCCGTGCCCAGGACTTCGGCCTTGAAAAAGCGTGGATCGAAACCCTCATGTCCCCAGCACTGATCATCAATGAGGCCCACGTCCGTCACAACGTCGAGACGATTGTTAAGATAGTTGGCGGGGCGGATCGCTGGCGTCCCCACCTCAAGACGACCAAGATGAAATGGGTTTGGAAGATACTGCTCGAAGCGGGGGTTAGAAACTTCAAGGTGGCGACAACGAAGGAGGCGGAGGTGATGATTCAGCTCGTGAACGAGATGAAGTCCTTCAAAGACACCGTCGACGTACTGGTAGCCTACCCACTGGTTGGGCTCAAACTCGGAGCACTCGTGCGAGTGTCGCAAACGCCCGGGGCTAGGCAGGTCAAGTTGTCGGTGCTGGTGGAATGTGATGAAGCGCTGGATGAAGCCGAGTACCTCAAGGACCTCAAGGACCTCAATTGCGGCATCGGTGTCTTCATCGACATCAACCCTGGCATGGACCGCACCGGTCACCCGATTGGTGAACCCAACGAGGACGGTACGTTAACCGTGCAAGGTTACCAAGGTGTCCTTAAATTGATTGAACGCGCGAGATCGATGGGTCTGTTCCGCGGTGTGCACTACTACGAGGGACATATATCAGAGTGTTTGGCTGGAAGTGGAATCACAGAGGGTGAGTTCAAAGCGAAGCTCGAAGCCCGCAAGGAGAGGTGCTTCAAAAATTACGAAGAACTCCGGAAGATCCTCTGCGCGTGCTTCATGACGTATATTCAATCACATGGGATGACAAATGAATTCGTCGAGTTCATGTCCGGCAACACTGAAGTGGTGCTCGTGCCCGAGGTGATCACGAGTGGGACGCCGGGTTTCACTCATGCGTTGGAATACGATTTGGTCAATGACCTTTGGGAAAAAATCATGGAAGCCTCGGCCATCATTCCGGGACTGAATGTCAAACCCGAGAACTTGATTGGAGTGCACAGGGTGAGCCCTGGTACCGTCGTCTTCCACGATTGGCGCGGCGAGCGACAGAACCCAGGGCTTGGTCTGAAACCGGCGGCGGTGATCATGGCGAGGGTGGTGAGTAATCCGCGTGAAGGGGTCGTGACGCTGGACTGCGGCTCAAAGTCCATCGCCGCCGAGGCTGGAGACCCGGCTGGGTACGTCATAGGCTACCCCGAGCTGGCCGCAATGTCGTGCAGCGAGGAGCACTTGCCTTGCTCCATCGTAAAAGAAGAGTTCAGAATGCGTAGAGGCGAAGTGTGCTTCGTTGTGCCGGAGCACATCTGTCCAACTGTGAACCTGGCCGACGAGGTGGTGGTCTATGACGAGGTTTCGGGCGGGATCAGGTTCGAGAAGGTGGACGCGCGGGGTCATCACCTACGTCTAGACGACATCAATGTTTAGGCGTGTTCTGAGGGGCTTTAGCTGTATCATCGACGGGAGGTGTAACTCGTATGAAGGTTCGACCGACGACTCTCCCTCTCTCGCTCTCACTCTCTCACTCTCGTGTCATCCCGCGAACCCGAGCACCTTCTCCATAGTCCCTCCGATCAGTTCACAAACCTCATCCTGCGACAACCCGAGGGCCACGGCGTCGGCCACCGTGCGCCTCAAACCGCTCTGAACCCCGAACTCGTTCCAGTTACCTGTACACAAAACACGACGTCAATCTAAATGCCCATACGAGTGTTAAAATAAACGTACCGTCGGATCCGAACAGCGCCTTGTCCAACACGCCGGCGTCGCGGATCTTCTGCAGCACCGCCCGTCCGCCCGGTGCCGGGTAACGCGCGGTGGGAAGGTCACGCGGGTACGGCTCATCCGCGAAGTTCACCGCCGTCTCGATGAAAACGTTGGGGTACACAGACGCCAGTCGAATAGCGTCTTCAGTCAGTTTCACGCTCGCGGCGGGGGTGAAGTCGTACCCGGAGTGGAGAAGGACCCATGGGATGTCCACGTGGCGTTTAATGAGTGGCTCGAGGAGTGTGACGTCGACGTAGGGTGCGTCGCAGCACGCGGGGGTGGCGAGTGTACGGCCGAGGGTGCCGTTTGGGCAGAAAGGTGTCGTGCCCGTGTGGACATAGACGCCTTTGCCGGCGGCGGCGGCGACGCGGGCGATGTCGGCCATCTTCGGGTCGTTAAACGCGAGGCACGTGTGCGGGTTGGCGAGCTTGACGCCGACGAACCCGGGCTGCGCGAGGAACCTCTTCAGATTTCCGAGCTGACGAGCGCCTTGGTCGGCCCAGTCGCTGGTGTTGAGACTCGCCAGGCCCAGCAGCCTCCCTTTGCCGGTACTCAGCAGACGCGCCACCTCGGCGTTGGCGTCTGTGGTGGCAGCCATTGGACCGTAGACGGCGTAGACTAAGCCACCGTCCACGCCCGCGCTGTCGAGCTCCTCGAGCAAAGCCGCGCCCGTCTGGTTTGCGGTCGTCTGTGTGAGGTGGAGGTGTGCGTCGAACACGCCCAGGGGGGTGGCCCCGACGCCACCCAGGCGGCAAACCTTGACGGCGGCGTCCACCGCGTCGATGGGGGGCGTCGAAGTAGTGTTGGCGGACGCCGCGGCGATCACCACCACCGCGGAGAGAAGCGCGATACGCGTGAGAAACATGTGGCGTCCGAGCGTGCGCCGAGAAGTGGGGCGCTCGCGTCGCACTTTTGAGAACTTTCTCCCGGGAAAGATTGGAAGATCCGAGCCTCGTCAGCAATTAATATCCACCGCTTCGTGACTCACCGTGAACACAAACGCGCTCACACCGAGTATCGCTCCCCCGAAGACAACCTCGACGTAACAACCGCACACGACATGTCGCTCGCGTTCATTCCGAGCCTGCGCCCCCTGCGCGTCGCGTCATCAAGGGGCGTTCGCGTCGACAAAGAAATAACCGCCGGAACCAAAAAGCAATTTAACATCAGCTCCTCCCGATACTCCGGAAGCCATCACGGCAAGACCAAGTCCGACGCCGCGCCCGAGACGAAGCCGAAGATCCCCAAGAGGTACGCGCACAGCGGCAGGTACCACGTAGGCTACGAGGTCTCCCGCCCGGACGTCGACATGGTTCACGACAAGGGCGACCACGTCACCGAGGCGCACAAGAACAAAAAGGGAATTCCACGCCGCTTCGCTCACAGCGGCAGGTACCACGTCGGCTACGAGGTCTCCCGCCCCGACGTCGACATGATCCACGACAAGGGCATGCACGAGTTCGTCGCCCACTCCTCCGCGCCCGCGGTGTCGCCCCCGTTCAGGTCCAAGTCCTTCGCGTCCTCATCCCGCTACGGCGGCTCACGCGTCGGCCTCACGTCCTCCCGCTCGGAGAAGAAACGCGTCGACGAAGCCAAGCGCTACGCGTGGGCCAGGCGCGACCAACAAGAAGCGCTCAAGGAGTTGAAGATCAACAAATCCGTCTCTTCCAACATCAAGGCTGCGCGCGTCACCAAGTACGTCGGCGCNAACCCCCACCACGACAAATACTTCGACTGGGAGAAAGAAGACCAACGACTGAACATCGTCAACGAGGTCATCGAGCGGCACCTGNTGGACGCGGACGAGGAGTGCCAGGTGAACTGGATCCGCGGCATGTTCTCGGGCGGGCACGAGACGGAATGCGTCCGCGACGTCGACGCCATCATGTCCATCGTCGCCAAGCACGCCGACGTCGACGAAGCCGTCGCGGTGGTTTCCGAGCTCGTGGGCAGGGGCGGGAGCTCGGCGGCGGACGCGGTGAGGACGTGGTGCGCGGCTCACGGCGACCTGCCCAACGCCGCCGCCCTCTCCGGCGTGCTCGACGACGTCTCAAACGGCAGAAGCATCGGCACCCCGTCCAACTAAAAGCCCGCGTGTACTAAACGAACGATCCGTAAGCCGCTAACGACCGGCGGGATGTGTGTACCTACTATAAGACCTCCGTGTATGTAACCTATACGACGCTGCATATTAAACCACACGAAGGAGTCAATCGCCCTTGTTCCACGCCTCTGGTAATTCGTGCGACTTGTTCGGAAGCGCCAGAGCGTCGTCGTCCCCGACGGTGACCTCGCACATCCGCCCCCTGTACCTGTACCGCACCCGCAGGCGTTTGTCCTCGCCCGGGCACGGATCACAGAACCCGAGCATCGACGTCTTATCCAGCCCCTCGTGCATGTCCAGCGACGAGTCGAACACCTGGAACCTCAACGGGGTGGTCACGTCGAGCCACGGCACGTACCCCCGGTCGCCCGCGGACGTTTCCCCTTGTGCATCCGACCCCCAACCGACGACGACGGGCTCGCCAACCTTCGGCTTCCCGCGCTCCGGGAAGTTGCCAAACACCGCCGCCTCGATGACGAGCCCGTCGCTCGATCGTTCCTTCTCCGTTCGCTTCTCCGTGTCCCGCTGGAGCATCTCCGCAGCCTCGGCGGCTTCCGCCTTGGCCGCCGTCACGGATTCTTTGTGCCGTTCCCTCAACTTCGCCCTCCGCCGCGCCTCCTTCTTGGCGTACACGGGCGATACCAAATACCTGTCCACCGCCGCCACGATGGTCCAAGGCACCGTGAGCGAGCATATCACCAACGTGGGCGTCAGCCTCTGGTACGGCGAGATGAGTATCGGGAAGCTGAAGCGTTGGCCGCTGTGGTTAAACCGAAGCTTGAGGTGAACGCCGCGGATCCCGACGCTCACGCTCATGCCAATCGCCGACTCCGGCCCGATCTTCCGCGTGCTCCCGATGTCCACGTCGAGCGCCATCGTCCCTACCCTGAACCCGAACCTGAACGACGTCTTCTTCGACCAACGCCGCGCGAAGAAACCGGTGAGACCCGTCGACGCGGGACCGACGGATAGGTCCATCTTCCAGCTGTTCTTTCCCTTGGTCCTTTGAACTCCGGTGGACATCCCGCTGACGGGCCCGACGTTCCAGTTCAGTGACCCCTTCGTGTGCTCGTCGAACAGTTGCCGATCCAGTCCCACGGCCAGGCCGAGGCCGCCCTGTGCGCTGGAGTAGGAGTACGTCAGGTTCCCGGCGGTGTGTTCGGAGAGCGTCCGGGTCGTCGCGAGCGTCGCGGCGGATTGGTTGGATCCCAGCACGGTTGCGAGTTCCCAGTTGGTGTGCTCGCTGGCCGCCATGCGCATACCGAGGATGAGCCCACCCGCGCCCATCCCTCGGCTCATCTGTCCCTGCGCGCCGACGTACCCGGTCGCGCGTTCGTCGATGACGGAGTTGAGCGGGACGTCGAAGACGGAGTTGAAGTCCATCCCGTTCAGATCGAGCCCGGTTCCGAGCTGCATCCCTCGCTTCATGGCGATGTACCGCCTGCGCTGCGCGATGTCGTCGTCGAACAGGTGCGCCGCGGAGAACGAGAAGCCGTAGGATCCTCGGAAGTTGAGCTTGGCCTCCATGCGCTGACGCGCTTCTTTGGCCCGCGCGCGCTCGAACTCCTCGCTGATCTCCGCGATTGTTTTGTGCCGATGGCCAACCTCGAGCCCTGCGGCGAGCCCAGCCTCGCCGTACACGTCGTATATCCGCCGCCTGTCTTTATCTATGAGGACCTCGTAGGCTTCGTTCAGGCGGTTAAAGTCCCTGGCCGCCGCCTCGCGCAGCATCGGTGAGGCTTGCTTGTCGGGGTGCGCCACCTGCGCGAGCCGTCGGTACGCGCGCTT
>JGI26273J51734_10001953_pt1 | contig 10637 bp, 5 predicted proteins | sample SaaInlV_125m_DNA_FD_51734 | JGI IMG/M metagenome (IMG submission 51734) | reverse complement strand
GCCGACGTCAACCCACTCGCGCACGCCATCATCACGCTTACCCAGCGTGAACCCTGGCTTTGCGCGCGAAGGCACGTAATACGAGTTCGCCAAGTGCTCCTGCACCGTCGTCAACGTCGTCGCTTTCCCGCAAAGCTCGGCGCGCAAGAGCTCGAGCGCCTTTTTCACCAACGCGCGCGACGGCTCGTCCCACTCCTCAACCTCGCACAATCTGTGATAACGATCCGCAGCCTTGCGCGTCCACGCGTCCTCGATGCGATCCAAGTGCTCGTCCACGTCCCGACCGTGGACGCCGAGCAAAGCGTCCTTCCACTCCTCGACCACCCGTCGCACCGCGTCTCGCGGCATCTCGTCGCGCGCCGAACGGCGNTCATCGAGCCCTTCGCACGCCTCCCGCATCCCCAGCACCTCGATCGCTCGATCCGCCGCCTTCACGTACGCCCGAAACGCCTCCNTATCCTCGCCGATCAAATCCTCCTCGTCGCCGTCGTCCTCCNGAAAGCACGCGTCTCTCGCGCGCGCCATCGCGTCTCGATGCGCCTCCAGACTCTTCTCCGTCTCCNCTCCCTCCGCCGCCTCGATCGCCGCGATCGACGCGCTCAGCAGAAAAAAATGTCGCACGCGCGCGCGCGCGCCCCCCGCCCGCGCGCCCTCGCCCGCGAGTCCCACCGGCAGTAGGTTTCGCAGCGTCGTCGCGTCGACGCCCGCGCTCGCGAGCTCTTCGATCGTCCAGAGCATCGCGTCGCGCGTCGGTCGCGCCGTCGCGCGCGCGTCGCGGGTCGCCATCGTCGCCATCGCGTCGATCGTCGCGATCGCGCGTCGTCGTCCGCGTCGCGTCGTCGTCGTCGCGCCGCGGTCCGCGCGCGATGGTTTGAATCTCGTCGTCGTCGTCGACGCGGCGAGGTCGATCGCGCGATCGAGGCGACGTGACGGTTCGCGTTCTCGGGGCGACGATTCGCGTGGATTGGGTGGGATTGGGTGATTGGGTATTCGATACAGCGGCGCGCGCGACGGCGATGCTGCGACGATGCGCGAGGACGGCGCACGAACGCCCGATCGCGCGCGCGTCGTGCGTCGCGATCGCGACGACGGCGTGCGCGCTCGCGTCGTACCTGGGCGGCGCGATGGAGTTTCAAGCGCCGAGCGAGCGCGAGTGGGTCATCGCGAGGGATGGGATCACGAGCGTCGCGGACGCGGCGCGGATGGCGATGAAGACGCTGGACGGGTGCGCGCGAATGAGACGAGAGCGCGTGATCGAGGACGGAGCGGGAGGGGGTCGAACGAGGGAGATGAGGGGGGTCGAGGCGCGGCGGTCGGCGTCGTCGAGGCGAGGCGAGACTGACGAAACGCGCGTCGGCGGCGCGAACGCAGGTACGCGTCGAATGGAAGCGCGGCGACGGCGCACCAGACGCGCGAGAGGTCGGAAGAAAATGCACGCGGGACGTTTATGTTTCAGTGGGAAAGCTCGGTGCGCGGAAAGAGTGTGTTTACGAGAGAAAACTTGCTGGCGATGCGAGACGTGGAAGCCATCGCGCTCGCCGGGTACGAAGATTTTTGTCAAATCGAGTACGATGAGCTCGGCATCGCGCGCGGATGTGTGCCGTATCTCTCGCCGCTGACGTATTTCTTCGATCAAGACGGAACGATGGTCGACGACGTCGACGCCGTTGTGCGGGACGTATTCGCGACCAATTTAAGCGCGTTTGGATATTTTCTAGGCGATTTCGACTCGACCGCGGCGACTGTCGGAATCACGCGCGCCAAGTATCCCGTTGGGACACCGTTTCGCGGATTCGTGAGTTCGAGTGACAGGCCGGATGAACAAGAGGCGATGCTCGCTTCGTTTCTTGACCCCATCGAGACCGCGCTGTTTCGTCGATACGGCATGCGAGGGAGCTTCGTCAGCTCTCCTTACATGACGTCAACGCGCGAACGCGCGAAGGGGGCTACTTTGATCACCCGTTGGGATGCTGAATTCTTGCGTGAGCGCGACTCAGCCCGAGTGATTGCGAGCGACTTGGCGTGGGCCATTGCCTCGATCGCCGCGGTGTGGCTGTACATGGCGTTCAACACGAGATCTCTGTTCATCGCAACGTGCGGCATGTTTGAGATTCTCGTGTCCTTCCCGATCGCGTTGCTCATCTACCGTTTCATTTTTCGCATCCCATACGTCGGAAACATTCAAGCGCTCAGTATATTCATTTGTCTCGGCATTGGTGCCGATGATGTTTTCGTGTACTTTGATGCGTTTCGTCAGAGCGCGACGGAAGCGGAAGTCGGCGATGCTCTCTTCGACCGCCTGATGTACTCCACCGACAGGGCGTCGAAAGCCATCTTCGTGACGTCTTTCACAACCACAGGAGCGTTTTTAGCCACAGCGTGGTCGCCNATAACGCCACTGGCGGCTTTTGGGATAGTNTCGGCGACGATGATCGCTGTACTGTTCGTCGTAAACGTGCTCTTGTTCCCAGCCGCTCTCGTGCTTTTTGCACGATACTTCGAGAACATGACGTGGCGCCAATTCTTGCCGGCGAGCAAAGAAATCAACGAAAGTGAGATCGTCGAATCAAAAGAACTCGGTCGTGTTGAACGATTCTTCCACGGGCCGTTCTATCAAACGCTCAGGCGGCCATTCGTACGATTCGTTACGATCGGTGCGTTCACGGCTATGTTCATCGTCGCGGCACGATTTTGCGTGCGACTTGAGACACCCTCCAAAATCGAGCGCTGGTACTCATCGAAACACCTCGTACAGCAGTTTAGTGATCGCGACCAGACTGCCTTTTTGCGTTCAGACGACGACTTGGTTGTGGCTGTGGACGTGTTCTGGGGCTTGCTCGGCGTGGACACGTCGAGCGTTTCGCAATGGGATTTGGCGTCGAGGGGCAGATTGCAATTGGACGAATCTTTCGACGTTTCCGCAGAGGTATCGCAGGTACACATTTTGAATAGCTGTCTCACGCTTCGTCACGCGAGCTGCTCTTCGAGAGGATGTAGAGATGGTCGACTCANGCGCGACGTGGATTGTTTCATGGAGGCGTTTCGCGATTACGTGGGCGAAGAAAACTTTCCAGTTCCTCGAGANAGCTTCCTCGACGAGCTTTGGGAGTTTCGCTCGTCATCGGTGGGATCGCGATACGCGCATCAAATTGGATTTCGACCAAACAAAAACTCTGGTGAACCCGAATTATTTTTTGTGAAAGTATCCACGAAATCGACCCTCATGCATCAAGCGCCAGCGAGCGTCTCTCGAGGGGTGCACGACGAATTCGAAGGTTTGATCCGAAATCTGAATGAAGTCGCCCCAGACGGCGTAAAGAGCGGGTCACAAACTGCATACGTCGCTTGGACATGGATGCGAATGCAAGAGACGTTGGTGGATAATACATTTCAAGGAATTAGCATCTGCTTTTGTATGGCGTTTGTCGTCTTATGCATCAGCACGGGGAACGTGTTGGTCGCGTCCATTTGTTCAGTGAGCGTCGCCGGGGTCGTGGTAAGCGTGCTTGGGATCGGCGTTTATCGAGTCATGCACTGGAGTCTAGGGATTCGCGAAACTATTGCGGCGGTCATTCTCATCGGCCTCAGCGTGGATTACGGCGTGCATTTAGGAAACGCTTACGTCGAGGCGCCGGCGGCGATGAAGTCGAGAGGCGATCGAACGCAATACGCGCTCGCAACGATGGGCGTGTCGATCGTCGCCTCAGCGGTGACGACTGTTATAAGTGGTTCGATCCTTTGGCTATGTACCCTACAATTTTTCGCGAAATTCGCGTTTTTGATCACCACGACAATCGCGAGCTCTCTCGTGTGGGCGCTCGTCTTCATATCGCTTCTTTTAATCACGCTCGGTCCCGAGGGCGAAGACTGGAAGCTCAAAACTATATGCGGTTGGATAGGAGAACGCGCGTGTATCATGTTGGAAAAGTTAAAGAATTCAAGGTTGGAAGAAAGTAGTAGAACGCGCGGTTCTCGAAAGTAAAAGTGAAGGAGGTATTTTATCAAAGCAGCAAATCATCGATCGGTAGCGCATCAATCATCTCGAATACTCGTTTCGTCACGAACACGCGCGCTCACAAATGTTCCATCGACTCTGCGTACTGTTTCAGAGTCGCCTTCATTCCTTCGATAATGCGCACGCATTCTGTCACCCGACGAATCACGTAGGAAAAGTAATCGGCGTCGCCGTCCGCGTACACTTTCTTCAAGATGTTCATCGTTACCGTGGGCACAATTTCATCGCTGCCGATGTCGTCACAAAATTTCGCCAGTAAAATGCAAACGATGGCCTTCGCGATCACGCTGCTTTCGAAGTAACACAGTGCACTTGCATCGTACAACACCGTCGTCGTCAGAAGCTCGGCTTCTCTCAAGATGGCGATTCTCATGTCGATATCGAAACCGTCTCGCTGCGGCCAAACTAACCCTTTGCAGTCGACTAACCGAAAGAAGATCTGGACGAAACAAAGGGGCGTTATACGCGAGACTTTCCACTTCAACTCCCGAAGGACGATGGCTTCCATCTTCTTCAGCGATGCGAGGTCAAACGAGATATCGTTCGACAGCTGCAATCTCGTACCCACACTATTTCGAAGATTGTTCGCGGGTTCTTCGAATTTGCAAGCGATGAACAGACAGGCCGCCGACAGCAACTGATACAGCCAAAATGAATCGTTTCCGATCTGGTANCCGCTCGTGGTCAAGAAATAGTCCATGTATCTAACCGCCAGCGACGCTGTGACGACGGAAAAATCATTCATGATGCCGCTTCGAACGATGCCTTCGACCAATCTGTAGCGCACGTGTTGGACCGCGCGCAGTCTTGAGTTATAGTCCTCACGCGTAACTCGCCCCCACATCTCATCGTTCTCCGCTCTTTCGCGCGCGAGCATGTTTGCACACGTTATCAATAAGGTCTGATCGATAACGCTGAAATCGCACGTACACGTGATGGCGTGTTTCAAGCACGCGCGCGTCGTCGATCCCGGCGCCGAGGCCCACCCGAGACGCAGCTCGCCCACCTTCAACACTTCGGCCGCGCCCTCGTCCAACGCGAGGTCAACGCGCGTCGTCGCGGTATCGTTATGATTCGCGCGCTGACACGCCTGCGCGGACGCGAGCGGCTCGCGCGTGGGCGCGTCGAGTGCGTTGTCTTCGCCGCCGCGCGCCGCTGGCGCCGAGGCTCTCGAGTCCGTTTCAGAATTCTCAAACGTGCGCAAATCCGTCATCAACGCGCGAACGCCGCCTTGAAGCGCGTGAGAGACACGTACCAACAAATGAGTGCGTCCTCGCGCGTCAAGCGCTGACGACCTTCGGATGGACGTGCGAGGCGAGGAGTGACGTTTCTCCAGCTGTGCGTCGAGAACGGTTTCGCGCGCGGCGAGACGGGCGTCGAGAACATGGAAGCGTTCGAACGGCGTGGTTTCATCGCAATTAATGGCAGCTTTATTACATCATGAATATGGTATGAGTGCTAATACAGCGTGTTGTGTGCGGTGTACGCGGGCAAATGCTGCCCGCGATTAATTCAATCCGACTGAATCCCATCGAGATTTAGTGTGTTTCTGTTTGGCGGAGCCGAGCTCGCTGGCCAGGGACGCGATGACTTCGTTCTTGCGCGCGAGCGATTCCTGGAGGAATCGCATCTCGCGCTCCAAAATAGCTTCGACATCGCGCGAGCGTTCGTTGCGCTTGTTCTCCGAGTACGGCGCTTGATCGTGGAAAGATCGATCGAAGCGCTCTGTCGGGCTTGATCGACCCCAAGCAGGTCCCGCGGAGTTGTACGCGCGCGGATCGTCTCGCGGCGCGTGATACTCTTCTAGCGGCGTCGACAACGCCGGTTCGTCACGCGCAAAACGCGGGGGAATGGACAACGGAGGTCCATCCCACTCTCGCGGCGTCTGCGGCGATATCGCCGAGAACCTCTTCTCGTANGCGGCGATGATGGACTCCAAACTNGCCGTGTGCTCCTTGTGCGTCTGGCAAAGTTCATACATTTGCTTTTGATGCCTGTGNCGCTCGATCTCGTACTTATCTTGACGCTGCACAAGCGCNAAGATTGTGTCGTTGAGTCTCTGAAGTTCGCTTTGCGTCGATTGCTCGCGAACGCTCGTCGCGTTTTCGCGCTCGTCGCTTCCGCCGGAGAGCGTACGCTTCTTGCCGCTCGCTTCCGCGCGGGCGGTGTCGTCGAAAGTCATCGGGCGCGTCGCTGGCACCGCATCTGCAGCTCCAACGCGCTCGGAAACGTGGTACTCGCCGCGCGACAACTTGGCTTCGAGGTCGCGCAGGCGCTTCTCCACCGCGGTGAGCTTCGCCTCTGACTTGGGCGAGCCCGTCGCGTCGCTCCTGACCGATGGACTTCGGGTCGCTTCCCGCGCCTTGCGGCGTTTTGACGGCATCGCAGACGTCGTACGATGCGTGGCGGCATGCGTGGGGTGATCGATATCGTTGAGCGCATCCCAGAACAGCATGTCGTCGTGCGCGTCGCCCAAGAAATCTGAGCTGTCAAAAATCGTCCCCGGCATCTTGAGCGCGCTGAACGGCGACATCCCTGGCGCGGGGGTCGGCGTCTTTTGACGATCGGGCGACGGCGTTGCCTTGAGTCCCTTGGCGGCGAGAACTTCCGCCGCGCGCTTCAGCGGCCGAATCGGCGTCGTCGCGCGCTCGGCCACCTCCGCCACCGTCGGCGTCTTCTTCGCCTTCTTGAAATCCGCCGTCGACTCCTTTCTCGACAACGCCGAAAGTTTCGTCGCCGTCGCCGCCGCCACAGCCTCCAAATCGCCTCTTCGCTGGATCCACGTCGGTGGTTCGAGGAACTCGCTCGCCTTGATCGCGTCGCCGCGCGCTAAAGAAAACGCGGGAGGCAGCGACTGCAAGGGCGGATGCCGCGCCGCGCAGGCTGGGTTCTCGTCCGCCGCGAAATCCAGCGCGTCTTCCGGTCGACCCACGCCCACGACTCTTCGCTCCATGACGACTTCTTTCTTTCGCGACTTGCGCTTAACGCTGACGTGGGCGTAGCCGTACACCTTGCGCTCGAGATAGTCTTGAACGTACATGTCCGCCTGAATCCCGCGCGCGCGCGAGTTCGACTTGGCGAACAACGCCTTCGCCCCGAACAAATCCTCAAACCGCACGTACGGTTCGTCCGCGTCCGCGTCCTCGCCCGCCTTCCGCGCCGTTCTCCCTCCCCTCTCGTCGCCCCTCGACCGCATCGTCACCTCCCCCGTCTCCCCGCTCGACGTCTCGCGATCGCGTCCTCGTCTCGCGTTCACCTCCCCCATCCCGCTCGTCGCCCGTCCCTCGCCCGCGCCTCTCTCCATCGTCTCTCTTCGCGCCTCCGCGTCGTCCCGCGCCGCCGTCCCTCGCCTCGTCGTCGTCTCGCCCGCGTCGCCGCCGCGCTCGCCGTCGCGCTCCCGTCCCGGAAACTCGTACGCGTCCTCCGGTTCGCGCGCGATGTGTTTCGTCGCGTGCGACACCGCCCGCGCGATCGTCGCCGGGTCTATCTTTATCTCGCACGTCACCGCGTCGCGCGCCGTCGACGTCGACGCCATCGTCGCGCGACGTTCAATCCTCGCGCGTCTCCGGCCTGCTCGAATGAACGTCTTTCGTTTCCGCGTCGCGTCGCGCGCCGTCTTCGCGTCCCGTCGCGCGACGCGTCGCTCGCGAATCGCGAATTCGCGCGCGTCGCGGCGACGCTTCGCGTCGCGTCGCGCGGCGCGGCGCGCGCGTCGAGGCGCGTCCTCCCGCGCGTCGAGGTATCGGTATCCGAGCGGTCGCTTCGGAACGGATGCTTTTTTTTANTTATCACGGTGCTGGAAGCATAGACGACGCGTATTGAAGTATACGTAATAGNAATAAAAATAATGTATAAAATGATACATATTTAAGTATATAAAAACGGTATACGCGTCCTCGGTGCGATGTATACCTCGCGACGCATAAATCGCGCGCGCGATCGCGCCGCCGCCGGGCCGGCGAGGCGACCGCCGGCGGCCCGCGAACCGCGGCGCGACGGCGCGATGGGCGGCGGAAAGGCGAAAAAAGTGAGCGCCACGGGGCGAGTGATCCCGAAGTCGACGCTCAAGGCGAAGCGAGGGACGACGCGGTCCGCTTCGTCGCGATACGTGACGCGGAATCAAGCGCTGCACCGACTGCAGCTCAAGCTCGGGGACTTTCGAAGGCTGTGCATACTGAAGGGGATTCACCCGCGCGAGCCGCGAAGGAAGCACCAGGGGCAGGGGAAGACGTATTATCACGTCAAGGACATCGCGTTCTTGCATCACGAGCCGCTGTTGGAGAAGTTTCGGGAGTTGAGGGCGTACGCGAGAAAGCTGAAGCGGGCCAAGGCGAAACAAAATTACGTAGCGCTCGATCGGTTGAGGGATAACACGCCGCGGTATGAGCTGAGTCATTTGGTGCTGGAGCGGTATCCGACGTTTAAGGACGCGCTGGGGGATCTGGATGACCCGATGGCGATGTGCGCGCTGTTCGCGGTGCTGCCGACGGTGAATCGGCACGACATCGCGCCCGAAATCGTGGAGAAGTCGGAGCGTTTGAGTCGAGAGTTTAAGTCGTTTTGCGTGCGAACGCACGCTTTGCGAAAGGTTTTTATTTCTGTCAAGGGGATTTACTACGAGGCGGAGATTCAAGGAGAAAAGATCACGTGGCTCGAGCCGCACGCGTTGGCGCAAACCATGCCCGAGGACGTGGACTACCGCGTCATGCTCACGTTTCTCGAGTTTTACCACGACTTGATGTCGTTCGTGAACTTTAAGCTGTACAAAGACGCTGGATTGCAATATCCACCGACTTTGAACGAGGAGATGGACGACGCCGCGGCGGGTCTGGCTGCCGTCGTGCACAAGCTCGCGAAGCAAGCCGACGCGGCGAACGCGCGCGCGCTGCCGGCGAATAGCGAAGCGGCGCGCGCCGTAGAATCGCGTGCGCAATCCCTCAAGGAAAAGCTCGCGTTGATCGCCGAACATCAAGACGAAGAAGAAGACGACGACGAAGACGCGCACATGGCGAACGATGACGACGAAGATGGCGGAGACGAAGAGATGACACCCGAGCAACGCGAGTGCGCGCGACTCTTCGACGGTCTCGTCTTCTTTATCAATCGCGAGGTTCCGCGTAACATGATGGTCTTCATCATCAAATCTTTCGGTGGCGAGGTGTGCTGGGATGGCGACGGTTCCCCGTACGACGCCGATGACTCGCGCATCACGCACGTCGTCATAGATCGCCCGACGAAGAACATGAAGCTGAATCCCAAAGTCGTGTACGTGCAGCCGCAATGGGTGTGCGATTGCGCCAACTGGCGCGTGCTCATTCCGCCCAAAGACTACGCTCCCGAATGCGAGCCACCGCCTCACTTGAGTCCGTTCGTCGGCGCCGATGACGATGGGTACACGCCCGAGTACGCCAAGACGCTGTTGAAGCTCCAAGAAGAGACGCGCGCCATTAAAAACGGCGTGCCGATGATCAAGGTGCTCGACGACGCGGACGCGGAAATGGACGAAGAAGCGGAGGCCGCGGCGGAAGAGAAGCGTTACAGAAAAGAACTAGAAGCGGAAATAAAGGGGGTTTCGTACTCAAAGTCTTTGGAGAAGAAGGACGAGGACGAGGACGAGGACGAGGACGAGGACGAGTCGGACGACGACGCCTCGGACGACGACGCCTCCGAAGACGAGGACGCCTCGGACGAGTCGTCATCAGAGGACGAGAACGGCGACCCGAAGAGTCGCCTCACGTTCGACATGGCGCTGAGCGAAAAGGACAAAATCATGCGCGATCAGCTCGCCAAGGGTTCGGACGAGGAACAGATGAAGAAGATGTCGTACATGCTCTTGCCTCGCAAAAAGAGAGAGCTGTACAAAGCCATGCAAATCGGTATCGCGAAGAAGGAGAAACGCGCGGCCGAGCTCACGAGATTGGCTAACGAGCACAAAGAGAAGAAACGCGCCGCCGCGGAGGGCGAAAAAGAAGAACCGAAGAGTAAGAAGGGTAAGACGACCAAGGCGGCGAAGACGAAGTCGAAGAAGTGAGATTGTTTTCGCCCCTTCGTGTTGTAATAGAACGCTGAAATCACGCGATACGTCGAAACGATGGAGGCGATGAACAAATAATTCGTGATCCTATTAAATTGCGCTCGCGTCGCTCTAGTCAAGCGGTTTACACAAGGCGAATGACGCCCATCTCCGCGTTATCCCCGCGGCGGCTCAACGTGCGCACGATGCGCGTGTAACCACCGTTACGATCAGCATATCGCTTCGGCGCTTGCTCAAAGAGCGCCTCGACGACTTCCTTATCGTAAATGAACGCCTCCGCCATGCGTCGCTTGTAGTCATCACCATCCTTGGCTAATTGAATCATGTGCTCCACCGGCTTTCGCATCGCCTTCGCGCGCGCCATCGTCGTCGTCACCGTTCCGTGGCGAAGCAACTCCGTCGTCAACCCTCGAATGAGCGCCTTACGTTGATCCGCCGGCTTGTTAAGCTTCGCGTTCTTGTTCCCGTGGCGCATCATGGTCCACTTCCCGTGCTCGGTCTCCACGCCGAACGTCGCCCCCGCGCCTGCGTACGCGAAACCCGTCAGTCACAAGACCTAAAACCCTCAAACGCCCCCCGCGCGCCGCG
>JGI26273J51734_10001938_pt1 | contig 10693 bp, 5 predicted proteins | sample SaaInlV_125m_DNA_FD_51734 | JGI IMG/M metagenome (IMG submission 51734) | reverse complement strand
TTTACTATTTAAAATGGATAAAAGATTATGTGGAACTTTCGCTGATATATTTAATTTTAATGAAAAATCTTTTTATAAAATAGTATTATGGATAAATTTTATAACCTTGTAATCTATGTTATACTAATAGATACGGAGTAAATTAGAAAAATACAGCTTGCAATCATTGTAATAGCTGGGAAATTAGAATAGGTGGTATTTGTACTTCGTGTCCACGAGGAAAAAGAGCAAATAGTAACAACACAGGTTGCTTCTAGGTATTAAATACAATAATTATAATACCTATTAATGCTATTAAAATACCAATAAAACAAGATTTATTTATTTTTTCTTTAAATAGTAGATAACTAAATATTAAAGTTATTATTATATTTAGGTTTATAATAATATGTGTATAGCTGATATTAGGTGAACTAGAAAATGCTTCTTGAACTATAATATTACAAATAAATATAAAAAAAGCAAATGCTAATGAATATAATAATAATTGTTTATCAACTTTTAGATTTTTATTTTTATTTTTTTTATAAATATAATATATTAATCCTAATATGCCTACAATAATATAACTTAATGCTAAAAATAAATTATTATCATATGTACTGTTACCTACAATTTTCATTAATAAAACGCCTATAGAAGATATAATAGTGGCTAACATTGCCAATAAAATCCAATACATACTTTGCTTTAATTTAATAAAATAAAAATAGTACATGTTTGGATAAAAATAAAAATTATAGAAAGTTTTTACACATTAGAACATTTAAAACGCTGATTTAATCAAGATATTTTTTAGGTTTCGTTTTCTCGTTGATGGTCGTTTTACATATTTTTTATTTCTGTTTTATGCTCCTTTTATTAAATTTTTATAAATATGTATTGGTATTTCATCTAATACATCTTTTACATTATTACCTAATTTATTATATGTTAATCCCTTTTTCTTTTGTAATCTTGATTTCAATACATTAAAATATCCATCTATCGCATTTGTATAATGTTGATATGGATTAGTATAGAAGTTTATTTCTATGACTACTCGCATTATCTAAAATGATTAATTTATTTTTATATTTTTAATTTATAAACTTGCTAATAAAATTAACCATCCTATTACTATCAATACCTCCTTTTTAATATACCTCATACCCAATAACACCGTTTAGAGAAATAGCAAATACCCCAGTATATAAATAGTATTTAACTGTTTATAATAACTGCTTTTGTGAGTAGACATTAATATATTATTATAAATGATAATTAAATTTTTAGAAAAAAATATATAAATATATATATAAAAAATATATATATGAAAGTAGGAAAATATACATATGGGCAACCAAAAATTCATTCTTGGGGAGAAAAGGACGACAAAGGGTGTCCCGCTGCTAAATTAGTAATTGGAAATTTCTGCTCAATCGCTGCTAATTGTAATGTGTATTTAGGTGGGAATCATAGAACAGATTGGGTGACGACGTATCCATTTGGACATATCCATACAAAAAATTTTAATAATTTTAATGGTGTAGGTCACCCATCCACTAAGGGTGATGTTATTATTGGAAATGATGTATGGATTGGTAATAATGTAACAATTATGTCGGGTGTTAATATCGGTGATGGTGTAGTAATAGCAAATAATAGTCATGTTGTTAAAAATGTTGAACCTTATAGTTTAATTGGTGGCAATCCAGCAAAATTAATAAAAAAAAGATTTACAGAAGAACAAATTGATAAATTATTAGAAATTAAATGGTGGAACTGGGATGATAGTAAAATAAATAAATTTACACCGTTATTATGTAATCAAGACATTGATAATTTTATAAAGTCGGCGTTGTAATGTTCAAATGTTTAAAAAATTTATAAAAAACATAAACATGTACTATTTTTATTTTATTAAATATTTAGAATAAATAAGATTGATGATAACTATTGGTGAAAGCAATATTAACGATTTTTATTTTGATATTACATCTAATCTTAACTATGATATTACGTCTTTATTGGGTGGTAATGTTAATATAAAAGATGTAAAAACCACGACAAACTCCACTTTAATTTTAACAAATGATTGTAATGTATATGGATGGGGTAGTAATCAATATGGTGAATTAGGATTAGGAAATATAACACCTATTACAGAATTAACACATATAACAAGCAATATTACAAAAATAGATTGTGGTCAAAATCATAGTTTATTTTTAGATTTAGATGGGGTAGTTCATAGTTGTGGTAAAAATAGTTTTGGACAATTAGGTTTAAATAATAATACAGTTATCAATACTTTATCGAATATAAATTTAGATAATATTGAAGATATAAGTGCTGGAGACAATTTATCATTATTTAAAAAAACTAATGGTGAAATATATTGGTGTGGTAAACTAAAATATCAAGTAAGTGAAATAAGTGATGGTGGTTATAATGAAGAAATAGAAAATATACCTAAATTTATTGCTTCGAATGTGAAAAAAATCTTAGCAGATAATGATTTTATATATTATGTAACAAATTATAATGATATATATAAAAATAATGATTTGATTTTAGGTAATTCTACTTTTACAGATATCAATATAAATGATCATAAATTATATATATTAAATGATATAAAAAAATTAAATGATGTTGATACTACCACTTTCGTGCCTATAATACCACAAATCGATATACAACCACAACCCATAGCAGGAACAACTGATTATAAAACATTGACTTTTACTTATGATACAAAATATCCTAAAATAGATGATGATAGTACTAATTTAATATTACAATGGAAATTTGATGACGCAGATAATTTAAATTATGACAGTGTATCAGAAACTAATAAGGGAACATTAAGCAGTGGTGTTTTAAGCACAACAGGACAAATTGAAACAGCAATTGATTTTCATAAAGATGGTAAAAATTTATCTTATGATATACCAACATCATTAATCAATTTCCAAAATACCAGTCATAGTTTTACATTTTGGTTTAATTTGAACAGTGCAGAAAATAGATATGGAAGATTGATAGAATTGTATAATGCTAGTTTTCAAATTTTAGGTGCTGCAGCAACTGGAAAAGGAAGAGTTAGATTGGCATATGCTTTTAGTGCAAGTTTAGATAACGATGATATTATTGATTTAAACCAATGGTATCATTTTGCAGTAATAGTTGATATTGTAACATTAGATTTTAAATTGTATAAAAACGGAGTGAGTGTGAGTATTGCCGATTTTGATGTTAGTATTACAAATACAGCAGAACTAAGGCAAAGAATTACATTCGGTAAAATGTATGGCTCCATCACCACCCGCGACGCTGATGGTCAAATAGATGATTTCCGTATCTATAATAAAGCGTTAAGTATTGATGAAATAACAGATTTATATAATCAATATAGTCAAACCTCCTACACATTAACCTTTGATAATCCTACTGAAAGCGATATATTAATTGTTGGCAATACAAATGCATCACAATACAATACGATAGAACTATCTGGTAATATACCAATTAATGTTGGTAGTAATAGTTCAGTAGGTTCATATAATACATCGTCTGGTAGCAAACCAATAACATCATCAATAACAGGAATATCTATTACTTATTATGATCCAATCGTAATAATCCGCTATAAAACAAAAATGTTTAATACAACTAGTTATAATGAAACATATAATAAAATAACAAAAGGATTTGATAACTTATTTTTTAAGTCATTAGATAATAATATATATACTTTAAATCCAATTACAACAACAAATACTAATTATGGAACAACAACAAGTGAACTAAGTTTTAATAAATTAAATTTTTTTACAGATAAAATTGTAGATAATATATTTTCATCAAAGCATAAAGATAGTACATTATTTATTACAAGTAATAATTTAATATATAATAGTGGTGATTTAATCTATAATAATTTAGTATCAAAAAATACAGTAAATGAACCAAAATTAATCAATGATATATTTGATACTGATTTAATTAATATTATTAGATATAAAAATGACGATGGATATTATTTAAGATATAGTGATAAAGTATTAGACGATGATAAAAATCAATTAACATTTAGTAATATAGATTCAAATAATATAAAAAAAATTGAGAAGACAATTAATAGCACTGTTATATTAACGAAAGAAGGAACAGTTTACATAAAAGGTGACTTAAACGGAATAACATATAATGAAACAGTTGAAGTAATACCGGAAGAAATTATAATAGATATAAGTTGTGGGAATGAGCATGTATTATTTAGAACAGCAAACAAAAGTTTGTATGTATTAGGTAATAATTTTAACGGACAATTAGGAACAGGTAATAATACAAATATAAACAATACTCCAGAAAATATAAATATAAATAGTGAAGTAATAGAAGATATAATATGTGGATACTATAATTCAATTATTAAAACAAATAGCAATAAATATTATATATGTGGTATACATAATAATAGTAATACATTTACAGAATATACTTCTTTACCATCATCAATAAAAAAAATAATAGCAAGAAATTATATATTAATATTTGATGGAAATACTATTGTAGGTAAAAAAGAAGATGGATCTGATATCGAAATATCAGATATAGAAGATGTATATGTAAATAATAGTAATGTTTTTTTCAAAAAAACCAACGGAGATATTATAAATGAAAATGATGATATATTATATTCACATAATGATTCACTAACAATAAATAAAGGAATTATAGACGGTTCAGATAATTTATTATTATCTTATAAAAACAATGATGTTGAAATAGATCCGGATATTGAATATCAAAAAGAATGGATATATACAAATGATGCTACATATTATATGGGTAATGTAGCAATTGGTAAAACAACTGCTACAGATAAATTAGATATATCGGGAACATTATCAACAAATTATGGAAAACAATTTAAAATTACGCATCCTTTAGATAGTAATTTATGGTTATATCATAGTTCAATAGAATGTCCTAGAAATGATAATATATATAGAGGCGAAGCGATAATAAAAAATGGTTATGTAGAAGTTAATATAGATAAAGAATGTAATACAACAGGTGGTATGATAGAAGGAACATTTAAAAAATTAAATAAAAACACCCAATTGTTTTTACAAAATAATGATACATTTGATAATGTGAAAGGTAATATAAATAATAATATAATAAAAATATATTGTGAAAATAAAAATAAAGACATAAAAGTAAATTGGATTGTAATAGGAGAAAGAGATGATGAAGAAATTAAAAAATTAGAAATAACAGATATAAATGGTTGTTTAGTTTGCGAACATTTACTTTCTTGATAAAGTAAATTTAGGTATTTCTAATTTTTTAGATAATTTATAAGAGTAGTTAATATCATCCCAATCGCTACAAATCTTATTAATAACTTCTTCAGTTTGATAAACATTATATTTATTAAATAAGTCTATTTTTTCACTATCATTTTCAACAGCTTTATCAACATCTTTATCAAGATTGTTACAAATATTAATAAGTAAATCTTTAGAAATTTCAATAATAGTAGATTGAAATTGAACAAAATGTGTTAAATATTCAATTTCTTTAAAATGTTTAAGCAAATTAATTTTATATCTTTCTTCATTAATTTGATTTGTTAAAAATCTAATACGTTCCTTATCTTTCCATTGATCATAACTATTAATAGTATTATTAGCATTAATTAATACAGTATCTCTAATATGATTAATAATTCTGTAATATTCGTAAAGAATGTCAATATTAACAGAATCAATTTTAGTAGTAATATTTGGTTTAGATAAAATTTCTACACATTCTTTTTCTTTTTTATCGGCATAATTATTTGCTTTTTCAATAGATTTATCATTTAGTTTAAACTTAGGAGTTCTATTTAAATTATATGTAATATATTCGGTTACATAAGTATCATGATTAAACTGTCTTGCATTTTCAACTTCTTTAATAGTACTTTTGTATCTTCTATTAAACACAGATAATAGATTAAATGAATGGTTATAATCATTATTACAATGATTATCATTTTCGTATCGTGGAATAGCAATACCATTTTCCCTTAAATATCTAAAATATTCAGGATTATGAATAATACCAGTTTTTTTAATTTGTAATGTTTTCCAATCAAATGTAGTATGACAACTAACGCACCACATTTGGTCGCAACCATCCGTTTTAATAATAGAAATATTACAATTAGGACATGGTTTACTATTATTTTTAATGATATTAGCGGTATTAATATCATCTTGCTTACATTCATGATTTTCTTCAGTGATTGTAAAACAATTTTTACAGGTGGTTAAGTCGCATAGTTGGCAATTCCAATGATTATTAACGAAACCGTTACATTGATTATTAGCACAAGGATATTTATATACAACTCTTTCTTTTTTTTTATTATTTTTAATATTACTGAGATATAAATTATATGCGTGTAGTTTACCTGCTTTTAGACAATATTCCATAGAATATCTATCATAAACTTCATTATCAATGTCTTGATTAATTTCTAATTGTAAATTTTTAATTATTTCATTATATTTTTTAATATCATTTTGTTTTTCAATAATTGGTAATGATTTTGGAATATGATTACGTTCTTCTTTAAATAATAGTTCTTTAATATGGTTTTTGTAATCTGTAGAGTCAATAAATGTGGAACCGAATAGTTCAATTAAATTGATTCTATTAAATTTTGTGCTACAGAACATACAATTTTTCTGTGTATTTTGAAGATTCATAGTATAAGTCTTAATACAATTATTACAAGCTTGTTCAAGACAATATGAACAATTTTTAATAGACTTTGAATGATAATCTTCGGCACAAATCTGGCAGGTAATCATTGACGATGTAGAAGACATAGTATAATAAAATTATAAAAATATTAAAATCAATTTTTTTTATTTTTATGATAAATTAAATATTTCTATCAATAATTACTATACCACTGAATCCTTTTTGACCTGCTGTTATTGTTGTATTATTTCTATGAGCTCTTGCTCCTCCACCACCATTGCCTGTACCTGTTTGTAAAGAATTATGGAATGATTGATTGTATTGATAACCTCCGTGACCTCCTAAAGCATAACTTGTATAAGAATAATAGTAATAATCAGTATTTGTAATATAATTCTTATATTCGTCAGTAGGTTTTATAATATAAGATAAATAAGGATTTCCTCCAATTCTTCCTTCTGGTATAAATCTGTAAATATATCCATTGTTATCATATCTACGTGTTGTATCACTATCGGTTGGTATTTTAAAATGTAATTCCATTATATTATTTCCTGTATTTTTCCCAAATTGAATTCTTATAGGATAATAATTATTAAGTTTTAATTCTATACTATTATTTTGTTCTAAAATATTAGTATCAGAAGCAGTACCATTATTTATTAAAGTATTATCTATAGTATAACCAGTTTTAGCATTTTCTCCAATCCATAAATAGGCTGGATCGTCTGATTTAAGATAAAAAGTAAAAGGCCCTGTTCTATTTGCTTTAAAATAGCCAAACAATTCAACGGAATAACTTGTAATTGTATCGACCGTTACTGTATTGCTTGTTAAATTATTAATATTTTGTGTGTATCTTGTATAACCTGTGCTAGTATGTGTATTTGTTTGAAACCAATTTACATCATTATTAAAATAAGTATCATAGTAAAAGTAATCTAAATAGCTACTAAAAGTTAATTCACCACCACCTCCACCGCCTCCCTGAGTACCACTCCAACCTCTACCATCATTTCCAATTCCATCTATATTATATTTTACAGAAGGAGCTCCTGTATAATTTATACTAGTATCAGTATAATAAGAGCCTCTTCCAGCACCACCACCACTACCACCACTTGTAGCAGGCCAATCATATGTAGAAACTCTTCTACCAAAACCACCTCTACCACCTCCTTTACAATGATAAATAACATTTCCATCACTTTCAAATATACCACTATCTTTGCCTTCTTTTGATGGTTCTTGATCTGTATTTGAAGAATCGCCACCATCACCAACTTTAATAATATAAACAACGGATGCTAAAAATGTAACTTGTTTTTCTAATACTTCTCCAGCACCACCTCCACCACCAGGATTGTAACCTTGACAAGCACCTCCACCTCCGCCTCCAGCTACAATTAAAACATTACAAACTGTATCTTCATTAAAAGTAAGAGTATATTCAGTTTGACCAAAACCATTATCATTATTACTATTATAAACATATTGTTCAATGTTAAGAAAAATAGCATAAGGTTTTTTAATAACACTACCTCCTTCGTACCATTTAATTATATCACCTTCTTTTAAATTGTTATAAATATGTGTTCTCCATCCATAAACATCATTACTATAAACAGCTGAACCACCTGTATAACCATTTGTTAAAGTATAGTCTATAGTAGCATTTCTAACAATTTGTATATTAGTAGCATAAGTAAAATTGTCACCACTTGCTACTACACAATTATAATTTTTAGGAACTGGTATCCAAATAATAGTAGAATTCCAATTACCAGCAATATAACCACCATAACTACCACTATAATTTGAACGACTTGTGCCTCCAAGTGCTCTTGTAAATTCAATTGCTATCGCTCTTGCTTCATAAGAAACAAGATTAATAAGATAATCCTTATGTTTTAATTCTTTTTGAATACTAATAGATGTTCTTTCAGTATTAATATCATTAAAATCAATAATAACTATAGCACAACCCGGGCCTCCATTACTTGCTAAAACATGTGTAGAATCATAATATGTATTTCTTCTTGCTCCAATACCTCCACTACCATAATAAATAGAAGAATCATTACCTAATACAAAATTATAAGACATCCAATATATAAAATTATGATTTATAATATCATATAAATTACATCCTTGTTGTAAAATAACATTTTTAAGTATATCCGAAATTTTACCACCTAATCTATGCATTTTATCTTCTTCATAAATACTATTGCCTCCATAATCACCACCGTCACCACCTGAATAAGCCCCTCCCAAAGCTAAATTATTAATTCCATAATCATAACCAGCATAACCACCATTACCAATAACTAAATTATCATCATCCCAAGAAATAGTAGTATCGCCACCTGATGAATTTTCTAAAATATTGGTACCACCAATACCTTTAGAACCAGCTTCAATAGATATTATTTTATTTTTAATATGTTTATTTGAAACATAAGCTAAACCTCCAGACCCTCCACTTCCAGAAAATCTATAAGTATCATCCTCTTTAGATTTACCTCCACCACCACCGCCACCAAGAGAAACCATATGAACAAAATAATCATCTGTACAATTAGCAAATTCAATATTACATTTAATATTATTACTATTTCTATTATCGTAAGAATCAGTATTTTTATTAGTATTATTATTAGAAACTAATGCTATCCAATAATATTTAGAATTATATTGATTAGTACTATATTGTGTATATAAATCTAATATTTCATTATCAGTTAAAGATCTTTGATACCATCTAAAATCATCCATAAGACCAAATAAATCTCTTGTTGCTCTTGCAAAATAACCAAAATCCATTGAATAACCAGAAAAATCACTTGTAATAGTTGTATCAGTCCCTGTAGCAACATTGATACCATTGCGATAAATCTTAATAATACCATCAATTTCTTGTTTAACAGCTAAATGAACCCAAGTTCCAACATCAGAACTATAACTTTGACTAGTTACAACTTGATTATTATAATTAGAAGCTTTATATAAATAAAAACTATATTTACCATCAGTATATTGTTCTAATCCTCCCCAATGCGAGCTTGTATTTGGTGTTTGATATAATATTCTTCTATCATCGGCAGAAGTATTAGAATGATCAATTTTAACCCATAAAGCAAAGCACCAATTACCACCATCAAAATTAAAACTATAAGTTTTTAACCAATTATTTCCATTTAAAAAGTTAGCAGATTGACCAATAACAAAATCAGTTAAACTAAAAGTAGGAATACCTCCACCTACAATTAAATCATTACCATTGCCACTGCTATCTGTAAAATCTTTATCAAATTTATACCAAGCAAATAAATCATTAACAGCAGTTTGTACAACAGGATAACCAATGTCATATTTAAATAGATCAAATCTAAAACTAACAGGACCTGTAAATAAACCTGAAACATTATTATAAGAGTATTTATAACCGTCATAGACATAAAACCACATATCAGTTAAATCATTTACATAGTTTGAAGATGTAACTATTGTTTTAAAACTATCTAAATTTGTAACTACATTAGAAAAACTAATATGACTAAATTTATTAGCTAAATATTCTTCAATTGATTTCATTTCATATTCAGATAATTCCTTATTATAAAATATCATTTCCGCTATTTCCCAATTACTTGCTTCACTATTATCTCCGCTACCACCAGTTTTAAATCCATAGTTAATAGTTAAATTAGCATTATAATCATTATTTCTTAATGGATAAAAGTTATCTAAATACTCATAATAATTAGTACATTCTTGGCCATTAAATCTTGCTTTATTTTGAGTTTCAATACCAATCATCCAATAATCAGGTTCAGAATGTTGTTTATGTTGAGTAGTATAATAATTATTTTTATAATTATAACTTACACCAGTTTTATTATTATTGAAACCCCACCATGTATTCTCTCCTATACCTGAA
>JGI26273J51734_10001936_pt1 | contig 10700 bp, 6 predicted proteins | sample SaaInlV_125m_DNA_FD_51734 | JGI IMG/M metagenome (IMG submission 51734) | reverse complement strand
CAATTAAATTTGTGAGCATTAAAAGCTTCGTAGCTTAAATAATCTTTAAATAAAACAATTCGATTTAAACATATTAGATATGCAAAAAGTATAATAAGCCTAGTAATCAACGTATAATAAAAATTATAAGTCAGTATATATGACCTTATTTGTCTTTTTTAAAAGAAAATCCTAATATAATATACATTTTGGAATAAAAAATATGTCAGATAAAATGCTAAAATTTGTAGATATAGGTCAACAAACACCACCTAAAAGAGAAGTTGATAATAGAAAAAAAGATTTTAATGAAATTTATAAAGAATTTATAAATGAAAGAGCTAGTGAACAATCAAGCAGGTGCTCTCAATGTGGAGTTCCATTTTGCCAAGTACATTGTCCATTAAGCAATAATATTCCAGATTGGTTAAAACTGACAGCAGAAGGAAGATTAAAAGAAGCATATGAACTATCTCAAAGTACAAATAATATGCCAGAAGTTTGTGGAAGAATTTGTCCACAAGACAGACTATGTGAAGGAAACTGTGTAATTGAGCAATCAGGTCATGGCACTGTAACTATTGGATCAATTGAAAAATATATAACAGATAATGCATGGGAGCAAGGATGGGTACATCCGATAAAGGTTAATAATGAAAAAAATCAAAGTGTCGGAATTATAGGAGCAGGACCAGCTGGTTTAGCAGCGGCAGAACAACTTCGTAAACTAGGCTATCAGATTACTGTATATGACAGATACGATAGGGCAGGCGGATTATTGATTTATGGTATACCAAATTTTAAATTAGAAAAATTCGTAGTGGAAAGACGAACTAAATTATTAGAAGAAGGTGGAATTAATTTTATCCAAAATTTTGAAGTTGGTAAAGATGCAAGTTTAGATCAACTAAGAAAAAAACATGATGCATTATTAATTGCTACTGGTGTTTATAAAGCTCGTGAGATTGAATTACCAGGAAATGATTTAGGAAATATTTTTCCTGCAATGGAATTTTTAACAGCTTCAAATAAAAAAGGATTAGGTGATAAGGTAGAATTATTTGATAATGGAACTTTAAATGCTGAAGGAAAAGATGTTGTTGTAATTGGTGGAGGCGATACAGCAATGGATTGTGTAAGAACTTCAATTAGACAAAAAGCTAAATCAGTAAAATGTTTGTATAGAAGAGACAAAGAAAACATGCCTGGATCAGCTAGAGAAGTAGCTAATGCAGAGGAGGAAGGTGTTGAATTTGTTTGGCTATCAAGTCCAAAAGAATTTTTAGGTACAAATAAAGTTGAAGAATTAGTTGTAAATAAAATTAAACTTGGCGAAGCAGATGAAAGTGGAAGAAGAAAGCCAGAAATACAAAAAGATTCAAATTTTAATATTAAAGCAGATATTGTTATTAAGGCATTGGGGTTTGATCCAGAGGACTTACCCAAACTTTTTGGTTCAGATGATTTGCAAGTTACTAAATGGGGAACATTAAAAACTGATTTTGATACAATGGAAACTAGTTTNCCAGGTGTTTTTGCTGCTGGAGATATAGTAAGAGGAGCNTCTCTTGTTGTATGGGCAATNAAGGATGGAAGAGATGCTGCAGCATCCATAAAAAAATTTCTTGAAANCAAAGAAATCAAAAAAGAAATGGTTGCTTAGTGAAAAATTATAAAAAAAACCTCAAAATACTTGAAGAAGGACATGTTTATTCAAAAGAGATGGAGCATGATGCTTGTGGAGTAGGTTTAATTGCTTCCACAGAAGGAAAAAAATCAAGAAAAGTAGTTGAATATGGAATTAATGCTTTAAAAGCTGTTTGGCATAGAGGTGCAGTCGATGCCGATGGCAAGACAGGAGATGGAGCTGGGATACATATAGAAATTCCATCTGATTTTTTTGCTGAAAAAATTGAAATTACAGGCCACGATCATGATGGATCTGAAATTTGTGTTGGAATGATATTTTTACCAAGAAATAATTATGAAGCTCAAGAAAATGCAAGAACAGTCGTTGAAAGCGAATTAACAAAAAGTAACTTTAGTATCTACGGATGGAGACAAGTACCTGTAAATCCAAAAGTTCTAGGAGAAAAAGCAAATCTTACTAGGCCAGAAATTACGCAGGTTTTATTTAAACATAATGATAAAAATTTAACTGAAAAAGAATTAGAGAGAAAAATTTACGAAACTAGAAGAAAAATTGAAAAGGAAGCAATTAAAAATGCAATTAAAGATTTTTACATTTGCTCGTTAAGCTCAAAATCAATTATCTATAAAGGAATGTTTTTAGCAGAATCAATTGCAGACTTTTATGAAGATTTAAAAGATGAAAGATTTATTTCTAGATTTGCAATATTTCATCAAAGATTTTCTACAAACACAGCACCAAGTTGGGATCTGGCTCAACCTTTTAGAGCAATAGCTCATAATGGTGAGATTAATACACTTAAAGGAAACTTCAATTGGATGAAAGTCCATGAGCAAGAAATGGATAGCCCATTATTTGATGATATGGAAAACTTAAAGCCTGTTATTCCACCAGGGTCATCAGACTCAGCTTCTCTTGATAGTGTATTTGAATTATTAAATATTTCAGGTCAATCAGCACCACTTGCAAAATTAATGTTAATTCCTGATGCTTGGTCTAAAAAAAGCAAAACACTTCCAAAGGATCATTTACAATTATTTAACTTCTTAAATAGTACAATGGAGCCATGGGATGGACCTGCAGCAATTGCAGCAACAGACAATGAATGGGCCATAGTAGCTACCGATAGAAATGGTTTACGGCCAATGAGATACACAATTACTAAAGATAGAATATTGTGTGCCGGGTCTGAAACAGGAATGGTTGAGATCGATGAGAAAAAAATAGTTAAAAAGGGTAGATTAGGACCTGGTGAAATAATTGGTGTTAGAATTGCTAAAGGTAAAGTATTTACCAATATAGAAATTAAAGATTATTTAGCTAAAGAATTTAAACATTTTAATAATCAAATTATTGATTTAGATAAAAAATTTCCAATTAAGAATGAAAAATCTATCTTTTCAGGAGACGAACTTAGAAAAAGACAGCATGCTTTTGGATATAGTTTAGAGGATTTAGAGCTTATTCTACATCCCATGGCCGAAGATGGCAAAGAGGCCATTGGTTCAATGGGTGATGATACGCCTTTAGCGGTATTGTCTGATAGGTATAGACCTCTTTATCATTTTTTTAGACAAAATTTTAGCCAAGTAACAAATCCACCAATTGACTCTCTTAGAGAAAATAAAGTTATGAGTTTAAAAACTCGTTTTGGTAATCTTGGAAATATATTGGATTTTACTAACTTAATTAAAGAAAATATATATGTTTTAGACAGTCCTATTTTATCTAATTCACAATTAGATAAGTTTATAAATTTTTTTGGTCAAAATTCTAAAACCATCGACTGTACTTTTTCAAAAGATGAAAATCTAGATAGTGCCATTGAAAGAATTCAAAGGGAGTCTGAAATATCTGCTAGGCAGGGCCTAACTCAACTGGTGCTAAGTGATAAAAATATTTCAAATGAAAGGTTGCCAATTCCAATGCTTTTAAGCGTTGGAGCAGTTAATACACATCTTATTAAAAAAAAATTAAGAGGTTATGTGTCTATTAATGCTCAAACAGGAGAGGCCCTAGATACACATTCATTTGCAACTCTTATAGGAGTAGGAGCTACCACAGTTAACCCATATCTAGCATTAGATAGTCTATACCAAAGATTTGAAAAAAAATTATTTGGTAAATATGGATATGATGAATGCATAGAAAGATATGTGCAATCAGTAAATTATGGACTCTTGAAGATTATGTCGAAGATGGGAATTTCAGTTATCAGTTCTTATCGAGGGGGATGTAATTTTGAGACAGTTGGTTTAAGTAGGACAGTGGCATCAGCATATTTTCCTGGTGTTCTATCAAAAATTTCAGGCATAGGTTTAATTGGAATAGAAAAAAAATTAAGAACAATTCATAAAGAAGCTTTTGAAAGCACAGATTCTGTATTACCTATTGGCGGCATATACAGGTATAGAAAAAATGGTGAAGTGCATCAATATCAAGGAAAGCTAATACATTTATTACAAAGTGCTGTCTCATCTAATTCATATGAGGCATATAAAAAATATGCAGAAGGAATTTATAACCTACCACCTATTCATCTTAGAGATTTAATTGGTTTTAAAACTAAAAATTTAAAATCACCTATTCAAGTCTCAGAAGTTGAGCCAATTGAAAATATATTAACTAGATTTGGAAGTGGGAGCATGTCTCATGGAGCATTATCAAAAGAGGCTCATGAAACTTTAGCTATAGGAATGAATAGAATTAAAGGTGCATCTTGTAGTGGAGAAGGCGGAGAAGATGAAAAAAGATTTGTAAAAATGCAAAATGGAGATAGTGCAAATTCAAGAGTAAAACAAATTGCATCAGCTAGATTTGGAGTAACTTTAAAATATTTAAATAACTGTAATGAAATAGAAATTAAAATTGCACAAGGAGCAAAGCCTGGAGAGGGAGGACAATTACCTGGATTTAAAGTTACAAAAGAGATAGCTAAATTAAGACATTCAACACCTGGAGTAACATTAATATCACCTCCCCCTCATCATGATATTTATTCAATAGAGGATTTAGCACAGCTAATTTATGATTTAAAGCAAGCAAATCCCAAAGCAAGAGTTGGAGTAAAATTAGTAGCATCTTCAGGAATTGGAACAATAGCAGCCGGTGTTGCAAAAGCTAAAGCCGATATAATTTTAATCTCAGGACACAATGGTGGCACAGGTGCAACGCCTCAAACAAGTGTTAAATATGTAGGCATACCTTGGGAAATGGGATTGACAGAAGCCAATCAGGTTTTAACTTTAAATAATTTAAGACATAAAGTTACATTAAGAACAGATGGGGGAATTAAAACTGGAAGAGATGTGGTTATTGCAGCCATGATGGGTGCAGAAGAGTATGGAGTAGCAACTACAGCACTTGTGGCAATGGGATGTATAATGGTTAGACAATGTCATTCAAATACATGCCCAGTCGGAGTTTGTACTCAGGATGAAAAACTAAGAGAAAAATTTACAGGCACTCCTGATAAAGTAGTGAATTTATTTAGATTTATTGGTGAAGAAGTAAGAGAAATTTTAGCTGAATTAGGGTTTAAATCTTTAAATGAGGTAATTGGCAGAACTGACTTATTGCGTCAGATCAGTAAAGCATCACCCAATCTTGATGATTTAGATTTAAATCCACTTTTTGTTCAAACAGATGCTGGAGATAATACAAGATATTGTACAACACCAGAAATAAATGAAGTTCCAGATACTTTGGATCAAGAGATTTTACCTGAAATAAAAGATAAGATAGGAAAAGTAAAAGTTTTAGAAAAAGAATTTATTATTAAAAATATACACAGAACTGTTGGAACTAGAATTTCCAATCACTTATACGAAAAATATGGATCAGAAGCTTTAGAGGAAAATTTTTTAACTTTAAATTTTAAGGGAACAGCAGGACAATCTTTTGGAGCCTTCGGTATAAAAGGACTGAAACTCATTTTAAAAGGAGATGCAAATGATTATGTTGGTAAAGGACTTTCAGGAGCAACAATAGTTGTTAAACTTCCAGATGAAAGTAATCTTGTTTCATATGAAAATACAATAATTGGAAATACGGTTTTATATGGAGCAACTTCAGGTAAGCTTTTTGCAGCTGGTCAAGCAGGAGAGAGATATGCTGTTAGAAATTCAGGCTCAGTATCAGTTATTGAGGGTTGCGATTCTAATGCATGTGAATATATGACAGGGGGAACAGTAGTTGTTTTAGGTGATGTTGGAGATAACTTCGGAGCAGGTATGACGGGAGGTATGGCTTTCGTTTATAATATTAATAATGAATTTGATAAAAAAGCTAATCCAGAAAGTATAATTTGGCAAACGCCAGAAACAGAATACTGGATTAATTATTTAAAAGGATTAGTCAAAGAGCATCATATTGAGACAAATTCAAATTTATCTAAAAAGATAATTGAAAATTTTGATCAAGAAATTTCTAACTTTATTCAAATTTGTCCAAAAGAAATGATTGATAAACTTGAAAACCCTTTAAGCATAAAACCCATTATAAAAGAAGTAAGTTAAAGTGAAGGAAATAAATATTTTTTGTTTTGGTTTTGGCCAAGTAGCAAAAAATTTTATTAAAAAATTAAGTACAGAGAACTACAAGCTTAATTTATCAGTAACTTCTAGGTCAGAATCATCAAAAAAAACCTCTAATGGTATTGAATATAATAATTATCTTTTTGATGATAAAAAATTTGATAGAGATTTATTAATTAAATTAAATCAAGCAACTCATATCTTAATTTCTATACCTCCAATTAATAAAGAAGATATTGTTTTAAAAAATTTTTCCAAATTCATTAAAAGTTCAAAAGTAAAATGGATAACTTATTTATCTTCAACTAGTGTTTATGGTGATCATAAAGGAGAATGGGTAAATGAAAGTAGTGAAACAAACCCATTTACAGATAAGGGTTTGGCAAGACTTGAATCAGAAAATTCTTGGATCTCATTTGCTAAAAATAATGAATTGCCGATTCAAATCTTTAGGTTGTCAGGAATTTATTCTAATGAAAAAAATACTCTTTCACGCTTAAAATCAAGTGAAGTAAATATAATTAATAAAACAGATCACTACTTTTCAAGAATTCATGTAGTAGATATTGCAAACTTTTTATTTGCTTCAATTTTTAAATTTAAATCAGGAGAAATATATAATCTAGCAGATGATAAACCCTCATCCTCTGAGGAAATTATATTATATGCAGCAAAATTGTTAGGAATTAAAAATGTTAAAAAAATTGAAGTAGATGAAATAAAAAGTGAAATGTTAAAAAATTTTTACAAAGAGTCAAAAAAAGTGAGTAATGAAAAAATTAAAGATTATTTTAATTACAAATTAAAGTTTCCAAGTTACGTAGAGGGCTTAAGCTATATTAGAGACAATTTTATTAAGTTCTAAAATTATTTTTTTCAGCCCCTTTTTTGTTGAAAGGCTGTGATCACCATCTTTAATTATTACTAATTTCTTTTTTGCATTAGTAAATATCTTTAAAACTTTTTTTGAATATACTTTTGGAACAACCTCATCTTTACTTCCGTGGATCATCACAACGTCTATAAAAGATTTTATTTTTTTGTTTAAAATTCTATTTTTTCTTCCATCTTTTATTAACTGATAAGTAATTGGATATTCATAATTGCCATGTTTTAAATGATAAATTCCATTTTTAATTGTTTCTTTTTTCATTGGTTTGGAGAACTTTTTCCACATTAGGTTTTGTAAAAATTCTGGAGCTGAACCAATGCCTAAAAAACCTTTAATTTGATTTCCAAAAAATTTAAATTGGTTAAGTGAAAGCCATGCACCCATACTTGAACCTACTAAGATAAATGGATTTTTACCTACTATTTTTTTTATAGTTATTTTTACTTCTCTAGTCCACTTGCTGATATTGCCATCTGTAAATTTACCAGTTGATTTTCCATGACCTGAGTATTCAAGTGCAAGAAAACCCAGTTTGTTATTTTTGGTATATTTAAAAATAGCATTTGGTTTTTCACCCTCAATATTTGACATAAAACCGTGTAGAAAAACAACGTATAAGTTTTTCCTATAATTATTGGTAAGATATCTTATTTGTTTGTTATTTGAAATTTTGAGATATTTAAATTTATTCATATCAGTTTATTAGAGTTCATTCTTAATATATAGTTCTATCAAATGTCTTCAAAATTAAAAGTTTTGCAAGTAATACCAAAGCTTGGATATGGTGGGGCAGAAACAGGTTGTTATGATCTTGCACATTACCTACCAGAAAATAATTGCTCGTCTTATATAGTTACTAGTGGAGGGGAGTTATTAAAATTCATAGATAAAAAAAAAGTTAAATTAATTAAACTTCCTGTACATAGTAAGAATCCATTATTAATAATTTTTAATTCTATAGCTTTAATCTTTATTATTTTGTTAAATAATATTTCGATAGTGCACGCAAGAAGCCGTGCACCAGCGTGGTCATGCTTAATTGCAACCAAAATAACTAGAAGAAAATTTGTTACCACATTTCATGGAACGTATAATTTTAATAATTCAATTAAAAAATTTTACAATTCAGTAATGGTTAGATCAGATTTAATTATAGCAGGTTCCAATTTTATTTTTTCACACATCAGTCATAATTATAAAAAGTATCTTAATGTAAAAAAAAAATTTTTAGTAATATTTAGAGGAATTAATGTAGATTACTTTGATCCTTCTACAACTTTAGAAGACCAGGAAAACAAACTTATTTCTCAATGGGAATTAACTAGAGGTAAAAAAATAATATTAATGCCTGGTCGTTTAACCTCATGGAAGGGACAGGAGATTTTTATTGAAGCATTAAACCTTGCTAACAAAAAATTAGGCTTTCAATCATTTTATGCTGTCATTCTTGGAAGTGACCAGGGAAGAGATATTTATACAAAAAAAATAAAAAGATTAGCAGAGCAACATAGACTAACAGGCCAATTAAAATTTATAGAACATTGTAAAAATATGCCGCTTGCATATAAAATATCTAGTTTAGTTGTTTCAGCTTCTATAGAGCCAGAGGCCTTTGGTAGGGTTGCAGTTGAGGCTCAATCAATGGAAAAGCCAATAATAGCGAGTGATATAGGAGGATCTAATGAAACAATCATAGATAAAAAAACAGGTTTTTTATTTAAATCTGGTGATCCAGAATCATTATCTGAAAAAATAGTAGAAGTTTTACAACTAGATGAATCTAGATTGAAATCTATTGGTATAGAAGGTAGAAAAAATATAATTAAGAAATTTAATGTTGAAAAAATGTGTTTTTCTACATATTCAGAATACAAAAAATTATTAAATTAAATGCCATTAATTACATTACCAGACGGAAACACTTTAGATTTTCCAAATAAAGTAACAGGTCTTGAGGTTGCAGAAAAGATTAGCAAGTCTTTATCTAAGCAAGCAAGCATAATTAGTGTAAATGATGAGCTTAAAGATTTAAGTCACGTTATAGATAAAGATTGTACAATTAAAATTTTTACTCCAAAGATAAAGAAGGCCTAGAAACCATTAGGCATGATACAGCTCATATAACAGCAATGGCAGTTCAGGAACTTTTTCCAGGAACACAAGTGACCATAGGACCAATTATTGAAAATGGTTTTTATTATGATTTTTCCAGAAAAGAACCTTTTACAGAAGAAGATTTAAAAAAAATTGAAAATAAAATGAAAGAGATTGTTGATAGAGACGTTCCAACAACAAGAGAAGTTTGGAAAAGAGATAAAGCAATATCTCACTTTAAAGAGATTGGAGAGGTGTATAAAGCTGAAATTATTGAAAGTATTCCCAAGGGAGAAGATGTTTCTATATATTTTCATGGTGATTGGCATGATTTATGTAGGGGTCCACATTTACCTTCAACAGGAAAAATTGGAAAATATTTTAAATTAACTAAAGTATCAGGAGCTTATTGGAGAGGAGACTCCAATAATGAAATGTTACAAAGAATTTATGGAACAAGTTGGGCTTCACAAAAAGATTTAGATGAATATTTAAAAAGAATAGAAGAAGCAGAAAAAAGAGATCACCGAAAGCTAGGAAAGGAAATGGACTTATTTCATTTTAGAGAAGAGAGTCCAGGAGCAGTTTTTTGGCATGAAAAAGGTTGGAAATTATTTCAAAAATTAGTCGCTTATATGAGGGGGAGACAAGAGAAAGCTGGCTACAAGGAAGTAAATACTCCAGAAGTTTTAGACAGAGCTCTTTGGGAAAAATCTGGTCATTGGGAAAAGTATGGTGAACACATGTATACATCTGAGACACCAGATGAAAAAGTATTTGCTATTAAACCAATGAATTGCCCAGGTCATGTACAGGTTTTTAATCAAGGTTTAAAAAGCTATAGAGATCTTCCATTAAGGATTTCAGAATTTGGAAAGGTGCATAGATATGAACCTTCAGGAGCCTTACATGGTCTATTAAGAGTTAGAGCTTTTACTCAGGATGATGCACATATATTTTGTACTGAGGATCAAATTACTGAAGAATGTCTGATAGTTACTAATTTAATTTTAGATATTTACAAAGATCTCGGATTTAAAAATGTAATATTAAAATATTCAGATAGGCCAGATTTAAGAGTTGGTGATGATAATGTTTGGGATAAAGCAGAGAAGGCTTTATTAGATGCTGTTAAAGCATCAAAACTTGAATATACAATTAACAAAGGTGAAGGAGCATTTTATGGTCCAAAAATTGAATTTGTTCTAAGAGATGCAATTGGTAGAGATTGGCAATGTGGAACATTGCAGGTTGATCTTAATTTACCTGGAAGATTAGATGCTTCTTTTGTTGATAAAGATGGAACAAAAAAAATACCTGTAATGTTACATAGAGCTTTGTTTGGTTCTTTAGAAAGATTTATAGGAATTCTAATAGAAAATTATGCTGGAAAATTTCCTTTTTGGATAGCTCCTTTACAAGTTGTTGTAATTCCAATCTCGGAGGAGTTTGATAACTATGCAAAAGAAGTAAATGAAAAAATTAGAGAAGCTGGCATGAGCTCTGAAGTTGATTTAAAAAATCATAATTTAAATTATAAAATTAGAGA
>JGI26273J51734_10001931_pt1 | contig 10711 bp, 7 predicted proteins | sample SaaInlV_125m_DNA_FD_51734 | JGI IMG/M metagenome (IMG submission 51734) | reverse complement strand
TTCGACATCGCCATGGACAACCCCAACACAGTTACAAGATATCGACGGAGATAACAGTTCTTTAGTAATGGATGAAGATATAAATTCAGGTAATTTCGAGTCGGGCCAGCACGCTGTAGTGTTTAGGGCTGTAGATTCTGCAGGTAATGAGGTATTTTCCCAAGTAGTTTTTGTTGTTGATAATTGTCGAAACACTCTAGTTGGAACAACAGTTTGCAATTATGAGGAATCCCTGAAACCAGACCCCGAGCCAGTTATTGTTAACCCCTCATTTAGTGACCCACCTTACGTAATGGTCTGGATTCTATCAGGAATTGTTTTCTTCTCGCTAGTTACCATGCTACTTGTTATCAGGACAAGTATGAAGACTCCAAAGAAATCTTCTGGAGATGACGAAGATGAAGATGATTGGATGTCAGAATTTATCGGAACATCTCAAGATGTTGACATGGATTCTATCACCCAAACGAAACCAACTGAGAAAGAACTACCTTCTATTGAAGATGAGCCAAAGGAAATAGAAGAAGTTGAAGAACTGGATGATGACCCGTTCGCAGTCAATGTTCTTACCCGCAAAACTCGTAGAAGAAAAGCACCGGTTGTCGAAGAGGATGATGACGATGACGATGACCCATTCTTTGGACTTGATGATGATGAGGAAGAGGATATAAAGCCGAAGAAGCGACAAGTCGGTAGGCGTACTGCTCCGAAGAACGCCCCGAAGAGACGCCAAGTTGGACGCCGTAAGAAATCTAATGATTGATTTAATATCAATAGATTAACTCAAAGAGTAACATCTCTTGCCTCGGGTTATGTCGCAATCAGTTACTGAAGACATCGTTGAAGAAGCGATTGAGCAAATCGAACATACAATGGAGAATTTATTGGACTCATTCAACCCATTTAATAATAAATTAAATTGGCTACTTTTGGCTCTCCCTATTGCTATTTGGGCCAGTTGGTCTCACAACCAAACAATGGCATTTGCCTTTTCAATGATAGCAATAATGCCCCTAGCTTTTTTGATGGGTAAAGGGACAGAAGAAATCGCCTTAAGAACAGGTGAAGCCATTGGTGGATTATTAAATGCAACATTTGGTAATGCTGTAGAATTAATTATTGCAGGTTTGGCAATCTATGCTGCCTCAAGAGATCCCGAGATATTGGATACAATGGTGACAGTGACACAAGCATCTCTAATCGGCTCGATACTGGGTAATCTACTATTGGTGATGGGATTGGCTATATTCTGGGGTGGAATAAATCACAAAATTCAAACTTTTAACAATGACGCAATTCAAATGAATGGGTCTCTACTATTATTGGCCATTGTCGCCTTCATAATTCCTAGCGCTGTACACCACTCTGGTGGTACAGATATCGATGTGGAAGTATTATCTCGCTACACTGCAATTGTGCTACTTGCAATCTATGGTCTAGCATTGTTATTCCAATTGAAGACACATGCTGATGTTTTCGCAACAGAAGCAGGACATGGCACTCATGAAAACCCGGTAATGAGTAACAGAGATGCATGGGCATTGCTGTTAATCGCGACATGTTTAGTGGCTTGGATGGCACATATTCTAGTTCATTCTTTAGAGACGGCAGTTGATGAATGGAATATGCCAGAACTATTCATAGGCGTCATTTTATTACCATTCTTTGGAAATGCAGCAGAGCATTTCACAGCAGTAATTGTTGCTGGAAAAGATAAGATGGACCTTTCTCTGGCAATAGCGATCGGTAGCAGTGTGCAAATTGCTTTGTTTGCAGCACCCTTGATGGTCTTACTTGCTTGGACTCTAGGAGTGCCATTAACTTTAGAATTTGGATTACTTGAAACCGCAGCGACTTTTATTTCAGTTCTTGTAGCGAACTCTATTTTGGCTGATGGTAAAAGTAATTGGCTAGAAGGCGTAATGCTGATAGCAAGTTACGTAATTCTAGCCCTTGCGTTCTTCCAACTATGAGGGATTAATTTGTCATCTATTAACACAAAACTTGGATACTCACTCACGACTATAGCGGTTGTAATTTTACTTGTAGGGGCAATTGGAATCTCCTTTGATGATGAAGTCAATGATATACCTACGCCAAATACTCCTAGAAAGGTATATTTTGCCGATGAACCACTTCAGGATAATCCGGTTGCATTATTACTTTCTGCGAAGACAACTATTACTTGGGATAGAAGCGATATCTATCTGGTTGTTGCTGATGAAGACAAAAAGAGCCAATGTGACAACATAGCTCACATTGAATTAATTTCTCCAGATGGTACTACCTGCAAAGCAGAAGATGACCAATACGAAGCGGTTGGTTTGGATAATTCAACAGGCTTAGAATGGACAGTAAAAAATGGAGATTATTATGTAGGAATTGGTACATTGGGAGACAGTATACCTGAAGACTTTGAGCTGAATGTCTCCTACTCAGTCGAATTGAACCTATCGGTAACAGGATATTTTCTAGTGTTGTTACTGGGTGGCTGTGGTATTACTCTAACTAGATATGATTAATCATTCAATACCATCGTAATATGTATTCACTGCATCGTCTAGTTGTTCGATTGCAAGTTTCTCATCGACACTTGTTGTCTTTCCATTCAAACGTAATGATTCTCCATCAACCCACAAATCAAGACAATTAGCACCATTGAAAACCAAGTTTGCAAGGTGTCTATTTCCTGAACGACCAATAGGCCTCATACGAATATCATCAAGGTCCCAAACTGCCCAGTCCTTACTGCCTTTAGTCGCCATATCGAAAACCTCTGATGCTGGCAGTAGAGTTGCATCCCAATGGTCATGTCTCTGTACCAGTGATGCAAGACGTGCTTCTGCCAACATGTCCAGTCCATTTCCTGAAGAAGCAGCACCGTCTGTTCCTAGGCGAACATCAACCCCCGCGTCTTTGTATGCAGGGAGAGATAGAGTTCCTCCACATGCTATTTTCATATTGGAAGAAGGACAATGTACCGCAGTCGCTTCGTGTTGTTTTAAAATACGAATCATTTTTCTTAACCCAACTAGCGTGAGCACAAATGGTGCCTGGCTTGAAAAAATCAATACTATCTAGGTACTCAATAGGATATTTACCAGTTTTCTCATGACACTCAGCGATTTCTTTTCTTGTTTCACTGACATGTATATGCAAACGTGCATTGCGTTTCTCAGCCAGTTCTGAAGCCATTCGTAAGGTGTCTTCTTTACACAAGTAGACTGAATGTGTGGCAATAGCGTATTGAATTTTATCATCTGGCTTTTGCGATTTTAAAACACCATCTAATTCATCAAGTGCAGATTTTGCATCAGGATGGGAAGGCAAAGCCAGGTCGCTTACTGGACCCCCAATCAGACCACGCAGTCCAGCAGACTGCAACACATCTCCAGTAACCCTAGGATAGAAGTACATGTCTGCAGCGAAACTAGACCCAGTTCGAATCATCTCGGCTGCAGCTGCATAAGCACCAACTCGAACATATTCAGGATTCAATCTTGATTCAGTAGGGAATATCGCTTCATTTAACCAGCGGTCTAATGTGAAACCATCGCTAAAGTCTCTGGCATTTAGTTGCATAGCAAGGTGTGTATGCCAGTTTTGCAGAGAACGAGTGATCAACCGATTAGATGCATCGATTTCATTCTTTACATCTTCGTTACCGTTTGAAATCGACCAATTTCCGTCATTATGTAGCAGAATATCCCCAACATGTTTGACTCCATTTTCATAGAGCACAGCATTGTTGTAGCGTACACACGCTTCGTCTGCCATGGTTTTGGGTAGAACTTAACCTTCAATAATACTCGGACAGAAAAGTATTGTTAATTCGGTTTATCACTTGCTTTTTGTACATCCATGAAGAATTTATCAGCACTAATTTCCAAACTAGCAATACCAGGGAGTACCTTTCCAGCCATATAATCCAAACAAGCGCCGCCACCCGTGGATAGGTGACCCATTCGATCTGATAAACCACGATTCATTATCAGAGTAGCAGTGTGTCCGCCCCCAACTACTACATAACCATCAGATTCAGCGCACGCGTTTAGCATTTCGATAGTGCCAAGAGCAAAATCCTCGACTTCAAATACTCCAGCAGGGCCGTTTAGAATAATTGTACCAGCATTCTTTATGGCGAATGATAGAGCCATAATCGAATTAATTCCCATATCGAATAATGGTGCATCAATCGGTAATTGGCTAACAGAGATATCTACACGATTATCCTCAACATTAGCAGCCAAGTCCGTTGGAAGATTTATTAGTTCACCAAAATCGTTTAACAGTGCTTTAGCAGTCTCTACAGTCGAATGGTATTCTTTACCAAGTTCTTTGACCAAGAAACTATGATTGATGTCACCAATATCATTACCTGANAACTCAATAAGTAAGTTGGCAACNCCCCCAGTTGCCCANATNTGGTCAGCAATTCCTTTTCTTAGCATGTTATCGGCGACTGAAATAGAATCAGCGACTTTGATTCCTCCAACCACCGCGATACAAGGGCGCTCAGGTTTGTTGAGTGCAAGGTTCAATTTCTCGATTTCATACCTCATCAATTCACCTGCTACACAGGGAAGGTCATTGCAAAATCCTACAATTGAAGGGCTACTTCTATGAGCGCATGCAAATGCATCGTTAACAAATAAATCAGCGACACTTGCAAGTCTTTGAACAAACTTAGTCTCACTCATATTATGGAAGTCTCCTTTGAAGGATACCTCTTCTTGATCTTTTCGAACGTTATCTAGGATTAGTATATCTCCATCTTCTAGCGATTCTATTGCCTCCATTGCCTTTTGGCCATGGATGTCTTCAACCCATTTGACATTTCTTCCAAGTACACGACCGAGTTCTCTTGAGTGACCTAGGGTAGAGGTAAAATCATCTTTCCCAGGCCTTGATTGATGTGCAAGAAGAACGGTTTTAGATTTAGATAAACGATTCAAAGTAGGTATAATTGCGCGAATTCGAGTGTCATCCAAAAATTCCTTTGTCGACGGGTCAAGAGGACTATTAATGTCGACGCGAACAAGCACAGTCTTGCCTTCTACATTCACATTGTCCAAAGACAACACTCTTGTCATTGGTCAGGCCAAAGGTTGACAGTTTTTGATTTGCTCGATAGAAATTGTTTAATCAACATTATCCCAAAAGTTCGATTTCTTTTCTTGAGTGGGTTTGAATTCTTGCACTTCTTCTGGTGGATTAAATTCTTCTTTCATCTCTTGCCTTACATCATTATCTACAATTGTAATTGGCGATGGAGGAGTTTTATCGTCGAAAGTCGGTTGAGTGAAGTGAGTTTGGGTAATTTGAATATTATTTTGGTTATTTGCATTGGTGTGAATTGGTATAGTAGTTCCCATTTGAGTTGGCATTAGTCCAACTGGCTTATTTTGATCTGAGGCTAACCCGAGCATCCCTGAAAAAGTCATCATTATCACGCCAAAACAACATGATATGAATCCTAAGGATTCGAGTAAAGTGTCACCTAAATCATCTTCATCGTGTATTATAATGTCTAGAGCCGAATTACTTTCGAAGGTATATGTTTCATTNANCTCATGTCTAAATGAAGGTATATNTCCATACTCCATTTGNTCACAGTAAATTTCGTCATTATAGACAATGATATTTTGACTATTTCTAATTTCCATTTGTATATTTCCACAATCGTTCATCACCCAAACTTCAACAGTCCATGACGAATTATAGCTTGTAGTGAATTCTCCTGATTTCTGGTTCGATACTAAATCAATGTACTGGGGATACGCATCAATCTCTTCATTTGAGGTGCCCAAGGTCAATGCTATCACTCCAAAAAATATCAGAACAACCCCGGTAGTCTTGATTACTTTCGCCGCTGGTGCCATAATATACGCTATAGGCCTTCAGTTTTAAGTTAATGTAAACATCTTTTTTAGCGGATTAGTTTAGTAGCAGTTTTGAAGGTTGAACTCTAGCACTATCCGTGGCGTCTTGGGTCGAGAGCGGGATTCAAGGTCCAAATAGCGAAGATTGGAGAGTACCAGTTTCAGAATTAGAGGCTCGTTTGGAGGCGCTGTCTGTTGCTTTACAACAGAACTCTTTGCTAGGAGTTTTTGTTCAGCACCCAGTTGATTTGTATTATTTTGCTGGGGGGCGACAAAATGCAACCTTATTCGTGCCAGCCAAAGGCGCGAAAGCAAGTATTGAAGGTGGTGGCGATGGACCAGTGTTATTTGTTAGACGTTCGATATCAAGAGCAATTTTCGAGGCAGGAGAAGGAGANGCTCCCTTTGAGATACAAGAATTTCCAAGAATGAAGAACCTCGTGGAAGTATTACGCAGTCGCGGTGTAACCAAGGCACCTGCATTACAGTATGGCGAGATACCGGCCAGTTTTATTCAACGATTTATCGATACTCTTTCGTCGCTTGGAGTTTGCGAAGATGCTACTGGAATAATTCACAGCATCCGTGAAGTAAAATCTAATTGGGAAGTTGAGCAAATGGAGATAAGTGCAGTAATTCAAGGAAAAATGTTCGACGCCGTTGAACAAAATTTAGCCGAAGGAATTAGTGAACTTGACCTTGTTGCGGCGGCCGAAGAAGTTAGTCGCAGAGCAGGCTTTGGAGGGAATATTCAGATGCGTAGATATCCCTTGCAGTGTGATAGAGGTGTGATTGTATCTGGGCGAGCAGGCGGGATTCCATCATTTTTTGATTCTGCTGTAGGTGGTACAGGCGCTCATCCATTGGCCGGAATGGGTTCTGGATTTAATAAAATAAAATCGAACGAACCAATCCTCGTTGATTTAGTACATGTTCACCGAGGGTATGTAGTTGATAAAACTCGAATGTTCAGTGTCGGNAAACTATCACAAGAGTGGCATGACAGACTCGAACATATGCTAGAGGTCAGCGATGTAGTAGTATCNTCTTTAGCAAANGGGGAAGATTGTTCANTGGCTTGGGAAAAAGGTTCACANGNNGCTTNCCAATTGGGATANGANGATAATTTAATGGGNATGAAACCAGACCANAGNAGATTTTTAGGTCATTCTGTCGGATTACAACTAGATGAATCACCCGTAGTTGCAAAAGGGTTTAACCGTTCACTCCCGATAGGTGGAACGATGGCAATTGAGCCAAAAGTAGTGTATTTCGAAGGCAGCATCGGCGTAGAAGATACTTGGATTAAGACTTCTGATGAGATGAAATGCCTGACTAGATTAGAGACACACGGAGAGAAATTTATTTCTGAAGTGTGATAATATGAATAATAAGCGAACTTTTTCATTCACTCTCACAACGATTTTCTTATTATTTTCAAATATACTATTATCCTCGACTAGTTTTAGTGAAGCTGAAACTGCTGTGGAAAAATTATATGTCCCAATGGAGTCTTATTATTCAATAGAAGGTGAGCAAAATCACCCGTTGATATCACATTACAACTCCAAGGGTACAGATTTAATCAGAATACTTCCTAGCGAAGGAGTTTATGAGGATAATTGGGCTACAAGATATGATTCCATTAGCGCTAGAGAGATAAGTAATATTGCATGTGAGGATGGCAACCAAACCATTCCCGACGAACATGGACTTTCAGATTACAATTGGATTTGGGGCCAATTCATTTCTCATGATATCGACTTTACTCTTACGCAGAATGGTAGGGTTGACGGCACCCCCGAAACACTGAACATTCCAATTCCAAACATGGATAAATGGATGGATCCCTATTCGGTCGGGTCTCTACAAATCCCGATGGTCCGTTCTATGTATAATTCGTCTACAGGTGACGACACTTCACCTCGTGAGTTCCAAAATTCGATAACAGGGTGGTTAGATGGGTCACAAGTCTACGGGTCTTCTGATTTTGATAGCCAATGGTTGAAAGAGGGCTCCTTAGGAAAAATGAAGGTAACCAATACAGAAATTGGAGAGTTTTTACCAAAGGCTGCTGATGGTGAAGAATCTCCAAGCATCAGTTTCGTAGGGTTCTCTGCTTCAGAACGTTTCGTAGCAGGTGATTCAAGAGCCAACGAACATTCGGCATTGACTGCCATGCATGTACTATTTTTGCGTGAGCATAATAGAATCGCATCTGAAGTACACATGGAGAATCCGGATTATACAGATAAGCAAATATATCAAATTGCCAGAAAAATAAATACTGCTCAAATGCAATATATTACCTATTTTGAATTCTTACCATCACTGGGGGTAAATCTTCCTGAATATTTAGGATTCAATGAAACAATTGATCCGAGAATTAGTAATGAATTTTCGACATTGGCGTTTAGGATGGGCCATTCCCAGATAAATGACATATCGTTAAGGTTTGGAACTGATTATGACATAAAAGAATACGATTCTATCCTTCTTTCGGACGGTTTTTGGCTTCCTTCAAATATGATAAGCGATGGTGGTATTGAACCAGTTTTAAGGGGCGCAGCAGTATCAAATCAAGCAGCTAATGATATCTATTATGTCAGCAGTTTGCGAAACTCAATGTTTGGCGAACCCGGTCTTGGAGGTTTGGATATGTGTGCAATAGATATTCAGAGGGGTAGAGATCATGGCTTACCAAATTATAATCAATTGAGACAACATTTTAATTTACAGGGTATCGAAAATTGGTCTGATATCTCAAATGACTTGGAAACAATAGAAAAAATGGAACTAGCCTATCCAGATGTGGAGCAGGTCGACCCTATCATGGGGTTGTACTCTGAAAACCACATTGAAAACTCTTCATTGGGGGAGACTATGCACGCTATAATCGAGGATCAATTTATTAGATTACGAGATGGCGATATATTCTATTTTGAGAATGACTTGGAATTAATTCCCCATATACAAGCCATCAAGGAATCCACATTATCGTCTATTATTTTACGAAACACGAACATCAACAAGATGCAATGTGATTCTATGTATTCACAACCGGATACTAGTAAAATGGATTGTTTTGCATCAGAACTAAGCGAGCCTTATCTGAATCGAATCATGGGGGATAGTAATGTTGAATATCAGCCACCACAAGTTAATAGTTTGATTAAGAAATCGGAGTTGGTCAACTTCCAAGAACTCGACAACGGCACAATACCAATTCATTTCTGGTCTTCATACGGGCCTACCACTGCAGTAGGAGACTGTAATGGAGACGGCTTAGAAGATATTTGGGTCGGTTCATCTTATGACCAAGAAGGCTGGGAAACAGGAATTAAACAATCAGTGGGACAGACATTCCTGTTCTTGAATCAAGGTTCTGGTAGCTTCGAAGACATTACTCTTGATTCGGGCTTATTATTTAGAAACTCAACTTATTTAGGTGCGTCATGGGCCGATTATGACAATGATGGCGATCTAGATATTTATCTTTCCAATAATGGTTTTCACAGCCTAGATATCAATACTTTTTTCCCAAATAAATTATTTTCTAATGATGGTCATTGTAAGTTCACTGACGTTACCACAGAAGTAGGATTGGGCAATATTGGCCATTCCTCATCAAGCGCGTGGGCCGATTACGACCACGATGGAGATTTAGATTTACATTCTACTAACGTTGGCCAACTTATAGAAGAAAATGGTGAAGCTGTAATAGAATCAGATATACTTTACAGGAATCAATTAGTAGAATCGGGAGTTGCTCGATTTATCGATGTCACAGAAGAAAGCGGTGGTATATATGGAGGAATATTCAAGCCCTTGGACAATGAATCAATTTCAGTGAATGGCCCCTTTTCATGGATGCCTTCGAGTGCTTCTAATCCATCTTCCAATGCATTACTATGGCAATTATATGAGGAAAACGAGGATGCATTTGAGCAAGGAACTTCCATATCTTGGTCAAGTCTATTTATCGATTTAAACAATGATGGCTTTGAAGACCTGTTCGTAGCAACTGATTTTGGACGTTCAGCATTTTACAAAAACAATGGCGATGGCACCTTTATCTTGAATACGTTTGAATCGAATTTAAGTGCCTTTGGAACCGCTATGGGTCTAGATGCTGGAGATGTAGACGGGGATGGTGATTTAGACATATGCCAAACCAACTTAGGTCCTAATTATATCTACAAACAACAAGAATCCAATACTTATGTCGAGGCTAGTTTGGAATCAGGATTAAATTTAGGTATTTCAGCAGAATCAGTGAGTTGGGATTGTAGTATTATCGATATCGACTTAGATGGTGATTTAGATATTTGGTTTGGCTCAGGAAATCTAAATCCATTCTTTTCTTTCAGTCCAAACTCAATATATTTAAACAACGGCGATGGCGTTTTTGGTGAAGTAGTTCTAAATAGCGATTTAATAAATCCAATGTCCAAGACCATGGGCTCCGCATGGTGTGATTTTGATTTGGATGGCGACTTAGATTTGATAGTGGGAGATTCAAATTTCGGAGTCACTTATTATGAGAATGATGCTTCACAAAGGGAAGGTGCTGAATGGATTGCTATTGATGTAATTGAGCCCTATGGTGATGCGAATATCTCTTTAACTTCAGTTGGAGCCAAAGTGGACTTTGAACTCAGCAATGGAAAATTAATAAGACAAATAGTGAAAATTGGAAGTGGCTTTTCAGGTTCTAAAGATACAACAATCCATCTCGGTATACCAGAGGGCGAATCTATTACTTCAATAACAGTAATTTGGAATGACGGTACTGAGGCTTATATTTCTCAACCAGAGACCCAACCAAT
>JGI26273J51734_10001928_pt1 | contig 10721 bp, 9 predicted proteins | sample SaaInlV_125m_DNA_FD_51734 | JGI IMG/M metagenome (IMG submission 51734) | reverse complement strand
GATTTGTGCAAATCTTGATATAAAAAATGGTGACTATACTGGCGAAGATGTTGTAGCATATATTACTGGCGCCAAAACTGGTGCAGAATATGAAAGTACTGTGTGAAATTACTTGATTTAAATAACCCCTTTTTTGCGCCTCTTTGGAGGCGAGTTATAATTGTTTGCATTTTGTTTTTTTGGGGTCTAGTGGAACTCTATACTTCAAATATAATTTGGGCAGTGCTTTTCCTAACTCTTGCAAGCATATGTTTATGGAAATTTTATACAATTAATTATACNCAAAAACCTAAAGATTAATTTAGGAGAGATATATGATCGTAACGCTAAAGGATGTCGCAGAACTAGCTGGCGTGTCTCGTTCAGCGGTTTCACGAACTTATACCGAAGGCGCCTCAGTTTCTTTAAAGACTCGTGAAAAAGTAAAAAAAGCAGCTTTAGAACTTGGGTACAGTCCGAATGCACTGGCATCGTCGCTAACAACTGGCCGCACTAAGATGATTGGGCTGGTTTCAAATAATTTTAGAAATCCATTTTTTTTAGAGGTATTTGATTTATTTACACGTGGATTACAGGAGCGTGGACTTCGCCCTCTTTTAGTAAATCTTTCAGAAGAGACTGAACCAGAAGCATCTATAAAGATGTTGCGACAGTATTCTGTTGATGGTGTTATAGTAGCCTCATCAACTTTAAAACCAGGATTTTCAAAAGCATTTAAAGATGCTGGTTTTCCAGTAGTTCACCCATTTGGTAGTCATAGTGAAAACCCTATAGTTGATGTGCTTGGTATTGATAATATAATGGCTGGTAGAATGGCTGCCCTAACATTAATTGCAAGGGGTTATAGTAAAATTGCTTTTTTAGGTGGTCCGCAAACTGCTACAACGACAATAGATCGTGGAAAAGGTTTTCTTAGCGTAATAGATGCTCATTCAAATTGTAGCTGTTCTACAAGCTTTGCAACTGAATATTCTTTTGAGGCGGGTAGGTCATCAATGCTTGAATTAATGAAGGGAAAGCTTGCAGAGGCATATTTTTGTGCTGATGATGTACTTTCAATTGGCGCATTGTCTGCATTGCAAAGCGGTGGATATGGTGTGCCTAAAGATGTTGGTATTATAGGTTTAAATAATATGGAAATGGCAAGCTGGGATAATATCAATTTAACAACTATAAGTAATCCTTTGCCAGAAATAATATCGGCATCTATCGACCGCGTATCTGCAATAGTTGAAAATGCATCCATTCGTCCAGAGGGGCAATTATTTGAATGCAAAGTTATAGAGCGAGGGACGCTTCGTCCCCCGCTTAAATAGAATTTTATTGAAACATTGGTGGCCGAGCATCTAGCCATTCGCCATTTTGTTTTTCCAGATCTTGCAACTGCAACAACTGCAGCCATAGACCTTAAGCCATCAACTGCTTTGGGATAAAGGTTGGCTGCAGGATCCATTGTTCGCCCTTCTTTTTTTGCATTTATTGCTTCGGCTAAATCTGTATAAATATTTGCAAAAGCAAGAGGCATTCCTTCCGCATGACCAATTGTCACGCGCGATGTACGATCCGCTTCTGGAGATAAGTTGGCTTCACCTCGCTCAATAATCTGTAGGCGTTTATTCAACGGCATATAAAAAAGTTGATTTGGTTGCTCTTGGCTCCACTTTAACCCGCCGGTTTCTCCAAAAACTTGAATGCCCAATCCATGCTGACGCCCTATAGCAATTGAAGATGTCCAGAGGCGCCCAACAGCTCCTCCATCCATTCTGAAATTTACCATTGCATCATCTTCTAAAACACGTTGTTCTAAACAAGATACTGTATCTGCTGAAAGCTTTGTGACTTCTTGACCAGTTACAAAGCTAGCCATGTGCATTGCATGTATACCACAGTCAGCAAATTGTGCGCTGACACCTGCTTGTGCTGGATCATATCGCCATCGAACACGTGGGTTATCTGCATCTTCTGCGTCAGCATGATGCCCATGGGAAAATTCAGCATTTACTAACCGTATTTTACCTATGTCACCTCTTTTAATCATAGCTTTCATATGACGCACTAAGCTATAGCCTGTATAACCGTAATTAACTGCACAAATTTTACCTGATTTTTGAGAAATTTTAACAATTTCTTCGCCTTCTTCCACAGTCATGGTCATTGGTTTTTCACATAAAACGTTAAACCCGCCCTCTAAGAATTCTTTTGTAATTTCAAAATGAGTAGAATTTGGCGTAGCTACAGTTACAAGGTCAATTCTATCATCGCGGTTTTTTTCAGCAGCTAGCATCTCCTGCCAACTACCATAAGCGCGATCTCCTAAGCCAAGTCTTTTACCGTAGTCAATTCCTTCTTCAGGACGATGATCTAATGCACCAGCACTAAATTCGAACAGACCATCTAGCCCTGACCCTAAGCGATGAGCAGGGCCAATTTGACTACCCTCACCTCCACCTATCATTCCCCATTGTAACTTTTTCATATGAGTTCTCCTAAAAACCAATAGATTGTAGGTAATTTCGATTTAATTTGGCATCATCAATTGGCGAAGTGTCCCCTTCTGGGTCACAGTCCTGTTCAACAGTACACCAACCATTGAAATCATTATCTAACAATAACTGCCTGACAGCAGGGAAATCCACGTCCCCATCGCCCAAATTGCAAAAAATACCCTGCCCACATGCATCATAAAAGTCTGTTCTATTTTCAACAACATGCGCTTTTACTTTTGGGTTAATATCTTTAAAATGCATATAGCTAATTCTATTAATATTGTGTTTCATAAATTCTACAGGGTCGAAGCCAGCATAAGAATGATGCCCTGTATCAAAGCAAATTTTCAATATACTTTCATCAACCTCGTCTAATAATCTGTTTAGCTCTGGCTCAAAATCCATAAAGCCAGCTGCATGGGCGTGTATTCCAACTGTAAGGCCGTAATCTTCAGCTCCAATACGGGCAACTGTGGCGATTCTATCGCGATACGCTGACCATTCTGACTTATCCATTTGCTCAGCTTCACCTGCTCTACCTGCTGTAGGAGCTCGACGCTCAGATATACTATCTATTAAAACTAAATGTTGTGCTCCATGTGCCTTTAAAGCCTTGCAAGTTCGCTGAGCCCCATCCAATACATCATCCCATTTATCTGGATCATGAAATGCACGAAAAACTACCCCACCTACTAACTCTTGGTTAAACTCATCAAGTGCCTCGGCTAATATTTTTGGATCTTCAGGCATAAAGCCAACTGGCCCAAGCTCAATGCCTGTATACCCAGCACTGGCATTTTCCTGCAAAACTTTACGCCAATCAGGATTGCGGGGATCATCTGCAAATTCCACACCCCATGAACATGGAGCATTACCTATTTTTATCATAATTATAACCTTTTTCTTAATAATCTGAAATTTTTACCCAGATACTTTTCTCACTTGAATCCAATGCTGCACTAACCACTCTATTAACTTCCATGCCTTCGGAAAAGGTTGGCCAAATATTTCGCTCTTCATAAATTGCTCTTAAAAAATCATTTGCTTCAATAATAATTTGATCTTGGTATCCGGTTCCGTGACCTGGGCCTTGGCAAAATGCTTTATAATCCGGATGAGCAGGGCCTGTTAATATTTTTTTGAACCCTTTTTCTTCCTCTGGGCCATCCATAGTATATAGATGCAATGCATTTTGATCTTCTTGGTCAAACCTTATCGATCCTTTAGTACCATGTATTTCGTAAGCATATCCCATTTTTCGGCCTGTTGCGACGCGACTAAAGAACAAATGACCTTGGGCTCCATTCTCAAATTTACACATCATTTGAGCTTGATCGTCATTAGTTACTGTTCCACCAGGCCTATTTTTATGAACAGTTTCTATGCTTGCAGATAATGTTGAGATTGGTCCAACAAGTGCTCTGGCAGCATTTATCATATGGGGAGCTAGATCTCCCATTGTCCCATTTGACACACCTTCGGTGCGCCAGTTGGTTGGGATTAATGGATCTGCTAAAAAATCTTCCGTATGTTCGCCCCGGAACCAAGTTATTTCGCCTATTCGACCTTCTGATATTAATTGACGAGCATATTGTGAAGCGGGGGTTCTTATGTAATTAAATCCGGTCATATGAATTAGACCAGAAGCATCTGCTGCAGTTAGCATGGTTCGGCTTTCTTCAACTGATGCTCCCAATGGTTTTTCACAAAAAACGTGTTTTCCATTTTTAAAGGCTGCTAGTGCAATTTCACAATGGGTAGATTGAGGTGAAGCAATTACTACTGCACCTACTTCAGGATTATTAACAACATCCTTCCAATTTATGGTTGAAGATTTAAAGCCATAATTTTTTTGGTATTTCTCAGCGCTTAAATTAGTTGTAGCGCAAACCATTTCTAATTCTGGTCTAAGAGCTGTTTCGAAGAGTGTACCAACAGACCCATATGCAGCAGCATGAGCTTTACCCATATAGCCACCTCCAATGATACCAATGCCAAGCTTAGACATCTTAATTCTCCTGTAAAATTTGATTGCAACCGGTTGCAAATTATGTAACCTTGTTTATGCATATGGGTCAATACCCAACTGAGCTCACTTATTATTTGACTGCTTGCGGAGAATACCTTGATACAACAAAAAGAAACAGTAACTTTAACTGTAGCTCAGGCTATTATTAAGTACCTTTCATCTCAATATATTGAACTAAATGATGAAAAAATTCGTTTATGTGGTGGNGGATTTGGTATCTTTGGCCATGGTAATGTCACATGTTTAGGNGAAGCTTTATTCGAATATAAAGAAAAGCTACCATTATANCGTGGGCAAAATGAACAAGGAATGGGGTTTGCTGCTGCAGCATATGCAAAAGCACATTTGCGCCGTCGCTTTATGTTTTGTACNGCTTCAGCTGGNCCAGGAACTGCTAATTTACTNACAAGTGCTGCANTGGCTCACGCAAATAGGCTTCCTATGCTTATGTTATGTGGCGATANTTTTATTACACGATTGCCAGATCCAGTTTTGCAACAATTAGAACATTTTGGAGATCCGACACTTGGTGTTAATGACGCCTTTAAGGCAGTTAGTCGTTATTGGGATCGAATAACTCACCCAGCTCAAATTATTCAATCTTTACCTGCAGCATTAGCTACTATGCTAGACCCTGCGGATTGTGGACCTGCATTTATTGGCTTGCCTCAAGATGTCCAAGGTTGGACATATGAATATCCAGTTTCATTCTTTGATGAAAAAATACACCGTATTCGGCGACAATCTCCAGATATTGAAGAAATAAATGATGCAGTTGAGTTGCTAAAGGGTGCAAAACGTCCAATGATTATTGCTGGAGGTGGCATTCAATATTCTGGGGCTGTTTCAGAATTAACTGACTTTGCAAATAAATTTCAATTCCCTGTGGTTGAAACTATTGCTGGGCGAGCAAATTTATTGGATACGCATGATTTAAATATTGGTCCGCTCGGAGTAACCGGCTCAAACAGTGCAAATAATATCGCTGAAGAGGCAGATGTTATTTTGGCCATTGGTACGCGTTTGCAGGATTTTACAACTGGTTCTTGGACGGCATTTTCAAAAGATGCTAAAATTATTTGTTTAAACGTGGCTCGTCATGATGCAGCAAAACATTTATCATTACCTATTGTTGGCGATGCAAAGCTTGGACTGAATTTACTCAGCTATGAGTTAGATGGTTACAAAACTCCTTCTGAATGGACTGAAAATGCGCGTAAAGAACGTGTTGTATGGAATGATTATGTTGAGAAAAATACAAATTTAAAAAATGGCCCATCATCATATGCACAGGCTATTGGAGTTATTAATGCAAATTGTGATCCACGTGATCGTATCGTTGCAGCAGCTGGTGGTTTGCCTGCAGAGGTTACAGCTAACTGGCGTACTTTAGGAATCAGCACAGTTGATGTTGAATTTGGATTTTCCTGTATGGGGTATGAAATCGCTGGTGGCTGGGGTGCTCGAATTGCTCAATCTGAAAAAGAATCTGAAAATGATACAATTGTATTTACGGGTGATGGTTCATATTTGTTAATGAATTCTGATATTTATTCATCTGTTCTGACACAAAAAAAGATGATTATACTGGTTTTAGATAATGGTGGTTTTGCAGTTATTAATAAATTACAAAATAATACAGGAAATGAGAGTTTTAATAACTTAATTTCTGATACGCCCACAGCTGTGAATCAAGTTCGTGTTGATTTTGAGGCTCATGCAAAGTCTTTGGGAGCATTATCTGAAACTGTAGAAAGTCCATCAGGTTTAGCAGATGCATTTTNAAGGGCAAAATCTGCAAATGAGACATACGTTATTGTTATGAAGGTTGATCCTTATGATGGTTGGACAACTGAAGGCCACACTTGGTGGGAAGTTGGAACTCCTCATATATCTGATAATGATAAAATTACCAAAGCTCATAAAGAATGGGAATCTTCACGTGTTCGCCAAAGAAAAGGAATATGAATGTCATCTCTTTTTGATGGAATAAAGAAAAATAATTTTCTTGTCATTGGGCGAGCTGGAATGGATCTATATCCTGATCCGCCTGGCTCTACAACTGAAGAAGCTATGAATATGAGTGTTGGCCTCGGAGGATCATCAGCAAATATTGCTGCAGGGATTTGTAAGCTTGGTGGTAAGTCTGCATTAGTGACACGAGTTTCTGATGATAGTATAGGGCGTTATTGTGTGAACCAATTGAAACATTACGGTGTTGATGTAACTCACGTGAAGCCTATTGGTGGAGAGTATCGTAATTCACTAGCTGTTTATGAGAGCCGAGTGGAAAACCATCAATCAGTTATTTATCGTAATGGCGCTGCTGATTTTCAGATGGATATCGATGATATCAAGGCTATAAATTATCATAAATATGGAGCATTAATTACTGCAGGTACTGTATTTGCAGCTGAGCCATCAAGGAGTGCTAGCATGCAAGCTTTTGCATACGCTAGGGAAGCAGGATTGCCTATTATTTTTGATGTTGATTATCGACCATATTCATGGACATCGCCAGAGGTCGCATCTGAAGTTTTGACTGCTGCAGCTGAACAAAGTGATATGATAGTTGGAAATGATGAAGAATTTGGTTTTATGGCTGGTGGAATTGAAAAAGGATTAGACAAAGCACGCGAATTGTCCAAGTCATCTGCTGCTATGGTAATTTATAAGATGGGCTCAGAAGGTGCTATTACATTTTTTGATGGGCAAGAAATTCATACCGGTATATACCCAGTTGAAGCCATAAAGCCCACAGGAGCAGGAGATAGCTTCATGTCAGGCTTTGTAACGTCTATTGCGGATGGATATAATTTAAGAGACTCAATTCTTAGAGGATCTGCATCTGCATCAATTACAGTGTCTCGCCCCGGTTGTGCTCCTGCAATGGCGGATATTAAAACGTTAAAAGAATTCATGGCTGATCATCCTGGGCCAACAAATAAGTAAGGAAAAAAAATGCATATTGCGCCATTTGATAACAAGAATAAGCCTATAGTTGATATAGACGATCCAACAGTGCCTTTAAATTATTTTAACATAGTAAAATTAACTAAAGGTCAAGCATTCGAATACGCAGTCCCTGGTTTTGAAACTTGTATAGTTCCCGCAACGGGCACTGTTGATGTTGATGTTGAGGGTTTTAAATGTGATGGTTTGGGCCAGCGAACAGAAGATGTTTGGGATGGAGAACCTGAAGGTGTTTATGTTCCAACTGCAGCGAAGGCTACAATGGTTTGTACAAGTGCTGAAGCTGAAATCTTTATAGCTGGTGCAAGGTATGATAAAATATTAGATGCATTTGCTGTTCGAACAAACGAGTTGGATAAAGTGCAATATGGATCTGATGAAACCAAAACGCATCGAAAAATTAAACACATATTAGGTACAAAGTATCATGATAAAGTTGGCAGGTTATTAGTTTCAGAACTTTTTACTGTCGGCGAAGGTGGTTGGTCAGGTTTCCCAAGCCACAAACATGATACAGATCGCTTACCACTTGAGACACGTCATGATGAAACATATAACTTCCGTTTTAAACCAAGTCATGGATCAGGTGTGCAAATGCTGCAACGTGAGGATGGAAAATCAGGTGATGCTTATCATTTAGTTGATGGTTCAACAATTTGTTTAGACTCTGGGTATCATCCTTGTGCAGTTTTGCCAGGTTATCAGATGTATTATTTTACTATATTAGGTGGATTGTCTCAACGATCTCTTGTTCAGTATTTTCAGCCAAGTCATGCAGACCAATTGGAAACTATTCCAGGCATAAAAGATATGATAGCTAAGTTTAAATAATGCCTATAGCCACATTATCAGAAGTTCTTCAACCTGCTTTAAAAGGTTCATATGCAGTAGGTGGTTTAGTTACGCTGGGCTGGGAAGATATGCGCGCATTTGTTGCTGCTGCTGAAGCTGAAAATTGCTCTGTTATATTACAAGCAGGACCAGGATGTAGAGAGCATACACCATTGCCAGTACTTGGTAAAATGTTTCGCTATTTAGCAGATAATGCATCTGTGCCAGTAGTTGCGCATCTTGACATGGATATACATACGATGAATGTGCACTTGCATTAGATAGTGGCTTTACTTCATTAATGTACGATGGCTCACGAAAGTCTTTGAAGGAAAATATTGAAGAGACAAAACGAATAGTAAAAATTGCACATGAGTCTAATATTTCATGTGAAGGTGAAATTGGCTTTGTTGGTTATTCAAATGGGGAAAATTCAGCGGGTACAGATCCAGCAGAAGCAGAAATTTTTGCAAATGAAACTGGCGTTGATGCAATGGCTATTTCAGTAGGTAATGTTCATTTGCAGGAAAATAAAGAAGGTGGATTAGATGAAGATAGAATATCTAAAATCCAGATGCTTACTTCTGTTCCTTTAGTTATTCATGGTGGATCTGGTGTTCCCACTGAACAAAGAAAACGCCTCGCACGTGAAACAAATATCTGTAAGTTTAATATTGGAACAGAGTTGAGAATGGCATTTGGTCAAGCGATGCGGAATGCAGTTAACAAAGATGTTAAAAGATTTGATCGTGTATCAATTTTAAAAGAAACACACGATCCGACGGTTGCTGTTGTGCGACGCGTTCTATCTAATTTGAAAGGTTGAAAATGCTTAATATTGGAATTCTTGGTTGTGGGCGTATTGGCCAAGTGCATGGTAAAACTCTTAAAGGAATGGATACAGCGCGAGCTGTAGCAGTTTCTGATTTCTTACCTGAGGCGGCAAATGCATTAGCTAATGATTTAAATGCAAAAGTTATGACTAGTGAAGAAATTATATGCGATTCAAGCATTGATGCGGTAATTATTGGTACACCAACTACTACACATTATGATTTGATTCACGAAGCTGCTGCAAATGGGAAAGCAATTTTCTGTGAAAAGCCAGTAGATTTATCTGTTGAGCGCATCAGAGAATGCATGGTTGCTGTCGAAAGGGCTGGGGTTCCATTTATGACCGCCTTTAATCGCCGATTTGATCCAAGTTTTGCAAAGTTACAAAGGAAGATATTAGATCAAGTCATTGGTGATGTTGAAATTGTTACAATCCTTTCACGTGACCCATCTCCACCACCTATTGGCTATATTAAAACATCGGGTGGTATTTTTAGAGATATGATGATTCATGACTTAGATATGGCAAGATTTTTACTTGGAGAAGAACCTATTGAGCTCTCATCTGCTGCATCGTGCCTTGTAGATCCTGAAATTGGTAAAGCTGGTGATTTTGATACTGCAGTTGTGACTTTAAAAACAGCGACTGGAAAGCTATGTCAAATTAGTAACTCTCGCCGGGCTACTTATGGGTACGATCAAAGAATTGAAGTTCATGGTTCTTTGGGAATGCTACGCGCTGATAACATACTCGAAAACACCGTTGAATTATCAAACGCTTCAGGTTTTCAATCTGCGCCAACACAACCATTTTTTCTAGAGCGATATGCTGAAGCTTATCGTGCTGAAATGATACATTTTGTAGATGTAGTGAATTCTGGTGGCATTATGAAACCTGACGGTGAAGATGGCCTTAGGGCACAATTATTGGCAGATGCTGCGGATGAAGCAGCCCGTGATGGTAAATCTCGAACGCTTTCAGCTATAATATAAGAATTAATATGATGTAGTTTAATGCGTTATTTTACAATGCATTAAACTCTTCTTTTTTTTGGTTAAACCATTCATGCATTTTAGATTGATCTTGCATTAACACGCTAATTTCTTCCATTGCGTCTAAGTGACTTTTGTCATTTTTTTCGAACATTTCCATTCCATGTCGTTTGCTCATTGTGACAATTTCATCAAATGTGTCAGCGCTAAAAGTTTTATCGCACGCACCACCAAGCTGTTTGCATGTCATAGTTTTCATTTTTCAATATCCTTTTTTAACGATCGCAATGCAATTAAACTTCCTGCTATTGTAATAAATACGATACCTAAAATCTGGGTTAAGTTTACTTGTTGTCCTATTAAAACCCAAGCAAAAAATGGACCAAATATTAGGGCTGAATATTCAAAAACAGCTACCTGAGAAGCTTGTCCAATTTGATAAGCTCGAAAAATTAGTCCAATTCCTAAAATAGCTCCAATAGCTTGCAATATAATCCATGGCATTATGGTTCCAATATTCCATACCCACCCGCGTATAATAAATCCTGCGGGTCCATTCGCAACATCAGGATTAA
>JGI26273J51734_10001923_pt1 | contig 10729 bp, 8 predicted proteins | sample SaaInlV_125m_DNA_FD_51734 | JGI IMG/M metagenome (IMG submission 51734) | reverse complement strand
ATAATATGGCTTGTACATTAACTATCGGACGAAAAGTCCCATGTAAATCCGCCTTTGGTGGTATTAAAACAGTATTCTTTGCCGATTACGGTTCGATTACTGGGCTTACTATTGATCCAACAACTAAAGAGGTTACTGCATTAGCAGGATCGCCAAGTTGGTATCAATTTGATGTAAAGGGCAACTCTTCTTTAGAAACGACAGTAACGTCATCTAGAGAAAATGGGACAACCTTTTATACGCAAACACTTAATTTAACTTTAACATTCTTAGACGCTTTAACTCAAGCAGAGTTACAAACTATAGCTGTCGCAAGACCTTACGTTGTAGTTGAAGATTACTACGGAAACAGCTTTTTATGCGGTTACGAAAATGGAATGGAGCTAACAGGAGGAACTGTAGTAACAGGAGCTGCAGCAGGAGACCTATCAGGTTTTACAATCACTATGGAAGGCATGGAAGAACAAGCACCGTTTTTCTTAACTAGCGCAGTAACGTCTAGCGGATCTCAAATAGATCCTACATTAAGTGCACCACCTGCACCATAATTGTAATAAATAATTTAGTTTTTGGTTATAAAATTAAGCACTCTTTTGGGGGTGCTTTTTTTTTGTTATGGCTAATTTAACAAATAAACTCTTTTTTTACGTTATATAAATGTATGATTATCTTAACAACATCTTCACAAGCGCAAACTCTTAAAGTTATACCTAGAGAATACTCAGACGCATATACTATGTCTGTTCGGGACGATAGCACTAACGTAACTGTTAATTATGATATTACGCCAACAGGCAATCAAGTAGTTACTGACGGCAATTACTTAACGTTTAACGAAACATTTAGTCCTGTATTAATTGAAAATCATTTTTACGATTTAACATTATTTATTGACTACAATTTTTGGAACACTAATTATAGTTTATGGCAGTTATACGAGGTTAAATGGAATACAGACGACGGTCAGGTAGTAGACATATATAACGACAAGATATTCTGTACAGATCAAGACGTAGATCAGCTTAACCAAAACGATTATTACAAATTAAACAAAGACCAATACACTTTTTACGATGGCTTTGATAACACTTACACAGTTAGATGAAAAAAGAACGATTAAGAAACAGTAAAGGACAGTTTAAAAGAGCCTCTAAAGTATCAGAGTTTGGTTTTGTAAACCTCAGCACCTATACAAGCCCCGAAATTAAGGAAGTAAACGGCGAAGAGTGGATCGAATACGGAGCAGATAACAACTATTTTCAGTATTTAATCGATAGATATAATGGTAGCCCTACTAATAACGCTGCAATAAACGGTATTAGCCAAGCTATTTATGGCAAAGGGCTTAACGCTACCGACTCGAATAAAAAACCTAACGAGTACGCTCAAATGATCTCTTTGTTTAAAAAAGAAGTAGTTAGAAAACTATGTTATGATCTTAAATTAATGGGACAATGTGCTGTGCAGGTTATATATACTAAAGACAGAAAAAAGATTGCGCAGTTAGAACACATGCCAATAGAGACTTTAAGAGCAGAAAAGTGTAATGACGAAGGCGATATACCTGCTTATTACTATTTTAAGGATTGGGCTAATATTAAAAGAAGCGATACGCCTTTAAGAATACCCGCATACGGTATGTCAAAAGAGGATATAGAGATTTACTACATTAAACCGTATAAGTCTGGTTTTTACTATTACTCTCCTGTCGATTATCAAGGAGGTTTACAGTACGCAGAGCTAGAAGAGGAGGTTTCTAACTACCATTTAAATAATATAATGAATGGATTAGCACCTAGTATGTTAATCAACTTTAATAATGGTACACCGAACCAAGAGGAACGAGCTTTAATCGAGCAGAAGATTGCTAGAAAGTTCTCAGGATCTAGTAATGCAGGTAAATTTATACTTGCTTTTAATGATAATAAAGAAAGCTCGGCAGAAATAAGCCCTGTACAATTAAGCGATGCGCATAATCAATATCAGTTTTTATCAGAAGAGGCACAGTCTAAAATACAAGTAGCTCATAGAGTTGTTTCGCCTTTTTTATTAGGAATTAGAACAAGCACAGGTTTTTCTAGTAACGCAGACGAGATTAAAACAGCGTCTTTGCTTATGGATAACACAGTTATAAGACCGTTTCAAGAGCTTTTAATAGACTGTTTTGACAATCTACTAGCTTACAACGACATTAGTTTAAACCTTTATTTTACAACACTACAGCCTCTAGAATTTACAGAGGTTGATAGTGCTATACAAGACAAAGAAGAGATCGAAAAAGAGACAGGAGTAGAAATGGAACGCTTTAGTCTTAAAAAAATAGACGGAAAACAGGCATACGAAACAAAAGAAGAGGCTATTGCAAAGGCAGAAGCTGACGGTTGCGGAGGTTATCACGAACACGAGGTCGAAGGAGTAACATATTACATGCCTTGTGAAAATCATGATGACGCTGTAGATCTAAAAGCACCATGTTGGGACGGTTACGAGCAGTACGGTACTAAAATCAAAGATGGAAAAGAAGTGCCTAACTGTATTAAAATAGAAGCTTGTAATCATGAAAAGCTATCAAGCGATAATGTCAAGGTTATACTCGGCTCTTTAGCTCATACAGGAGTTAAGATGCAAGATGAGTGGGTACAGGTAGACGAATTAGACGAAGAGTCAGAATACAGTAACGAGGATTGGGCTAATTTCTTAGTACAAGAAAAGCCAGAGACTACGCTGTCAAAGATTGCAAAGATTATAGGACTAAACAAGAACTATGTACCGTCTAAAAATAGAGGATCTGCTTATAGTGATATAGACTCTAAAAATGGTTTGTATAAAATACGATACAAATACGCAAGAGGCATGAGTAAATCAGGCGAATCTAGAGAATTCTGTAAGCAAATGATGGCAATGAGTGATGCAGGGATTGTATGGCGTATCGAAGACATAGACAGAGCTAGTTATTTCGACGATGTAAATGTAGAATTTAGACACAAGCCTAGTATGGACTACAATATCTTTGAATTAAAAGGAGGCGTATTCTGTCAGCACAAATGGGTGCGTGTATTATATAGGCTAGAAAGCCAAACGGAAGCCTCTAAGAACTTAGGCAACTACAAAAGGACTAGAACTATACCTAAGTCTTATTTGCGATCGCCTAGAGGCTCTAAAAAGGCAGGAATAGCAACAGACAGACAAGAAGGCAGAGGAGTATATCCTAAATAACATAAATTATGGCAACAGTATTATTTATAAATAGAACAGATCTTGTAAGAAATTCGATTATTGACGGAAACGTTGATACGGATAAATATATTCAGTTTATTAAACTTGCACAGGAGATCCATATTCAAAATTACATGGGTACAAAAATGTATGACGCACTTACTGCAGCCATGCCTAATATAGACGATCCCGCAAACGCTAGATGGAAAAATCTATTAGACGATTATATTGTTTCTATGCTTATTTGGTTTGCACAAGTCGATTATATTCCTTTTGCTAGTTATCAAATACGCAACGGAGGCATGTTTAAGCACCGTAGCGAGAACGCAGATACTGTTTCTAAAGAAGAGGTCGATTATCTAGTTGAAAAGGCTAGAACGAACGCTGAATGGTATTCTAGACGATTTATTGATTACATGAGTTTTAATCAGACTCTGTTTCCTGAGTACACTAGCAATACTAATGACGATATATACCCATCTTATGACGCAACTTTTAACGGATGGGTGCTATGAAGTATAAAATAAAAAAGGAAAACATAAAAAAATTAAAGATCTTTTTAGAAAAGGTTAAAAATAATAAAATAAAAAAATCAAAGAATGGCAACTCTATTTAATACTAAAATATCACAAACCTACGAGGGTCTGATCAAAACTTTTGATAATGCAGCTATTTCTGCGACTCTTAAAGAGCTTACAGACGGTTCTGGAAATCAAACAGGGTTGTATCTTAATACTGCAGGAGATTTTAAAGTAACTAATATTTTAGAATGGGGATCGCTTAAAGATACAGGCACAGGAGTTACAATAACTCGTTTCGTAACGTCTACTGACGGCATAGAGAATTTCGATAATAATACGTCTCTGCCTACAACGGCTGCCGTAAAGCTATACGTTGATACTAAATTCGCTACATCAGACACTTTACAAGAGGTTTTAGTTTTTGGAAACACTACAGGCGGAAACGACATAGCAGTAAGTGCTAATGATGACATTACTTTTACTGATTCTAGTAAAGCAATATTCGGAGCAGGTAGTGATTTACAAATATATCATGATGGATCTAATTCTTACATTAACGAAAATGGAGCAGGAGATTTAAGAATATCAACTAATGGTGCACAGGTCGCAATACAAAACGGTTTATCTGAGAATATGGGTAGATTTATTGTCAATGATTCTGTAATATTATACTATGATAATGTTCAAAAATTTCAAACTACAAGCACAGGTATTTCGGTTGTAGGACTTATATCAAATGTATCTAATCCACTTACTGCACAAGATGCTGCGACTAAGTCTTATGTAGACGCTTTAGACGCAGGAAGTAATTTAGATATAACAGACGGCACGACCGCAGGAGTAGTAAACTTAAATACTCAATCATTAAGCATTCTAGGAACTACTAACGAAATTGATAGTGTTGTAAGTGGACAAAGCGTTACTTTAGGATTACCTAATCAAATTCATGTAAACGTTTTAGGCAACTTAACAGGAAACGTAACGGGTAATGTTACAGGCGATTTAACAGGTAATTCAGCAGGAACTCATACAGGAGCTGTTGTAGGAAACGTTACAGGGGATCTTACAGGAAATGTTACAGGAAACTTAACAGGAATATCTAGTAAAGTAAATGTAAGTAATACAGCCGTTGATCAAAACCAATACTTACTTCAATCAGTAGGTCTTACAGGTGGTCAAGATGTTTACGCAGACTCTAATTTATATTTTAATCCTGTTACAAATCTTTTAACAGTAAACGGATCAGGAGCTATTACAGGAGACTTAACAGTTACAGGAAACATCACAGGTGGTGGTGGCTCGTTCTTGCCTTTAGCGGGAGGAACTATGACAGGCAATACTATCCATAATGATAATGTAAAATCTATTTATGGAACAGCTAGTGATGGATTAGAGATTTATCACGATGGAACTCATAGTTATGTTGACGATTCAGGAACAGGCAAGTTAATATTGCGAGGTAATTCTGCAATTGAATTACATAAATATACAGGCGAATATATGATAACTGCTGTTGCAGATGGTGCTGTGTCTTTATATTATAATGATTCTAAAAAACTAGAAACTACAAACACAGGAATATCAGTTACAGGAAATGGAGTGTTTTCAGGAAGTGTTCAAATACCTAATGCAGGACAGTTACAATTAGGAACAGGAAACCACATGATTTTGCAGCATAATTCTGCAAATGGTTTTATTAAAAATTTAACAGGTCAATTAAGTATAGACCAATCTGCAGTAACTCAATCAATAGTATTTAGAACGTCAGACAACTTTGCTTTAGACACGACCGCTTTAACGATCTCTAGGAACGGCGATTTAACTACAGGACGTGACGTAACGATTGCAGGAGATCTTACAGTAAACGGTACTACAACGACCGTAAACTCGCAAACACTAGCAGTCGTAGATCCTTTAATACAATTAGCAAAAGATAATACAGCTAATAGTTTAGATATTGGATTGTATGGCGATTACAACGATGGTACAGGAAGATTCTTAGGATTGTTTTCTGATGCTTCGGATGGTAATAAATTCAAGCTATTTAAAGGAACAACAGTAGAACCTACAACAACAGTTAATATTGGTGGTGCAGGATATGTAGCAGCAGATTTACAGGTAGCAGGATTAGAAGCAACAAGTTTCACAAATACAGGAGATTTATTAGTTGAGGATAATATTTACTTAACTGATGCAGGAACAACTAGAGCAAAAATACAATTAAACTCAAGTGATAGAGATAATCTTGATATTAAAGCAGTTTCTTTAGGTTCTACAATGAATTTCTTTACAGCAGATACTTTGGCTTTAAGTTTAAATGCATCACAAAACGCAATTTTTGAAGGAGATGTAAATATTAATGGTGGAGACTTGAATGTTGGTAATTCAAGCACAGTTAATTCTGTACTTAATATGCTTGGAACTAATGATAGTTTTATTGAAAAAGATACAGGTAATGATTTGTATTTAGTAAATAATAATAATGAAAAAGATTTAAAATTTAGAATAAGAGATGTAAATGGTGCTAATATTGTCGCTTTAACTTTAGATGGATCAGAAGGTGGCAACGCAACTTTTGCAGGAAATATAACTCTTGGCGATAGTCATTTTATAGGAGACGATTCTGATAATAATTTATTAATACAAAGTTCTACAGGCGAAAATGTTATACTTAATTCGCCTAGTGATGATTTATTGTTTAGAACAGCAGGAACTACAAGACTACAAATTACTGACGCATTATGTTCTATTTCAGAAACAACTACTATTGGAGCAACTACGGCTACAGCTAAACTTAATGTTGGAGGTAAATTAAAAGTTACTGATGATTTAATAATGGCACAGACTAATGGTAGAATTGATTATGATAATGGAGTTAACACAGGTGCTTTAAGATTTTATTCTACATCAGGAGGTGCAGAAAGAATGAGGATTTCAAGTGCAGGAGTTTTACAACTTAATCAAACTACATCAAAACTAGTTGGTGGCGGAGACACAACAGGTAGAATGATTCTATCTAATAGTGATACAACTGCTTATATAACTTTATATGGTAGTGCTTATGCAGGCTCTAGTGCTTTAGCTGAAAGCATACAGGTTATTCAAAATTCAGCAGTTACTGCGACCTTTAGCGAAGACAATAGATTAGGAGTTGGAATATCGGAACCTGCATATAAATTACACGTTCATAATCCATCTAATGTTTTTGGTCAAACAGGCGAAATTGCTTTAGGAGTTAAAAGTAATGACAATAATGATAATCCTAGAGTAGTATTTCAGGCTTTGAAGTCAGGTACTAATATGGGTAGTTTAGGAATACAAACACTTACATCAAACACATTATCAGAAAAAGTAAGAATTAATCAAACTGGGCAAGTAGGAATCGGAACTGATAGTCCTGTTTCACGTTTAAATGTGAAAACTACAAAAACAGCATTAAGCACACAAAACGCTTTTTTAAGTCTAGGATTAACTATTGATGATGATTCAACTTATAATGCAGCAGGTGGTGGTGGTGGAATAGCATTTAGAAGTGCGTTTAATTCAGCAGGACAACAAAATATGTATGCTGCTATTAATTCAATAAAAGAAAGTCCAAACCCTTCAGATTATAGAGGTTCTTTAGCGTTTTATACTAATCAAAATGTAACAGGCGTTCCTTTAGAAAGAATGCGTATAAACAGTTCAGGCAATGTAGGTATAGGAACTAATAATCCAGACGCTCCACTTCAAGTAACTGGAACTACTTCTTCTGGACATACTGTTTTATTTACAAGAAACCTAGCTGCCGCAAGTACAGATAATGCGCTTTTTAAAATAGACAATATAAATAGTGGAGATGACCAACCTGCTGCACAAATTGGTCAAAGGGGTACAGGAGACATTTTACAGCTTATAGATGGAGCAACAACTAAAGTGTTTGTTGTAAAAGATGGAGGTAACGTAGGTATAGGAACGGCTAATCCTAGCGAGAAACTAGAAGTAGATGGAAACGTACAAATAGGTAGTACAACAGATGCTAAACTTTATATGGTTTCTACAGGTGGTAATGGAAACAATGAAAGATTCTTTATTGAGGGATATGCGTATGGCGGAACTTATGGGGGTGGTTTTAAACTATCAACAAGAAACAGTGCAAACGTATTTAATACCGCTGTAACTGTTGATGGAATAGGCAACGTAGGTATAGGAACGGATAGTCCTAATCAGCTTCTTGAAGTGGCTAATAATGCAGGTGGTGCAACAATCAGTATATCAACTGACCAATCGCCAGGTAGTCAAGCCGCAAAAAAATATACGAATTTAGATTTTACAGGCTATAATAATAATGTAATGGCAAGGGTTCAATCTTGGGATGAATCAAGCAGTACAGGGCACGGAAATTTAACTTTTAGCACTAGAAATGCTAGTACTGGTCTTTTATCTCAAGCAATGATGATAAACTACGCAGGCAACGTAGGTATAGGAACTGATTCGCCAGGAACTTTACACGGAGCAGGTTATGGAACTACAAAACTTCATATTGACGGTGGATCTGATAGAGGTCAAGTAATAATTGAGGGAGATGCTTTTGCGGGAATTGTTTTATCAGACAATGGAGCAACTGCTAATGAAAGGGTTTTTTCTACAAGTGTAGATGATGGAAAGTATACAATAAAACCTCTTAGTGACAACGGTACAAGTACATTAGGGGGAGTAGCTGTTACTGTTTTACATGATGGAAAAGTAGGAATCGGAACGACTTCGCCTGGAACTTTTTTACAACTAGGAACTTACGCAGTTGCAGGTAAATATATAGACCAAGCTGCCTACCCTGTTTTACCAAGCGAACACATGATGCATATTACCGCACCATCTACTAACGCTTATTACGGTGGTGGTATATCGTTTGGAGAAAACACTTTTACCGCAGCAAACATTGTTGCAAGAGATGCAGGGGGTTCAGGTGCTTTAGATTTATGTTTTGGTACTGGAACTTCTGTATCACCTGTTACAGAAAAAATGCGTATTACAAATGCAGGGGCTTTAGAAATAAGAGGAACTGCAACTTTAAATGCAAATAAAAATGCTTTTATTACTAATTCAGATACTTTAACACTTATTGGCTCATCACAATCATCAGGAACACCAAAAGATATGGCGTTTTATACAGGTGCAACAAGAATGACAATTACAAGTGGGGGTGCAATATCTTTAGCAAATGCTAATACTTCTGTTATTGGTAGACCTTATTCAAGTGGAACAATTAATAATGGACAATCTGTTGTTGTAAATTTAAATTCAGCAGGTGGAAATCAGGCAGGTGGGTTTTTAGTAATTTCAGCAGTACCAAACAATGTTAATGCAGGTGGTGCAGTAGAAATATGGACACACATTCACACACAGGGAGCAAATGTTTATTCTAAATTATCTGGACAAGAAGAAAATAATATTACTATAAATGAAAGTGGTGGAGCATTTACAATTGCTAATAGTAGTGGAAGTACAGTTTATTACAATGTTAAAGTTTTAAACTTAACAGATTTTGCTTCTACTATTGCAGGAACTTAAATAAGTGTAAAAGTAAAAATTAGTATATTTGTCTTTATAACTTAAAAAATATAATAAAATGTCAAAAATTAAAGAAGCAGAATTAAAGCAATTACAAGAGCAAGAACAAAAAAAAGGAGCGATCCTACATGATCTTGGATTACTAGAAACTCAAAAACACAGCTTAAATCACATGTACGCAGAACTTATGGTTGAGCAACAAAAATCTAAAACCGAATTAGAGGAGTCTTATGGAAAAATTAACATTGATCTAAAGGACGGCTCTTATGAATTAATCCCAGAAAAAGATGAAACGAATAAGTAAACACATTAGTTACAAGGAAGCGACAGGTTCAGACTACGCAAAAAAGTATGGATTAACCAACAAGCCAAAAGCCGAACATATTAAGAACATGGAATTGGTTGCTGAGAAGCTCTTTGAGCCTCTTAGAGAGTGGGTAGACGCTCCTATTAAAGTAAATAGTATGTTTAGGTCTTATGCAGTAAATAAAGGTATAGGTGGCTCCGTTTCGTCTAGTCACATGACAGGTAACGCAATAGACATTACGTCTATGGGCGGTAAAACAAATCTTGAAATGTTTCACTACATTAAAGATAACCTAGATTTTGATCAGTTAATTTGGGAATACGGGACGGAGCCAAGATGGTTGCATGTGTCATATATTAGCAAAAAAGATAATAGAAATCAAGTTTTAGTAATTAAACGCAAAGGCTATTATTACATATATAAAGATGACGATTGTAAAACTTGCTAAATAAGACAGAATGCCAATACCAAATAAGAAGACAGGAGAAAAACAGAAGGACTACATGATGCGTTGTGTACCTCAAATGATGCAGTACCATGACAAGTCTCAAGCAATAGCTATTTGTTATAGATCTTTTCAAGGTAAAATGATCAACCTAGAAACTTATAATGACTATCCTCAAAGTGCCTCTAATAACGCAAAGAAGGTTTTACGTTGGAGAGATAAACACGGAGACGAAGTTAAAGGTATGACGCAAATTGGATGGACTCGTGCTAATCAGTTAGCTAAAAAAGAGAACATAAGTCGTGAGACGATTGCTAGAATGTCGGCATTTCAAAGACATAAAAAAAACGCAGAAGTAGGTGCAGAGAATAAAGCTACTCCTTGGAAAGATGCAGGTTATGTAGCTTGGTTAGGATGGGGTGGAACATCGGGCATAAATTGGGCGTCTAAAAAGCTCGAACAAATTGATAAGAAATGATTATGGATTATAAAACGCTTTTAATAAATATAGGAAGTTTCGGAATATCATTAACCAATATTGATATGGTACTGAAAATAGTATTATTAAGCGTAACGATAGGGTATACATTACAGAAATGGTATCTGCTAAATAAAAACAAAAAGAAATAATGCCTAAAAAGAAGTTTTCTGAAACTAAAGTTGGCAAGTTCCTTATTAAAGCAGGATCTG
>JGI26273J51734_10001922_pt1 | contig 10731 bp, 12 predicted proteins | sample SaaInlV_125m_DNA_FD_51734 | JGI IMG/M metagenome (IMG submission 51734) | reverse complement strand
CAAGTGCGTCTTCGATGATCTCCAAGTCGCGGACCGACAGGGTGAAGGTTTCATTTGGTTTTGTCATGTGCTGTCCTTTTACGGGGGGGCGTGTCTAAATCGGGCGAGGTTACACGCCGACCTGTTTCTGGGCGTCAAGCTTGCCAAGGAGCACACTGATCTCGCAGACCTCAGAATTGATGCGTTTCATCGCTGAGGCTTTGTCTAAATTCCGGCTCTTAAAGGTCAGGTGTTTCAAGCGGTCATTCATCACCGCAGCGATGCGGTCGATTTCGGTATGGTCGAGGCGGTGCGCGTTCTGAACTGTCATTGCGGTCCCTTTTGTCTGCTTCCGTTGACCGTTAAACTAGAGGTGAGTCGTAAAAAGTAAAGGAATACAATGGAATACTTTAAAATCCTTGTGGTTTCATAGGCTTCGCTCGATGTTGAAATCTCAAAGTCTTTTGCGCTTGGGCTTTTCTTTCAACGGATGCATCTTAGTTAAAACCGTTCAAGTTAAGCACGAGGACAAAAACACTGTGGGCGCCCCATCGAAGATTTTGAGTGAAAAAGACATCAGCGAGGTTATTGAAATGGCCTTGTCTGACCATGTGTCTTTTTCTGATATCCGAAACCTACATGGGCTGCGCGAGGCAGAGGTGAAGCTGTTGATGCGCAAGACTTTGAAAGCTGGCAGCTACCGGGCCTGGCGCAAAAGGGTGCATGATTTTGGCAGNCGGCGGGCGCATTANAAATGAAAATGCAAAAGAAATCTGATCTGCCCTCGAAGATCTGCCGAACCTGTGCGCGGCCCTATGTATGGCGCAAAAAATGGGCNAAGACATGGGATGAGGTGCAATATTGTTCGCAGAAGTGCCGCATGATGCGAAAGCCGACCGCTGTGGTCGCCGAAGGCGATGAGAAAATTTGAAGCTGCGCCGAGCGGGATGAATGCCCCGCTCGGTCGTCTTTGCGTGTTCAGTCGATGATGGCGTTTAACGTGGCAGAAGGGCGCATCACCGCAGCGGTTTTATCGGCATCCGTCCGATAATATCCACCCAGATCCGCCGCCGTACCTTGAACCGCTGCAAGTTCTGCCAAAATGGCCTCCTCTCCCTCCGTCAAAGCTTTTGCAATGGGCGCGAAATGGGCTGCGAGCTCTGCATCACTGTTTTGCGTCGCAAGCGCATTGGCCCAGTAGCGCGCGAACCAATAATGGCTGTTGCGGTTGTCAGGCTCACCAACCTTGCGGGAGGGCGAGCGGCTTTCGTCCAAAATGGACTGGGTGGCCGCATCAACGGCTTGTCCCAAAACACGGGCCTTGCTGTTGTTTTTTGCTTCAGCCAGGAAGGTCAAGCTTTCGCCTAAGGCGCAGAATTCGCCCAGGCTGTCCCAACGTAGATGGTTCTCCTCGTTGAGCTGTTGAACGTGTTTGGGCGCAGAGCCGCCCGCGCCAGTTTCAAACAAACCGCCACCGTTCATCAGTTTTACAACCGATAGCATTTTTGCCGATGTGGCCAATTCCAAGATTGGGAACAGATCGGTGAGGTAATCGCGCAAAACATTGCCGGTGATGGCAATGGAGTTTTTGCCCTTCGTGATGATTTCAAGCGATGCCCTGGTGGCGTCGCGTGGCGTCATGATGTCAAATTTATCTGCCACGCCCTTGGCGTCCAAGAGTGGTTTGACATAGGCAATCAATTCCGCATCATGGGCGCGGTCGGCGTCAAGCCAGAAGATCGCGTTACAATTCTCGGCTTTTTGCCGGGAAATTGCGAGGTTTACCCAATCTTCAATCGGTGCTTTCTTGGTTGAGGCCGAGCGCCAAATGTCACCGGCTTCGACGGTATGTTCGTGCAATACGGTTCCATCGGCCAGGATCATTTTGACCGTGCCGGCCTCTGGCACTTCAAAGGTTGTCGGGTGTGAGCCGTATTCTTCGGCTTTTTGAGCCATGAGGCCGACGTTTTGCACCGTGCCAGCGGTNGCTGGGTTCAACTTGCCGTTCTGTTTAAAGAANTTGATGGTCTCGTCGTANACTGGGGCATAGGAATTGTCAGGAATGACNCAATTGGTGTCTGATTCCTGCCCGTCTGGGCCCCAGCCTTTGCCGCCTGCGCGGATCAGCGCGGGCATGGAGGCGTCGATGATGACATCGGAGGACACATGCAGATTGCTGATGCCCTTGTCGCTGTCNACCATATACATAGGCGGGCGTGCGGCGATGCAGCTGTTGATATCGGCGAGAATTTCCGCGTTGTCTTTGANGCGCTCGAGCAAGTCACCCAAACCGAAATTGGGGTTCACGCCGAGCTCNGCAAGCGCGCTGCNATGGGCTTGGAAAACNGGGGCGAGGAAGGTTTTGACCGCATGGCCGAAAATNATTGGATCGGAGACCTTCATCATCGTTGATTTCAGATGCAATGAGAACAAAGTGCCGTCAGATTTTGTGCTCTCAATTTCTGCCGCTAAAAATTCTTTGAGAGCCGCGGCACTCATGAAGGTGGCGTCAACCACGGTTCCGGCGGTGTAGCGGATATCATCCTTCAGGATGATTTCGCCATCGGCAGTTTCCAAAACGATTTTTGCGGTGGTATCTTCCGGTAGGGTGGCAGATTTTTCATTGGAAAAGAAATCGTTACCGTTCATGGAGGACACGCGTGTCTTGCTGTCGGCGGACCAATCACCCATGCGGTGGGGATTGTTTTGTGCGAANTTCTTAACGGCCTTGGCCGCACGGCGATCAGAATTGCCTTCGCGCAGAACNGGGTTGACCGCGGAGCCTTTGAGGGCATCATATTTTGCGCGGACGGCTTTTTCGGCGTCCGTTTGCGGCGCTTCAGGATAGTCGGGCAACGCATAGCCTTTGGCTTGTAATTCCTTCACGGCTGCAACCAGTTGCGGCACGGATGCGGAGATATTTGGGAGTTTGATGACATTGGCATCGGCNGTTTTCACCAAGNGGCCCAGCTCGGCCAGATCATCGGGTTGGCGTTGCTCTTCGCTGAGGTAATCTGGAAAGGCCGCCAGGATGCGCCCAGCCAAGCTGATGTCTTTGGTGCCGATGGTCACGCCCGCTGCAGCGGAAAACTTTTGGAGAATCGGGAGGAAGGATGCGGAGGCAAGCTCCGGCGCTTCGTCAACTTTTGTATAAATAATATCAGTCATTGTGCATTCCTTGCGGCTAGATTTGCCCTCTCATAGCGAATAAGAATGCAAAGGTCGATGGTATACCGTGGTATGCGAAACATTTTTTTTGATCGGGAATTATGCTTTAGATTGGCCTATAGCGGGGCCTGTCCGCGGTTGCGGTTGCGGCCCAAGCGCTGCTCGCGCCAGAGGATTACCACGCCGGAGGCGATGATGACCAAGGCGCCGGTTATGGTCCAAGCGCTTGGGATTTCTCCAAACCAGAAATAGGCCAATGCCAAGGCCAGCAGCATCGACGTGTAATCAAAAGGCGCCACCACTGAGGCGGGTGCATTGCGATAGGCAGCGGTGAGGCAAATCTGTCCAATCCCGCCGATCACGCCCGCGGTGATCAGCATGGCGGTTGCTTCAAAGGAGGGTTTGACCCAGCCAAACGGCAGGGTGAACAAGGACAACACGGTGATGAGCAGAGAGAAATAAAAGACAATCTGCGCGGTCCCCTCTGTTGCCACCATCCGCCGCACGAAAATTTGCGCCAAGGCCGCTAAAGCGGCCGATCCTAAGATTGCAGTGGCACCTATAATTTCTAATGTGCTGCGCGCGCCGTCCATGTTTAAGGTCGGCCAAAGGACGATAAGCACACCAATGAAGCCCAAAGCCACCGTCGTGAGGCGGAAGGCCCGCACGGTCTCTCCCAAGATCAACGCGGCTAAAACTGTCAGAATCAAAGGCGTGGTAAAGCCCAGGGCGGCCACCTCTGGAAAGCTCAGCACCCCAAGAGCGAAAAATCGCAAAGACATAGAGGCCGCGCCGGCCAGGCCGCGCCATGTGTGGTCCAAAATATTGGTCGTGCGCAGCGCTTTTGGAAAATCCCCGCGTATCGAGAGCCAGCCAATCACCACCAAAAGCGTGAAGAATGCCCGAAAGAACACTTGTTGCCCGGTCGGCACCTCTTGCGACGTGGCTTTGATCAGCGCCATCATAAAGGTGAATATCGAAACCGCTGTTACTTTCAGCGCGATGCCGCGAATGTTATCGGTCATCTCTGTCCAATCTGGCCCTTTGGAGTGCAGCCTGTGTGAGTTTACGCCAGCTTAGGAAGATGCAAAACGCGGCGATTGACAAGCCCTGTAAATTTTACCGAATTTTCAAAGGAAGGGTTTGGGTCATAGATCAAAGGGCAGAGTTCTTATAATATTACATTCACACATGCGCATTTATGATTGCATTATTGGCTTGTTTCTTGTTTTCTGTGCAGGTGTCAATAAGGGAGGACGGGTTCCTGCACCTCAATCGTGGAACATTTTTTGTGCTTGCGGCTTTCTTTTTAACCGGAATGGCTAAGGCCAGCGGCATGGGAGATCCGGCTCTGGGCGCTGCTGTTTTTAAGAAATGCCAATCGTGCCATCAAGTTGGCGACCAGGCGAAAAACCGTGTGGGCCCGCAACTGAATGATATTTTGGGACGCACTGCCGGCGGGCTGGAAGGGGCCAAATACTCGAAAAGTATGATCCAAGCTGGGCAAGATGGGCTGGTTTGGTCCGAAGACACTTTGGACAGCTTTCTTGAGAGCCCAAAATCTTTGGTGGCCAAGACTCGGATGAGTTTCCGAGGCCTTAAGGATCCAGAAGATCGGGCAAATCTGATAGCTTATCTGCGGTCGTTTTCTAAGGGTCCGATCGGCGCGTCAAACATGCAAGAGACAGGGCAGGGGATCGACATAAAGCTTGATCCCTCGGTGCTGGCCATGGTGGGAGACGCAGAATATGGTGAATATCTCTCCAGTGAATGTTTGACCTGTCATCAAAGCAGCGGGTCCAATGATGGCATCCCTGGAATCACCGCTTGGCCAACAGAAGATTTTGTGATCGCCATGCATGCCTACAAACAAAAAATTAGATCACATCCTGTCATGCAAATGATGGCAGGGCGTCTGTCTGATGAAGAGATCGCAGCACTTGCGGCGTATTTTAGCGACCTGGAATAACAGGCAAAACTCTGGGAGGAGAACACATGAAACTGAATAGACGTGTATTTATGGGCAGTGGTGCCGCAGCGGCAACCGCTTTGGCAGCGCCCATGGCCTTCGCCGGTGGCCATGGAAAGCCGCGGGTTGTGGTTGTTGGCGGCGGGGCCGGCGGTGCGACCGCGGCGCGCTACATCGCCAAAGACAGCAAAGGCGCGGTTGACGTCACCTTGATCGAACCTTCTCGCATGTATTACACCTGCTTCTTTTCGAACCTTTATCTCGGTGGGATCAAAACCATTGATGATCTCGGACATTCTTACGGCACAATGGCCGCCGGCGGTGTGAACGTCGTGCATGATTGGGCTGTTGGCGTGGACCGCGACGCGAAAACAGTGACATTGGCCGGTGGTGCATCGGTGCCTTATGACAAGCTCATTCTCTCTCCTGGGATTGATTTTGTCGACGGGGCTGTTGCCGGCTGGGATCTGTCGTCGCAAAACGCCATGCCTCATGCCTACAAAGGTGGTTCACAAACAGAATTGCTCAAAGCGCAAATTGCTGCGATGCCCCAGGGCGGCACATTCGCCATGGTCGCGCCGCCCAATCCCTACCGCTGCCCTCCTGGGCCCTATGAGCGGGTCTCAATGGTGGCGCATTATCTGAAGGCCAATAATCCGACCGCAAAGATCATTGTGGCAGATCCGAAACCGAAATTCTCGAAGCAAGGCTTGTTCCAAGAAGGTTGGGGCAAACATTACAGCGGGATGATCGATTGGATTGGCGATGATTTCGGCGGCGGAAACGTTTCGGTGGACCCCGGCGCCATGACGGTGACAATTGATGGTGAAGTGACCAAAGTTGATGTCTGCAACGTGATCCCCGCTATGAAAGCGGGCCGTATCGCCGAGCTTGCTGGTGTGACCGACGGCAAGTTTGCCCCGGTCAACGCGATTGACATGTCCACGAAAGCGGATGCGGATGTCTATGTTCTGGGCGATGCCTCTCAACAAGGCGACATGCCAAAGTCAGGCTTCTCTGCAAATAGCCAAGCCAAGGTCTGCGCCAATGCCGTGCGCGGGGCGTTGACGGGATCTCGCGTTTTCCCAGCGAAATTCTCGAACACATGCTGGTCTTTGATTGACACCAATGATGGTGTGAAAGTCGGTGCAACTTATGAAGCCACCGATGAAAAGATTGCAAAGGTCGATGGTTTCATCTCAGCTACAGGCGAAACCGCCGATGTGCGCAAAGCCACCTACGAGGAATCCGAAGGTTGGTATGCAGGCATCACCGCGGATATGTTCGGCTAAACAGTCGGGGGCTTTGATGATGCTCAAAGCCCCCCTCATTATTCCAAAAGTGGCCCGAGCCTATATGCGCTCTGTGCCAAGACTTAGCGTATATTGATTTCCACACTGTCCGCCAGGGTATTTGCAATAAAGCAATAGCGATGCGCGCGGTCCTGCATCTCTGCCAATTTCTCATCGGCCACCGCAAAACCAGTATCAAAGCGCACGACGGGATGCAGATCAATGCGGGTGACGGACATCTGGCCTTTGGGGTTTTTCCCCAGATGGGCTTCTGCATAGTCATGATAGCTGGCCACCGGCCATCCGGCTTTGGCCGCCAATGCGAGAAAGGTCATCATGTGACAACTGGACAGGGCAGAGGCCAAAGCTTGCTCGGGATTGGTATGCGCCGGATCACCGCCCCAATCTGGAGCTGAATCCACGTCAATTTCATGCAATCGATTCATTTGTACGATGTGAGAATTTGAATAGGTTCCTGTGGCAAACACAGGGGTTTTGCGCTGCCAATGAAGCTCAATGGAAAGATCAGACATAGGGCTATCTCGTTTTAAATAGGAAAGATGGGTGGCCTGCCGCACTCATGCAAGGACAGGCCGCCTATGGCATGTTACGCGGCTGCGATCTGTTTTTTGGGATCATAGAATGGGCGCTCAACCATAGTGGCTTTCACCGCTCCGGTATTGGTCAAAACCTCCACTTCGGCTCCCATAATGGCCGCATCGGTGGCAACCATTGCCAAAGCAATGTTTTGCTTTAAGCGCGGGGAATAGACAGCGGAGGTCACTTTTCCAATGGTCGCGCCATCTTGTTGGATGGCCCAGAAGGTGGTGTTTGGTCCGGTCAGCGGGGCGCAGTCGAGGACCAGCCCGACCTGTTTGCGCATCGGGCCCTCTTGCTTGATCTTGCGCAGCGCAGCTTTGCCGATGAACTCTGCATCCATATCGAGGTTGACGAGGCGATCAAATCCCAGCTCCAAGGGATTTGTGTCAATATCTGCATCCGCATGGTAGGAAAGCATTCCGCCTTCAATCCGACGGATCGAGGAGGTATGACCGGGCTTCAACCCGTGCGATGCGCCTGCAGCCATGATCAATTCCCAAAGCTGATCGCCTTTTGACCCATCGCGCAGATAAAGCTCATAGCCCAACTCGCTGGACCAGCCTGTGCGTGACACGACCAGGGGGATCCCCTCCAATTCCAACTCGCGCAGCCAGTAGTATTTTAGATCTGCAATGCTGTCTCCGAAGAGCTCTTGCATAATAAGGCCTGAGTTCGGGCCCTGCAGTTGCAGCGGTGAAACATCAGGCTCTGTGATCTGTACATTGAGGCCGGAATGCACTGCCACACCCTGTGCCCAGAGCAAAATATCGCTGTCCGCCAGGGAAATCCAAAAATGATTTTCCGCCAACCGCAGCAGTATCGGATCGTTCAAGATACCGCCATCCGCATTGGTGATCAGGATATATTTGCACTGGCCAACGGCCATCTTTGACAGATCGCGGCAGGTCAGCATCTGTGTGAATTTTGCGGCATCCGGCCCTGTAATTTCAACCTGACGTTCCACGGCAACGTCACAGAGGATTGCTTGATCCACAAGGTTCCAGAAGTTCTGTTCCGGGTCCCCAAAATCACGCGGGATATACATGTGGTTATAGACCGAAAAACCCTGTGCCCCCCATCGGACGGTGGCGTCAAAGTAAGGGGACTTGCGGATCTGTGTACCGAAGCCAAAATCATCTGCCTGTGTCATTTTGCGCCCTCTGAGCTGCTGGCCAATCGGGCCAGGAAAAAGTGAATTCTGCTTGAGATTTAATCCGATACCGTCACATTCACAGTCCGATAATCCACAAGAATGCGGCAGATTAGGCTGATTTACTGGCCGGCTTAGACCATTTGGTCTTTTGCCCNAGAATTTAAGATGCAGTGGTGAGTTTTGNGAGATTAGGATGGCTGCTTTTGACNTGGCGAGTCGCGATGTAAGTCATATAGCGCTCAATCGCCAGATCGGCAGANAGCATCTCTTCCATGAGGCGCTGAAACGCGGCCAAACTGGGCGTTATGACCGTCATGACATAGTCCATTCCGCCNCCGGTTGCGATGCAATGGGTCACTTCATCTAAGTTTCGAATATGCAGCTCAAAGCGTTCAAATTCAATTTTGCGGTGNGAGCTCATCGCGACGGTCACCACAACCTGGGTGAAATCTATGATGCGCTCCAGGGCAAGATCTGCGTGANANCCGCGAATGAGACCCGCGGATTTCAAACGATCAAGCCGTGCCCAACACGGGGTTGGTGAGAGGTTCACAAGCTCTGCAAGGCGCGTCTTGCTCAGGTGTCCATGCTGTTGAACGGCACTTAATATGCGAATATCCGTAGCATCGAGCCCCAATTTTTTCATATGAATTTGTCTTTCATGAAACCGTTTACGCACATCGTGTCAGGCACATGTTAGAGTTTTCTCTGCCCCGATCCTAGACATAAATTTGGCAGGCGCATCGAAACAAGCCAACATCAGGTCTCTTTGAGCATGGGACAACCGACGCTGAAAGTTTTGCCCGTGGAGCCAATCGTCGAAAAAGGAATTCGCGCGCTCATCATGCCAATCTCTTTATCAGAATAATGGTGCCCGGGGGCGGATTTGAACCACCGACACGAGGATTTTCAGTCCACTGCTCTACCCCTGAGCTACCATTTTAAATCAATAAGTTAACAATACTCTAAGTTAGCTGGTCACACCTCTGTCACACGGAGGTAAAGAAAGTGGCATCAATTAGAAAAAGAAACGGCCTTTGGCAGGCGCAAGTGCGCAGCCGCAAACTCGGCTCGACATCAAAGTCATTTCACAAGAGAACAGACGCAATTGCTTGGGCCAAGGTCCAAGAAGCACTGATGCAGACTGGAGAATGGAAACCTAGGGGTAGACAATATTCTACCCTCGACGACCTAGTACAAAATTACCTCAAAAAGGTGACTCCGCACAAAAAAGGCGCAGAGACTGAAACTCGGCGGCTCAACCGTCTGCTTAAAGAAAAGTCATTAATGGCGATAAAGTTAGATGAAGCAAAGCCTCATCACTTCGCATCCTTCAGGGATAAGCGTATTAAAGATGGGAATCGAGCTGCTCAGTACGATCTAGTTCTGCTTCGAGCAGCTTGGAACACGGCTNGCATCGAGTGGGGCTGGGACCTTGGAGATAATCCTTTAACATTGATCCGCTTTCCTAAAAGCAATCCACCGAGAGAGCGCAGGCTCAAACAGGGCGAATATGGAATGTTACGCGCAGCATCAGCTGAAACAAAAGTTTGGTATCTTTGGCCAATGATCGAAATCGCAATTGAAACGTCTATGCGACGAGGAGAGATTTTGAGCTTAGAATGGAAGCACATTGACTTTGAGCGAAGTAAAGCCTTGCTGCCCATGACAAAGAACGGTCGATCCCGTTGGGTGGGACTCTCACGTCAAGTGATAGCTCTTTTAGAAAAACTACCTAAAGAACAGGAACGCGTATTTCCTGTCACCGATGTCGCAGTCAGGCAGGCGTGGGATAGGTTGCGCCGACGCGCAGGGATTACAGATCTGACGTTTCATGATCTGAGACATGAAGCGATTAGTCGCCAATTCGAAAGTGGCCTCAGCATCCCTCAAGTAATGGCAATAAGCGGGCATCAGACAGCGAGTCAGTTGTTTCGATACGTGAATTTGAGTGAAAACGATCCTGTCAATATGTAGATATTTTATTAAACAAACCACTACATGTTGAAATATCTGAAAGTATCACTTAGTCTCACCTATAGTTACCCCGTAACCTAGAGAAGCGGAACTAGTGTGGTAACTGGGCAAGAGGTCCGAAATACTACCAGCTCCTTGACAAGAGCGCAGACCACCTCTCTCGGCAGAGAGACCACAGTACTAGGCACTATGAGTGGTAAAGGGCGAAGTCTTCGAACGTTAACGCGTTAGGAGACCCAGCATGCCAATCGATCTCCTAACATTTTAAGGAGGTCAAAATGACAAACCCTTTAATTGAAGAAAAAGAAATCCAGCTCGCCAGAGCTATGTCGGACAAGGCAATTGCACGAATAAAGATAGCGGCAGCTATTCTTGGGATTACGCCAAAGCATCTGCATGAACTAGCAAAGCGGCCAGACTTTCCTGCCAAAGTCAGGATCGGATCTAACGCTATTGGATGGCGGGTTTCGGACCTAGAAGCCTGGATAGACGCACAAATTGTGAAGGGAGAAGAATAATGTCGGCTCCTTTTCAGCAATACCGTAGTGACACCTTATACGTGACAATAGTTACTTCTTCTACAGGGCCAGTGA
>JGI26273J51734_10001921_pt1 | contig 10733 bp, 10 predicted proteins | sample SaaInlV_125m_DNA_FD_51734 | JGI IMG/M metagenome (IMG submission 51734) | reverse complement strand
GTTGCTTTCTGATCAAACGGCTGACCTGTACCACCATCGTAAAGTTGCGTGTGGCCAAACTCTGGCAAACCTGCTTCTGTTACGTAGCTTGAAATATCATCAAGAGACGCACCATCGAAAATTGGCGTAGCAAACTTCTTGTCNAATTTACGACCCGCCCATCCAAGAACAGTTTCGTAAATCTGACCAATGTTCATACGCGACGGTACACCCAATGGGTTCAATACAATATCAACTGGCGTTCCATCTTCCAAGAACGGCATATCCTCATCACGAACGATTCGAGCAACAATACCCTTATTCCCGTGACGACCTGCCATCTTATCACCCACTTTCAGCTTACGCTTCTTAGCGATATAAACTTTGGCCAATTTCATAATACCCGCAGGTAGTTCATCACCTACTGTAATCGCAAAGCGCTTACGGCGGTACATACCCTGAATATCATTTACTTTGATTTTGTAGTTGTGAATTACCGTGTCGATTTTATCGTTACGATCATCATCAGTAGTCCACTTGCCACCAACAATACGGCTGTAATCCTCAATTGCATTCAACGCTTTCAACGTAAACTTCGTTCCTTTCGGAATAACATCTTCGTTTAGATCGTTCTTAACACCCTGGCTCGTTTTACCCGAAACTAAAACGCTCAATTTGTTAACGAATACAGATTTTAATTCAGCTAATTCCGCCTCCATATGAAGGTCTAATTGGCTAATCTCTTCTTTATCTTCCGCACGCTGACGTTTGTCTTTCACCAAACGTGTGAAGAGTTTCTTATCAATAACGACACCATTCAAAGACGGCGACGCTTTCAAAGAAGCATCCTTTACATCGCCCGCCTTGTCACCAAAGATGGCGCGTAAGAGTTTCTCTTCAGGAGAAGGATCACTCTCGCCTTTAGGTGTAATCTTACCAATAAGGATATCACCTGGTTTGATTTCAGCTCCAACGCGAATGATTCCATTCTCGTCTAAGTCTTTTGTAGCTTCCTCGCTGACGTTAGGGATATCTGCAGTTAATTCTTCAGCTCCTAACTTCGTATCACGAACCTCCAAAGAGTATTCGTCGATATGAATCGAAGTGAAAATGTCTTCACGCACTACACGCTCAGAGATAACGATAGCATCCTCAAAGTTGTAACCTTTCCAAGGCATGAACGACACCAACATGTTCCGACCCAAAGCCAGCTCACCTTGCTGTGTAGCATATCCTTCACAAAGAACCTGACCAAACTCAACGCGATCANCCATCTTAACGATCGGCTTTAAGTTGATGGTCGTTCCTTGGTTGGTTTTTTGGAATTTAACCAATTGGTACGATTTCACATCGTCTTCAAAACTAACACCACGCTCATCTTCCGTGCGGTCGTAGCGAATTTTGATTTGCATAGAATCAACGTATTCTACTGTACCCGCTCCTTCAGAGTTGATAAGAACACGAGAATCTGTCGCCACTTGACGTTCTAGACCCGTTCCAACGATAGGCGCTTCAGGACGTAATAATGGTACGGCCTGGCGCATCATGTTCGATCCCATCAATGCACGGTTCGCATCATCGTGCTCCAAGAAAGGAATCAATGAAGCCGAAATAGATGCAATCTGATTTGGCGCAACGTCCATGAAATCAATGGTGTTCGGCTCTACAACCGGGAAATCACCTTCTTCACGTACTTTAACCTTGTCATTAATGAATGTACCGTCAGGGCTGATAGGCGCATTCGCTTGTGCAATTACTTTTGCTTCTTCTTCCTCTGCGCTTAGATAGGTAGGCTCACGGTCGACGACCACTTTACCATTCTCAACAGAACGGTAAGGCGTTTCGATGAATCCCATACCATTCACTTTCGCATAAACACACAATGAAGAAATCAAACCAATGTTTGGTCCTTCTGGAGTTTCAATAGGACAAAGACGTCCATAGTGCGTATAGTGAACATCACGAACCTCNAAACCTGCACGCTCACGTGAAAGACCACCAGGTCCTAAGGCCGAAAGACGACGCTTGTGTGTAATCTCAGATAAAGGATTCGTCTGATCCATGAACTGAGACAACTGGTTCGTACCGAAGAATGAATTGATCACAGAAGATAAGGTCTTCGCGTTAATCAAATCTATTGGGGTAAATACCTCGTTATCACGAACGTTCATACGCTCACGTATGGTACGAGCCATACGAGCAAGACCTACACCAAACTGGTTGGCCATCTGCTCGCCTACAGTACGTACACGACGGTTGCTTAAGTGATCGATATCATCAATCTCCGCTTTCGAGTTGATCAATTCGATTAAACGCTTGATGATTTCTATGATATCACCCTTCGTCAATACTTGAGAATTCTCTTCACTGCCGTTGTACAATTTCTTATTCAAACGGTAACGACCAACCTCTCCTAAAGAGTAACGTTGCTCGGAGAAGAACAATTTATCAATGATACCGCGAGCAGTTTCTTCATCTGGCGGTTCAGCATTACGAAGTTGGCGGTAGATGTGCTCTACAGCTTCTTTCTCTGTATTTGTGGGATCTTTCTGTAAGGTGTTGTGAATAATTGCGAAATCAGAAGATGCAATATCTTCTTTGTGCAATAAGATGGCATTCACTTCTGCATCAAGAATTTCTTCTGTATGCTCCTTATCTAAGACAGTATCACGATCAAGTATAACTTCATTACGCTCGATGGATACTACTTCTCCTGTATCCTCATCAACGAAATCTTCAATCCAAGTTTTCAAAACTCTTGCAGCAAGCTTACGACCAATTGAGCGCTTCAAAGAAGCTTTGCTCACCTTCACTTCCTCTGCAAGGTCGAAGATTTCTAAAATGTCTTTATCTCTTTCGAAGCCAATTGAACGTAATAACGTCGTTACAGGCAACTTCTTTTTACGATCAATGTACGCATACATGACTTGGTTGATGTCAGTAGCGAATTCAATCCATGACCCTTTGAACGGTATGATACGGGCTGAATATAATTTAGTGCCGTTCGCGTGGTAGGATTGTCCAAAGAATACACCAGGTGAACGGTGTAATTGGCTTACAATAATTCTTTCTGCACCATTAACGATGAAGGTACCGCGTGGTGACATGTATGGAATGGTTCCTAGATAAACATCCTGGACAATTGTCTCAAAATCTTCATGCTCTGGATCCGTACAGTACAATTTGAGGCGCGCTTTCAACGGTACGCAGAATGTCAAGCCACGCTCGATACATTCGCGCTCCGAATAACGCGGTGGATCTACAAAGTAGTCCAGGAATTCAAGAACGAAATTGTTTCTTGAATCCGAAATAGGAAAGTTTTCCGCGAATACGCGGTATANTCCTTCCTCTGATCTTTCTGATGGCTTCGTCTCTATCTGGAAGAAGTCCATGAAACTCTTCAACTGAATATCTAGAAAGTCCGGAAAAGCCGTCTTAATAGCAGTGGAAGAGAAATTAATACGCTCCTGTGGAGCAGTAACTTGGTTTACCATTTCAGCCCAAAATGTTAATTAAACACAAAAAGGTTTAGGTCTAAGGGGACNTCCCCAAAGACCTAAACCGGATAACCTAGCAGTTGATCAATTACTTGATCTCAACTTCAGCACCAGCTTCTTCAAGCTGNGCTTTCAAAGCTTCTGCNTCGTCTTTTGATACGCCTTCCTTCAATGCNGCAGGTGCGCTATCTACTTTTTCTTTAGCTTCTTTCAAGCCTAGTCCAGTCATTTCCTTAACAAGCTTNACTACAGCAAGTTTAGAACCACCAGCAGCTTTCAAGATTACGTCNAACTCAGTCTGAGCNTCAGCAGCGTCACCGCCACCACCAGCTGCAGGACCAGCAACAGCTACAGCAGCTGCAGCAGGCTCGATGCCGTATTCTTCTTTCAAGTATCCTGCTAATTCAGATACTTCTTTAACTGTCAAGTTTACTAGAGCATCGCCCAATTCTTTGATATCAGCCATTTTCTGTAAAATTTAATTTTAATTCTTAATTAATTGTAAATAANGGAATTACGCGTTGCGCTCTTCCAAAGTTTTGAGGAGTCCAGCAATGTTACCACCAGCGCTCTGAAGAGCAGAAATAACGTTTTTCGCAGGGCTCTGGAGTAAGGTTAATACATCGCCAATCAATTCTTCTTTAGACTTGATTGCAACGAGCATATCCAAATTCTCATCACCTACGTATACGCTTTCTTCTATCCATGCACCTTTCAATACTGGCTTGTCATTCTTCTTACGAAACTCTTTAATAAGTTTTGCAGGAGCGTTACCAGCTTCGGCAAGCATAATGCTTGTATTTCCTTTAAGTACATCGTACAGACCGTCGAAGTTTTTCTCCGATGCGTCCATAGCTTGTTTGAGCAAAGTGTTTTTAACAACGTTTAGTTTGATACCCTTACCAAAACTAGCGCGACGCAAATTTGATGATGCTACAGCATCCAAAGATGCGATATCCGCTAGATAAATGGTTGAGGTATTATTCAATACCGCCGTTAAATTTTCAATCTGTGCAAGTTTTTCGTCTCTTGTCATGATGCTACTTCTTTAGCGTTATGAAATTGATTTAGCATCCACAGCAATACCCGGCGACATTGTTGAAGAAATATAAACGCTCTTCATATAAGTACCTTTAGCCGCACTTGGCTTAAGCTTATTCAGAGTTTTCAATAATTCTTCTACATTCTCGCGAATTTTATCTGCTTCAAAAGAAACCTTACCGATCGCAGCATGAATGATACCGTAACGATCAACCTTAAAGTCAATCTTACCAGCTTTCACTTCACCTACTGCTTTTGCTACGTCCATTGTAACGGTACCAGACTTAGGGTTCGGCATAAGGCCACGAGGACCTAATACACGACCTAAAGGTCCAATTTTACCCATTACAGAAGGCATGGTTACGATGACATCAATGTCAGTCCAACCGCCTTTAATCTTCTCAATGAATTCATCAAGGCCTGCGTAATCAGCACCTGCTGCTTTTGCTTCTTCCACCTTATCTGGTGTAACCAAAGCTAAAACACGAACATTTTTACCTGTTCCATGAGGAAGACTTACCACGCCACGAACCATTTGGTTTGCTTTACGTGGATCCACTCCCAAACGAACAGCTAAGTTCACAGATGCGTCAAACTTAGTNCAGTTAACCTCTTTCACTAGAGCTGCTGCCTCGCCTACAGGATANACCTTGCCTTTTTCAAGTTTAGCGAGCGCGTTTTTCATGTTCTTAGTCAATTTTGCCATTGCTTCAAACTTTTAATTAAAACGGCTTCTCGCCTATTACAGTTATACCCATGCTTCTTGCAGTACCAGCAATCATACTCATTGCTGATTCAACAGTAAAACAGTTTAAATCAACCATTTTATCTTCTGCAATTTTGCGAACAGAGTCCCAAGTTATTTTAGCAACTTTACTACGGTTAGGCTCTGATGATCCCTTCTTAATCTTCGCTGCTTCCATCAATTGAACTGCTGCAGGAGGAGTCTTGATTATGAAATCAAATGATTTATCTGCGTAAACAGAAATCACTATTGGCAATACTTGGCCCATCTTGTCTTGCGAACGAGCGTTAAATTGCTTACAGAATTCCATAATGTTGACACCTGCGGCACCCAATGCTGGACCTACCGGAGGAGAAGGGTTAGCCTGGCCACCACGGACCTGAAGCTTTACTACTTTACTAACCTCTTTTGCCATTTCTTGTTTCTACTATTTTGCGTTGTTTGTGCGGATCATTCTTCAAGTTGGAAGCGTAAAGAACGAACCTATATATAGCTCACACCTATATCAATTATAATTTCTCCACTTCCGTGAAGCCTAGTTCAACTGGAGTCTTACGACCAAAGATCTTAACAGTGACCTCTAGNTTTTGTTTCTCCTCGTTGATCTTCTCAATGGTCGCATCAAACGTGCTGAATGGACCACTTACTACTTTGACAGTTTCTCCCACTGTAAATGGAATAATTAGCATTGCTGCATTTTCTGCCTGACGATCTACTTCACCTAACAATCTGCTCACCTCAGAGGCACGCATTGGTGAAGGATCTCCTCCCTTTACGTTAGATAAAAATCCAACGACATTAGGAAGGTTTTTAATCATGTGACTCACTTCACCCGACAATACTGCCTCTACATACATGTATCCCGGTGTGCGCGTCTTTTCTTTAATTACTTTCTTTCCGTTGCGAACTTGCACAACTTTTTCCATAGGAATCACTACACGTCCTACTAAATCACTCATGCCTGCATGAGCCATATCCTTTTCAATGTAGGTTTTCGTTTTGTGCTCTTGACCACTTATTGTGCGAAGCACATACCATTTCATTCCAGTATCTGACATGATTATCCGAAGATTGAGTAAACAAACTCAAGCACTGTTGAGATTGCTTTGTCCATACCAAATACTACAAGTGAAAAGATGATGGTCCCCACAATTACCAACGAAGTGCTTTTCTGCAACTCTGTCATTGTAGGCCACGATGCTTTAACTGCAAACTCGTGCCAAGACTCCTGTATACTCGTAATTAATTTGCTCATCTTTNTGTTGTTTGCACGGGCACAAGGATTCGAACCCTGATCAACGGTTTTGGAGACCGCTATTCTACCATTGAACTATGCCCGTATGTAGGCAGAAAGGCGCCTCCCATTGGGAGGCACCTTAACTACCTGTTCTTTATATCAAAAGAGTAAGTGATTACTCGATGATTTCAGTAATCTGACCAGCACCTACTGTACGACCACCTTCNCGCATTGCGAAGCGAAGACCGTTGTTCACAGCAACATTTGCGATCAATTCAACAGTAATAGACAAGTTATCACCTGGCATTACCATTTCAACACCGTCTGGAAGGTGAATCTCACCTGTAACGTCAGTTGTACGTAGGTAGAACTGTGGACGGTATTTGTTGTGGAATGGAGTGTGACGACCACCTTCCTCTTTCTTCAAGATGTAGACCTCAGCCTTGAACTTCTTGTGAGGAGTGATTGAACCTGGCTTACAGATAACCATACCACGACGGATTTGAGTTTTCTCAATACCACGTAGAAGGATACCAACGTTATCACCTGCTTCACCCGTGCTCAAGATCTTGCGGAACATCTCAACACCAGTAATAGTTGATGTCAATTTTTCGTCACCGAAACCGATGATCTCAACGCCTTCACCTGTGTTTGCAACACCAGTCTCAATACGACCAGTTGCTACAGTACCACGACCAGTGATAGAGAATACATCTTCGATAGGCATCAAGAATGGCTTATCACGATCACGCTCTGGCTCTTCGATCCATACATCAACTGCATCCATCAATTCCATGATCGTATCAACCCACTTCTGCTCGCCGTTCAATCCACCTAGAGCTGAACCTGCGATAACTGGAGTGTTATCACCATCGTACTCATAGAAAGATAGAAGATCACGAACTTCCATGTCTACCAATTCCATCAATTCTTCATCATCAACCATATCTGCCTTGTTCAAGAACACAACAAGACGTGGGATACCAACCTGGCGACCCAATAGGATGTGCTCACGTGTTTGAGGCATAGGACCATCAGTTGCAGCAACTACCAAAATAGCGCCGTCCATCTGAGCAGCACCAGTAACCATGTTCTTCACGTAATCCGCGTGACCTGGACAGTCAACGTGTGCGTAGTGACGGTTAGCCGTCTCATACTCTACGTGAGAAGTGTTAATAGTGATACCGCGCTCCTTCTCTTCAGGAGCGTTATCGATAGAATCGAATGATCTCAATTCAGACAAACCTGCCTTCGCCAAACATGTGGTGATTGCAGCTGTCAATGTTGTTTTTCCGTGGTCAACGTGACCAATTGTACCAATATTCAAGTGAGGTTTGGTACGATTAAAATTCTCTTTTGCCATGACTAGCGATTATTAAATATATAAACAGTGTAAAGATTCAAACTATAACTTTAGAGCCAATGACGGGAATTGAACCCGTGACCTCTTCCTTACCAAGGAAACGCTCTACCCCTGAGCTACATCGGCGTAACCTTAGAGCGGAAGACGGGATTCGAACCCGCGACCCTCAGCTTGGAAGGCTGATGCTCTACCAGCTGAGCTACTTCCGCGGTAGTGGGGGGAGCAGGATTCGAACCTGCGAAGGTTTCCCAACGGATTTACAGTCCGTCCTCGTTGGCCGCTTGAGTATCCCCCCGGTGTGTACAAGATTCCACTAGAAAATCAAGTACAAAACGTGAGCCGATAGTCAGATTCGAACTGACGACCCCGAGATTACAAATCACGTGCTCTGGCCAACTGAGCTATATCGGCATTGATGTCAAAGTACTTCCGCTTTGTCAAACGGACTGCAAATGTAGTAAAGAGATTCAAACGTACAATACCTTGAAAAAAAAAAGTGAAGACATTTTGTCTCCACCTTCTCACTCTTTTAGTTAACCCCTTGATTTCTTTAGGGTTTAAGTATTTTTTCTTTGTGTTTTTTTAGCTGACGAATGAGTACATCCACAGCGATATTGGCGGCTTCCTCAAAACTCTTGCGTTCTTTCGTCACAACTATGTCAATTCCAGGCACGCTCATGCGCATTTCCACGATTTTATTTTCACGATTATGATTGTTATCTACTTTTAGAAAAACAGCCGTACTGATCGCCCGATCATAAAACTGAGTAGTCTTCGCCAATCGCTCTTTAATGAAGGTGATTAACTTGCCGTCCGCCTTGAAATTTACCGATTGAATGTTCACAGTCATACTAGTATGGTTTACGACCCTTTTGGATGGGTCTGGTTATACACCTTAATAAGTTCCTCAAAAGAGCTCGTCGTATATACCTGGGTCGAGCTTAAACTTTCATGGCCTAACAACTCCTTCACAGTGTTGATATCAACCCCTGCGTTGAGCAGATGCGTGGCATAAGAATGGCGCAAGGCATGAGGGTTCTTATCCACCACTGATGTGGTCCTNTTAAGGTAATATATTACTCGGTTATAAACAAGATTGTCGTACAGCTTTTTTCCTTTTGCCGTCAGAAGTAGCATTGGATCGTGGCGCTGGGGCAACTGGTCGCGGAGATCGATGTAACGGATATAATACTCTTCAAGAAGAGCAGGCATGGGAATTTGACGTTCTTTGTTTCGTTTTCCAATAACACGCACCAATTTTCGCGACCAATCAAAGTGGGCTGGGGTTAACGAAATAACTTCCGCACGGCGCAGGCCTAATCCATAGAGCAAGAGCAGTAACAATTGGTCCCGCTTGCCTTCAAAATCGGCAGTAAAGAGATCTGGGTCGTTAACCAAAGCTTTCAAATCGGCAGCCGGAACGCTCATAACCACTTTTTTCGCTGTCTTCATGCTACGAACCCCTTGACCTGGATTTTCGCTCATCAGTGCCTCGCGGATCGTCCATTTATAAAACGAACGTATGCAACTTAGGGTCCGATTTATAGAGCGCGGCGCAATGCCCTGCTTGTTTCGCCAAACGATATAACGCTTCACATGCGCTTTTTGCGCTGCAAGCAACGATGTACCGGCTTCTCCTTGTAAATATGAGGACCAACGCTCCAATTCTTTCTTGTAGGCAACTGCTGTTTTCGAGCTGTAGCCGCGCTCAGCTATGAGGTATGCTAAAAATTGATCGATATATGCCGCGGCGGATTCCATAGAGGTAAGGTAGTGCGGGACGTACTGAAAAACAAAAAGCCCAACCTTTCGGTTGGGCTTTTCTTTATAATCTAAGCATAGATTATTCTGATTCCGCTTGACGCAAAGTCTGAATATATGCTGCTTTCTCATGCATGCGACGCTTCGATTCCGTTGGTTTCGTATGATAACGATCCTTACGAAGCTTACGCACTACACCCGTAGAGCTGTGTTTTCTCTTGTAACGCTTAAGTGCGCGTTCGATCGATTCACCTTCCTTGACATTAATTACGAGCATAGTAACACCTCCTTTCTTTAGGAGTGCGAAAGTACACCGATTTTTCTATTCCGATACATAGTGTTGTAAAAAAGTCGTGTCCACATCGGAAAATTCCTCCCATTGGACCAATTCCCGCCAACTGACAGGACCAAACTGCTCGCGGTAGAAAACAATTTTCTTGACTTGGTGGAATCGAAACCCGCTGAAATCGTTCAAATCTGCGAAGGTGCTTGTGTTTAAATTGAGTTGTGGCGGTCGGGGAATAATGAAAAAAAGACTGTCCCACTCCGACTGCCAACGCTCGTTAAGCGAATGGATATTCTTTAATTGAGCTACCGCTGAAAAATAACCCCAACGCGCTCTTTCGCGAAGTATCGCGCGAGCGGACCACGGACCAATGCCCGGCGCTGCAATGAGCGCCATACTGTCGGCTTCATTTAGATCAATTCGCTCCAGCGCTCCCTTCGCATTATCATCGAATTTGTCCTTCTGCCAAGTGCTCGACTTTGCATCTTCCCACGACCCGCTCCCCCACTCCTGTTTCTCTCTTTGGAGCAAGGGCGTAAAATCAAAATTGCCCGTAGTAACAAATAGGGTATCCATTCCTGGCAGTGCTTTTAAAGACGCGAGGTCTGAAATGGTCCAATTTTTCTTGCAGCGGTACCACCATGATTTTTTAGCCGCCTCTTGTAAAGGCAAGGTCCAGATGGTGGCTGAATCCAACCGGTTGACCTCCATGGTCCCGTGCGTCGACCACCACATGCATAAGAAGCCGAGGCGCGCTTCGCGCGCCTCGGCCGCGGGCCACAACCAAATAGTGGCCGCGAAGGCGGCCACTATAAAAAGCTGAA
>JGI26273J51734_10001896_pt1 | contig 10838 bp, 11 predicted proteins | sample SaaInlV_125m_DNA_FD_51734 | JGI IMG/M metagenome (IMG submission 51734) | reverse complement strand
GCTTTGGCCAATTAAAACTGAGCGCCATCACCCACGGAGAAAACACTGCGAGCATCAAAGTCCTGGAGGCCCTGGGGTTCATACACCTAGGGCAAAAAACCGTGGCAGGATACGACGGGCCTTCCGAATATTTCGAGGTAGCATTATAGTCCTAGCTTGACCTTCAGATTGCCCAACATGGCCGCCGTCATCGCTTCAAGATCGTACTCCGGTATCCAGTTCCAATCTGCCTGCGCCGCACTATCGTCAATACTAGCAGGCCAACTGGCCGCGATATTCTCGCGGAAATCCGGTACACAGTCCATTTCAAATCCTTCAATGTGCCCTGCAATGCTCGCCGCAATGGTCACTGGATCGAAGCTGATGCCCGCCAAATTATAGCTGTTGCGCACCTTTACCAGTTCCGCCGGTGCTTCAGTGAGCTCTATGGTCGCGCGAATGGCATCGTCCATATACATCATCGGCAATGCACGGTGCTCGGATAAAAAGCTCGTATAGCGACCTTCTTCCAAGGCCTTGTAATAGATCTCGACGGCATAATCTGTGGTTCCGCCGCCCGGTTGAGATTTCCAAGAAATGAGTCCAGGGTAGCGGATGGAACGAACGTCCACGCCGTACTTATTGAAGTAGTATTCACACCAACGCTCGCCAGCAAGTTTGGAGATGCCGTAGACCGTCGAGGGCTCCATAATGGTTTGCTGTGGGGTATGGTCCTTTGGAGTAGTCGGTCCAAAAACGGCAATGGAGCTGGGCCAAAAAATCTTTTGAATGACTCCTTCACGGGCCAATTCCAGCACGTGCAGCAAGCTTTGCATGTTCAGGTCCCAAGCCTTCATCGGGAATTTCTCCCCAGTAGCGCTGAGCATGGCCACGAGGTGGTATACGGTGTGGACCTTATATTGCTCACATACTGCGCGCAGGGCATCGGCATCGCTGGCGTCTAGGATTTCAAAAGGGCCGTCTTGGAGTTCGGCAAGGTCGCTGCGACGAATGTCGGATGCTACAACGCTTTCGTTGCCGTATTTCTGGCGAAGAGCCAAGGTAAGTTCAGTCCCTATTTGCCCGCAAGCGCCTAGGATAAGGATGGTTTTGTTCATGCTCTGAATGTGATAAAGATCAGAATTAGGTCCCTCAAAGATAACTTATCTTTGCACTATAAATCACCCGTCTATGGATCCAAATGCTGGGAAAAGAACGCTCGTTAATAAATTGAGTCGAGAAGAACTGCAGGCTAAGCTTGATGCAGAATCCTTCCACCGTACAACGGTTTCTTTTTACAAATATGTCATCATAGAAAACCCGCAAGCCTTGCGTGATGAATTATTCGCGCAATGGTCGGAGTGGGATTGTTTAGGACGTATTTATGTCTCTCGCGAAGGTATTAACGCACAAATGAATGTTCCACAGCACCATTGGGATGCCTTTGATGCCTTTATACACGGCATGGAATATTTCCATGATGTACCCTTTAAATTGGCCGTGACGGATAAGACAGAAGGAAAGTCATTTTTGAAGCTTGTCGTCAAAGTTCGAGAGCAGATTGTAGCAGATGGACTTCAGCCGGAAGATTATGATGTTACAGATGTTGGCGCGCACTTAACAGCGAAGGATTGGAACGACGCCATAGAGAAAAACGATCCAGTGGTGGTGGATATGCGGAATCACTATGAAAGTGAAATTGGTCATTTTGAAGGCGCTGTTCTTCCTGAGGCCGAAACCTTTCGTGAGGAGCTCCCTATGGTACTGGAAAAACTCAAAGGTCAGGAAGACCGCAAGATCCTATTGTATTGTACCGGCGGCATTCGTTGCGAGAAGACCTCTGCTTATTTGAAGCACCATGGGTTTAAAGATGTCAACCAATTGCACGGCGGCATCATTGATTATGCACGCCAGATTGAAGAGGAGAAATTGCCCAATAAATTTCACGGCATCAATTTCGTTTTCGACGAACGTTTAGGTGAAAGCATCTCGGATGAGATCATTTCAGAATGCCATCAATGTGCCCAGCCTTCTGCAAACCATGCAAATTGTGCCAATAAGGCGTGTAATCTTCTATTTATTCAATGCGAAGAATGTGCAGAAAAACACGAAGGTTGCTGCACGCCTCAGTGCATAGAAGTTATTCATTTGCCCGAAGAAGAGCAGGTTGAAATCCGCAGAAAAGCGAAGGAAACGAAAAGATTCCACCGACATACGAAGGTTAATTTGCGTAATGCCTTTTCGGAGAAGTAAATTGGCACACAGAAACTAGACAGAGAACCACCATGCAAGACAAAAGAGCACACCTGCAAGAACTTCAAAAGCAGAGCAAAGTTGGCGGCGGCGAGAAACGCATAGAAGCCCAGCACGCGAAGGGTAAATTGACCGCTCGCGAGCGCATTCACTTTCTTCTCGACGAAGGGAGTTTCCAAGAGATGGGAGCGCTCGTTCAGCACCGAAGCAATCTATTTGGTCTAGATGAGCAGAAAATTTTAGGCGATGGAGTCGTTACGGGGTACGGTACCGTGAACGGCAGACTTACCTACGTTTATGCACAAGATTTCACCGTTTTAGGCGGTTCACTTGCCGAAGCGCACGCAGAAAAAATCACAAAAGTGATGGACCTTGCGATGAAAACGGGTGCTCCTGTGATTGGTCTGAACGACAGCGGTGGCGCACGAATACAAGAAGGTGTCGTTTCGCTCGGGGGGTACAGCGATATCTTTTACCGCAATGTTCAAGCCTCAGGCGTCATACCACAACTGTCAGCAATGATGGGACCTTGTGCAGGGGGCGCAGTATATTCGCCTGCCTTGACCGATTTCATCATGATGGTCGAGGAATCCTCCTACATGTTTGTAACGGGCCCAAATGTTGTTAAAACTGTCACGCACGAAGAGGTTACCTCTGAAGAATTGGGCGGGGCAAGCACTCACGCGACGAAAAGCGGCGTAACTCAATTTACGTATCCAAACGAAATTGCGCTGATTGAAGGATTGAAAAAAGTACTCTCCTACATTCCACAAAATTGTGACGAAGAACCACCTTCGTTGCCCTATACATCGGGCGACGAAATACGCATGGGGCTTCAGCACATTATCCCAGATAGCGCGAACCAGCCCTATGATATTAAAGAGGTGATCAATGAAATCATTGACGCAGATAGTTTTTTCGAGGTGCACAAAGACTTCGCTGAAAATATTGTTGTGGGCTTTGCCCGTCTCGCCGGGAAGTCCATTGGCGTNGTAGCCAATCAGCCNGCCTATTTGGCGGGCGTATTAGACATTCAGGCTTCCACGAAAGGGGCTCGATTCGTCCGCTTTTGTGATGCCTTCAACATCCCCCTTTTGGTGCTAGAAGATGTACCCGGGTTCTTGCCTGGAACAGATCAGGAGTGGAACGGCATCATCACCAATGGAGCGAAATTGTTATATGCCTTTTGCGAAGCTACGGTTCCACGCATCACTGTGATCACACGCAAAGCTTATGGCGGTGCGTACTGTGTGATGAATTCGAAACAGATTGGTGCCGATATGAACTTTGCTTGGCCTACCGCGGAAATTGCGGTTATGGGTGCTAAGGGAGCGGCAGAGATTATCTTCAGAAAAGAAATAGCGAGTGCTGAAAAACCTGAAGAGAAATTGGCGGAAAAAGAAGCGGAATACGCTGAAGCATTTGCTAATCCGTACCGTGCAGCTTCTCGTGGGTACGTGGATGAGGTAATTCTTCCAGAGCAGACTCGAGAACGACTTATTCGCGCCTTCGCAATGTTAGAAAATAAAGCGGTTCAGTTGCCTAAGAAGAAACACGGTAACCTCCCGCTATAATGCTTGTAGATACCCACTGCCATCTTTACGACGAAGCTTTTGACTCGCGCGAGCAGCAGATCGAAGACTTGGCCCTTAAAAACGGGCTAACGAGGATTCTCTTACCCAATATCGATGTAAACAGTCTTCCTAAAATGGATGCGGTAGCCGCAAAGTATCCGGCTTTAGAGATTCAAAAGATGATCGGTTTACACCCTTGCTATGTCAAGGAAGATTGGTCGGACCAATTGGATCAAATAGAAGCATGGTACCACCAAAAGCCCGAGGAATTTTGTGCCGTTGGTGAGATTGGCCTTGACCTCTACTGGGATCAAAGCACTCTAGCAATACAGATCGAAGCATTGAACAGGCAGATCGATTGGAGTGTGGATTGGGACTTACCCATCGCACTTCACGTACGCAGCAGCTTCAAAGAACTCTTTCCTGTACTCGAAGCCGCTCAAGAACGTCATGGCGGAAAAATACGCGGGGTTTTTCATTGTTTTTCCGGCGGTAAGAAGCAAATCAACCGGGCATTGCGCTTAGGAGAATTCTACTTTGGTTTGGGCGGTTCCATTACCTACAACCGCAGCGCAACCGATCCTGTAGTCCTGAGCATACCACAGGACCGAATCCTATTAGAAACAGACGCTCCATACCTAACCCCTAGCGCATTTAAGGGCCAGAAAAACGAGCCTGGATTTATGCTGGACGTGGCGCAAACAATCAGTGAAATCAAAGGTGTATCTTTAGAGGAATTGGCGGCGCTCACCACGGCAAACGCGGAAAAACTCTTTGGATCATGAGGAAAATTTGCCTGATATATACCGGGGGAACTATTGGAATGCGACAGAATCCAAATGGAAAACTGGCACCGGTGGATTTTGAGGAATTACGTAAAAGCATTCCGGCGCTGAGTTTATTGCCTATTGAATTGGTCGTTAAAACCATGGACCGCCCGCTGGACAGTTCAGAGATGCACCCTTCCGTTTGGGCGAATCTTGCCTCGGAAATTTATGCCCTCCATGACCAATTTGACGGCTTTGTCGTATTGCACGGTACGGATACAATGGCCTTTACCGCCAGTGCACTAAGCTTTATGCTGCGCGGCTTAAAAAAGCCGGTCATCATTACGGGCTCGCAACTCCCTGTGGGAGTCTTGAGAACGGATGCTGTAGAAAATTTGCTCAGTGCATTAGAGTTTGCAGCGATGGAAGCCGAAGGTGCAGCTGTCATTCAGGAGGTTGGTATTTATTTTGAGTATAAACTTTACCGCGGAAATCGTGCATACAAAAGATCCTCTAACGAATTCAATGCCTTTAGTTCACCTAACTTTCCTGCCTTGGCAGAAAGTGGTGTCCGAATGACCGTGCACAAAGAGTTGCTTTGGCGTTCTCCTTATTCAAAGCTAGAATTGCACAAGGGCTTTTCTAATGAAGTCGGTGTTGTGACCTTGTATCCGGGATTAGATTTTAGCGCTTTACAGGTCCAACCAAACTGGCGAATTCTATTATTGCGCACTTTTGGCGCTGGAAATGCACCAAACAGCCCCGATTTTATTGAATTTTTATCAAGGTGTAGCGACAATGGTACCGTTATTGTAAATACCTCGCAGTGTGTTAGCGGTGCTGTAGTTCACGGCTTGTACGATAGTTCCTCTGCTTTGGAGCGTTTTAATGTGTTGAGCGCCAAAGACATGACTTTCGAATCGGCCCTGGTTAAATCCATGCTNCTTTTAAGNGAATCGGCAGATTTAGCGGAATTTGGATTGAAGTTTTCCTCAAGTCTTGCTGGAGAACTGACAGAGTAGTGTAAGGACACCAATTTTTTGTATTTTCGGCGACGCATTACCTACTGAAACTATGTAAGCAGGTATTGCAATAACATTAAAATGTATTTAAACAAATAGTAAAATGAAAAAAGCACTCTCTTTGCTTGCTATCGTTGCCCTTTCATTGGGTACGGTTAACGCCTATGCTCAAGAAGATATGGCGACAGAAGAAGTAGCAGTTGAATCTGCTGCATCTGAAACTATGGATTCAGCTGATGCAGTTGTTGACTCTGCTGCAGCGACTACAGATTCTGCAGCGACAGAAGAAGCAGCTCCTGCTGAAGAAGCTCCCGTGGAAGAAGTTCCGGCTGAAAAAGGCTTCACTCAGATTTTGAAGGAAAAATTCATCGAAGGTGGTGCATTCTTTATGTCGTTCGTACTACTCGCCTTAGTTTTAGGTTTGGCGTTGGTTATCGAGCGTATCATCTACTTGACCTTTGCTCAAACCAACACTGAAAAACTTCTCGAAGAAGTTGAAGGTGCGTTGAATAACGGCGGTGTTGAGGCTGCTAAAGAGGTTTGTCGCAACACGCGTGGTCCAGTAGCTACTATTTTCTTTGAAGGATTAGATCACTACGATGAAGGAATGGATATGGTTGATAANTCAATCATGAGCGTTGGTTCTGTAGAGAATGGAAAATTAGAGAAAGGTGTTTCTTGGATTTCATTGTTCATCGCCTTGGCACCAATGCTTGGTTTCATGGGTACGGTAATCGGTATGATTGGCGCATTCGACGCAATTGAAGCAGCAGGTGATATCAACCCTTCTCTTGTAGCGGGTGGTATTAAAGTGGCACTTTTGACAACGGTATTTGGTTTGATCACTGCGATCATCCTACAGATTTTCTACAACCTTATCGTTGCAATGATTGATGGCATCGTGATCAAGATGGAAGACGCTTCTATCTCATTCATGGATCTATTGGTTGAGCACAACAAGAAAAACGCATAATTAAGATGCTTAGTAAACTTCCATTTATTGGACGTGTCCTAGGTATTGTACTGGGAGTCATTGGTGTTATCATGTTTATCATGGTTTCATTAAATGAAGACAGTGCATCTAGCTATGTGTCCTACGGTCTATTCACTACCGTTGTAGGTATTGTGATAGCTGTATTGAGCTTCGTGCTCTCATTAACGGTAAACCCTAAAGGGATCCGTGGTGTGGGTATCGGTTTGGCGGCTGTGATTGTCGTTGGTATTTTGAGCTACGTGCTCGCTGACGGATCAGACTTTGCCTCTTATAAGAACGTAACTGAAGCAGAAACGAAAGTTGTTAGCGCGATGCTAAATGCATTCTACATCATTGGTGCCGGTGCGGTACTTGCTGTAGTCTACTCTTTGGTTTCTAGAGTTTCTAAATAACTATTGATATGGCAAGAAATAAAAGAGCCATACCAGAAATTAATGCCGGATCGATGGCGGATATCGCCTTCCTTCTCTTGATTTTCTATCTGGTAACCACAACGATGGATACCGATAAGGGGATCAANAGGAAGCTACCACCTTGGGATGAAGAGATCATAGAAGATCCACCGATTATCAAGGAGCGCAATATTTTTACCGTTCTCGTGAATTCGAACGATCAGTTGTTAGTAGAAGATGAATACATTGAGATTTCACAATTGCGTGAAAAAGCAATGGAGTTTATCGACAACAACGGTGATGGATCTTGTACGTACTGTAAAGGGTTCAAGATACCGACTAGTGCGGATAATCCAGATAAGGCTGTCATCTCACTCCAGAATGACCGTGGTACTTCATACGGTATGTACGTGAAAGTTCAGAACGAGCTCGTTGCGGCTTATGAAGACCTTCGCGAAAAATATGCGGAAGAAGAATACGGTAAGTCGTATAGAGGGATGGATCCTGAGGAAGATAAAGACATAATCAAGGAGATTAAGACGGCATATCCTCAGAAAATTTCTGAAGCTGAACCTTTAAATATTGGTGGCTAATGGCAGTAATTAAGAAAAAGAAGGATAAGGCACTACCGGCGGTAAATACCTCGGCACTTCCTGATATTGTATTCATGTTGTTGTTCTTCTTCATGGTTGCTACGGTAATGCGTGAAGTGGATTTGAAGGTGAGTGTAAACAAACCTCAAGCAACAGAAATTCAGAAATTAGAGCGTAAGTCTTTGGTAACTTATATCTACGCAGGTTCNCCTCGTGCAAAGTTCCANGATAAGTTTGGTCGTTCACCTCGTATTCAACTAAACGATGCTTTTGCAACCATAGATGATGTGCAGTCATTTGTCGTTCAAGAGCGCGAAAAGAAGAGCGAGGAAGACCGTCCTATGATGACCATGTCTATCAAAGCAGATAAATCTGTTAAGATGGGTCTTATTTCGGATATAAAATTGCAATTGCGCAAGGCGCAAGCGTTGAAAATTAACTACAGTTCATTGCAACCTAAAGACGTGGATGCGTTGTACAGTTCAGAGAACTAAGTAAAGAGAAAAGCTGTTTTGGCGGAGAGCCGGTTCCTTTTGGAACCGGCTTTTTTTATGCCTGATTTGGACGCGATAGCATCCAAAGTCCTAGAGCCAATGGCAACAGTCCTATAACGGGCCAAACGTCACCAATCAAGGAACGCTCTGTGAGTAATTGGCCGTTGTTGAGGTATGCCGTGCCCAAGGCAAATCCGTTGTTAATGAAGTGAAGAGCAATGGGCGCCCAAAGCGTACCTGTCCAGTGCTTTACGTAGCCGAAAATCACGCCCATGAAAAGTATAGGCAGAAGACTCAAGGGTTGCATATGTATGAGACCAAAGCAAAGTGCGGTAAGCAGTATGGCACCGTGGTGGGACCACTTTTCTGTAAACAGGCGCTGAAGTACTCCTCGAAAAAAGAATTCCTCTCCAAAGGCGGGCGCAGCTACCATTACAATGGCGTTCAATAACAGGGTTTGAAGAGTCATGTTAGAGAGCAAGCGTGCTAGGGCCAATTCTACTTTTGCTTCCTGAATTTCGAGGCTATGAACCCACGGCGCATCCGGAAGAAGTAGCGTGTTGAATTGGCTCAACAGGTCTATAGCAAAAAATGATCCTACAGCTACGAAGAAGAGTCCTGTATAGAACCGTCTGCCCTTGATTGCTGGAGCGGTAAGTCCAAGGAAGTCTAAAGGTTTTGTNCTGACCCAAAATGCAAGAATGATTGGGGGGACAAGAAATAGGCCAATGCTGTTAAAGAACTGCAGAAGGCGTAATTGGTTTGCATCTGTGCCATTGAGCGCATCTGTTCCCGTAATAAGTATGCCTATGCCTGTAAAGATTGTTGTGGAAATAAGAACGAGCATTAGAAAGGCCATGCCCGTACGTAAAGGACTCCATAATTCTTTGTTCGCGTGCGACATCGCTTTGTACTTTTGTGGTAATGGTAAAGATAGGCGATATAGAGCTAGGGGAGTTCCCTCTGTTGCTCGCACCCATGGAGGATGTGAGTGATCCTCCTTTCAGGAAGTTGTGTAAGGACAATGGAGCGGATGTGATGTATACGGAATTTATATCCTCTGAAGGCCTCATTCGCGATGCGGCAAAGAGCGTCAAGAAATTGGACTTTTACGAATACGAGCGACCATTGGGGATTCAAATTTTCGGAAACGAAATAGAAAGCATGCGCCAGGCTGCGGCCATTTGTGAGGAGTCAAACCCTGATATAATCGATATTAATTACGGGTGCCCGGTTAAGAATGTGGCATGTAAAGGGGCAGGAGCAGGTATTCTTCAAGACATACCTAAGATGGTGAAGATGACGGCGGAGATCGTGAAGGCCGTCAATAAACCGGTTACGGTTAAAACGAGACTGGGCTGGGATGAAAGCACGAAATACATTGTCGATGTAGCAGAACGTCTTCAAGATGTAGGAATTCAGGCCATTAGTATTCATGGCCGCACGCGGAAACAGATGTATAAAGGCGAAGCGGATTGGTCTTTGATTGCTGAGACAAAGAATAATCCACGCCTACATATACCCGTTTTTGGAAATGGCGACGTAGACAGTGGTCCCAAAGCAATGGAATACCGCAACAAATATGGTGTGGATGGCATTATGATCGGTCGCGCGAGTATTGGCTACCCATGGATTTTCAACGAAATCAAACATTACTTTGAGCATGGTGTAGAAGCCAAAAAACCAACGGTAGAAGAACGGGTAGCGGCAGCGCGCGAGCATTTTGAAATGAGTTTGAAATGGAAAGAGGAGCGCTATGCTATTATGGAAACGCGTAAGCATTACACAAACTACTTCAGAGGGCTGAGCCACTTCAAACCGTACCGTACGCGATTGGTGACCTTAGAGAATCCCAACGATGTTTTACTTACGCTCGACGAAATCGAATCGGAATACATTGCGAAATACGGTAACGATCAGGAAGGTCCAGAATCGGTTTCTACGTTGACTTACAAAACGGAGCGTTAAGTCTGGTTGATTTGCTGTATCACTTTACCAGTGGACCACAGGGATATGGAGGTTCCTATGCTTAAAACGATTGTTGTCGTGAGTAAATAATGCTGCCAAGACAGGACAACGGGATAATACTCTTGAATGTATCCAGAGCCTAGAGATACGACACCAATGTACTTTTGAATGAGTATAATTGAAGTGCCAATACCCAGGCCAACCGCCCAACCCGCGAGGACTATAAGTAGACCGTTTTTAAAGAAGATAGCGCGTAGTTGTGCATTCGAGGTTCCCATGGACCAGAGGGTATAAATGTCGTTTTTCTTCTCGAGCGCAATAATGGTTAGGGCAGAAACGATCCCAAAGCTTGCGAGAACGACTACGAAGGCCAGAATAGCTAATACCACCAGTCTTTCGGAGCGCATCACTTTAAAGAGTGTGGCCTCCTGTTCTAATCGATCTGCGATGATGGCGCGGTCTCCAAAGTACGCTTCGATTGATTTTCTCAACGCATTATCATCATCATAGACTTCTAGATAGGAAGGGTGTTTAGCACCGGTAAAGGCTTGGACCCAACTTTTTGGTGCTATAGCTTTATTGACATCATAATCCGGCTGCACAGTATGAATAGAGGTGACAAATACATTTTTTGCTCGCACTGCATCACTGAGGTTGAGCGCTGTGGTTGTGGCGTCTATTTTAGGCAAGTAGACCGTAATGATCGGCGGAGGGTTCGCGTTGGAAACGCCAAGGTGGTAGGCCACTCCTGCTCCTAAGGCCAACGTATTCTCACCAAGATCGAGGCTTGGATCGGCTTGAG
>JGI26273J51734_10001894_pt1 | contig 10844 bp, 7 predicted proteins | sample SaaInlV_125m_DNA_FD_51734 | JGI IMG/M metagenome (IMG submission 51734) | reverse complement strand
CTCGCGGTCGCCAAGGAGAGCGCGGCTCGATGGGCCGAGGCGCGCGACGACGGCGGAGAGGCGCGCGACGCCGTCGTCGTTCGCGACAAAGGTGCTTTCTTGACGATGCAATTGGGAACAGAGAAACCGTACGTGAAGTGTGCGAAAGCACATCTCGGTAAACTGCGCGCTTTATATTGCAGAACAGTGCGAGGCTGTGAACCGTTGACGGAGGACGTCGATTCAGACGAGTACCAAAAGTTCGCGTGCGCCGTGTTCGCATTGTTGATGCGATACGAATCGCTGGGCGGGGCTGGATACCAAAGCGCGCTCGCCGAGGATGCGTTCGATGTTTTGAACGAAAAGTTGGGCGTGTCGTGCGAGTGTTTCGCGTCGCCGCTCAACGCTCGGTACGGGCAATTTTGTTCGCAATTTGGTTTTGACGAGGACCGCGCGCCAGACGTCGACGCGTTCTTCGGATCGCTCGGAAGCTTTTTTAGCGACGACTTTGCACCAAAACGCGGATCGTTCGAGATGAACCCGCCTTTCGTCCCGGAAACGATGTCGCGCGCGGTCGAAAAGGCGAACGATTTGCTCGATCGCGCCGCGAACGCGAACGAGGCGCTCAGTTTCGTAGTCATCGTACCGCTGTGGAAGGAATGCCATTACTGGAGTGCGCTCCTGGAAAGTCGACATCTGCAGCACGGTCCAGACATCATCGATGCGCAGTCTCACGGCTTTTGCGACGGCGCCCAGCACGCTCGTCCGAGTCACGAGCGCCATCGCGTGTCGAGTTTTGACACGGGCGTCTTCTACCTGCGAACGTCGCGCGCCGAGCGCGAGCGACCGGTGGATGAGGAAATCAGAAAGCGCGTGTTGCGCGGCATGAAGACCGCGTTGGGGTCGTGCAAAGACGTGCAAGAGTTGGAAGTGCGATATCGCGGCGAGCGGGCGCGCGGCGGGCCCGCTAAAATAGAAGATAGAAAATAGACGTAGCTCTAGCGCCGTGGCGCGACCCAGAATCGCACGCGAACGCAAAAGAAGCGCCGTAGCGTAGCCCAGAATCGCACGCGAACGAAAAGTGCACCGCGTAGCTCTAAAAAAGTTGCAGTGCGCCAACCGGGAATCGAACCCGGGCCACATGTTTGGGAAACAGGAATTCTACCACTAAACCATTGGCGCGTGGCTAGACGAAGCGATTTCGGAAACTTTTTACGGTTTCCCATACGCTACTAGTTCCGAAGACTATGTAATAAACGCATAAACTCGAAGATGTCCGTTCGCGTTCGTCGTCGAGCGCGTTGTTACAGGTCGCCGCCGTGCGCTGGCGGCGCCGGCGGGCGATCGGGCCGCCGACGCCGCATTCCCCGTCGCCGCGCGAAACGCTCGACGCGACGCGAGATCGCTCGCCGAGGGAGATTCGAACGCGGCGCGCACGTTTTGCGTCCCTCGACGCCGCGAGAATCGCCGAGACGACGCCGCGACTCGTTCGCGACGGCGGCGCGCTGAATCGCGGGTGACGTCGGAAATTGCGCCGACGAATCGTCCGAATCGCGATGGATTTCTTGTACGCTTCGGCGGAAGTGCACACGCTGCCGCCGCGAAAACGCTTGGCGTGCGTGCTGCGAGACGTGGCGCACTCGCCGACGGATTTGGGGAGTAAGAAGGCGCGTCTCGCGGGGGAGGCGTACGTGCGAACGGCGCTGCGGGACCCGCGGTTGTTGGGCAAGGCGTTGGAGATCGTGAGCGAGGAGCGATACGATGTGGACGGAGGCAGTAGCGATAGAGAAAACGGTGGCGCGTCGGCGTCGACGAAGAGTAAGAAGGGACCGCGGAATATGAGCTCTTCGTCGCTCAACACGGCGACGGCGACGACGGAGAAGAAGAAGAAGAAGCTGTCGACGAAACGCGATCGCTCGACGACACAGGCGTTGAAATCTGACGAAGATGACGACGACGATTCTAACGCGGAACCGAAAGAGTTGACGGACGAACAGATGGCGATGAAGTTGCACTTGGAGATGAACGCCTCGCCGCGCATGAGCAGAGGCTCTTCGCGGTCGACTCAAATGCTCACCGGGCGCGCGCTCTTCGGGTAGAGCGAGCTTCACGTTTGACGGCGCGCGCGCGCGCGATCATTACTTGTTACTTGTTAACTCTGCTCATTGTATAGCTTATCTCGTCCGAAAGGCGCGAATGTAAACGAAAATTAAAATGCACTTCTTTGCGCCCGAGCAAACGCAGCCGCCACTTTTTTCGACACGCCACGCCGACACTGTCTCGCGCGCTCGGTCCCCGTTCCGTCGCCGATGCGCCCGCAAAACGAAAGAGCGCCCGAGGGTGGCGTCAAGCGCAAATGGGTCAAGCGCACGGGCGGTAAACACGCCGCCGCCAAGCGTCCGAGCGTGAAGAATCAAATTCGAAGCATCGAGCGCCTCCTCAAGCGCGAAGGAATACCGCCGAAACTGCGCGAGGAAAAAGCGCGCGAGCTGGAAAAGCTGCGAGATGCTGGGAAAGAGAACGCTCGAATCGAACGGGAGAAGAAACTGTCGACCAAGTATCACAAGGTGAAGTTTTTCGAGCGGGTAAAGTTGACGCGGCGAAAGGAGCAACTCGAGAAGAAGCGAGACGACGACGGGGCGTTGGGCGCGGATGAATTAGACGAATTGGCGCAAGTGAAGGAAGATTTAGAGTACGTGATGAACTTTCCAAGAGGGGAGAAGTATGTGAGCGTGTTGGTGAAGGAGGGAGATACAGAACACGCGACGAAGGAACGCGCGAGGCTCCGGAAATTGGTCAAGGCGAACTTGGCGGCGTCGGCGGCGCTCGGAGACGAGAACGAGGGCGGCGCGGACATGGCGGCGCAAGGCGATGCTGCGATAGATGCCGAGCAGGACGAATTCTTCTTGAATGAATCTGACGATGGAAACGATAGTGATTCGAGTTCGAGTTCGAGTTCGAGTTCGTCGAGTTCGAGTTCGAGTTCGTCGAGTTCGTCGTCTTCAAAGAAAGCTCGCACGCCCGTGCACATTCCAAAGAAAGAACTTCCAGTGACTAAAGATCCGATTTACATCAAGAATCACGCTCAAAAACTCGTCGAGCGAAGTGAACGCGCCAAGGCGGAGGCGAGCAAGGATGGCAACAAGCCACAGCGCACGCGCGCGGAGGGTGGTCGCAAGCGGCGCAAGAAATGATCGACGACTCGTTTCGTCGTCAAAATAGCAAACTAGTCGAACTCTGTGCTATCTACGGTACTAAACTACGCATTACATCTACTTTTTCGCGGCGACGTCGTCTTCGCCGTAACCGCTCGCGTCCCAAATCGCCACCGACGTCAGCCGCGCGTCCGGCTCGTCCCACCCACTCGCCGCGACGTCGAATTTCACCCCTAGATGATCGTACGACAACCAAATCATCCTGCCTTGCCCTCCCTTGCTCGTCGGCTCGCCGAGTTTCCGCACGACGTCCGCCGCCGCGCTCGTCAGCGCCACGCCCGTCGGCAAACCGCCCGCGTACGTCCCGAACCCATCGCACCCCGCGTAGCAGTGCACGCAGTCCAGCTTCCCGCCCTCGAAGCACAGCGATAACCCGTGCGGCCTGAAATTGACGTACTCGCAGCTCGGGGCGAAAGTTTTTGAGTCGGACGGAGGGTCGCGAATGCCGAGCGAAAGCAAAAACTCGCGCAGTTCTGGCGCGTGTTTCGTCGCGCCCAGGGCTCGGCGAAGCGCGCGCGCGGTGTCGTCTTCGTCTTCGTCGTTCGCGCCGCTCGTGGACGGTCGGTCCGTCATTGTCACGGCGCGCCGGTGAGAGCGGCGCGCTCTACAGCAATTCGTTGTTGTTACAAGGCGGCGCCTTCGTCGCTCAATTGCTTCCACTTGGCGCAATTCAACAGCGTCGGGACAAATATGATGGAATACGCCACCCAAAGGTTTGGTTCGAACGGGAAATCGACGAGGAGCGAGCCGTACTTGACGCCTGCGGAGGCGACGGCGGAGACTAAGGCGAGCTTGAGCAAGAGCACGGCGTCGGAATCCGCGGCCCACGCGGCGCTTAAATCTTCCCAACCCTTCAAAGACTCGTTACCGGAGATCTCGATGATTTCCACTTCGTCGTTGACGTCCGTCTCCGGCTCCGTCGTCGTCGGCGGCGACGCCAACATTCGTTCGCCCTCCTTGGCGATGCGATACGACGCGAGCGCGCACGTGGTGTTGCCGACGACGGTCAAGAGCGCTTGCATCGCCACGACGCTGTTTAGCGCCGGGGCGTTGTAGAACAAGTGAAACGTACACGCCGCGATGCCGGAGGCGTGACACGGGATCATCCCGAGTGTCAAGCCCNTCCACGCCGGTCTCTTGGTCACCTCTGCGTATTCCCACGCCAATCCCATCGCGATCAACCACTCGACCAAGCTCGACACGTGAATCACCCACGTGGGCAAGCTCAACGCGTTCGCAGGCTCGACGTGCGGCCACGTGGAATCCCAAATCGCTGCCGTTTCAGCGATCTCCGTTCCCGCAAACGCCTCCGTCGCGCCGAAAATAGCGCTCGACGTCGCGAGCGCGCAAAACAACGCCGCGCCGATGTCGCCCAAACTCGTCTTCCTCCGCCGCCTGCCGTCTCCATCTCCCCCCTCGCTCGCATCGCGCAGGCCTTGCCGAAACCCGAGCACGATGAAAACATTCGTCATCGTCAGGAGCGACTCCGCCACCCCGTGCAGCACGTCGACGTTCGCCAATATCTCGTCGTACTCGACCTTTGCGTAAATCGCGAACGGAATCGTCCCGAACACAAACGCGAGCAAGAATTTGAATCCGAAAAGCGTCCCGCGCGGGCACCTCGCCTCCGGCTTGGCCAAAAAATACAGAAATCCAAGGTACGGGAACAACGACGCGCCGAACAGGCCGCCTTCGACTTGTTCCCACGTCGCCGCCGTCACCCCCAGCGCGTCGGCGAACGTCGGGTCCGCCGCGCGCGTTCGCGCCGCGCGTTCACCCCGTCTCTCGATCGACGCCGCGCGCGCGCGCGCGCGACCATCGATCCCATCGCGCGTCGCGCCGCGCGTCGTCGCCGTCGCGCGCGTCGTCGTCGCCGCGCGCCGCGCGCGTCGTCGTCCCGACGTCGACGCCGTCGCGAAATCGACATCTTTTCGTCGCTCCGTCACCGCGCGCGCGCGCGCCGTCGCTCGCGCGCGCGCCGTCGTCACCGCGCGCGCCATCGCCGCCGCCTCGCGCGCCGCGGGCGCCGCGCCGACGCGTCGCGGTGTGTCGGCGCCGCNCGTCACTTCGCGACGCGATAACGCCCCGACGATGAATTCAATCGCGTCCTCGACGGCCGTCGCGGCGTCCGCGCGCGCCCGCGCGACGCCCGCGCGACGCACCGCGCGCCGGGGCGCCGCGCCAGGGCGCCGACGCGCGCGAAACGCGCCGCGCGCGAGAGAGAACGGCGACGACGATGACATCACCAAGCGCAGGGATTTCGACGTGTCGAGCGAGCTCGAGGCCGACATAGCGCGCTACGCCGAAGCCAAGGCGCGCGAGACGAGCGCGGAGGAAGCGTCGTCGAGCGCGAAAGCCGCGCCGGGGGCGATGGACGGCGTGAAGGAGGCGATCGATACGTTTTTGTTGTATGACTTTTTCGTCATCTTGTTCATCCTGGCGTGGCTCGTCGTCGGCGTCGGGGTGCGGTTGAGCAAAGGGAACGGGCTGTCGTACGATGAACCGTTTTTGGGGACGTGGTTATTTTTGTGGCCGTTTTTGTTTCAGCCTTTGCTCGGGGTGCACATGCTGGCGACGCTGGTGTCGCCGGCGGTGGGGTGGGCGGCGAAACGCGGCATCGTATCTGAAGACGCGTGGCGGTAGTATTATACCTTTGTTATTATACGATACTTTAACTTCACATCGTATGTCCGCGGTAACCGTCGTGCGGGCACTCGAGCGGACCGTAGAGCTCTTTGCGTCCGGCGAGTTTCATGAAGTGACGAGCGCCGTCGACGAGATTTTCCGAGTGCGAGTACAAAGAACCGCCGATGAGAAGTAATAAATCGGGGCCGTACACCTCGCGCATCTGAGCGATGCGCTCGAGCGTCATGCCACCGCCCGGAGAGGGTAAAATGGCGGGCAAATCTCCCATCACCCGCGTGCACCCGACGTTGATGGCCTTGCATTCGTCCACGCTGAATCCAAACCGCCCGCCAAAGGACGGGAAGACGGTGGCGTCCGCACCGGCCAACCGCGGTAATAACCCGAGAAGGACTTCATGACTAAAGCCCGCTATTCTATTTGTGCTCCCTCCGCCTAGCATGCACCCGAGCAACGCGGGATGAGCGATGATGGGGAGGTTGAAGCTCGGGTCTGCAGCGAGCTCACGCATGGCGTCCAAACCCGTAATGCCGGGAATCATCAACACCGCGCCCGCGCCCGCCTGTCTCGCAGCGTGCGCTCGAGAAATGATTAAATGCGCGGGAGCGTTGATACACGGGGCGTAGAGAACGTTTCGACCGGTCTCTGCGTTGGCGCGCGCTACAGCGGCAGCGCACATTCGAACTCGCTCGTCGTAAGGGCTGTACGGCTGGTCTGCGAGTCCGTGGTCATCCTTGATGATGTCGATCCCTCCCTTGGCGAAACCGTACGCAATTTCTGCTAATTCTTGGCTAGACAATCCCATTGGTTTGAGTGCCGTCATCACCAGAGGCCCTTCGGGTACGCGGAGCAAACGACGAAGACCGTGAACGCCGAATCGTGGCCCAGGGTACTCGCGCAGCATGGTGCGAGGTAGTTCGATATCGACGACCATCACGTTCTCCTTCATGCTCGTGTTGCCGAAGATGACGTTCACAAGCTGTGTTAACTCCCCACCCGCAGTGTCGGCGTGGTAGCTGACAATCGCGTTCCACGCGTCCGGACGACGGGCGTGCGGTCCGGTCTTCGGCTTCGTCAAAGACTCCAATCGACCGACGACATGCTCTCGAATCCAAGTCCCTTCCGGCACGAGCGACGCTGGTAACTCCACAGTCTGTTCCAAACAAATTTCTAAAACCTTCTCTCGAGCTGCCGCTTCGCAAGGGGCGAGGAGCAAGTACGTCACCTCAAATCTATCAGCTTCGTCGCCGAGCCTCTTCCTCGACGACGACGACGCGCTTCTCAAGTTTTTCAAATCGCTCGGCGAACTAGAAAACATGGCTTGAAAATCAGGCGCGATAACCTGAAATCGATCGCTCGCGCCGTGCCGCCCTTCGGCGTAAGAAATCGACGACTGTGACCTCCCGCGCATCTTGGCCAAATCCGCCGGTGAACTGGCAAACATGCCTGCGAACGCATTCGTGCGCTCTCGCGCGTCCACTGCCACCTTAGCAACCTCCACATTAGATCCGCGCGCGGCACCACCGACGTCCGACCGTCGCATCTTGGCCAAATCCGAGGGAGAACTTGCGAACATTTCACTGAAACTCACCGCTTCCTTCTTCGGCTCCGCCGCGTTCGCGTCGCCGTCGTAACGCAAGGGCGATCCGAATCCATCCCCACGCTCGCGCGCCTTCGTTCCCGTCACCGCCGTATTCGTGGCGCGCATCTTCTTCAACGATGCCGGAGACGCTAAAAACATATCGCCGAACGCCGACGCTAAATCCTCGCGACTCGCCGTCGGCCGCGTCGGCGTCCCCGTCGGCGTCCCGACCCCTCCCGACGCCCGCTCCACCGCCGATCCTCGCATCTTCTTCAGCGACGCCGGCGAACACGCGAACATGTCATCGAACGCGCCCGCGACCGCGCGCGCGCGTTCGTCTTCGTCGTCTCGACGCATCGACGGGAACGCGATGGGCGAGTAGTCACGCGCGTGCGACGCCGCCGGCGACGCGTGCGGTGCGTGCGACGCCCTGAGCTTGGTCAGCGACGCGGGCGAGCACGCGAACATGTCTTCGAACGACTTGGGCGCCATCGCGAGAGGCACGGGCCGACGACGGCGCGATGTGGAGACATCTTGTCGATCGCGAAAGGCGGCTGGATTTGGATAGCGCGTCGCGCGGCAACGCGCGAAAGCCGGAGGCGAGACGTTGGATAAAATATAGGTGGGTATGTGTTACAAGTACGATGAACAAATGTTTTAATGTCTGCACGCTGTGCGCGATTCGATTGTTTGTACAACGAACGTCGGCGCGCGACGGACGCTGCGCGAGGAGGCGGCGCCTCGGGCTCGCGGAATCATCCGTCGGCTTCCGGTTCGTAATTGTCGAGGAAATCGTTGAGGATATTGGTGAATTGAGCGATGAAACGCGTTTCGGCGATTTCATCGTCAGCCAAGTCGTTCCAAAACGAACCGTTTTCTGGCGATTTATGCACCAAAAGACCACGTTCGGAACGCCCCTCGGCGATGGCCGTCGACGCCGCTTGCGCGGCAATCTTTTCAATGTCCGACTTCCTGTTGGACATCTTTCGACTGAGCATGGAGGCTATGTTCGCTGCGGTGAAGTTGCGGCGTACAGCTTCTTTCAGAACCAAAGTACACACGCGAAGAACGCGTTCTGAGGAGGCTTGAAGCTCGATGTCGTTTTCTCGCAAGTACTCGACGTCGGCGTCGGCGTCGAGCATAGCGACGTACTCCTTGACGTCGTCGCTGTATGGAATTGATGCTTGGGGCCAGAATTCCCACTCGAAACAGACGTCTTCGAGTGTGTGCGGAAGTGCGTACCCGTGGTCGATTGGAATCAACGCCACGATGTTGCCATTCTCGTCGCTACGGCATAAAATGTTTCCAGCGTTGCGGTCGGTGTTCGCCAAGCGAATATCGAGAACGGTAATCTTGTGCACTTCTTCCGTAGGAAACATGCTTGGGCCATACTCCTCTGCCTCAGCGGTGTTTTCGACGTATTCCTGAAGCGAGCCGAGCTTTCCATCATCCTCTTCGGTCCCATCCGTCAAGTTGACGAGAGACGTCGCGGGAACGCCGGCGAAACCACCGTGATCGAGCAAGTACGCCGCAACTTCACGCGTGGCACCTTCGCCCGCCTTCGTCCCTTTGCGCATACCCTCACCATTATGGCTACTTCGGTGTCCTCTCGGATTGTTCGGAGCGAACGGTTCTTCGTCCGCCGGTTTGAACACGGCGGCGGGTTTGCCATCGATGCCCTTCAAAAAGTATGCGCCACCGTTGCCTCCTTGCGAAAGCTGAGGGGCGTTACCCATGAGTAAACCTTCTCGCGCCATGTCAAACGACGCTGAAAGCGTACCAGGGCTACCGAAAGGCGTTATCGGCGCGCTTGGTGGCGATATGGAGTCAGCGTTCACGCTACCGCTCTGCCGATAAGAATTCAGCGCGGCTCTTGCTCCCCAAGAAGAAGCAATAGGCATACTGCGGCCACCGAAGGAGTGGGCACCAAACGACGCGGAATGTGGTGATGGAATCGCCATAGAATTCGTGTACGAACTTCGTCGCGGCGATATTCGCGGCACGTGCGGACGCAACTCGAGCGATGTACCCTCGCGTCCGCCGTACGAGCTCAAGGGACCGTTTCGCAAGCCGCGTCCTGGGTAGATGGAAACGCTACCACTTCGACGATGGGCGTACTGCGCGCTATCCACTGAACCAGGCTTGACCATGTGAAGTTGATCGCGAAACGTCTCCGCAGTCTTATTGACGTTGAGACGAATCTCCAACTCGCTGTTTCCGCGCATCGACACGTTGACGTTTGCGTCGCGCTTGACGAACAAATGTATCAACGCGTTGTGCTCCAAACCTTGGCTTTCGATCGTGGAATCATTATTCAACTCTTTACCACGCAAAACCATGCTCATTCCCGTCGATAAGTCCACGTTGTCTAGCAACTTTTCCTTGGACGATTCCAAGTCGTCCGCGGTGGCGACCAAGCGCTTTATCTCGCCGACGGTTTGCGATCTATTCAGAGGCAACCAATACTCGCGCTCGTCGATGTCTCCCGCCTCGTTTACGTTCACGACCGCCTTGACTCGAATATACTGCAAATCGGCGAGTTTCATCACCACTTCGCGGTACTCGTTTGGATCGTCGAGCTTGTTGTACAATTCGTCCCGACTGATATCAGCCGGTAAAGACGACTCGCCGAGCAACAGTCGACTCGAGCGCGAGAACACATGTCTATGTTTCGTGAACCACTCGGGTTTCATGCTCAGCGTCAACGACGTCACCATTTGCGATCGCAAAACTTCCACCGGTTTCGACGACCCATTCTTCAGCATGATTCTAATGTCGTGCTTCGGCGCGACCAACTCGTCCGCGTTCAACAAACTCTCACCGAATTCCCCGCTCCCCGATCCCGCGCGCGCGAGCGGCGACGTCACGACCGTCGTCGGCGATCCCGCATCGCTCGATCCGCCCACCGCGACATCCTTGACGACGTCCTTGACGTCGAAACCCAACGCCACGCGCGCCGGCGTGTTCCGCGCCTCTCGTCGCGGCGTCACCAGCACGGGCACCGGATCATCCAGCGCCATCGTCCAATCAATCAATCAACAAATCAATCCCTCTCTCTCTCCCTCTCTCCCTCTCGCTCTCTATCCCTTCGCGCTCGCGCGCGCGACGCCCCGCGTCCTCGCGTCCCACGCACTGGGCACCGCGTCGGCGTCGATCGAATTCCCCCCCCTAAGCGCGCTTCGCGCGCGCGTCTCTCGCGTCTCTCGCGCGCGTCTCTCGCGCGATCGCGATCCCTCGCGAGCGCTCCGCGCGCGCGCCGCCGCCGCCGTCGCGCGCCGTGCGCGTCGCGCTCTGCGCGCCGACGCGCCCTCGGCACCGCGGTCCCGGCGCGTCGATCGACCGCGACGGTCGATCGGTCGGTCGCCACCCTCGATGGGCGTTTTCGCGGTGATATACGCGCGTCCGCTCGCCACCCTCGATGGGCG
>JGI26273J51734_10001892_pt1 | contig 10852 bp, 11 predicted proteins | sample SaaInlV_125m_DNA_FD_51734 | JGI IMG/M metagenome (IMG submission 51734) | reverse complement strand
CCCCCCCCCCTCCCCCCCCCGCGCGTGCGCAGTTTGCCAGCTGGGCGGGCTGATTTACTTTACGGTGCTTGGCATCATGGTGCTCGTGCTGGTCAACTTCTTGCCGCTGGTCAACCTCATCTCCCAGCTGGTCTTTGACGGCTGCGTCGCGTGCATCGATAACGTCAAGGCCAAGAAGAAGCCGGGCAAACCCAGAAAGCCCGGCTCGCTCTCCAGGTCACCGTTTAAGCGGGTCAAGGGCACGGCCTCGACCGCGTCAGCCGCGACCGACGTGTCCAACGTGAACCTCACGGCGCAGCAGATGCGGGCGGTGCGGCTCGCGCAGCGGAGCGCGAGCGGACCGACAGGCGTGTCCCTCGGGGAGCGGCTGCGCGGCCTGCGCGACCGCGTGGTCAACCTCGGCGCGCCGCAGGAACGCGCGCAGCTCCTGCCACAGAACGACACCGTCAGCCCGCAGGCGGAGGCTTGGGCGTGAAGAGCCGCTGCACGATCTCCTTCTTGGGCGCCTTGCGCAGCGCGAGCGTGGCCTGCTTGACCACCTTCCTGCGCGCCTTGGCCTTCTTGATGCCCCTCTTCACCGCGACGCCGTGCCGCTTGCGCTTGAGCTTTTGGAGCGCGTCCATTGCCACGAGGGGGAAAGGGGCAGGGGGAGGGGGAGTAAAACGCGCGTTTCTTTCTTTCTGGTGTTTGTCGAGTCTAATATAGCGTACACGCAACCGGGCAAATGCGGCGTGCCGCTCACGCCCCACGCTTAAAAAACTTGATCACGTGCGTCATGGGCGCGCGGCACATCGGGCAGTTGCCGAGGTCCCTGGGCACGCAGTTGGCGCAGTAGGCCTGGTGGCCGCACGGCACGGTGACGTGGGTCGCCTTGGCGTTCCAGCAGATGAGGCACTCGTCGTCCGCCTCCTCCTCGGGAGGCGGCGGCGGCGGCGGCGGCGGCGGCGCGGCCCGCTGCTGGTGCTGGTGCTGGTGCTGGTGCTGGTGCTGGTGCGCCTTGGCCAACGCCTCCAACCGCTCGGCCTGCGCGCGACGCGCCTCGCTCGCGTGCGCCTCCTCCGTCGACAGCCGCAGCGCCTGCGCCAGCTGGGAGGCAAACTTGGCCTCCACCTCCTCCTCGGTTGCTGCACGCAACGGCTGGCCCACCGCCTCCTCGGTCTTCTCCTTGCGGCGCTTCTCGCGCTGGCGAGCTCCCCGGCCCTTTCGGATCTTGGTGGCCTTCCGCCCATCCACTTCGGTCCCCTCCTCGGATTCCTCCGACTGCTCCACCCCCTTGGCCTCCTTGGCCTCCTTGGCCTCCTTGGCCTCCTTGGCCTCCTTGGCCTCCGCCGCTTCGGCCTCGTCCCGCTCCGAGTGCGCCTTCCACACCTCCTTGCGCGCCTTGTTCCAGGGCCCCTCGCGGTTGTTGTGCGCATCGTTCCGCTCCTCAACCGGCAGCGCCTCCAAGAGCGCGTCGAACCGCTTGACCGCCATCCTGGCAGTCATCGACCTGCCGAGCTTCTCGTGAGTGGCCCGCTCCCTGTCGATCTGAGCGCGCGCCTGCGCCGCCGCCGCCGCGTGCCGCATCTCCATCGTGGGGACTCTCCCCTCGCAGGCCGCCACCGTCGACTGCGCGGCGCAACGCATTCCCTCCGCGAGCCGCACCCACCGCTTCCGCTGGTCGCAGCGGACCCACTCCTCCGCGGCCGCCTTGGCCAGCTCCAGCTGCGTTCGCCCCGCGGGCACCTTCGCATTGGCAAAGCGCGCCTTGCGTGCGAGGGTCGCCCATCGCGCGGCGACCGCCCTCCTCTTGGCCGCCTGCTCCCCCTCGGCTTGCTCCAGCTGCCGGGCCCTCTCCTTCTGCTTGGCCTTCTTCTTGGACCATTTGGACGGCCGCTTCGCCTCGCCCTCCGACTGCTGCATGAGCTCGGTCGCCGCCTGCTCGGCCAGCTCGAGCTGCCTTCCAAAGGGAAGCCCCACCTTGGGATCGTTAAGAACCTTGTTCGTGAAGCCATCGCCCTTTGCACTCTTTGTGGCTTGGGCGAAAAGGGCCGCTCCGCGCTTCTGCCAGTCACGGGCCCCGTATTGCTCTGCAACGAGGGCATGCGCGCAGTTCTCGTAGTACACCAGGAAGGCAAGCGTGTATCGCACGAGCTGCTCCAACTCGAACGGCTTGTTGCGCCACTCCAGAACGCACGTCTCCCACAGGTAGCGCACGGGGCACACATTGTGGAGCTCGGTCGTCCGCTTGCTGCGGAACTGCACGTTCAACTCCGGGTGGGAACAGGAAGGCAATATCACCTGGTAGCCCTTTTGGTCGCACGCCTGCTTCAGGCCCATTTGCCACGACGGTATGGCAGAAGACATGGACTCGACCCATTCCTGCCGCGGGAACGAGCACGCGCGTCAGACAAAATGTGTCGCGCGCGACGCGTGTAACAAATGGCTGTTCCGAGCGGCAATCGCACCTTGTTGTACATGCGGCTATCGTCGCTCGTGCTTGGGTTGTCGGGTCGCTGCGACGGCTCTGCAATCTCCTCGGCGCTCAAGACCGCGCCGACAATGTGCTCGAGCTCCATGTCAAAGGCCTCGGCGGGCTTGCCCAGCAAGCGCTTCAGGCCGCAGATGTCCATCTCCATAACGTGCTTGTGCGCGCGCAGTCCCACCTGCAGGACCTTGCGGTCGGGGCAGGAGGTGCTCGGAACGCGAGCGACGATGCGCTTGTAGAGCGCGGTGCCCAGCCGCTTCCTCTTCGGGTCGTCGCCCTCGCAGTTGGCCGCCAAACCCTTGCTCGGCCCCTTCTCCGGTGCCACGTGAACAACGGCCGGCGTCCGGGTGCCGTCCTCGTCCTCGTGCCCCCCGGCCTTGGGCTCCGCGCCCTCGGCCTTGAACGCTTGCAGCTTCGCCTTCAGCCTTGGGCTCGCGTTGGGCCCAAAGGCGAGCTGCTTGTAGTGCTCCGTGTTCATCCAGTCGACGGGCTTCCAGTTCTTGGGCGCCGGCGGGAGCGGCGGGGGCGGCGGCTCGTCGGCGCGCACCTCGAGCCGCCCGAGCGGGACTTTGCCCCGAATCTGGGCCATTTGCATGCGCTCGGCTTCGGCCAGCTCGGCCGCCGTCGCCCCCGGCCAGCGTTCCCAGCGGCTGGAGACCGGGTGGGTGACTGCGGGTGGGTAAACGGTGCATGGCATCTCCTTGCCCAGATGCTTCCAGGCGCGATCGGCCGCCTGCTTGGCCGCGAGGGCGCCGCGCTGTTGCATCGCCTGCTTCGTCCGCCACACACGCTCCTCGGCAACCTTGCGGATGCACGCCATCTCGTTGACCGTCGGGCCGCGGGGCGTGCCCCTCTCCATCTCGGCTTTGAAAGCCGCGGTGCGGGGTGCGGCCATGGGCAACTCGCGCGGCGCGCAACGTGTGGCAAAAGTTGCAAAGTTGTGCGCCGCTTGTCGCTAGGCATACCGGGCGCAGATATCCAAGATTTGGAAGGCGCGTAAGAGAGGGTCCGTGCGGCGCCATGAGTCAGGCCCTGAAACGCAAGCACGAGGGGTTGGCAAACTACCTGCAACCCCTCGGCGCGCCGGGCGATGTGCGCGTCTCGGGGGTGCAGCCGCGGCAGTCGGTGGCGCCCGGCGGCGGGATGCCGGGCGGGTTCCGGCCCATCCCCACGAGCTCGCAGCGACCAAAGGGCACGAACGCGACGATCGTGTACTCGCGCACGGCGGTGGCCGACACGCGCAAGCTCGGGCGCATCGGCATGTTCTTCAAGGAGGGCGACGTCGTGTTCACGCAGCGCATCACCCCGCCGCTCAGGGATCCCATGGGCCAGAACGTCAAGGTGACGTCGGTGCAGCTGCTCAACCGGGACCTCGAGGACGTTGGGCCAATGAACGAGGAGGAGTACAAGAAGTTTTTTGAGGTCACGGGCAAGGACGGGGTGACACACTTCAAGTGGAGCCCCGACGGCGTGGTGAACAACCTCGACGGCGCCGACCCGGATAACCAGTACAAGGACTACGCACTCGCCAACGTGGCCATCCAGGGCTTCGTGCGCTTCTCGACGCTGCCGTTTGGCGCGGAGGCCCGGGGCCACAACTTCCCAAAGGCCTTTATTTCCCAAAAGGGCGTGCGCAACGGCGACCGGGTCTTCCTTGCATTGGTGAGCCAGTCTTCAACCGACGGCAAGAACAAGTACGCATTTGAGTACTTCCTCGCGTCGCACGTCACGCTGGGCAAGATGGACTTTGGCCGGGTCGAGAAGGCGTGGCGCATCGGGCGCGTCGTGGACGGCAACCAGTCCAAGAACATGGTCACCCTGTGCGTGGACGTGGAGCCCGTGACGGCTGCCGGCGTGACGAGCGCGTGGGGCCGCGAGTGAGGACGCACCGGCTGGCGCGGGGTTGGGGAATCGGGCGTGTGCATGTGGCGCTAAAAATACATAACTTCAGATCCGCCCTTTTTAGACAACAAAGCCCGCTAACTGTGAGCGTTCGGTTGACCCCCTTGGAAAAAAGCACACTCGCTCACACAGACCACAATGGCGGCGCGCAACTACCAGACCTACATGGGCCCGACGGACCCCAACCTGCGCCATTCCGAGATCGAGGGGTGCGCGGCCTCGTCNCCCCTTGCTCGTCGTGTGGCGGCTCACGCGGAGTTTGCGCGCGCGCGTGTCGCAGGTACCAGCCCGTGTCGCGCATCGGCGAGATCGTGATCAACTCATTCAGTGCGCAACCTGCCACCCGAACCCCGTTGCGCGTGCACGTGCCCTCATTTGCGGTGCCCCTCCTCACGACCGAGCGCGAAATGCGCAGTTGACTCCTACGAGTTCACCGCGCTCCCCGATGCGATCAGCGTGGCCAAGGTCGATCCCGGTGTTGGCGACGGCGCCGACAACGCCAACCCGGGCACCTTTGAGCACAAGCCCCACTTCCACGAATGGGCCACGGCGCTCCCGGGGATGATCTGCGTCTCGCGGAAGGCGCGCAACTCGACCTTCCGCAATTACGTCGCGGCGGAGACCGCGACGCCCGTCGTCGCGTGCTGCGCTTGCCTCGGCGCGGACGACATGAAGAACTTCTACTTTGCCGGCGTGTGCCGCTCGAAATCCGTGCGGCCCATCGACGACGGCGTTGGGCCGCAGATCGACGAGTTCTTCACCCTGGCGATCGGCGGCATGTGCACGATGCTCAACAACTCGGGCACCATCATCTACCCCGGCGACATGCTCGAGTGGTGCTTCTACAACCAGAAGGCGAGCACGCTGGTCGCGTCCAAGGGCGCCAACCGGGGCAACTCCAACCCGCGGAGGATCACCGTCAAGATCGCCACCGCCGCGAGCGAGCGCGTGATTGGGCGCGCTTTGTCGTTTGCGAAGCCGGGCGAGACCTTCGACTTGCTCCTCAAGTCGTGCTAGTGCTTCGTAGGTGGCGCCACGGTTTGGGTATTTCTGTGGATTCGGCGCGGTGGGTGTTTTGGAGTCGGTGTAGCGGGTAGGCATGATTATGGTGCTTTAACAAATAAAACAAAAACAAGCGAGCAACTCGCCGTGCGGGTGCCGCGGCATCCGGGGAAGGGGGGCTGCAAAGCGAGCGAGCGAGCGAGCACGCGCCGGCACTCGGCCTCGCGTGCACCCGTTCGGCTCGGAAAACAGCAAGCAGCCGCGCCGTCACGCTACGCCGGCCGGCGACGCAACGAGAAGGCGAAGAAGCTGTCCAGGATGTGGCGCAGGCGGCGATCCTCGCGCGGGATGGCGACGTGGTTGCGCCCGTCGGGCGGCCAGCCCACCTTCTCGTCCACCGTGTACACCTGGTAGTCGTGCGCCTCGAGCAGCGCCATCACCTCGCGGTGCCACCTGGCCATGTTCTGGGGAAAGGTCTCGACGGTGATCACGGGCCGGTCGCGCTTGAGCGTGCGGTTGGCGCCGCGCAGCGCCGCCGCCTCGTTGCCTTCCAGGTCCAGGTGCGCCAGCACGAGCGTGCGCTCGGTGTCGTCGCTGAACATCGCGTCGATCGTCGTGAGGAAGTAGGAGGCGTTTCCCTCATTGTCCTTTCCGCGAAACCGCGCGATCTGCAGGAAGAGCGAGCTCTTGCGCTCGTCGTACTCGGCCGGGTAGTGCGCCGTGGCGCCGTCGACCTCGCCGAGGCCGAGGCGGTACACGTAGAGGTTGGACACGCCCTGCGCGCGCCTCGTGGCCACCTGCACGTTGCGGGTGAGCGGCTCGAGCGCGTGCACCTGCAGGTCGAAGCGCCGGAGCGCGTTGATGAGCATGACCGCGGTGGTGCCGTCGTGCGCGCCCGCGTCGAGGACGCAGCCCTGCGTGTTCGGGCGCGGCTTGCGGAACCCGTCGCGGTCGGCGATGAGCAGCAGCAGGGCCCACAGCTGGTACTCCATGGTGAAGCGTTTGGGGGTGCTCCGCGCGTGCCACGCGCGAAGATTGTTAGCGTTTAACCCCCCCAAGTGCAAAAAACCACCAGGAGGCGCCCCCGACACAAATTGCGCGATCACTCGACACTCGTCAGGTTACACAACACGTGCGCTTCCCAGTCGTGCTCCGCGAGGGGCGCGCGCCGCGGCGCGTCCAGGGAGTGGACGGGTCGCCGAGGCCAAAGGGGAAAGTGTGCCCGCGCACGGAAGGGGTCAATCGGCAGGCTGAAGGCCCACACCGCGAGCACCAGCTCGAGGAGCATTGGGCGCCCGCCCCTCCGCGTTCCCCGTTCCCCGTGCTCATTGAGGCGCCACGCGCGGATTATAGTTGTGTCCCGCGGCGCCCTACGGCTTCTCCCGCTTCTCCCGCTTCACCTCGATCTTCACCTTGACGTCCTCCTTCTTCACCTCCGTCACGTCGTCGTCGTCGGCGTCGTCGTCGTCGCGCTTGCGCTTGCTCTTGCTCTTCTTCTCCTCCTCCTCCTGGCGGTGCTCCTCCTTGAGGTCCTTGAGGATCTGCTGCTTGCGGTGATGGTAGCGGATCTTGATGCTGTAGTCGTCGTTGTCCTTGCGCTTCCAGATGAAGATCCGGTTGCGGGAGTTCATCTCGGCAAGCTCCGGGGGGAGCAGCGCGTAGACCTCCTCCTCCAGCAGGCCCGTGTCCGACTCGAACTTGAACTCGTAATCGCCCTGCATCGTGTTCGCCGCGTGCTGGATGGCCTTGGTGCGCTCTGTGGTGTTCCATATGTGCTCGAGCATCGCCTTCATCGTGGCCGCCGGCTTCTCGTTCTTCACGTGCCGGTCGAACATCGCCTGCGCGGCGGTCATCGCGAGCACGTCCTCGAAGGATCCAGCGGGCTTGGAGGAGGCCATGCCGTTTGCTTGTTCTGAGCGGCGACGGGTTGTCCGCGGATTGTGAGCGACGACGCCCGTTTGTGGGCCCGTCTGCAACTTGTGACCCGTTGGGTGTCGCGGCACGATGTCGGCGCGAGGGCGGATCACAAAGAGGCGGCCCAAGGCGACAACCAAGTCCACCGCCGCGAACGCGGAGCCGGAGGCCCTCACGCAGACGTGGGCGGAGGTGCAAGGGCTGGGCGCGCGTCCTCGCGTGCCCGCGGAGCTGTACATTGTGCAGGGGCGGGGCGTGTACAACATCCGCACGGACCAGGTCGCATCTCTGCGCCACACCGAGACCCGGGAGCAGGCCGAGTACGCGCGCAGCGCTGCGGGCCGCGTGCCGCTCTGCATCAACGCGGGCACGCCCACGGCGGCCAACCCGGACGCAGGCGCGTGCTTCCGTGGCCACAACTACGACTTGTCGCCGTGCGACGCGTCCGAGGTGGAGTGGCGCAACGACGGGGGGATGTGGGTGCCGACGGAGATCCAAGAGAACTGGTGCTCAAAGGCCGACGCGATCGCGCGGTACGCGGGGGGCGAGGCGCTCAAGGCGGAGAACGCCACCCTCTTCCAGACGTGCTTCCTGAACGAGGGGAGCCGCGAGTGGGCGTCGTACCCCAAGGAGGGGGAGTGCGACAAGGCGTGGACCCACCAGCGCGCCGTGCTCGAGGCCAACCTGAGCAAGCTGCTCCTCGTGTGCCCCTTTGCCTCGATCGAGCCGGCGCTGCTCGCCGAAGGCTGCCCCGCATTCGCCGGTGCCGACACCGGTGCCGGTGCTGGTGCCGGTCGCGGCGACAAGAGGGGGTGCGCGGTCGACATGGCAGACTGGGATCGGCCAGTGCTGCTCGCGTGCCTCGTGACGATCGTCTCGGACAAGTCCGAGTGCGCCCTCAAGAACGGGACGGGCCACAACATCAGCGGGTACCACGACCGGTGCCGGCTGCACATTTTGCCGAGCGCGCACGTGGCCAAGATCCACGGCATGGCGGCCCACTTTGACCTGCTTGAACAGTTCCCGACCCTTGCGGAACAGGGGCTGTGCGAGACCGCCGGCTCGCCGTTGGAGCGCGTGCGCCAGCAGGCCATCGACGACATCGGGCAACCCCTCAACGGGCGGATCACCGACGGGTGGCTGGAGAAGCGCGCGCGGATGAACTGCGCGCTGCCGTGGGTGCACCACTGCAGCGCCGAGCACCCCAACGGCCAGCGCGACGGCGCGGGTCGGCCGGTCCTCGTGCCACTCACGCGCTACGGCGCCGAGCTGCGCAACGGCAGCTCGTGGCTGTACCTCGAGGACAACACGCCGGACACGCCGCGGTACGAGCAGGTGCACCGGGCCCTCGCGCTCATCGTGGGGCGCAGGCCGCCCAAGCCGTCGTGCCAGTCGCCCGAGGTCTCCGCGATCGTCGTGCGGCTGCGCGCTGAGCTGGCGGCGTCCAAGGAGCAGACCAGGGCCTTGCAGAAGCGCAACGAGGTACTCGAGCACGCCCTTGGTTCCATCCGCGACACGGTCGGGGCGGCCCTACGCTAAACGGCGCGGCGCGCGCTGCCGGCCCAGAGCATATTGCGACGCAAGGCACAGGTAAAGTGAGAACGCGGCCGGCCGCGCCATGTCGTGGGCCTTTCCGGTCATCATCGGTGGCATCCTGCTCGCCTGTCTCCTGATGCTGTGCGGCGTCGTCTGCTGCGTGCAGCGCTGCTTCTACCCCGAGGGCACACGGGGACCCAAGGTGCGCACCTTTGGCGACGGCAAGGACCGGTTCATTGGCCCCGACGGCACGCTGTCGTGGAAGAGCGATACGCCGCCGCCGCCGCGAGTCGTGTACAGTTCGTGAGGGGGGGGGGNGGGGTGTCATGCGTGTTGATAGCAGAAATTTACGTTTACGCGACCACTCCCCCGAGATGGCGACACCGCCGAGAAGCAAATTCGCGAGGGGTGGCAAAGACGTTGCAACCCCTTCACGCAAACCGCACAGGCGATTCGGAATTGTGGTCTTCACAACCCCGACCGGTCCCGTAGCGCGCGAAGGATCATCGCCGCGTAGGCGCAATCCTGCGCCGTCTGCCCTTCGGTCTGCAGCAGGTCTTTGGCTTTCCGGGCCCACCGCTCGATGTTGCGGGAATTGTNNCTCGCCTCGTCAAAGAGCGCCGCCTCCGCCCGTTCCACCGCTTGCTGCTCCGTCTCCAAGTCGGTGATGCGCGCCTTCATGGTGTCCACTGCCCGTTCGCGCGCCCTGGTTTTGATCTCGGCCATCNTGTTGGCGGACAGCATCGCGTTGAGCTCCTTCTTGAGCGCGTTGTACCGCATGTGCTGCGACGTCTCGTCGCGCAACTTGCACAGGAGCTCGGTCTTCTCGTTCTCAAGACGCATGGTGCGCGACATGTAGTACTTGAGCGCATTCTCGAGCTGCGCGATCACCTCCTCGCCGCCGTGATTGGTCGCCGAGTCCATCCAGACCGGCTCGTGGTTCATTGCGCGCTGCGTCCAAAAGGTCTCGTTGTTTGACCGGCGCTGCTCCGGATCGCCCAGAACCGCGCGCGCGGGCCAGCGCTCGACAAAGGCGGTGAACTCGTCGGCCTCCTCAAAGAGCGTCCTGGACTCGGCGCACATGGTCACGTACGTGCCCTCGCGAATCTCGCCGCTCGCCGAGGCGTCGTCCAGCGTTTGCTGCATCTTCCATATCCTGCCTTTGAGGCGCCTCTCGATCGCCTCCTTGCGCAACGCAATCTCGGAGCGCTGCATTGTCAGCGGCAACAGGACGGAAGGTGCCAAACAACCGTGCGGCAAAAGTTGCAAGTGTCACAAAAACTCTAGCAGACAATCGCACAGCCCCTCAAACCCGCGGAGGCTGCACAGCACGTGGGGCGTGCCGTGCTTGCCAATCTTGTACAGCACCCAGCGCTTCTGGTCCGGGATGAGCGCCAACCGCTTGACGCCCGCATTGGGCGACGAGGTCTCGAAAAAGGGCAGGTTGACGCGGCCCACGAAGGCGTCCTGCTTGCGGATGGGATCCTCCCCCCCGCGCGTGGTCAGGATGGCGACGCCCGCCAGCAGCGCGCACGCCCGCTCAAGCTCGTCGGCGCCACGCTCCCAGATGAACTCCGTGCCGGCCATGGCCACGCTGTGGGCCGTGTTGACCGCGTCGGCGTAGTCGACGCCGGCGGCGGTGCTCGCCGAGCGGCTCATGAGCAGGGTGCGGCGCACGCCGATGATGCGCGCGGGCAGCAAGAAGGAGAGCAGGAGGTCGCGCAAAATCGACTGGCCCGCCTCGGACTCGCCCGCCTGCGCGATGGACAGCAGCCGCTTGGCCCTCGGGACGTCGCTCGAGGACGTCGAGCGGAGCGACACGAAGTCCTGCCCGCCATTTCGGAGCAGGAGCCTCTGCGCCATGCACGCGGCCGAGTTGCGAAAGAAGAGGTCGGCAAGCTGCGCGTGGTCGGTGGCCCCGGTCCTGCGGATGGTCCGCGACACGTAGCGGAGCACGCACATGGACAGCTCTCCGGCGGAAACCGCCAGCACCCTGGCCCACGCCGCCGCCTCCTCGCTCTCCTCCCCCTC
>JGI26273J51734_10001884_pt1 | contig 10877 bp, 6 predicted proteins | sample SaaInlV_125m_DNA_FD_51734 | JGI IMG/M metagenome (IMG submission 51734) | reverse complement strand
CGCGCGTCGCGCATGCGCATCGCGCCGCGCGCGAACTCGAGCGACGCGCGCGCGAACGCGTCGGTCCGCGGGACGCGCGGTGCGATGCCGCGCGCGCGCGCGACGCGCGACGAGGACGCGCGCGATGGCGATGGATTGATCGCGAAACCGCTGAGCGCGTCGCAGGCGCTGCGGCGCGCGGCGTTCCCGGTCGCCGTCGCCGCGCTCGGGGCGTTTTCGTTTGGGTATCACTGCGGCGTCGTGAATCCGGCGCTGGAGGCGCTGGCGAGCGATATCGGCATCGCGCGCGACGTCGCGGCGAAAGGAGCGGTGGTGTCGAGCATGCTCATGGGCGCGGCGTTCGGGTCGTTCGCCGCGGGGGCGTCGGCGGATAAATTTGGACGGAAAAAGTCGCTGGCGCTGGCGGGCGTCGCGCTGGCGCTGGGAAGCGCGGCGTGCGCGGCGGCGACGACGCTGCGGACGATGCTCGCCGGACGCGCGATCGTGGGCGTGGGCGTCGGATTGGTGTCGATTTTGGTGCCCATGTACGTGAGCGAACTGAGTCCGCCCGAGCACCGTGGGGTGCTGGGATCGGGGCCGCAACTGTCCATCGGATTTGGGATTTTGGTCGCCATGTTTCTCGGTTTGCCTTTGCAAGGCGTCGACGTCGATCCCGCGTGGTGGCGCACGATGTTCTGGCTCGCCACCGTTCCCGCGGTCGCGCTCGCGACGCTCGCGAACGGAATCCCGGAAAGTCCGTCGTGGTTGCGCTCCAAAGGGCACTTTCAAGAGGCGGACGCGGTGGAGTCTAAGCAATTCGGAGCCGTGGCGCCGAAGCGCGCCGACGACATGGGATCGACCAAGGTGGCGACGTGGCAAGAGACTCTGCAAGGGCGCTCGAATCGTCGAGCCGTGATTACGGGGCCGATGCTGTTCTTCATTCAACAATTTGCCGGCATCAACGCCATCATCTACTTCAGCACGGCCATCTTCCAAAGCGCCGGGATCGAATCTGGCGTACTCGCCTCCGTCGCGGTGTGCGTGGTGAACATCGTAGGCAGCGTCATCGCTACCGGTTTACTCGATAAAACGGGTCGTAAACCGCTTCTCATGTACTCTTTCCTCGGTATGGCGGTAAGTTGCGTCGGTTTGGCCATCGCGGGCGCGTTTCCAGCGATGGTCATGGCGCCCGCGCTGTCGCTGTTTTCCGTCCTCTCGTACGTCTTCATCTTCGGCATGGGCGCCGGTCCAGTTCCGGGTCTGCTATCTTCGGAGATTTTCGCTCCGGCCGTGCGCGGGAAGGGGATGTCTTTGTGCTTTCTCGCGCACTGGATCTTCAACTTCTGCATTGGACAGGGATTTTTACCGGCGGTGGAGTACTTCGGCGCTAGCGTCGTGTACATGTTTTTCGCGGCGTTTTCGATGTTTGGGTTCTTTTTCACTCAAGCATACGTCGTGGAGACAAAAGGCAAGTCATTGGAGCAGATCGCGGTCGAGCTTCACACGTGAACAATGTTGTAAAACCAAAACTTACGCGCGAACGCAAGCAAACATTTTGTTACAAAGTACAATTTTACTGTAGGCGTCTTTTCATTCAGGCGTCTTTTCATTCTCGACCGACAAACATTCCATGCAGCCCGTGTGGGATTCTATTACGCAGAGGAATGCTACACACCGGGCCCGCGGCTATGTCGGCGCAGTCAAGAACGACGACTCGTGAAATCCCAGCTGGGTTCTCCCGCGAATGGTCCGCGATCAGCCCGATCAACCACGCATCGTCTTCGTTTGCGCCGTTCGCTTTNGGCACGATGACTGGTTCTTCGCAAAAGCTTCGGTTGCTCGCGTACCACTTTTGCAATTCGCCCGTCTTTAGGTCGATGCGCACGTANCCAAGCGGCGGTCCGCTGACGCGAACTTCGTTACTCAACGAAGCGTACACGTACCGACACGCGCGCTTGCCCTCGAATAACGGCGACACGTGCGGATGGTCGATGCACAAATCTTCGCAACCTGGCGCCGGTTGACGCTTCACTTCCCCGGTGACGGCGTTGATTTCATACATCCACAACAGCGTTCTCGGGATGTTGTTAAAGTCTGGACTCAACTCCGTGGGCACTGGAAACGGCCAAGGGTCGCTTGAGCCCCACTCGCCGAGGAACACACCAGGAGAAAGCTTGTCCCAGCCCGCGGTGTACACGGTGACCCAGTTCTCGAGATCTTCCGACGTCGTCTCGCCGCGGCTCAAAGGTGGCCCGTCGTGCGCGAGCGCCACGTGTATCTCGAACGATTCTCGAGGCCCTTCGGCGATCACGGGTTCCACCGGTTTCGCCACATTCGGCGTCTGCGTCGAGCGCGGGATCAAGTGCACGAGGAGTGGTTCTTGCGGCTGCGAAATCAGGCACTCACCCGCGCCCTTGGCCCCGACGAGAAACGGTAGAGGATCGATGCNGAGTCGATTTTGAATCATCACGTACCACTTTTCNGTCACACCGAAATCGTGCGGCGCGGCCTCGCAGCCCTCCATNACGTAGTCGCGTCTTCCCATCTCGCGCCAATCTTCATCCCACTCCCACAGCGAAATCTCCACCGCCTTGGCGGTGATGCGAGATTTCCATCCCCAACCGACCAAGTATCCGGTGTTGGAGTCNATGTGCGGGTGTGCGGTGAACGCCCGCCCCCCAAGTCCAGCAGAGCGTTCGATCGTCGATCCGATGGGTTCCGGTAACCCGAGCGTGAAGTACTGTCCCGGCTCGAGTCGACCGCCTAAATCGTCCACGCCCTTTGTAGCGAGCGTCTCCGCGTCCACTTCCACGGGCTGACCTGCTTCGTACAACGCGAGCACGCGACCGCCCCATCGCACGATATTCGTATTCGCTAAATTTTTCGTGTGTAAATCGAACGCATTATTCAACATCCCTCCTTCTCGCATGGTCCCGAACGTTCCTCGATACAACACCTTGCCCGCGGCGTCTTCCTCGGCGAACTCGCGCGTGCGAACGAATCGCGACGTAAACGCCACCGACGCGCCATCTGAAGAAAACCTGAATCGCAGCGCTAGACCGTCACCGTCGAGCATGTGCGCGTACTCCTTCTCGCGCTCAAACAACCCGGGTCCGATGCGATACAGCGTGCCGCCGCGCAGCTCCTCCGGCGCCGCGCCGAACGCGCACGCGCTCTCGTACGCGTGTTCACCGTCCGCGCTCACGTACGCGTGCGCCCAGTCGGCGTGCGTGTACACGCAGTACCCATGCGCGCGCGCGTCCTCCAGCACGTCGCCATCGACGCGCGGATCGATCGACCCGCGTCGTCGTCCCCATCCGAGCGTCCCCGGCACAAACTTTTCCGCGCCTTTATCCGCGTCTCGCGACGTCGTCGCCGCGCGGTGCGACGCGACGCGCGCGCGGTGCGACGCGTGCCGATCGCATCGCGCGTTCGACGCGGTCGCGATCGCGCGCGCGCGCTCGCACGCGTCGAACGCGCGCGACATGCGCGCGACGCGGCGTTGAGTGACGTCGCCCGCGCGCGTCAAAACTCGACGCCGAGTCCTCGCGCGCGCGCCGACGCTCGAGCGCGCGATGCCGTCGGCGTTGTGCGCGTCGAAGAAGCGCTATCGCGCGCTGACGCGCGGGACGAAGCCCGAGGCGGGACCGAACGCGCCAGTCGTGTACTGGCTGTCCAGGGACCAACGCGTGCGAGATAACTGGGCGCTGCTGCGCGCGTGCGACGTCGCGCGCGCGAACGACGCGCCGGTGGTGATCGCGTTTAATCTGCTGACAAAGTTCCTCGGCGCGGGGGCGCGACAGTTCGGGTTCATGCTGCGTGGACTTCGCGAGCTGGAGGGCGCGGCGAAGGCGAAAAACGTGACGTTCGCGATGACGTACGGGGATGAGCCAGCGATCGCGATCGATGCGCTGGCCAAGAAGATTGGTGCGAAAACGATCGTGTGCGACTTTTCGCCGCTTCGCGATGGGTTGAAATGGCGGAAAGAACTGGCGGCATTGTGCGAGGCGCGCTCGGCGCACTGCGAGGAATGCGACGCGCACAACGTAGTGCCGTGCTGGGAAGCGAGCGACAAGCTCGAAGTCGGCGCGCGGACGCTTCGAGGGCGCTTGGCGAAGCGTTACCCGGAGTTCTTGCACGAATTCCCGGAAGTGCCGGATGATTTGCCCAAGTACAGCGGCCCGGCGCTCGACGCGGTGAAGTGGGACGACATCATCGCCGAGGCGCTGTCGCGCGGGCAAGCGGTGCCGGAAGTGACGTGGGCGATCCCGGGCGAAACCGCGGCGCACGCTGTTTTGGACGACTTTGTGAACTCACGCATGAAGTTGTACGAGAAGCGCAACGATCCATCCAAGCCGCAGGCGCTGAGCGGGCTGTCGCCTTGGCTGCACTTTGGGCAGATTTCTGGTCAGCGATGCGCGCTCGAGGCAAAGAAAGCCGTCGGAAAGGCGTCGCCGCCCGCGTATGAGTCGTTCTTCGAAGAGCTCGTCGTTCGTCGAGAGTTGTCCGACAACTTTTGCTACTACAGCCCGAAGTACGATCAGATTGAGGGACAAAAGTACGACTGGGCCAAGGACACGCTTCGCCTGCATGCGAGTGACAAGCGTCCGTACTTGTACTCGCTCGAAGAACTCGAGCGGGCGAAGACGCACGACGATCTGTGGAACGCCGCCCAGCGAGAGTTGCGTTATGGAGGTAAGATGCACGGCTTTTGTCGAATGTATTGGGCGAAGAAGATTCTCGAGTGGACCGAGTCGCCCGAGCAAGCGTTGAAGTTTGCAATTTATTTGAACGACACGTACTCGCTGGATGGTCGCGATCCGAGCGGCTACGTCGGATGCATGTGGTCCATCGTGGGCGTGCACGATCAAGGTTGGAAAGAACGCGAAGTTTTCGGCAAGATTCGATACATGGCGTACGACAGCACAAAGAAGAAGTTTAGCATCCCCGACTACATCGCTCGCGTCAACGCGCTCGTCAAGGCGGCGAAAGCAGACTTCAAATCTGGCGAGAGCTCGCACGCCGCTAATCCCGGGTTGTTCAAAATCAACGTGCCGGCGGCAAACAAGCGCAAGGCTACGGAGGAGGCGCAATAATTCAAATTCAAATCACAGCATTCTTTTGTATTGATACATTCGACAAACTTCCGATCTTCGGTCGTCGGCGTCGCGTCACACCACGTCGACGACGACGTACGTGTTCCAAATCGCCCGCGTCAGCGCGTGCGAAATCAGCCCGAGCGGTCCGAACATGCAGCACAAAATAAGTGAGTGCCGTACCGGTATCCGCGCCACCAAATCCCCCGCGCTCGAGCTATACTTGGCCGAATCCAAGTACACGAATCTCGCCACGAAGAAATCCAACGACAACAGGTGTACCCACGCGCTCGCCGCCGTCTCCGACGTCGCCATGAATTCGCTCACCAGCGTCACGAATTTCGTCACCAAAGGCGCTGAACGATCATTCAGCACCGCTCTCGCCGCGTCGAACACGTGCGCCGAGGCCAACGACGCCCCCGCCGCGCACAGATAACACGCTCCGAGCACCCAAAACAACGCCTTCGACTCCACCATCGCGAGCACGCGCTTCGACCGCGGGCTCGCGATCATGAGCGCGTACATCGGCATCACCGCCATCGTCGCCACCGTGAACGCGGTGTCCGGAATCGCCAGCGCTCCCGTCGTCGTCGTCCTTCCGCGACGACACTTTCGAGACACCGACGAAAGAAACGCCGCCGCCGGCGCGCGCCGCGCCGTCGTCGCGCGCGCGCCGCGCGACGCCGTCGTCGCGCGCGCGTTCCCCGTCCCCGCGCGCGACGCCCCGACCGTCGCCGCGCGCGACGACGCGCGCGCGACGCGTTCCATCGCGCTCGACAGTGCCGCACAGCTCGCCGCGCCGCGCCGCGAACGGTCGACCGAACGGTCGAGCGTCGACGCGCGCGGCGGCGACGACGGCGGCGGCGACGCGACCGTCGTCGACGCCGTCGTCGAGGCGATGTCGCGCGCGTTCGTGGACGTCGATAAGAGCGCGGTGACGCCCGTGGAGAAGGCGTGCGCCGAAGACGCGAAACCGTTCGACGACGCGGTCGAGCGACGCGGTGACGAAGCGACGACGAGCGCGCGAAGGTGCGCGAGCCCGCTCGATGCGTTCGTCGCGCGGGACGTGCTGACGGCGACGGAGTGCGAAAGGCTGGTGGACGCCGCGCGGCGGTCGGGACGGTTGAGCTTTTGGCACGAGGACGCGGAGGCGAGGAATAGAAAATCGTTCAGGAACGCGGATACGGTGGAGGTGATGTCGAAGACGATCGCGGAAGCGCTGTGGGCGCGATTGAAACCGCACGTGACGCCGGAGATCACGATTGAGGAGGATGAGACGCACGGCGCGGGGGCGCGCGGACGATGGGTGGCGCGAGGCGTGAACGAACACTTGTTGTTTAATCGATACTCTGGACGCGGGCACTTTTCACCGCACACCGACGGGGCGACGATCGAAGATTTCAATACGCGTTCGTTTTATAGCGTCTTGGTGTACCTGAACGATTGCGCGCGAGGTGGGGAGACGTCGATGTTCGCGCCGCCGAGCGACTTTGAGCCGTCGAAATTCGTGCGCGACGAGGACGATCGATACCGTTGGCCGGATGAATGGATCGCCGACGCCGCGCCGTGCGCGCGAGGCACTGCTCTGGTGTTTCGACAAGACATTCCGCACGAGGGCGCGCCCGTGGGCGAGGGCGCGGTGAAATTCATCATTCGCACCGACGTCATGTACGCTCGCGAGCCGCCGGCGTTCGCCGACGCCGTCGGCGCCGAGGCGTACGCCCTGCACAAGCGCGCCGTGGACGCGGAGACCTCGGGCGACGCCATGGAAGCGATGCGTTTATTTCGCCACTGTCGTAGGCTCTGTCCGGCGTACGCCGATTTCGTAGGTATTTGATTTCAATTCGCGTAATTTTTCCGCTACCTGTAAATCTTTCGTTTGAGCGATCTATGCAAGTACTTCAAACTCAAACACTCCATGACGTCACCTCCAGCCGCCGCTTCAGACGCACGCTTATTCCCGGGGCACCCGTGCGTGTGCAAGTACTTCAAGCACTCCGAGTGACCACCTCGAGCCGCTGCAGAACACGCACTCTTATCCCATGCGCACCCGTGCTCGTGCAGATATTTCAAACACTCCAAGTCGCCACCTCGAGCCGCCGCTTCACACGCACTCTCATCCCACACGCACCCGTGCTCGTGCAGATATTTCAAACACTCCAAGTGACCACCTAGAGCCGCTGCAGAACACGCACTCTTATCCCACGCGCACCCGTGCTCGCGCAGATATTTCAAACACTCCAAGTGACCACCTAGAGCGGCCGCTTCACACGCACTCTCATCCCACACGCACCCGTGCTCGTGCAGATATTTCAAACACTCCAAGTGACCGCCTTCGGCCGCCGCTTCACACGCACTCTTNTCCCACNCGCACCCGTGCTCGTGCAGATATTTCAAACACTCCAAGTCGCCACCTCGAGCCGCTGCTCGACACGTTTTCTTATTCCATACGCACCCGTGCTCGTGCAGATATTTCAAACACTCCAAGTGACCGCCTTCGGCCGCTGCTAAACTCACCCACTCACTCCATGGGTACCCGTGCTCGTGCAGATATTTCAAACACTCCAAGTGACCACCTTCAGCCGCTGCTAAACACGCACTCTCATCGCATGTGCACCCGTTCGCATGCAGATATTTCAAACACTCCAAGTGGTCACCTTGAGCCGCCGCTTCACACGCACTCTTATCCCACGCGCACCCGTGCTCNTGCAGATATTTCAAACACTCCAAGTTGCCCCCTCGANCCGCCGCTGCACACGTTCTCACATCCCATTCGCGCTCGTCCGCGTGGAAGGTCTTCAAATATCGACGTATTTTCAACAAGGCTGCGTCGTCGCTTAGCGCCCGCTCAATTCTGTTCTCCACCTCCTCTGCCAACTCGCGCTCGGTCTCTTGGTCGTAGAGCGACGCGATGCATGCGCCCGACAACACTGGCCTCTTCGTATCCTCCTCGTAGTTCTCTATGCTTGCAGCGATGCCCCAGGACACACTGTCTCCCTTGCTTTTGAAGTGCGCGATGAGTTCTTTGTTTATGGGTTGTTCGCGCTGCGCGGGGCCAGAGTTCCCACTGAAGACCCTATCGCCGTGCCGGATCTCTCCCGACGCCACCGCAACACCGCCTGCCATCGCGCCGCGTCCCGGATTCGCGCGCAGAGGACGAAGGGCGCGCGATGAGATCTCGTTGACACTGGAACGACGAGAGTCCCGCCGAACGCGACGGCAGAAGACGACGCCGACGTCGCGCGCGCGGACCCGAAGCGACGCGGACGCGAAGATCGAAAGCCGCCGCGATGCCGATCGCCGCCGTTCGACGCGCGCGCCTCGATGTGCTGACGCGCGGTGGACACGATGGGTCGAACGAGGACTTGGTGTGCTACGCCCAAAAAAATGAGCGCGAAGCGAAACGCGCGCACGTGGGCGCGTCCGAGCGCACGTGCGCGCAGGTACACTCGTACAAGTATACATCACCGCCGTCGACGTCGTTTGAGAAGCTGTTTTTGGAGCGATGGTGGACGTACGTCGTCGAACGGTGGTGTCCGCTGTGGGTGGCGCCGAACGCGTTGACGTTCGGCGGATTAATGTTGGTGATGGTGACGTACGCGTTGTATTGGACGCACACGCCAGTGCTGGCGCACACCGCGCCGTCGTGGATGTACGCGGTGAGCGCTGTTTTAATGTTTGCGTATCAGACGGCGGACGGCATCGACGGTAAGCAAGCGAGACGAACGAAGAGCGGGTCGCCGTTGGGAGAAGTCGTCGATCACGGATGCGATGCGATTTGCACGTGCGTGTACGGGATTATTTTCGTTGATTTATTGGCCGTCGGTATCGCGACGCCCGCGGCGAGAGCGTTCGCGGTGATGATGATGACGTCGAGCCGGATTTTTTTCGCCGTCGACACGGTTTCGAGCACGTACACGGGATTGTTACCTGTGAACACCGCTTTTGACGTGCAAGAGATGCAGATCCTGTTGCAAATAAGTATGATTGTCTTCGGATTCGTTGGGAGCGACGCGATGAATGCGTTTACGATCACTCTACCCATCATCGGCGAGCGAGGCGTGGTGCGCCTGCTCGTCGACGGCGGGGCGTTGTTCGGCGTGCGATCTCGCGCGATGACGTTTTATCGCACCGTCACGGCAAAAGAAGTGCCACCACACTGGCCAAAGCATCGTAATCCGACGCGTATTGCGTTGTTTTGCATCGTCAACGAGTTGTTTCACGGCGTGTGCTTGTATTTTGCGCCAAACTTGGCGTTGGCGCACGCCACGAGCATGCTTCTCTTCGCCGAAGCCGAGATGAGCATCATGCGCCTGCGCGTTTCAGACCCCGATTGGCCGCTGTTCAACTGGTTGAGCGGGTTCATCATGATCATGACGACATTTGTGCCCGCGGGCAACATGTTCATCGGCGGCATGCTCCTCGGCGCCGCGTTATTTTTGTTGCTTCACCGAAGCGCGACGCTTTGCGCGCAAGTCACGGGATGTCTCGGGATGCACTCAAACATATTCATTCTTCCCCCAAGGAAGGAGGAGTAAAACTACTTAATCGCTACAACTAGCTAGGCCTAGCTAAGGACCGTTCTAATCGACTACACTCTAATAAGGCGTGCGCGAAAACACGGCAAAGATTTCGATGTGATTCGTGCCTGGGAAGAACACGAAGCTCTCGTGATGACGGATTTGCCACACGCCGCTCGCCAATAACTCGTCCGAGTCGCGCATGAATGATTCAAATCCGCACGACACGTAAAGCAAAGTTTGCAAGTCATCGCTCAGACCGTCGACGTCGGTGAGCACGGCGCGCAGCTTGGCGTCGAGTCCCTTTCGAGGCGGGTCGACGATGAGAACGTCGCAATCCTTCGTCGATTCGACGGCGATGCGCTCCGCCTTTTCGACTTGCAAACTTGCCCGACCTCGCAAATCTTCTGGTAACTCGCCACGCGTGCGTTCCCACGCTTCGGCGACCGCGCTCGACGATTCCACGCATCGCAAGCTCTTCACGCCGAGCGCGTCGTTCGTCAGAAGCGAAAAACCAATGGCGCCGACGCCGGCGTACATCTCGACGACGCGCGCGTTCTTCGGCACGTGTCGCGGCATGCGCTTGAGCAACTCTCCGTACGCCTCCGCGTTGGCTTGCATGAAGCTTCCCGGCAGATAAAACACCTTGGTACCGTTGGGCGTGTACGAGTGCGTTTCTCGCTCGCCCGTCGCGTGGTGCCACCCGTCGTTGTTAAAAATCACGTTATTTCGCGCGTCTTGCGCGTTCACCCACGTCCCGTGCACGAAATCCCCACCCCTTCGCGCGATTTCCTCGCACACCGCCATCGCGCGCGGCGTCATCTTCCGCGCGTTCCACACCAACGAAATCGCCGCTCGCGCGTCTTCGTCCTTCGCCGCGTCCCACTGTCCCGCCGTTCTCGTCTGCGCCACGATTTGCGCGTACCGCAGCTCCCCGTTCCCCGTCGTTTCGTCGTACCCTTTCACATCCATCGACGCGCACACCTCTCGCACCAGCGCCATCGCTCTTTCGACCGCGATCGCCGACACCGCGCACCCCCTCGCGTCGTCGATGGGCTCCAGCGCGTGCGAGCCTCGCGCGAACAGCCCCAGTCGCGTCTCGCCCTCGTGCGCGCGCGCCGCGAGCTTCGCCTTGACGCGCCACCGCGTCGCGCGTCCGCGATACGTCTCGTGCGTCTCGCGCGTCTCGCCCGTCTCGCCCGCGCGCGCGTCCAGCGACGCAAAGTACGCGCGCGCGCGCGCCTCCGCCTCGGGTCGCAGCGGCGCGTCGACGTCGACGCAT